>Ga0179591_1346890_pt1 | contig 15641 bp, 15 predicted proteins | sample CZOMad2_1_08_16f_FD_182891 | JGI IMG/M metagenome (GOLD analysis project Ga0179591, IMG submission 182891) | Vadose zone soil fungal communities from Angelo Coast Range Reserve, California, USA - CZOMad2_1_08_16fungal (PacBio error correction) | ecosystem: Environmental > Terrestrial > Soil >...
GCGCAGAACGTTGGTCAGGGGAACGACCCCGACGGGAACGTGCTGTTGTCAAAAGCGGGCTGCGTGGTGGGTGAGGGTCACTGGGCTCGTTTCGTGACGGAAAGTAACAACCAAGAACGAACCTCAACAACAAGGAGGTAGGGGGGGACTCAATTCGATTCGGCGGGGAAAGATTAAACTTCAAACGCCTAGGTGGAAACCACAACGCAGCAGCAAAAGGTAACGCTAACATCCCTTCGTCACAAAGCTGGGGGGCAGTGGTCACAACCAAAAAGGGGAAAAAAAAAGGAGGTCGGGTTTCTCGCAAGAAAGAGTCCGACTCGAGAATGCGTACGGGGGGTTGAAGGATGAAAATCCATTTTGTGACGACTCCATCCCCCGAAGTAAAGGGGGGGGACAACCGAAAAAGAAAAAAAAAGTGGCCGGGATCTGAGAAAACTTTCATGAAGGAACGAAGTGTCCTGTTCTTCCGCAAAGAGTGCCCTCACAACACAATCGCCCGTTCGTTTGCAGAAGGCAATCTAAGCCCAGTAACGCACAACAAGAACCGAGGGGGGACAGAATGCCGACAGAAGGATGCAGGTTTAGCACGATAGCACCTGGAGGGGAAAGGCGCCTAAACTACCTTGTTCGGCACCAGGTTCCATCCGTGGCTGGTGAAAAAGCAAAAAAGGTACAAAAAAAAAAACGGGGGGGGGGGGGTCACCTATCATATTGAAAAACACAAGACAAGTCTCCAGTAACCATACACGAAAACAGACAGAGAAACTCTATCTCAAAAGGGTCCGATCATGAAAGGCTTTGTTGCATAGGGTTGAAGTATCAAGTGCAGGAAAACCACTTACGGACCAAAGGTACGCCCGCGGCAAAGGCCATTAAAAACAACCATTGGGAATAAAAGTGACCTGGTTTCCGAGAAAAACCAACAGGAATCGCCGCCCTAAGTACAAGACCGGGACATGAAGAAGGGGGGTAACGTGGAGATCAAGGGTCCCGCGGCCTTAGGAGAATGCATGGCTCTCGAAGGAGCGGGGAAAGATCTGTCACTGGCGTCCCCGAGCGTGAACTTTGAAGAGTACAGTCATAAGACCGTCTCGAGGATTCGCTTGAAACGGAGGCGGCCCTGTGCGGGAGAAGGGAGGGCACCTGAGGGAGGGAAACAGAGAAAATTCATTTGTCCACCCTGAGGTGGAGAGGGGAAAACTCCAGGTGTAACCGAAAAAAACCCCTGCCACCGAAAACAACCCTCCAGCAAAAATCCTGAGAAAAACGGGGAGTGCGGCAGCCGTGAGAGGGGTGGAAGAGCCCGGGATCTAACTGAATCGAGGCGGGAACGCCACTGTGGGGGTCCAAACCCGAACGACGAAAGGACCATCAGAACACCAAGGTAAAATGTGCATGAGACCCGTGGTCGCAAAGGGGCGCCAACAACATCAGTGTTCCTTCTGGGTTCCGGGATTCTGGCCGGGGGTGAACATCCTCTGGTGGATGGTGTATGGCTGAGGAGTGCAGCGCGAGGGGGCTGCTGCTTAGCAAATAAGGGCATCTTCACCCGTAGGTCGGCAGAGGAAGGATCGGGAGGATTTTGCTCTTTGGGGGGCGCGTGCTGGGTGCTGAAGGCCGGGGGAAGCTCTTTGAAGCCCTGCTGGCTCTTGCCTTGCTCCTTCCTTGGGGCAAAGTCAAGATAACGGTTTTCTAGTGCAATTTGCGAACCGGAAACTGGAATACGCCCGCCGGGGGGAAGCTGACCAACTGGTAAATGAAACGTGTCGGCGCATCGCGCGGCCCCGGAAAAACGCCCAGCTTCAAGGGGAGAAGGATCGAAAGGGGAGGGTCCCGCTGGGGGCGCAGGCAAGCTAGCGCTCAAACCCACTAATTAAAACAGTCTGAATAGCGTCGCTTGGGCAGAGCTAATTCAAAGGCCAGTTTGCCGATCGTCCTGGGGGGGGGCTTGTCCAGTAATCAGGAATCGGGGGTGCATGGGAAGCAAATCCTCCATCTCCCGACTACTCGCCTCTGTGCATTAGACACGGCTGTGGCGATCGGCCAGCCTCGGGCTTCCTCCCATGTTTACAGGTTCCACCGTCGTCTTTCCTTTTCGGGAGTTTGCGCATGAATGGAAAACAGATAGCAAAGCGACTAACATGGCGCCAAGAACGGGACGTCCACAAACCCTACAACCACATCACGCTTCCAGTGACAAAAAGATCACGATCGAAAGCTAGTGAAGAAAAACGACAGCAGAACACAGCCGAACGCGAGCCAACAAACGCTGCCCGCTGGAGGGAACAGAGACGCCGAGGGAGAACGTCTTGGGGGGACGGTGCAGGCAACCACTGCGACATCTAAAGCCTAAACCCAACCTGAATGTTGTGTACATAAACGGCTAAGGCTGTGATCAGAGGGGCCCCAATGAAGAAGGTTAGGTCTGGGCTGTTATGGATTGGGGGGCTGATGGGGGGGGGTGCAACCGCGTACACCTTCGGGTGAATGTCTGTGCTGAAATGAAAAGTGGGGGGGGGGGCCGAAGAAGATGTCTAAGCCCACAGCTGGGTTTGGGGGTTTGGTGAAGTGGGATTCATCACGTGGGTTCTCTTCGTTATGTCGGTCCACATAGGGGGGGGGCTGACCTCACCCCTAAAGGTTGGCTTTGCCTCCCGTGCGAATGGGGTTTACAAGTCCAATTAAGAATGGTACTGTCCTTGTGGTAGGCTTATCGGATAGGGTTCTGTCAACAGTAAAAACACAACAGGGGATGGCGAGGGTGAAAAAAACAAAAAGGTGGCACGGGGGGGGGGGGGGGTCACATTAGGAAGTGGGAGTGTGAGCGTGGAAAAGGTCGCGGGGGACACTGTTGCTAGTGTCAGTGGGGGTCGGCGGGGCGGGTGGGTAAAAAAAAAAAAAAAAAAAAAAGAAAAAAAAAAAATAACAAAAAAAAAAAAAAAAATGAAAACAAATAGGGGGATTAAAAACGGGAATGTGTGGGAAAAACCCACCCCAAAAGGGGGGAAAATGTGGGGTGGTGACGGGGGGGGCGAGGGTCTCTGGGGTGGATGTGTGTGTATAAAGTGGGGGAGGGGGGACTGTAGGGGGGGGGGCGTACCTTATAAAAAAAAAAAAAAACTATTGTTGGGAAGGGCTAGCTCTATCATTGTGCGGGTAATGTGTCCTAAAGTATGACGTACAAAAAAAAAAGCCAGGGCACCTACTTGCCAACTGAACGGTCAAAAAAAAAACAAAGTACGCTAGACGAATGCTTCTTAACTCGAAAAAAACCAAAAAAGTCTCCACGAAAAAATGAGTCAGGGTGCACAGGGACGGAAGTCGAGATGAGAGAAGAGGGGCCGGTGGGGGGCATGGGAAACGGAAAAAAACACACCGTCGACTCCTAGTGGGACTTGTAACGGTTGAATCGTATTCGATGGCAAACTGTGGTCCATCCTTGTGAGGGAGCGCCCATCCGGTGTACGCAGGGGGAAGGCTGAATCCGTTTCAAGGGATAAAGGGATATCTGTGGAGGGGAGGGAAGGTTAGAGTATGGGGGAGGGGGGTCAGAGGAACGCCTGTTAAGGAGCTCGGGGGGGGAGCCTTAGGGTTGTCAAACTAGCATATGGGGTACCTGGTTCAAGACAGCACCGTAAAACCGCAGAGAGGATAGGAGCACTGAGTTAGACTAGCCCCGCCCCATACTTGGGGGAGATTGCTCAACCGGACAGAAAGTCCTACAGGAGCAAACCCGGGAACGTTTGATCTTACATGTAATTGGTCGAAAGGGCAAGCGATGGTCAATGTCGGGGGGAAAATACGCTTGCTTAGGGATTGTACATGGGGGGATGAAAGATTCGCAGAAAAGAAACCCGTCAAGGTCTTCCTTGCCATTGAAAGGGAAAGTCGGGAAAAGGGGTCTGGAGGAATTAATAAAGAACGGGGGGTCGAGGGAGCAAGGGGGGAAAAAAGTCGGATGAATAAATTCGAAACGACACCGTAGCGACTTTGTGAAAACCTTCCTCAGGAGGAAAAAAAACGAAAAAGAGAAAAGGGGTCGAGTGGAACGACAAAGGGGGGGAAGGTTGCCAGCTGGCGTCTACAAAATGTTTGGGGGTTAGCAACTCGTCTGGGGCAGCGGCCTGAGAACGACTCTCTCACCACAACCAAGTGTCTTCAGGAAGCATGCTTTTTCCTTCTTGTCCCTACTCATGAACGCTAAACCCCCCAGGGAATACCGATTTTTCGACTCCAAGGCCAGTGCGTTCACCAGTTGTGGTAGTCCTCGACCATAAAGTTGGGAGGGAAAAGGAAGGGGCCGGTCAGAGGAAAGCAATCGATACCGGGGAGTCGGGTGTCAAGTAGTACAATCCGAAGGGGGGAAAAACAAAGCCGACCGACTTGAATGATAGAAAAACACCGGGCAGCAATAAAAGGGTGAAGGTAGTTTGGTAAAAATGGACAGTGAATGAGACAGGAGGGCCGGGAGGAGAGGGGGGAATCGTTCCCCGAAAAAAGAAAGAAATTAGGGTGTCTACACCCTTGTTGCCCACTCATTCACGAGGGAGGCGAAATAAAAAAGAAAGTTAGAGAAAACCGCGGTGGCCATAAGGAGAACAATCTGCTTGAAGCCATAGAACCTGGGTTGACGTTGAGTCGACAGACCTGGAGGGGGAGTCAACTTCAGCGTCGGGACTTGGAAATGGGAGTTCTGGGCTTTGACCGTGCAACGGAGCTTGCTAAGTATGGGAAAAAAACACCAGGGGGAGAACCGGAGACGGACGAAAGGAGTTTAGTAAAAGATCATTCACCCAAACCCCAGTAGGAGCCAGCTCAGTTCACGGGACGATCATGGCACGGTGAACGACTCAATAAAACTGGATGACTAGGGTTTATAAAAAAGAAGGGAAAAACGGACGCGAAAAAGAGGCATTCGAAGACGGAGTCAAAACAAAAAGGGGGTCAAACCATATCCAACCCCGTAAAGTTGGCCGAGGGGAGGATGGGAAACCCACGGACTAGTCGAGAACCGGAAAAGAAAAGAGGACGGGTACCAGGGGCAGGGAAGCCTGTGGTCGTTGAGATCACGCCTGTGGAAAACGCAAGTACTGCGAGAATCAAAAGATAACGAGCAGTCGTGGATCATTGAAGGAGGGGGCAGGCGGTTCCGAAATTGAGGAGCGTGCTTAACTAGAAAGGACTCTAGAGGTGCAGCTTGGGGGAGTAGGACACATCTGGCAAGGGGGGGTGAGCGAAAAGGTTGGCTGTCGGGAAAAAGCGGAAAACAGAGAAAACTGAAAGGGGCCCCAGGGAGTTGAGAGAGGAAGCGAGTAAACCTCTAAATTTTGGAAAAAAAGGCGTGGAATCAGAACCATTAAAGAGAAGAATCCGAAAACCCAAAGTGAGTGTAAGCGTTATCGTGATTTCACTGCCTTAGAAGAAGAAATATTAACAACTCAAAGGTTCGGCAAAGGAGAAAGGGATCCGCGCCACCCTCGAGGTAGGAAAGAGAAAGGGGGGATCCTGATCCACGTAACTTTTTCGATCTTAGAAGGGCAAAGTAGGTAGGGTGTTCGCTAATGGGCGTGCTGGGGATCGTGTCCGTGGCGAAAGGGGGTCACGTACAAGAGGACATCAGCGGCGGGGGGGTCTTTCTGAAGCGGACCATAGCAGCAAGTGGGATCTGAAGGACGGCGGTCTGGCGTATTGAGGAAGGGATGGGCAGGGAAATAGGCAAAAGGGTATCGTTGCAAAGAGCGGGATCTCCTTTGCTATGTGATCTGTTTGCACTTGGTAGGGGGGGGGAAAGAACTCAGGGTAAGGTGGGAAGGAGCGGAAGAAACTGTTCGGGTGTTGAGAGCGGGCATCCAGCCAGGGACGGGTAGACAAAAAAAACCGTCCCAGGCACAGTAAAGTCAAAGGGGGGAGGCAGTCATGGCTGAAACTAACTCCGTGAACCAATCTTCTAGTCATCGGCAGTTAGAACGACAGGAGAGGCAAAAAAGGACCAACGCGCCCCGCGGAACTACCTAAACTGCCGGGGCAAGTCAACGTCCAGGGACGTGTATCTCGGCCGTAAGACTAATCTATCGAAAAAGGAGTAGTAAATAGAGAGATAAGGAAAAGTGTTGCAAAGATCAAAGGGAAGACTTACTCCAACTTCCTGAGGAAGGGGAGCACCGACGCGGCTTCTGGGGGAAGTAACTGCCGGGGAGAATAAAAAAGGTGTCAGACGACAAGATGGTCGGGGAAAAAGTCTTGCGTACGGTCAGCCGATGCCCAGTTGGCTCACCGCAGGTACTGTCGTTTTCTGGGAAAACCGAGAACATGCTGCCCGCCAGAGCCCTCAAAAGTGAAAAAAAGAAGCCACCCTGGCAGAAAGAACAGGGGCCAAAAAAAAAGCTTCCATGCACATCAACATGTTGTCCGTATATAGGAAAAAAAACAAAGCTGCCCGAAGCACTTGGGGGGGGAAAACCTAAAAATAAGGGAGACATCACACCAGAAAGAGAATACGAACCACGGTTCATTGAAATGACAAGGACAACCAGACACCCACTTGCAAGATTTAGGGGACGGCGGCCACGGAGGTCTCCAAGGAGGGGAAAAAAAAGGAAGCCACACAAAAGAAAAGGAAAAAGGGGGGTTGGAACCGAGCAGATGCGACCCGCGAAAGGGGAATCAAGCGGAACTAGTATCCGTGGCACACAAACTCGAGGTTCTCGTGAGAAAGGAGTTCTCCAGAGGCCTTTGGAAAAAAGGGGGTGGTATCGCCTCGATCGGGAAAGAGAACAGAAGTCCACACAGGCGGCCACCGCACTGGGTGGGACGAGGAGTTCAGGATGCGCAATTTGGGGGGTAACTGTTGGATGGCTTCACTGCACAAGGGGGGGAAAAACAGAGATAGTTACGGAGTTGAAAACAGATGAACTCAGGGTGGACCCTTTAAAGGGGTAGGGGTCATGAAGACGGTTCAAAAACCTTGTAAAGCACTCCTAGTCCAGGGAAGAGAAATTTACAAAGAGACCATGGAAACGCAGTCCTGTCTCGGTAGTCACGATCGAATTGCGTCCTCGTAAGAACCAATAGGGGCCAATGGCTACTAAAGGAACAATCTCCTGCATGGGAAAATCTCTCACCCGGCCGAGGACCAAGGGACTCCCACCGATCTGCCGAAAAACCGTAGGGGTCTCCGGGTCGGCGTGAAGAGGGAAGAAAAAATGGGAATCGATCGAAGGGAAGAACAGGCGGTAAAAAATGTGTAAAAATGCCCGGGGTCGCCTTAGGCGATACAAACCCGGTGGGAAGTCCCGGTAGGGGGGGAGAGCGTTGAGCCTGAAAAATATGAAGACAGAACGTAAAAGGTTCCAGGAAAACACTGAAGGATCGGAAGGGCGCGCGCGTTTAAAGGAAAAGGGAAGGGCGATTCCCGACATGGGAAACTCGCGGGGCTCCGGAGCTGGGGGGGACCTAAGCTCGGTTTCACCTGGGAAAACATCAAGGGGGAAATTGAACCCTGCCACGAAAGGAAAGTGCAGCACGTCGGGGATCTAAAGCCACGCAAAACTTCTGTCTCGTGCTCAACCTGCGGAAAACCTGGGAATGGGCTTACACTCTGGGGGGGAAAGGCCTACGGGGTCTATATGGGAACGGCATGCATGCAAAGACTCGGCGTCGAATTAAGGGGGGGGGGAGTTATAGAGCTACGCCCCCCTGCTTCTGATGGAAAGGGAAAAAGTGCTAACCGACAGTCAAAAAGAGGAAAAAAAGTCCTAGGGGGATCAGCAACGGGGTCGGTTGATAAAAAAAAAGCGTTTACTAAGTCTACACCCCACTCAAGGTAAGAATTTAAGGACTCTAACGAAAAACGCCGAACAGTAACTTTAGGGGTGGACCGAGACGGGGGGGGGGAAAAAGGGAGTCTGAAAAGGGGAGGGCGCGTGGTGGTCTGGAGAAAAATCAAAGTGTACACGCCCGAATCGCACAACAAAAAAGGTGAAGGAGATTCGGGAGTGTACCTCTAATGCACCAAATCCTTAGGCCAAACCCACAAACGCACCCGTTGTCGTACAGAAAAAGAAATTCACCGTCGGTGCGTGTCCATCGACCAACGTGAGGGAGTGATGTGGAGTCGCGGAGGCAAGTCCAGTCCAGAGAAAAAAAATGTTAGGAGGGGGTTGTCGACGTATAGAAAAGGGAAAGGCGAGCCGACCCCGATGAAAGGGGAAATAGCAGCACTACCGTAAGAAAAGGGACTGTTAGGGGACCCTGGCAAAGGTCCTCCTGAATGTCTAGCCAATAGGAAAAAATGGAAAGCCCACAACGGCCACTGTCAGAAAAGACCCGCGGCAGGTTTAAAAGCGGAGAAGGGACTCGCTCCTATTTACCATAAAGGGTCAGCGAACCCGAGGGGGAAAAAAGAGAGGACGACTTCGAAGCTGGGTAAAAGCAAGAAAAATTGTGTGGGGCTTCGCCGACACCGGTACTTTTGAAATCATCTGTAAAGGGTCACTGTCCTTGCCGTGGAGTAGGGGAAAGGGAAAACCGAGCTGAAGGGGTAAAAGCAAAATAAACCCGCGCCTAACGGAAAAGGTCTGGCCCTGAGCAAAGAGAAGCTCAGTCGCATCTCGAAGAGCAAAGTCAAGGGTCCGACAAAGGAGTTACGCTTTCGGTCATACTGTTTGATCACTTCGAAAGACACAACTGCTACCACCCGGGGAGGAGGTCAGAGGACCATGACGGGTCAAAAGGGTAGACAACCAGAGGGGGCTAGCAGCAAGGCTTTCCAGGTTATCTAGGACCAACCGGAGATTCGGAAGAAGGGACCCGACGTCCGGTGGGGAAGGAAAGCATATCTCGGTGTTATGTGGAGATCAAGTGTCCGAGGCCATTATCTTGAATCAGAGCAGCTCAGAGAGATAAATTCTTGACCGTAGGGGACAGAGGCGGGGGGAAAAAGTTCTGGTCACAAGGGTACTTTCAAAAAAGGGATCGAATTGACTAAGCAGAGACTTGGAGGAGGAAAAAGGAGAGGCAAACAGAGGGGGGGGGTGCAACGAAGTTCTTCAATGGTCTTCGGAAAAAAAAAAAAGGTCTTAGATTAAAACAGGGGAGAAAGGAAGGTAACTGAAGGTGATAGCGGTCCAAAAAGAAGTAATCTGATTTGTACAATAAAACGCGTCGCAGTGAAGCCTAAACCAACCAGACACTCAATGACTCCAGAAAAAGGGGTCGGTCGTCCGGGGTGAATAGGGGGGCTTTGAAAGGCCCTGCTAGACAGAAGTAATCTCGGAAAAGAAACGGTGTTACAAACTGCTAACTTCTAACTCCAAAAAGAAGTCGAACCTCGAGGGAGGCGCGCCGCCTCCACGGGAAAATAGAATCTGATCGGGAAAACCGGGGGGAAAATGAAAAATTGTTCTTCTTCCTGGCGAGGCTGGCCGGATCTTTAAAAAGGGAGAAGGAAGGCGGGAAAGAGATGCGAAATTCGGCTGGGTGTAGTTGAAGGGAGAAAAAATTTATCACCGTTGGGCGCGGCCTGAAGGAAGGAGGAGGAGGGTCTGTGCTCCTAAAAAAAGGTCAAGGGATCTGAAAAGGGGGAGGGGAAGATCGTGATCACCGGGGGATTCAATTGGGGGAAAAGAGTAGTGGAATCTGCCAACAAGGGTTAGGTCCAGGATTTTTCCAAAAAAGTGTTCGGGGGAGATATTTGAAAGGGGGACTTCCGGGGTTCGCCAAACAAAAAGAAAAACCAAGCCGCTGTAAGTCACTTGGGGGGGAACCTCAGGGCATCGGCCTGACCGGCTGACACCCGCCGTGCGACTGAAAAGAATATGAAAAAGTCTCGGCTCGAAAAAAGCGACACCCGGCCATCACGACGAGGAAACGGCGACCAGGGTTCAGGGGCGGCCCGGCGGGGGCCTTTGGAAGACCAGGGGAAAAGCTATCTATCGAAAAATGAGAGGAGTAAAAACTCAGAAGACGGGCCGAGGAAAGAAAGCTCCGACCCAAGGCCTCGATCAGAGCCTTACTATTTCTCTTTGGGGGAAGGTTACGCTGTCCTGAGAAAAGAAGAATCAGACGTCACGCTTTGAAAGGAAAGGTCGAACATCGGGCGGAGCGGTCCCGAGGAAAGTCGCCCAGGGACTTACACAGGGGCGTCACCTGGTGGTCCTTTGCCTGGGGGGAGGGGGGGCGACCATGAAGGCGCCAAAGTATGAAAGAAAAAAACCTAGTTGGCCCTGCACGAGTCAAAAAACAGCAAGCCCCAAAAACAACGCAGGCCCCAGTAACAAAAAATAATATCTGCCCGACTCGTTTTAAAAGACCCTGACCAGCAGAACAAAGAAAACATGGAAGCCACGCTGACCGGACCGAAGCCCAAGGGGAAAGGCGAAGGGGATCAGCCAGACACCCAGGGCCGCTTGAAGGGAGAAGAAAGGGAAGAAGGGGCGAGCCACTCCAAAAGGAGACCGAAGCAAATCGCCAGGAAGAAGAAAAAAAGGGACGGGGTGGTGCAGAGAGATGCTCCGCATGACGGATGCACGGAAAAGAAAACTCGGGCACCGCTGGGGGGGAGAAAGGGAAAGGAAAGAAAGTCGTTCGCCAGGACCGTTTACACGAACTCGATGAGGGGAGAAAAAAAAGTGCAGTTCGCCAAGATCAACGGCGGAAAGACCGCAAGTGGGGAACTTAGGGGATGCTTTGAAGGTACGGGCGGTCAAATACAAAAAGGGTGATGTCCACATCTTCGAGGGGAAAGATGTACCGCTATAAAGCAGGGTTTCCCGGAGTGGGGAGAGGGGGGGTCATTCCCGAAGGACAAAACAACTTTAGGGAAAAAAACCAGAACAACTGTGCCATAAGTGTCCAGCGACCAGTAACACAACAGACCTCGTGCAGCACAAAAAAATAAGACCGCCTCGGCCACAAGGAAAAAGGAAGGGGTATAGCGCCCGGGGGGCGGGAAGAGAAAGACAATCCTGCGGAAGCGTGATCGAACATAAACCATTACAGGGGAAATCCAGTAGAAAATCAGAGGATCGACCAGGCAGGGTGGGCAACTGATCACCTGGAAACCTTGCAACCGGGAGGGTTAAGAGACCATGGGGGGGGGGACAGGACCGGTGGACGCCTGGTCTGAGGGCAAGAAGGGTGTGCAGGAAACCCTTTCCGTCGAGGGCAAAGTGAGCCTGACCAGAGACCTAACCGGAAAACAATGGACATGATCGGACGGGAAACAAAAAACTTGGAGGTCAGAAGCAAAATTGACGTATCTGGGAAATTCTACCGGGGAGTCGGAGAAAACCAGGGGATCCTGGTGGGGGAAAGCCGTCGGTGATTTGGAACAACCCAGAACCGGCAATTAAATCAAACCCGCACGAGTCCTTCCAACAGTCTTTGAGGGGAAAAAAAAGGCGGTCTCGTGGTAAAACCCGCGACTGGGCGTCGGGGGCAGGAGGAGAAAAGGGTTGCGCTGACCGGCAGTCATACCTCTCTATGTTCATAGAACTAATCAGGGTCTTCAACGAGGGGGGGAAGGGTCAGTCACGTGCGACTGGAAGGCAAAAAAGGGGCGGCTCAATGCCATGTTCTAACCGACAAGAGTTCGGGGACTGCCGGGACGTGTCCGCAAAAAAGGAAAATGACCCGGACAACAGGCGATATAAAGGAAAAAAAAAAAACCGCTATTGGGCTTACGACAATTGCCGACCTGGGAGGTACGCCACGACCAAGGAAAATGGGGAAGGGACCCTAAAAGGGGGTCCCAGGGGGGGCTGTGGCGTCGACCAATCGTCGGAAAGGGGGGGAAAAACGGGAGGCGTCAGGGGGGAAGCCGGTAAAAGAAAGATAGACAAAAACACTTAGGTAGGAAAAGGGGAAATTCGGGTTGGGGGACCTGCGGTGAAAGGCCCGCAAGGGAAGCCACACAAGAAAAGAGCCCAGAAAATTCGGGCACCCCTTTGGAGGTGAAACTAAAACTTGTCTGCAGGGGCGGGAGTATCCTGGGCCATGTCGTAGCCCAAGCACTGATCTCCCTTAGGGGTGGGGAGGGGGGGTATTATCATAAATGTGGCAAAGGAGCCAAGCCGACCCCGTTTCGGGACAGTGACGAAAAGCACTAAAACGTGCCGGTCGGGGGTTCGAAACCCTTAAAAAGCAGCCGCCGGTGGAGGGTCGGTAGAGAATAGGTGTTAGCCAAAAACAAGGAAAAGAGGTAGAAACCCGCGAGGGGGACAAAAAAAAAAGAAAACACCTCGAGACCCTAACATCCAGTTCGCGCACCCAGAGGAACAGGGGTTCCTACTCCGTCGCTCGGGGGAGAGACCTTGTGTGCGTTGAACTACATAAGGAGGAAAGGGGAGGGAGGAGTGCTTGAAGCGTTCAGTTTGAAGGGGAAGTTCCGGGGTGGGGCGTTGCTGCTAAAATTACCGATCCTGACTCAGTATGGTCCCACAAAAGAACAAGGAGCAAAGCTGGAACTATCGGAGCAGGTCAAGGCATGAGGGGACCATCTCCTTCGACCATCAGCAAACGAGTCCCTCAAAGCAAATGGGTCCGATAATTGAACGGTGACATAAAGGTCGGTAGAACGATGGCAAAGGAGTAAGGACGACTAAACAAGTCGGAACACCCGGAGGGAAGCGATACGAGCCCACCGGTCCATGTCCGATGTAGCGACGCCAGGTGACATGGGTCCATTTGGGAGGCTAGACAAGAAAGGGAGCATCGGGAAGGAACTGAAGTACCTGGGAAGGCCAGTTCAGAATCCTTTGTGTAGGGGGGATATCACGCTGTTCCGAGGACGTAAGGATTAGGAAAGAATGCTCTAATCAGCCTTCTTCAGTGAGATGGGGGGGCGGTCGGGAGTAAGAGGACTTTAGGACAAGGGCTGCACTAAACGCACTCAAAGAGGAAGGGGGTCGTCTTGGCACGGAGGAGGCAAAAATGGTCAACGAGGATGATTCGAAAAGGGGGCTGCCGGAAAAAGGTGGGACAAAGAAAAGGAAGGGGGGTCCACAATGAGGAACATCGTACCCGAGATGTGGAGCACACGCAGGCGAACTGAATCCGAAAGAAGCGCATCTGGAAGCCTGCACCCCGGTGAGGTGAGGGCCCCCGGTGAGTCTTTAGGGTTCACGCCGATAAATCAGCGGACGAATGCGAGGCCGAACCCTTGTCCCGGATCTAAGGGGGAGAAAGAGGGTTCCAATCATTCGGGAAAACCCCCCGGGATGGCCTATATTCAATTCTACTCTGATCAACGTCACTGCCTCAAGAAAGTCGGCCACAAGGTAAAGGTTCGGCTTCTCTAAGGATATAGGGGAAGGGTGGATCGAAGGACGGTCACGATCTGGATCCTCAGAGGCCGGGGTTTGGGGTCATGGCGGATGATCCGCGCGGGCACAACGGCGCGGCTCAAGCGTTCGGCAGGTGAAGTGCTTGGTCTGGGACAAGGCGGCAAACGTACTGGGCGATAGTGAAAAAAGCCCTTGTGCGGGCTGGTTCTACTCTGGGGAGCCTTACCTGAACTGCCTTCAGGTGGTAAAAATGTGCGGCGCGGCAGGAAGCTTAAACTGGTCTCCAAAGCCAAACGCAAAGTCAACAGGAGGTGTCCGGCACCGTGGGGGAAAAATCGGCTGAACGAGGACCATGAAGTGAGGAAAAAGACATCGTGCGTCGAAACTTTCTCAGCTCAGGCTGCTCAGGCCCCGGCCCCAAAGAGTACCATCCGGCTACCGGTGGATCAGGGGGGGAGGCCAACTGGAGTGAAGCGGGCAACAAGGTCGAGATCACAAAAACAATCGTAGGGAAAACTAAAAGGATATCTTTTTCCGCCAGACACTTCCATCCTACGACCCGGAAGAACATGGGAAGCCTTACTCTGAGAGGGCCTAGACTTTCATCCTAATCAACAATCCCAGGTAAAACTGGAAAACACATCGGTCAGCCTTCTGGTGAGAGTTGGTCCGTAAAAACGTGGATAATTGGTTCTGTTTGTCTACCAGAGTCAAAAGGCCCTCCATCGCACGAACATGTGGCCCGGCAAGCGTCAACTCGAAGGAACCACAAGCACTCTTAAGGTAAGGCAGGGCCCAGGTTAAGAAAAGAGGGAACCGGGGGAAAAGTCAAGGGGATACCGGACCATCAGCAAAGTGAAAACTAACTGAATATGATCGCTCCCCTTTATTAAAAAAAGCTGGTACTCCAGAAAACAGGCCGCTGATGAGAAACGATAGTTACGTACGGATAGGAAAAGGGAAGGACCAGTCCATCGGAAAGAACACCAGAAACCTTCACGGGGGGAAGATGCGAAAGGGGAAGGTGATCAGCGTTATCAAACCCAGTAACGGGGGCAACATCCCCTAAGGGTGCACTGTGAACATATGCAAAGGATCCGGTGGGAAACGTTTGTTGAGACGAAGCGATCAGGTAGAGCAGGCATGAAGCGAAAGATCCGCAAAGAAGGGGTCACGGGGTGGTTCTGGGCTGCAAGGCGGGGGGAGGGTTTGGTACTGCATTCACTGCGAAGAGCGGGTAAAATCTTTCGAGGTGGCGCGCGTTTTCACCTAGGAAAACAAAACAAGGGGGGGACCCGTCAAAGGTGCAAGTGTCATTCCGAACGGGGCAAAGGAAAAAAAACTTTACGCAGCAAAACTATCTTTAACCTCGGGGAATCTCCGGGCCAGAACAGTCATCGATCAGGGGTCAAGAAAGGTTCAACAAAGAATGAAAAAAAGGGACCTCACGCACGATAAATCCTCTGACCACCTATCCTTATAGCTCGAGGAATTCGTCGAAAACGGTCAAAGGAAGGGATGCTAACGAAAAAAGTAAGGGCCTTTCACGTCTCATGGGAAAAATGCTTGTCGGAGAAAATTAGAAACAGCGCCGTTTGGAAAGCAGTCGAAGTGACGTCGTCAACGAAGAAAAATATGTGTTTCTACAAGGGTAAATTGGACGCAGGTAGATTGCCCCAGGGACGCGTAGGGGGTAGGCGCACGTGATCCTGACAAGCCTCCAAAGCGTAACCGTACCTAGAGAAAATGACTTAAGACATCGAGACTGCGCTGTCAGGTGTTCGAGAACTACCGGAAGCCGGAGGGCATCAAAAGTATCTGTTGGAAAACCTGAGCATCTCTGTGCACCTGGGGGTCCCACACCGGCCAAGTACAAGGAACTCAGAGAACGCAGCACGTCTTTGCGGTCTGACTGGGGACAAACACCAACGGCTGGAGTAAAGAAACTGCGGACGAGATACGTGGGACCGTCCGTGTGCGCTCGTGAAGGGATCAATGTGCGCGACTGAGTCAGGAGGGAACCTAAAGAAGTCGAAATGGGTCCTGGGTGTGGGAAAACGATGCGCTACGACGCAAAAAGCTGAGGGGAGTTCCCTGGAACAGTGGAACCGGAAGGGAACTGAGTGCTTGTGCCGTCTGTTCACTCAGAAAGGGGGTCGTTAGGACCGGCAACAGGCGGGTCTACGGACGACAACCGACGAAAACGACGTGCTGAAACACAGGCCTCCTGCGAAGCAAAAAAAAACCGCAGAAAAAAAATGTGGGGGGGGTAGGACAAAATCTTTGTGCAAGGGAGTTCGGAACAACAGAGGGTCTTCTGGGGGTTGGCGGTCCTCGTCCGGGCTACACGCCCGA
>Ga0179591_1288435_pt1 | contig 15640 bp, 16 predicted proteins | sample CZOMad2_1_08_16f_FD_182891 | JGI IMG/M metagenome (GOLD analysis project Ga0179591, IMG submission 182891) | Vadose zone soil fungal communities from Angelo Coast Range Reserve, California, USA - CZOMad2_1_08_16fungal (PacBio error correction) | ecosystem: Environmental > Terrestrial > Soil >...
CTGTTGCAAAGATGGGGAAGTTCTTTGTAAAAAAAGAGGGTTCGAATTGGAACCCGGTGGGCGCAGCTGTGGTGCCGTCGCGCATGTTTAATCGATAATTACCACGTACCGTCCAGCGACACTCTAAGGAACAACAACGTAAGTTCGTAAGTGGGGGGTGGAGGGGGGGGGGCAATTTTCCTACAATGGACTTCCATCAGGTAGGTTAGGGTTGTAGAAGTAGCCGCAGAGAGAGTGATATTTGGGGAAACTAAGTTCATGATTGCGGCATGTGAAAACCATACTGTGGGAGGCTAGGGAGGGGAGTTTGAAGGGGAAAAAACTTACCGAGGGAGAACAGATTATCTTGTCGGGAAGACGGAGTGTCCTCGGAACAGGGATGGGCACCCCTCGCTTTCTCGCGTGGGCCCGGAGAGTTGTTTCACAGGTTCAGAGGGCCACCACAGCCTATCGCACTGTACGGTCCTTGCCGTTTTCGAAACCTATGCCCCGTCATGTGGGGGAAGTCCTCGTTGACAGGGGAAGAGCCATTCGAGGCGCCCGGCAGTTGGTCTTGGGGGAGGTCTAAAATGAGGAGGGATAGCCACGTCTTGGGGCCGTCACAATTAAGGTGTACAAACAGATTCCCCGCTGACGAACCGGGTCGCCCATCCGAAAAGTGAAATACAGAGCATCGCGCCGGGGGTAAGGTCCTATTAAGAAAAAAAGTGTGCAGTCAATCTTTGTAGGAAGTGGTGGGCGTGGAATGGTTAAAAAGTAACTTACTTGAAAGGGGGGTACCCGCGCCAGAGACATAAACATTCGCGATCCTCAGGAAGGATTTAAAATGATTAGAGACTGACTTGCCGTGTCGAACTCAAAATGCCAGCGTTCACCAAATCTAAACCGTGGAAAGCAATTTCCAACGTGTTTAACGGGATTTTGAAGGGGACAAGACTGTTGTCAATTACGGAAGCGTTACAACTTCAACGGTGTTGTAAGGGGGTGTCCATTCTTTCCAAAGGAAGTGTGTACAATTCTTTCTTTTTGAAGATACTCTTTGTTTTGTCTCAAGTACCTGCCATCTCGCTTTGGGCTTCCCTGGCCTGAGGGTGCTTTATCGGGATGATGGGGGGAAAGACTTCTTCGTTTTTGCCGCCCTTTGTAGTTTGTCGAGATTAAAGATGTTGGTGTAGTAAGGAAGAATTTCTCCTCAATCTCAAGACAAGAAATTCCTGCAAAGTCAAAAGAAGCGTCCGACGAGCCCAGTTGAATACATTCGCAGAAGAGATCAAACTGGGGGCGGACGACGGAAAAGTAACAAAAAAAGGCAGGCGGAAACCTTTACGCGATCGTGCGATTCAAGAGGGGCAGGGGGTCACACTAATTGCACTTCTGCGCCTCAAAGTAAACGCCGCTTAATACGCAAAAAAGTCCAAGAGAAATACTCATGAAAAATCAAAAATAGAGATGAAAAGGGAGAGAGGTTTCCTTAGTGTATGGACGGGTGGGATTTAAAGGGTTCGGGGTTTCTGAAGAAGGTGTTCCACAAAATACTGTGGGGCAAAGGAACATGGGGGAATTCACTTCTAAGGAAAAGATAAAACTGAGTGGTTCATTAGATGGTCGTAAACGGGGCTTTAGTTAAAGAGTTTTTACCTAGTAAGTGGAAGTTCGAGGGAATGGTCAAGGGACTGGGTCGCATGGGGGTTTTTCGCGAAGACGGGGGTACTGGCACTTCTGTCATTCCCGGAATCATTGCAGAAAACCCCTGCTTCTGCAAGCATCCAACGGAGATCGCGCAACAACAGCCTACAAACGATTACGGGTGAGGAGTAACGGCGAATTGGTGAAAAACGGGGTGTCTAAACACCATCCGGAGGGTACCACAACGGAAAAGGGGCCCTCTTAAGACTGTCACTCCGGGAATTACAAAGCCTAACTGTGTATCACAGATAAGACCGTGAAGGTTAAAAAAGGCACTTAGGTTTCGGCCGAGTCTGGGTGCAGAAAACGACCGAAAAAGGGGGTTGATAAGAACTCGGGGGGCGCACTAGGTGGGTCTGTCGCAGAGCATTTGGTGGAGGGTCTCCACGAACTAGGGTGGGATGCACGCGAAAGTTTCAAAGTTGGGAAATCAAGGAGGGTGATTGAGAGGAGTTGTGTTATATGGGGCTCTTTTCGTGGATGGCGTGGCGCAGGTGCAACGCCATTTCCTCCTGGCGGGGGAAGAAGTGGCCAATTGGGAAACGTTGACGTGGTATGCATAAAAATCGCTTTAATGGAATTGGCCACGGGAGGTAGGACTGCCGCAGACATTGTTGCCTCTAAGCGTGAAAGATCGGGGTGTACAGGAAGTTCGCTTGGGCATTTTTCGTTTGGAAGCTTCGCGGGAGACCCTCTCGAGGCTCGGCCTTTTCCAGCCCTGAGAAATAATCCTGAAAAACATAAGCCACGCCTTGACCGGATAATTCGCCGGGGGACGGACGGCAAGGGGCAGGGGTTGTAAAAAAATCGCTACGTGAGGGGGAACACTTACCCTAACTCACCGGACATCGCTAAGTTCTTCGTGGGTGTCCTTTCATGTCGAGGATAGATGCCCCGGACTCAGTTCGTATGGCAAAGCGAGGCTCCTGACAGAGGGTAGGTCGTGAAAACCCTGAGTTGTTCCAGGGCACTGTAGTGGCAATTCGCGAAATCTTGCACGTGGCTTCACAGGTGGCCTTTGTACGGGCACATAACAATAAAGCAGCAAGCTCCTCGCATTTGGGTTGCAATCACAGGACCAGGTTGCCTGGCCAAAAAAACAAGGGGGATTCCATACAACGAAAAGGGATCAAAGGTTAGGGTAAAACTCACAAAAAAAAAACTAAAACCCAGCCCTGGCGGGGAAAAGCCTTTACTTGTTGGGGGTGTAGAGGGGGTTGACCAAACTGCGCAGAGGAACTTTTCTCGCTTCTGGGGGGGCTACGTTACTCTGGGTAGAGGTTTACGAGGTGGGACGTGTTTTAAGGGGACAGTCGAAAAGGTCAACATCAGAAGCTTAAAATGGCCCACTCTCGAACCACAGTGGGGGGATCCGTCGATCGGACCCAAACGGAGGGGGGAGGGAACGCTCTATCTCGGGGGGTAGACCCTTTGGATGGAGGGATGGGGGTTTGGGTAACGTGCACATATACAGAGGTGTACGAACACATAGACGCCCAGTTGGGCTCAACTCACAAGACAGGTTGGACCAATTTAAAAGGGGGCGTAAGGGGTTTCACTCTCATCAAACTAGAAAAAATCATTCAAAGACAAAGGGTATTTCTGTTGTTGGGATTGTTTTGATCTCAAGGGGACCGGGGTTGAGGCAACTTTGTCGTTTCTTTCATTCCAGTAGGAGGTCCGGGCTCGGGGGGGTTGAGGGGAACCCTGGGGTGGTTGCCCTCAAATGAAAATGAGTGTCTATAAGGTTGAGACTTGAGTCTTGCCCATACTAGGATTTTGCCTACAGCGCCACCTGCAAAACTTGATCTGTACGATCGTATCAACTGACTATGATCAAGACGTCACAGGTTTTATGGACGCACCTACTATCCGTGATCTCCTTTCGACCAATCCAATCCTCATTTGGGGTGTCGGCCTCACATCCCTCTAGCGGTGTGGGGCGGGGGACTCCGCAGAGCTACCTCATCGGACGTTAACCATAGGGGGGCCCAAAACGCCTTGTCCATTGGGAACGAAAATGCGAGTCCGCCTTCGATGGTGTGAAAAGTCCGTTGAGAGTTCTCGGGCTCGGAGGCCTCGGAGTTTGGATAGGGGATATGAGTGGGAACTTGGAGGAAAATGTGGGGAACGGGGGAGTTAGGGGCCAACACATCCAGCAAAGGCCTCAGCTCGGGGGGGCCGGCACTTTAGAGGTGCTCGCAATGGCAATGGTGAAAGAGCGGCCCCTATAGATTTTAATATAAGCGAGTAAACGGGGGGGACAAGGGGGGACCTTTGGAAAGGGGACGTGTTTAAGGAGGCTTTGAATATTTTCTTTAAGTCCAACGTTGGGTCCCCCCGGGCCCGTTACCAATTGATAAGTCACCTAAAGTTAGATTGTAAATTAGGTCCAGTCTGCATTGATTAGTGGAATTTTCACGGGCGACCGAGGGAAGAAAAGTATGGGAGAACGTGTCTTCGGAAAAACGTCTGATTGTCCCGGCTTTTTGACCCTTGTCAGATCCTAATCTTCCAACTTAAAATGGGCTTTCTGGAAGGACTTCCACGAGTATTGCCCATCGTGAGTTCTTCCATTTTGGAACGTGATCTTTGTTTTATTTCGCCAAAAGAAGAAGAAAATAAAATAGGGGATAAAAAAACACTTTCTGGGGGGTTAGGCTTTCTAGTCGTAATAGGTAGGGGGGTGCAGGAATGCGCCAGGGGTCGCAGAGTATGATTTGGCAGTGGAACCTAAAAACCAGGCTCAATCAGAGCGGAAACCAAACGAAGGGAAATCCTAAATTAAGTACGAAAACGGGGGAAATCATTGTCAAGTATTCAATGGTAGATTCCTCAAAAAAGAGATCAACGAATTCGGACTAAAAAAGGGGTCACAAATGGGACAATCTGGAGCGTCTGGGCCAGGAACGTGCAGAATGTCGGGGCAACATCCTCGAAGGAGGGGTCCGAAATCAAACGAATCTAAACGCCCCCGTCAATACACAAACAGCATCTAAAAAAATAGAAGAAAAACGGGATAGAAAAATAGGGGATTGCAGGGTGCATGTGCTATTTAAGGGTTGCTTTTAAAGGCGGGGGGTAGTGGACGGAAGACGTTGTGAGCACAGAGCAAGCCGACATTCTTCAACTAGAAAGCCATCCGAATGGGGGGCACTTTTGGAAGGTCACGTGGACTGGGTAAGCATTTATCGCGTAGACTAATCCATTTTATTATCATTGATGTTGGGATTTTAGGGGGGGGACCGAACAGATGGCGTAGAGGGCCAGAGGGGTGTAGACGATAATGGGGGCGCACTTGGGACGGTTGCCAAAAATCAGTTATCTGTCAGAGGCTGAGCAGCAGTCTATCACACCCCAGGACATGCCACGTGGGGGTTTTCGAGAGAGCTATTTTGCCGGGGTCCTTGGGGATGAACCAAAGCCAGCTTGAGAAAGGAAGACAAAAAAATTCCTCATTTGGGGCACTCCTTGAGAGTGTGCCCGACAAGTCGTATCAAATAAAACAAGGGAAGTGCCGATTCGGTGGACAAAAAACGGTCTTGGGGGAAAATCCGAACCGGGGTGGAGAGAGATCAAGGTGAAAAGATTGGAGGAGCAGAGAGGAAAGGTTGGATCTGACCCCGTGCAAAAAGCTGCCTTCAATTTTGGGAGGAGAATCCAGACGGGGTGGTCTGGCGGGCACGGCTGAGTTCTGTCTGATCCATTGAGAAACTCAGGTGGGAAAATCAATGCCCCCCTGGACTGTCTTCTGTAAAAGGGAAAACATTCCACTAAAGTTCTTCGGCTTCCTACCAAGCGCTTACCATACTGTCGGGGAAAGGTGTGATTCAATGCGATCGGTGTTCTCTTATGGAAAGCCTCTTTAGTGGGACACTGCATCTGGTGGAATAACCTACAGTGCTATAGGTCGTTTGGGGGGGGAAACTAGGGTTGGGAGAAAGAACGTTTTGTCACAAAAAAGTGCCTATAAAAACGCTTCGAATACAGGGTAAATACAACACGTTATAAACAGCAACCTACACTCGACTCACGCTCCGGAAACGGGTAAGTCGTGGATATCTAAAACTTCAAGTCAAAAGGACGGGACAAGTAACTTTCCGTGGGGAAAAATTTACACATCAGATAACTAGACGAATGACGCGTGAAAAATGGCCAGGAGTTGAAAAAAATTGGAAGGTTCAGTTGGGTACCATCGAGAGCTAGTATGAACCGGGGTGGGAATCAGTTAAATGAAAAGTGCAGGAGTCCAAAGCAGGATTATTTGTTCAAAGCTATAAGCCGGGGTGTGGCCGACCGGAGGTTGCTCCAAGAATGGGACGATCCATCGGGAAAGGGGGTTTGACAATACATTTGCAGAGGCAGACCACTCTAGTCCCCCGAATAAGTTGCTTGAGGAGGGGGTGCGTTGTACAGAGGAAATCAAAAAGCACGCGCAGTGGGGATTTTTGGCATAGTCTATGTGGAGGCGTTGAGACCCAAAGGAGCTTTATACCTTCGTTTGACTTTGGGGAATTTGTTTAAAGGGGCATCTATTCTAGTCCGGACTGGTCAACTGGTCCGGTCGGGGCCCGGTTGGGAGGAAAAAAAGCTTCAGAAGCTGACCGTTGATTCCGGGATATATGCAAAAAAAGAAAAACACGTTGAGGGGGGATGAAGGGAGTACTGCAAGTCTTTCAACTGAAAGCTTCGCGCATTATTGGGGGGACGGCGATGACCAAGCGCCCCGGAACGTGATCACAGGCTCCACAAACAACGGGGCGGAAGGGATAAGGTTTTTTCAACAGCAAGGGAGCACAGGACCCGGCGGTTTGGGAATGGGTTTTTCGGAATCGAAAACAGTGCAGGTTTTCTGAAGAAAGGGGCCAGGTCGCGGGAAAATTGATTGAGGCTACTGTCTGGCGGGGGGATGTGGGTTAGTACGTGGGCCCACGGCTCCGAACGTGACAAGATGGGGAGAACGGCCGGGGGACAAGAAAAGTGGCGTGCCAAAGGTCTCGGGGGTGGGACAACGCAATAATGGTTGGGAAACAAGCTCTGGGGAAAAGTCACAGACCTGAGCTTTCCTTCGTCCTTGGGGAAAGTGCATGTTGGAAGGAAAGGGGTAACTCACTAAGGTTCAATTGAATTCGTGTGAAAAAGAGTGCCTACGGCGAGCCGGGGGTAGTTGTTTATGACGGAGGGCGTATTGTCTTCAAATGATTATAAAGGGGGATTTAAATCACGGTAAAAGTCCGTCCCGGGATGGTTCGCTTCCGGTAGGAAGGTACCATACAGAGGTGTGTCAGTAACACCGCGGAAAGCGGGGGGTTGGTCTTTAGATTGAGGAACCGTTTGGGGGCAGGGGCCAACGTTCAGGTAAAGGAAGGGTTCTTGAGGTTGGTAAATTCTTTCCTGCGGATTGCCCCTCCCGAGCAGGTTGTCTCAAAGGATGGGAATCCGCACCGAATGATTATTGGGCGGCGGGGGGTAGGAGGGTCTTCCTTCCAAGGTAATTGTAAAGGTCTTCTTTGGAGCCACTCAAAGGCGCAGGGCCTGCCCCCATGCTCGGGCCTCAAGTCAAGCAGAATGTCAGATAAGTCTCTCGCATACCTAATTGGTGAGAGGATACAGTGGGTCCTTGGATTAGCCTAGTAATTGGGTGTGCGGATGTCGGGAGAGGGAAGATTTCCCCTTACGGGAGGGGAGAAGCGCAGTTCCGGAGACGGTTCGTTTCGAATCGTTCCCACGTTAATGGCGGCTCTGGGTGGGGGCGTCATTGTCACGGGTGAGCGATGTTGGATATGTGTCAGTATCTATCCTCGAGTCCAATCTTCTTATCCTCGTCCACTACGTTTGATTTCTGGGCTTTTACTTAGCAGGTTATGTGGGGGGCCAACCAGAGGTTATCCTGGGGGTTAAAGTTTAGGGAGGGAAACCTATGTCATACATAGAACAAAAAATTTCGGCATGACTGGGGGACCAGAAAAAGGGACCTGGGGGGAAGAGTACTTGTGTGATGGAACATACGCGACGTAAGGGAGAAGGAAAAATGTATTACAATTTACTACGTTATCGGTCTGGGGACACTACGTTTCCTACAAGGTTCGGATGGCAAATCTTCTGAGGCACAACTATTCCTGTCTCTCCAAAAGTAACTCCTTGTACGCCCAACGTAAGATAGGCACTCTCTAAAAAGGATGGTCGGATTGTAAAAGAGTGAAGAGGCGGTTCTCGGGGAAGGGGGGGCACCACTTCTAGAGCGCGGCATTCTGGACGAGGGGGGAATCGGTGTGCCAGGGCCCGAGCTGGGAAGGGAGGTGGCCTCTCAGGTGGGGGGCTACGGGGAGACTGCAGGGGATTCTTTGCTCTGACTTCTGACTAGGTCGTTCTTGTTTTCGTTGAATTCATCCTCGTGGATGTTTCTGAAGGGGAATAAGGGTTGAGTTTTGTAGACGAAGAAATTGGTAACTGTTTAAAAAATAAAAACAATGGTACTACATCGTCGTGAAGGGGCTTACATCCCTCAGAAGTGAGCTTCCATGAAAAAAGACCCTAAGACTGTTGTGTTCTAATTACAGGGTTTTAGTGTGACTCAAGGGGGCGTCAACCCTGCGCTTACGGAAAAATGACGCAAGACGAGATTCCGAATACATTGGGAAGCCAGAAGGCAACCCCCGTTTGAAGTGGAGGAATTGGGCCAAGGGGGCAATCCGGGGGGAAGAAAAAGACGAAAACCGTGGGGGAAGAAAGCGCGTTGAAGCTAGGTTCAGGGTAAGGGTCGGCCTGTGGAGCAGCGCCAATGAAGAAGGGGAACAGGCTCCCTTGCCCTTGGGAGCAGCTTTGAGAGGCGATTTTGGTAAACGGGGGCTCTGTGGGCGGGACCTTTTGGGGCGACCGTTGAAAAAAACCATGAACCCGTTTCCCTGGATTTAAACAAAAGGCCACATGGGCGAAGTTGACGTCCTCTGGCCAAGCTGAAGTGCTTTCAGTTAATGTGCGGGCACCTTGGGCAGTCTTGTGGGGAGTGGCTTCGTCAGGGTATGCGGCTTTTTCAACGGGTGAGGGTATTGCGTCAGCCGGATCGTACTCATATTCTTGTTTTGGAAGGGGTGTATGTCTGTTGGGTGGGGTTATCACAAAGGTCCGAGCTGGCGGCTGGTGTGTTGGGTCGGTGAGGGGAGACTTTTCCATCCCATTAGAACAGTGATAACAAAAAGAACGCGAAAAGTAGGGCTGAAGCTTAGTATCTCTCCATGGGCAAATTAAGTTAAAAGGGATTTCAGTTTAGTATCTGTTTGTTACAACTGCGCCAAAATTAGTAGCCTAGATTGGGGCCCCTATCGGTGACTTGTTACAGAGGGTCTAACTATAGACGGAGGGGGCGGGGGCCCACCGTATGTCTAGCTTGGTGACTTCGCCTCTCTAGTTACTAGTGTGCGACGGCAAACTTTTGTCCTACGCTCCCGATGGTCTTTAGCTATTGTGAGCAAAGGGCAGGTATGGTGCACTTGAGTCTCTTTCCCTGACAGAGGACCGGGCGGCTTGTTGTGTCCACAATAACTTAAACCATCAACTCCCGAATCATCTCCCTTGGACTCACCCATTTTCAAAATCCGTTCCACTCAAATAGAAGGAGTCACAGCCCATCTACCTTTACTAGAAAATTCGGGATGAAATGGTCACACGAAAACCGCAAACGCTGTGTCTACTCCTCTGGTTTTAGTTGGATAGCGGGAGTTAAAACCTAGTCCGGAAAGTCATGGGCTGAACACGGCTTCCTTTTTTCATGTTTTAGTCCTTGCTCAGGGCTTCTGAGGAGTAAATGGGGTCTGCCTACTGGTCCCGATAACTCTTGGGCGGGGGTTCTGCCGGGGACGGAGCTGGGTTACTCGGGTGAAAGCTGTAAGCGAGAGGACGTAGGAAGTGGGGGGGGGCGGTTCCGACTCTGTCTGTGCAGACGGCTGAGGAAGGGGGGTAGGAAACGGTGTTATTTTATCCTTGTCGGCGCATCGAAGCCCGACATCGGTGGAGAGACAGCACGATGTTCAGCTTGGTTTGGGCTGTGACACTTCGTCTAGTATAGGGGAAGTCGACTCCTTGTCGTGAAAGCCTTTGGGTAGTTACGACGGTTTTCACCTCCTGGGGCAGGGGGATGGTTTGGGGGCTGTCTAGCCTGTGGGGGCTTCTGCAGCCACTAACGCACGGTAGATCGTGGACAAGGGCCTCCGGACTTGAGATGGTGTACGTCCCAGTGGGGTTTTTTTTACCCAACGTCAACCACCGTCTGCGCAGTTCACAGTCATACCTGGGTTCAAGGTGGGTCGGTGGGTGATGTTAAGTGTCCTTTTCAGAGGCTGCGCAGGTGGTATGGGTGTCGGTGGAAACGGTTCTATGTTTTGGGAGTTGGTGTGGTTCAAGCTGGGGGCAGAGATGTTAGCCGAAGTTGCTATGGCCGCTTGCCGATAAGTAGGGGGTAGGGCCTTCCATAGAGGGTATTTTGCCCACAAAGGCCTGGTGGCGCTGGTTGGGTTAGGTTTGGATATCTTGGTGGGTTTGCGGGTTTTCGAAGGGAGAATTCTCTTGGAGCCACGTTGCGTGTTATCCCGAGAAGTAAAAGTTGGGGCTCGCCTACTTGTGCAACGGGGGAAAATTTGTTGAAAAGCTTATCGGTTCGACGCATAATTGGGGTGGGGGACCCAAGACGATAGTTCAGGGACGAGCGGGTAGGTCAGGTGGGGTATTTTGACGGGGACGTGGCCGTAAACGCCTGGTCATAATGGTTTAAGGGGAAAAGCTGTCTTGAAAAAGATATCCTCGGGGGGTCAACTTTTCGTTATTGATTTTGGGGTGAAAGTATAGACTCGGGGTGGGCCTTCACAAAGGCAGAAGACAGACGATTGTTTCCGAAACTCAGTAACTATTGAGAAACAAAGAAACCGAGGAAGATGGTTGAAATAAGAGCCTCGAAAATCGGGTTCGGGAAAGATAGGATTTCATGCCATGATTCCGCATGGGGGGGGAAATGTTTGAGTTCAACCTGAACCTGCAAGTGGAAAGCAAGAGTGGGGGGGGTGGGGGAGGTGGGTGAGGAGTAGGAGGGCACAGGTCCTGGCTTTCGTACAGTCGGTCCTCCATTCTTCGTGTTTCTCTCGCAAAGGTTCAGGGGACAGGGCCAGGGACCATCTCTGAGAAGATTCTCGTGTCAATATCCACAATTGTTAGGGAGCTTTTTCTCGCAATTTTTTTCAGCCTGGAAAGTACTCATCAGCAAAGCAAAGGGTGATAAATGGGGCAGAAGGACTACCAATTCCAAAGGAGGACTCCGAAGTTGCATAAAAAAAGGGTTTCCATTTCGCATCTTGTAGTGGCTCCAAGCCGCCAAACTAGGGGTAAAGCCACAGACTTCTGGGATGGCGGGACAATAGAATGTGTACGGGATTGCCCACCAGAGTGAATGATGTGCATGGGGAACAGCAGAGGGGACTAAAGCGACACCACAATTCCGGCCAAGAAAATGGATCGGTCCGAAAATCAAAATTGCAGAAGTCACCTGGACAAAGGGATGAACAGCGAGCAGCTTGGACGCCGAAATACAGTGACACTGCAGACTTAGGACCCGGAACGTGAATTTTCGACAGGGAGAGACACAGGTTCGTCAGAACGCCTCAAGGAGGGGAACCAAAAATCCAACTAATCGCCGTCCAGGATATGGACCAACAACGGTAGGGGGAAAAAAGGAGAAAATCTTGCTGTGCGATTTATGTAAAAGGGTTTGGAACTGTGCGGTGGATGCGCTACCAACAGTGGTGTTAACTCCTCAAGTGACAAAATCTACGAGTAAGTAAGGCCATCGCGCCGTAAAGGGGATTGGTAATTTACTGGACCGACTGAGGTGGGAACTTCTTTGAGTAAGGGGTCAACAATATTTGCAATGGGGTTTTAAAGGGGGGCATTTCGTGGGTTGCCAAAGGGGGGGGGTTTTGCGAGGGCGGAATTCGTTGACCACCCCCTCCCTAGGGGAAGCGCACAAAGGATGTGTGGGGGCGAATGCAATCAACTTACAATTATCGCCAACAGCCTAGATTTGGGGGAGATTACCGCTATAGGGGAATGATTCTGTACATATCCACCAAGTAGGACGGGGGTTCAATCCCTCAAGCCCTTTACCTGGGTTTCAGAGATGTGAGTAAATCACCGTTGGGGGGTTCAGATCTGACTGGTATGCCGAAAGTCGGAGAAGAGTGGTTTGTAATAAGGTAGAAAAAGGTTGAAGCATCGCTGGGGTAAGCGTGTCAGGGGGTCGATAAGTGGGCGGTAATAAAAAGTCAATAGGGACTAATTTTTTCGCCGAATCCATTGGATGGGCTTCGCGGGGGGTTGTGTAGCTTGCGTCTGGGAGGTGGGGACAATTTTGAGGAACGCTGTGTAAAAAAATACAGTACACTTACTTGAAGGGCCCCAAGGAACGTTAACGGGTTTAGACCATCCCAAAAGGGAGAGGTTCAAAAAAAAAAAACAGCTTGGTGTGGGGGAGGGTTTCATAGCCCGGCTCGGGGGTGAGGGGGGGGCTGTGGGCTGCGGACGGCACAAAAATTCTGTCACAGGTGTGACATGGGCTTCTTCCACCTCTCGGTAGGGAGGACATTATTGAAGGTGAACGGACCTCCAAGTCTCCTAGAGTTAGCAAGTCCAGGACTCCCAGAAAGAAAAACGACAAAGGCAGTCTCCTAGGGCTTCTCTCTCAGAACCGTGCATGAGGGGTCCACGTTTCCGTCCCTGCCACCGGGAACGATCTATGCGAGGTCCCTTGCCATAAGAGGAAGGATAGGAGTGGAAAGGGGATCTATACTGAGGGGGGGGGACAAAAAAAAGTGTTGCCTATGGAGGGGCTAACATTCAATCCTGGAAGAATCACGGCAAAATCAACGAAAATACCGAGCATTGGCAAGAGATGTGAACCTGAGTAAACGAAAATTAAAGGGAAGGAAGCGGCGGGGAGACAACGGAACATCCTGGCCGTGTCATGAAGGAGGGGTTGAAAAAACACAAAAGGGGTGGAAGGGAATTAGGGGGGATGGCGGGTCAAAGACAAGTTAAAACTCAGGGCGCAGAATCACCACACTCTAGCAGAACCCCGTTTAAACCGTCCTGACGATCCACCCCCCCAACGGAGTGAAAATATATACCACAGGCACTTTGGTGAGGAGTCTTTGGGGGAAGGGGGCAAGCTCACAATGGGTTGACTCCACTTCTCCCTTCCATCTCCAATTGAGGAGTCTTTTTTTCACGAAAGAACAATCGGAAACCATGGTCGCTGGTTTAATGGAACGGGGGGGAAGCAGAGCATCCATTGATGGGGGATTTAAGGGAGGGGCATGTTTGTGTATGGGGGGTTTAATATTGGGATGGGGGAAGGGGAGGGAAAGGAAAGGGTTTACTCATTCGGGGACATGCTCTGTCTAGCGTAGTTGGTGAGACCCTTCAGGGTGAGGGGGTTGACCTAAGTCCGGGTGGGGAGAAAGACATGGACGTGAAGAAACCACCGTTGCGACCCGATCTTATCAAAGCAATCAGAAGCAAAGAAGGTAGAATCTATTGTCCATGCACTAAGGAGATTGGTCGGGTCAGTTTGCCTCAAACTTCCATTGAAGAAAGGAATGTAATCCGTTGACTGAAGATCTCGAAAAGGAAAAGGACTCCTCTGGGGGGGGGGGGGGGGGTGGGTGTGGTCCTTGATGTGTTTCGTGCGGGGGGGAACCCGATTTCCTTCAACATGAGAATCCATTTTTGGTCGAGCGTCAACGTAACGATGCGCTGCAACCAGATCTACCTCAATCCTCGTAAAACTGAGGTGGGGGGAGGATATACAAACGGTGGAATGTGGGCAAAAAAGGGGAAAGAGGGGAAAGGGTAAGGCGGTGGATGGGGGAAAAATGCTTGAGGAAGGTTCAACCCCGAGATCCATTAATCACAAGGAGACAAAAGCCTGTATTGGAAGGAGGCATTACGTGGGAGGCTCTCCAAAGCCTAAAAAGGGGGAGCAATCGAGCGTCCCTGTGTAAGGAACAGTTTCGTGGTTCAATGGGGTGGATCCTTTGAAAGAAGAGGGCAATCAACGGGGGGGGGGGAAAGAAAAACGGCTTGTCAACGTAAATGAGGGACGAATCGGGGAATTTTTCCCAGGGAATATCTGTGAGGCCTATAGACCCCTCTGCGGGGGGGAACCTCTTCATTGGGGATGTGCGGGGGTGAGTGTGAGTGCCGAAGGAACATTGGCGATCAATGATTTGCGGGGGGGGGGGTTCAAAAAAAAATCAAACGCGACCCAAATCCTGGAGAAAAATGAAAAAAATAAAGGGTAAGGGGGGTAAATAAGAAGAGGAAAAGAAAAAAAACGGTCATTCGAGAAAAAAAAACAGTAAAGTAAAAAGAACACTTCCATTCGGCCTGTCCCTCGCCGTGCGAAGAGGGAACCGCGTCGTCACAACTAGTCCGGCGCTCATCAAATAACCCCTCCTAAAAAACGCCACACCCTGAACGCACGGCACAAGAGATCTCAAAAAAACACCATGGGGATTAGGATGCTGGCCTTGCGATTTAGGGCCGGGTGGGGGGAGGGATCGGATGATTCGCGACGGAAAGGATGGCAGAATAATGTGGTCAAAGAACATGAGGAAAGGGGAGGAAAAGGTGGAATCCTAGAAACTGGGGGGGCAATTGGGGAAAAATACTGCGTAATCCAGTTGACTCGGGGTGGGACTGCATTCCAGTCATCCAGCAATGGATGAGGACTGGGGAAGGGGGAAGAAAAAAGGGGGGGGTTGGGGAAATGGGAGTGCGAAAGACTGTTTCCAAGAAAAATTGTAGACGGCTGCAACATCATCAAAGTACAAGGACATAATAGGGTAGGAAGCAGGGGATCTTAAAGAAAAACAAGAAAGGGGGGAGTCAGACTCTTCGAAAAAAGGGGGGACTTGGACGGACTTCCGTTGAAAAGTTTGGATGCGGAGGCGATCCTTGGAAGAGAAAGAAAGGGGGTGGGGGAGTAAGAGAGAAAGGGATCGAGTGGAGAATCGGTCTGTCAGTGGAGAGAAAAACAAGGGGCGGCCCGAAATTTTAAAAAACTTAAAAAATCGGATCGAAAGAAATGTGGGGGGGGAAGAGGTGGGTGAAGGGGTCTTAAACGAAGTGAAATCAAACTAAAAGGAAAGAAAGGAAACTTCAGCAAGGCCCCACATTGAAACGGGGGTGATTATATCCCACCAACAGGGGGGAGCCGGGTTGAAGTAACCATTTAAAAAGCGGGGAGGAGATCCCAAGGTTCCAGAGACCATGATTCGTGTTTTGAAAAAGGTGGGGGGTTCCTCCACTCTTTAAAAAAGATCCCTGGGGGCGGCCAGAATGACGAAAAAGAAAAAAACCAAAAACCAAACGCGGCCAAGGCTGCTATCGGCATGGTAAAGAAATTGCTGACAACAAAACAAACTAAACGGTCCAAGGGGGAAGTGACTACCAACTTTCCCTAAAGATCAAACATGCTGCCTGCAGAAAAGAGAAAACGGGGGTCTAAAACGTGGAAAGGCATCAAGGGACCTCAACAAGGGAGGGACAGGGGTTCAACCGACAAATAGCTCGCCGAGTTGGGGTCAAAGCGATTCCTTCCCAGGGATTACCGGAGAGAGGGTCTTCGAGAAAAGCAAGGGGAAAAAACCTTGCCTGGGGGGTGAGGAATTGGGGGGGGTTGAACTGACGCAAAGGAAGTGACCAGGCGCTATATTTCAATCGTAAGCGGAAGGTAATCCGGAGGAAAAAATTCAAAAAACACTCACTCTTCAACCAAAGTGTGAAAGCGAATCACAACAACACGGATTCTTAAAAGGGGGGGAAGAAAAGACGGAAAGGGGCTGGGCACTGGATTTTTCAGTCGCTAAGGTCTTCAGTGAAAAGGGGCAAAAACCAACGCAAGTAAAAA
>Ga0179591_1200132_pt1 | contig 15639 bp, 12 predicted proteins | sample CZOMad2_1_08_16f_FD_182891 | JGI IMG/M metagenome (GOLD analysis project Ga0179591, IMG submission 182891) | Vadose zone soil fungal communities from Angelo Coast Range Reserve, California, USA - CZOMad2_1_08_16fungal (PacBio error correction) | ecosystem: Environmental > Terrestrial > Soil >...
TCGGATTGCAAACCGGGTTGAGGGTTTCAAAGGGGGGGTTGCGCCGCCGAAAGATAGTACAATTGGAGTTTGGAGGGGGTCGCATGTCAAGGTTTCAAGACTTGAAGTTTTGACAAAAGTTTAGAAAAAGTACGTAGGGGCCATCCTGTGGTCAGGCTCTCAAGAGGAGAGTCTCACTGGAATTGGAAAGGGAATCTGACCCGAGGAAAACATAGTGTATCTTGGCACCCAACGGACCAGGGGTGCTCTTAGGACTCCTATCGACAGGCCGCAAACAAAGAGGGCCAGGGATTCTTGAAAGAATAGCTCTCTTGATTGGGGACAGCCGTACGCACAGGCGGAGAGGGGGAAAGTAGGGGAGCAAGCCGTTGTTTCGCAATTACTTGAAAAAATGGCACCTGGAGTAAACGCTGGATTTGGGGATAAAGGAAAAACAGCCTCTAAGAGGCATGAAACCTTTGACGCTTCAGAAGAAAAAGGGGAGTGCTCGGCTTTAGAAATAAAGGAAACCAAGGTTACAGCACTGACGGAAAGCCGAGGAGTCAGAGTAGTCCATCGCAAAAAAAATTTGTGGGGACTTAAAGGCCGGCCCGCGCGCAATTTGCGAAGGGCTCACGAAAAGAGTCGCTGAGAAGGGCATCCTCAGGTCCTTGTTGGTCAGTTTGAATCGTATCGAGACCGAGCAGAAGCCAATGGGACGTCGACAAGTCCTGTGGTTATAAAGCGGATAGGAGAAGGAAGCATCGGCCGTCATCTCCTGCAAGTAGGCCGATGACCTCACTGTTAGAGGGAAGGGGGTGAACGCCTGGAGGGAAATTCGCCAACGACAACCGCGAAAGGCGTCAGAGGAATTACAAGAAGGGTAGAACAGAGAACGCGTTATCAGGCAGAAGGTGAAAAAAAACTTAGCCAAGGGATATCAAGAAAACAACGGGAAGTAGGGAGAAGGGGTAATTGGATATTTTTAGAAGTCCTTGAGGGAGCAATTCTTCACGTAGAGAAACGTTGAAAAGACGACTTATGCCTTCAGGGGAGTTTGGGCGAAAGAAGGGAGGTAAAAGTTTGCCGGAAAAGGTCGAGGAAGCCACGGCGTGAAAGGGTCTCGACTTCTATCTCGCGGGGATTTCACCGGAAGTGGTCGGAAGGGGATCTCGCGAGATACTCATCAAAACCATAAAAAGATGGGGCTTCGAAAGGCCCCAGAGATAGCCTAGCGTCAGAGAATGGGATAAGCGAAGAGGGTAATCACGAAAAAATTTTCGGGGTAGAAGACTTCCTAAGCTAAGGGAACGCATTTGCCTGAAAAGCCACTGAAAGGGGGGAGAGTTGTTCACGCAGAGTAAGAAAATCAAAGAAAAAGCCACTGGTCCCTGCAAAAATTATCAGGCTGCGCAGTGAAAGTTGAAGTCGAGAAAAATCACCGGGAAACCAAGGGCATCCGGGGGGTGCAATAGAATCATCGAAACATTGGGGCTGCATGGGGCACTCCGGGGTAGACAGGGACCGAAGAAAAGGGGAGTATAGAACGAAAAGAAGGTATATCTGCCGCACTGAGGCAAGCGTTGTTTTGCGGAAAATTGAGAAGGCAAGTGACTACACGGGGCCGGTCGAAAACTGCGGATGAGGGAATAGGGAACGAATCCAGCGTTGAAACATTACCAGGGGGGAAACAAACCGGCGGAGGAAGGGAAAACGAAAAAAGGAGGCGTTAGTTACTTTCGAAATTTGGGAACAAGGGCAAATAGGAACAAATATGCGCCACCCGAACCGCAAAGAAAGGGGAGCCCGGGCGGGCTGTCTTAAAAAAAAAGACTTTTCGGGAAAAAAAAGCACCAAAACGGGGACCGCACTAGATATTTGAAAAGGGGGGAAGGCAAATCGAGTGAGGGACAGCGGGAAGAGCAAGATCATACATACAATGCATGCCCAAGACAGGGCTGACTAAAGACCAGGACAGGTCTCGTTTAAATCATCCGGAGGTGGCAACGACCTTGACGAGAAGAAGGGACCGAATTAACACAACGCAAAGGAAAGAAAATGGTCGTATCGCAACGGAGCTTTGAGCTCCGATGGGGAGGGGTCGTGTGCTGAATGATCGACATGGGCCTGACCGCAAACTAAATCAGAAAGCTTTTGAAGAAAAAATAAAAAGATGAGAGTAGAAGGAAATGCAAAGGAAAAAAGTCGACAAGGGACAAATACACGACAGGACTAAGCAGAAAAACAAGACCGTTCAGAGAACACCAAGACAGGGGTAACAAGGCGGAGACTGGGTTCGAAGGACGCTAATCAGTTATGATATGGTACGAGCACGGCGGTGTTGGCTATGGGATGAGTCTCACCGGGGTTCCGGGAAAACGGGAACGGCCGGCGACGGACCTGAAAAGGCCGTTCCAAGGAGACGGAAAAAAACCAACAATCAGCAAGGGTCACGGGGGGGTCGGACGGCATCAACAGGGAAGCAGAAAGACGAAGGGGGGATTTACAACGAAGAGGCAGGCGTTTTACCGGACCGCCGATGGGGAACGATGAAAAAGAACTGGCGGTGGACAAAAACTGAGAGCAAATATCTCTACTCGAAAAGAAAAACGGGCGGGCCGTGTCTATTATCTTCCGTACAAGATCGATAGGAATCATTGATAAAAACCAAATCGGATCGGGTGCCATCCCGCGAAGAAAGAAAAAGAGGGGGGAAGAGAAAACGAAGAGAGGGACGGCTGCAGCTCTTATTCACACTGGAGGTCTGGAGAAACGGCGGAGAGAGATCCGCTTCCGGGCCACGCGGAAAGGGCGGAGGAAGCAAGAACCGACAGTTGTAGAGCTGTTCAAAGCCAGATTTAAGGGGGGAGTCAGAAAAAAATAGAAAGAAAAGATAGGGCGTTCCTCGAAGCGACACTGATTCTTCCGGGTAAAGATTTGGGGGTCGAAACAGAAGCAAGACCCCCATCGGGCTTGGATGGAACTTTTTATTTGATGGAAGACAAAAAGGGTAAGTTTCCAATAAAAGACGGAACTGGTAGGGGACGGATACTTGACTCATCTGGACAGCTGCATGGACTTAATTTCCAACACCGGAATGGAATACATTACGGAACTTTGTCGGGAAGGCGCGTGGGAAATGGACCGGTGAGATTAGCTTGGGCCTGTTTACGAGGAGTAAGGGGGGAAGTTTGCCGCCGGTTCCTTTTCCTCGACCGCCAACTTTAGGATTTGGGGCCAGTTCACGAGCGAGGTTCATGGTTGGGGGATCCAAACAACAAATACGCAAAACACCGCAACAGAAGAAAAACAAAATACTGAATAGAAAAAGATAGTAAAGAAAAGCCGAGGGGGGAGATTGTGAGCAGGAAAAGGGGGCAATAAACGCCTTTAATCGAAGTCTAGAGATACAGAAAAAGTGAAAGGAAAGGGTCACGCGCAGGAACCCAAGGTTTAGAAAAAGACAAAAGAGAGACGAGACGAGTTAGAGATGCGAACTTGAAAACGCATGGACCAACTCCGAGCAAAGACTGATCGATAAAAAGGGCTTACACCGGCGGGGTGGCGGCGGCAGAAAACCTACTTTTTGTGTGCTTGGGAAAGGCATTGGGGAATGAGAACGAAAGGAAGGTGGAAGCCGAAAAAAAAAAAAAAAAAAAAAGGCTCTCCGGAGTCGTTACCACGCAAAGAAAGACTACGTACATTCGAAAAGCGGGGAAGCATTAACAGAGAGGGGGACGATCAGCCGGAACATCCTCTTTGGAAAAAGAATAGGCAGGTCGACAAAACTAACAAGAACGGAGGAAGAACAAAAAAAAAGGAGTCCCGGTCAAAGAAGCCAATAAAAATAAGCGACCAGTTTTATGGTGCGCGAAGAAACTCCCGGCAGTGGGAAAAGGGAAACCGGGGATCTAGGGTTCGGGGCAGAGAGGCATATATCACAAAAAAAATAACAGAAAGGAGTACGCAGCACCAAAGAGACGGAGGGGAAACTGGAGCTAATCAAACGCGGTCCGAAATCTTGAAGCAGGTTTGGGGAGAGAGGTTCAGTTTCCAGAAACGGACTGTTTACGGTCCGGCGAAGGGCATGATGAAAGAAAGGAGGCGGCGTCAAGTACATGAGGACCCGGGGGTCGCCGGGGCGCGCCGGCAGAATAACCGAAGAGGTGGGAAAGCCGCGAAAAATCTGAGCAAAGGAGAAGATGCGTTGGCCGGGGAGATAAAAAAACTGTCGGCCGTGATCCAACAAATGACGGGGAGGCGAACGCAAACCCTGGGAGAGGGCGGCAACAGGGCAAATGATCGACGCCGTGGCGTGAGAGGTCATGGGGAAAAGAGGCTGCTCCTGGGGACGGGATCACCCACGCTCAACAGCCTCTATACAGACTAAAAGAAGACGAGGGTATCGACACAGCCCGGGAAAGAAAACGAGAAGATCTCGCTTAATGGGATGGGCGATGGGAATCGAGGTATAAAGGAGAAATCAGGAAATCACAAACCCGGCGGTGCCTGGGAGAACAATTGGAAACGGCGGTGCAACTCTTTTGAAAGGCTGCCATAAGATGAGGAGGATCAAGATCGGAGAAGCAACTGCACTTTGGAAAAAACGATAGAGATGAAAGAATCAGGCGCGCCATCATGGCGAAGGAGGGGAAGTCAGGCAGGGCACAATCCGTCAAGGTAGAACCCCAACAAAGGAGGGTTAAAAGAAAAAAAAGATTGCCGATGCCAAACTTAACTACGAATAGAGGACCCGAGTGATCTGAGGGGAAAAGAAAAAAAGAAAAAAAATGATAAAGATCCAGCACGATATCGCAAGCGGAGATCCGGCATCGGAAACCTGCAGCAAGTGTTCGCCAGGCAAAGACCGGGGTGGTTCCTTCCTATATTACAGGATGGTCAAAAAAAGGGTAAAAAGTGGAGAAAAAAGGAGGGGCTCAAGATAACAGGAATCGCCTCGGGCTTTCCAGATGCGGGAGATAGCAACGTAAGAAGGGGGAGCGTGCAGGGTGAGCAAATATTCATTCAGACGATTTGTCGCATCGGGAAGGGGAAGACAGCGAAACGCAACCGCGAGGGGGACACGTACCAAAACTGTCAGGGGGAGGACGATCCCGGGGGTAGAAGACAAGGTTGGAGGGGGGGAGGGTCATCTCGCATAAGACGGTGAAACTTCAGATCAAGGCCCCTTTCGAATGAAAGGGGGAGCGGAGGAACTCCGCAACGACTTAACTGGAAAACAGACCACAATGCACACCGCGCGGCGAACCGGATTTAAAAAAAGGAAAAACATTAGGAAAAAAAAGAATGCGCGAGCGGGGGACGGACTCGCATACAGATCACTAGGGTGCCCCGGAGTGCGGAAACCCGGGGGCGGTACAGCGTCAGTCTCTAAGAAAAGAACAAAAAAACAGTCCAAGACTCACCTGGTTCACTGCAAGGTTACGATGCCCCTTCTGAGTTAGGAATAGGATGTAGAAGAGGAGAGGCCCTAAAAATGCAAGGACTGAAAACCTCCGAGGGGAATGAAACAAACCAGGAAAATTCAGAACCGGCTTGAATAGGAAATAAGACTGAGTAGAGAATTACAATAACGGAGTTGGGAGGGAACTTTTCAATTATTGGGGGGGGGGAGGGGGGTGAGGAAGACCCTCCCTGACGAAGGGTACGGGGGAAAAAAAGGGAATGATCGAGAGCGGGGAGCGAACCTTTACAGGGGAGAGTGGGAGTGGCGGTCAGGTTCTGAGGCAAAAGTGCTCAGACCAAATTCCTGAGGTGGGAATGACCCTCAGGTGAAACCGAATAACTAAAACAACCAGTTGTTGGGGGGAATGCCAAGGGTACAAAAGCCTATTGGGGAATCAATACGAGTAAAAATAGTTGGAAAAAGAAGGAGGTGGGAATGCAATTTTCATCGAGACAAGGGGCATCGGGGAGACTAGAGGGGGATCAGTTTGCTACCGACACTTCGGAGTTTACTTTACTTGAATGTAAAAGAGCAGAGCATCTGGGGTCCTCTCGAGGTTGTCCTCCCTGGGGAGTGTTATGGACACCCCATGAATTCCGGAAAAGACAACCAGAAGGGGTAGAAGATGGGGAGCCGTATTGAACGTTCAGGAGTTGGGGTTTTTCAGGGGTGACGGTGGTATTGTGTGGGCCAACCACAAAGAGAGGAAGAAAGTCTACGTTGCACCGCAAAAAAAACGGAGTCGGGCAACAGGGCAACTAGACGGGGGGAAGGAAATGTCCACCTAAGCAAGAACCGGCCCGACTACCCCCTGACTAAGAGAACGAAGAGCCGACAATTGAACGAGTAAGACTTGTGCAAGGAAGACATGGCTATCTTGAAAAAGTGTAAAACCGGAGAACGAACCGTAAACCAGAAGTAAGAAAGTTTGAAAATTGGGGAGTTCACGGGAAGAAAAAACAAGCCCCTACATCAAGAACCACGCAAGCGGTCTGGGGTCTTGTCGAGAAAGATCTGACGGAAAACTCATGGTAGATACTTGTCTTCGCGGAACATGGGGTTTAAAGGGGAGATAAAAAACGCGACAGGGGGGATCGATAGGATAAGGCGTCTGTTCTCGGCACTTTCCGGTGGATTATAAAGTGAAACTGCAAAAACCAATACGTACATGTAGCAACTCAGGCGGAGAAGGGATGAGCAGGAGGAAAAAAGCGCGGGAGTCGCTGGGACGATGCTTAACGTGGTATTAAAACAGACGAGTGGACATAAAACGGACAGAAAAGTCTTTCACGGGGGAAGAGGATACAGAACAGACGGCCATGTCTGTGGCCTAGGAAATCTGCGAGTTTGCGCTCAAAAGTTGAAAAAACAGGTCAGAGGAAAGAGGGAAGATAAGATACACTGAGGTCTCAAACGGAACTTATAAAACTCGGAGGGGTTATCTGATAAGTCGCGAAGACTGTGGGGGGGTGGGGGCAGGCCTGGGCTGACAGTGGCCATGAACTTGATGGAGGGTCCAGAACGGTAGTTATCTCCGCAAGAGAAAAAATCGGGCGCTGTCGATGGCAGAATTAGAGGAAAGAACCATTCTAATGAAAGGTCGGCGTCGGCAATGAAATTTCAGGTGTACAGGGTGGGTCTTAAGATGGGAAAAAGGCGGCGGAGATCAGGTAAACTTTCTCATGAGATCGGCAAGGGGGAACGCAAAGCTTGGGTGTGTGTATACAATGAAAGGGTTTGGGGGGAGGTTTCAGGAATCCGTAAGAGAGAACCTGCGCAAATAAAAAAAAAAGAACAGGAGCAAAAGGACGTTGTACCTATAAAAAATTGCGGGTGGGAGGGTGAATTCGTGCGTTCGTAAACGGCGGTAAGAATAAGTTCTGAAAGCCACTAAGTCGGGCTGTACATTGAAATGTGAGAGAAAAGGTCTGGGCTTATAAAGGGCAGAAGATTGCGTCAACCTGGCAAATGAATCGTCACTTGGGTGATTGGAAAAAGCGGTTTGGAAGGCACGCCAGTCTCTAAAGGGCGGAAGTTGAGGGGGATCCGCATGTCAAGTGACTTCAAACTCTTGAGGTTGGGGTCCAGGGAGGAAGAATGAATGGGGGAAAAAAGCCCGCCGTCGTCAACACCGCCGAGGTGAGCAAATGAATTTCACGCTGGGAACGTCCAAGAGACAGCATCGGGACGGGGGGGGGAGGAAAAAACAGAAAAACAAGACGTCCTCCAATAGTTCCATGCAAAGCAACGACAGCAGTGAAAGAAGGGTTTGGGACAGAATATAAATCAGAGGGGGGTTTAGAAACAAGGCACAGGGATGGGACTTCTCAAACAATGCAAGAGTTCAAATAGTGAAAAAGGGAAACCCTTATGAAAAGGGGGAGGATTTGGGACGGAAATTCGATCAAATCTATCATTGGGGGGGGAAGGTTCGAGAAAAGAGTGGGTTCGGGAGAGCGGAGAAAAATCACGCACGCATGTTGACAGAAATTCTCTGGGTGGTGGGTTGGGAAAAAAGGTGGGGGGCCAGAGAGCATCCGACACCAAGGTTGGGAAAAATCCTCGCGTAAGAAATGAAGACGGCTCACGGACGGGAGCAGGGAAGAGAACGCGGGATTGTGGGGAAAGGGGGACACGGAGAAAAAACGACAAGGCGCGACAGATTCAGTTTTTTACAAGCACAGAAAGGGAAATACGCAAAAATATAACGGAAAGGCGAGGCTATCCTCCTGTGTACAAGTTTGCCGGGGACTGGAGGGGGGGATCCGGGCCACAACGACACCGAGGAATGCAGCTCTCGCGCTCCAAAGGTTCAGGAGACTGTGCCACCGTTAAAAGAAAGAGGACGGGAAAGGGCAAACACAGGAGACATTGTGAAAAAACAAAAAAAAAAAAAAGAGGGGAGGAAAAGAGGAGATAACGTGTCGGAAAATCCGCGGAGGGATACCTTGCGCAGAAAAAATGTAAAAAGTGGGGGTCTCAAGAATGAACGATCGCCTTCCTTTTCTGGGGGGAATGCACAAGGAAAAGGGTCCGAAACAGGAGTTCCTGAAGAAATTACTGCGAGAGGAAGCGGAGGCGGCAACCTCTCTCTTGATAACCCCGGAATTGGGAGGGCGCCGTGGGTCTGTCAGAGAATAGGAAAAAAAAAGCAAAAAGAGAGGAGACCGGCTCAAAAGAGCGATCGCCGTGAGCCTGCAGCGAAGATCGCGCGGCGACAGGTCCAAACCAAAATTGCGAAGGAAAGAGGAACTACTTTACTCGAGAGAAAGCATGGGGCCAATTGTCCACAGGCTAACTTTGGGGGTATGGGGAAAAAAGGCGTCGCAACTCGTTAGACACTTCACAGGTCTATATTAAGCTGCCATTGCCTTCGTGCGCTTTGCCGCAAGCCCGGTGTAAACAATCGTATCTGGAGAACAGGTCATTGCATGGTTGCACTCGGAAGTAGGACAGCAGGGAGCTTCGGGAAGAACCCGAAGAATATGAAAGGGCAACAGACGACGAAGCGGTGTTTGAGAAAGACGATAGGATGAACGCGCGCAAGGCGAACGAAAAAAGGTGCAGAAGAAGATGCTTTCACTCAAGCGTAACTGAAAGGAAAAAAGGGAAAACGCAGAAGTCGAATACCTGGAGGAAAGGGGATGATTCGTCGAAAGGGTGGAACCTTCCAATCCCCACTTAAGAGGCACCTCCCAAATAAACGTGTAGAAAGCGGGCGGGGGGAGGAAGAAGTATGTTCCCAACTCAAAAGGGGGGAAAGCACGAGATATTTTCCCTGTGGCAGCATCCGCTGTACCATACTCGTCAACCCGAAAAATCAGGGTTATTCAGTCACGGCCGACCGATAACGGCCAAAAGAAAACCCAACCAGCAACAACCCAAGAAACCAACCACCCCCAACGAAACCAAAAAAAAAAAAAAAAAAACCCCACTAAGGGCAAGGGCCGAAGCGACCAAGTAGGCCCCGCCGGACCTTTGCAAAAAACGGCCTCGCAAAAGAAAATCCCCAGGAAGAAACCTTGAGCAGGACAACGGCCTGGGGGGGCGACGGGAAAAGTAGAAGATTCTTCTGGTCTCGACAGTTCATTCCCCCAAAAGCAAGAAGAAAAAGATACAACAAAACCATCTTTCGAAGTACAGAAAAAAATGAAAGAGCCTTCGACAACGGCCAAACAAACTTACACTTCATCTAACAAAGGGGAAAGTCTAATTTCCGACGAGCGGGGAGGACGCGACTGTAGATTCAAGGGCGCGGCAGAGACATCGACATCGACGAAGAGATAGGAGGAGATCATTCGAAGAGGGGAAGGGAGACTGAAGAGGACGGTCGACGTCAATGCGCTGAACCGTGAAGGAACGTAGAGGACACGAAAAAGAGCCAATGTCTTCTTGGCGACGGGAAAAAAAGAAATCACCATGGATCAAGTTGGGGGGGAACGCCGCTGAAGCGTGCCTGTCAGTAGTCAGGGAGCTTAACGCCGATTGGGGGGAAAAGGGATTAATCATGACGTTTTAAAAAGAATCAGGCCAGAAAAGGAGAAATCGGACAAGCACAACGGGACTGTGACGACTCAGACTGAAATCTCCTATCGACGGCGGGAACACTGGAAATCGTGAAAAAAAAGGATACATATCGACGCTACACACAAAGCGACGTCGGGGGAAGGGGACTGGCAAGAACGTCATCTAGTATAAAGGATGGGCTATGCGGGACAGGTGTCCTCTTCACGCCTGAAAGGCGTCAATGACCTAAGACAGAAATTTGATCTCTAGGAGGCCTGTGAGAAAGCTGGAGACAAGGGAAAAGCTGGCGGCCGAAGATAGGGCACCCTATTCGGGAACTCCGATATCTTTCAGACAGAACAAAAAATGCTGCGTGAAAATGGCGGGGGGGTTTAGTTAGCAACCTGGGGAAAAGTGGACACGGACGGATTGGTGATAACTGATCATTGTCCTCGTGCGGAATAAACCATTTACGGAAAAAAACACGGGGTGGGACTAGTCAGCAAAAATTGGTAGGCGAGAGGACGGAGGATACGATAATGCTGGGAAAAGTAATACTGGGAGGGAAATTGGAAGGGGGGACAAGAGAGAGTTTCCGGGGCCTCTGAAAAAAAAATGCATGCAGGGCAGGGAGAAAGATATCGCAAATGGGTGTTGCTGCAAACAAAAACAAACAAACAGAAGACAAAAAAATCAGCCCAAAATCAGAGAACGGCAGAGGGGGGGGTCGCTGTGAACAGGCCAGAATAGGAAATCAGTTAAATCTCCTTCTGAGATCAGAACTGTAAAGTTTCCCGTCGCACAGCAAGCATGTAGCGAAACGACGAAGAGAGAATGCTGGAGGACTGAAGAGGAGGAAAACTGAATGGGTGCCAAAGCGGTAAGAAGTAGTATCCGATTAAAGGGAACTAGGGCGTACAACAAGAGGGGTTCGTAAAAGTACCAAAAAAGAAGGGGGGGGGGGGTTGGTGTGGATGGGAGCTGTTTCGGTTTGAAATTGAGGAAGATGGATCCCGGAAAAAAGTTGGGAGGGGAAAAGCACTCAATCGGACCAGCAGAACTCCAGGCCGTAAAAAGGAGGTAGAGGACCGCGCTCGGCATCCTCGTCCCTGACAAAGGAGAGGGGGACCTTCAGGTCTGAATCTACAACATTCAAAAATAACGGAGTAACAAAATGAAGGTCAAGTGGGATTAGGAGGGAGGAAGGGGCAGAAGGTTAACCCTTTAGGTTCAAAAATCAAGCCGAGTTCAAGGAAAAGGGAAACGGGAGTCTTAAGTCAATGAGCATCATCGAAAAAAAGGAAAAGGAAGGCAAATCACGTACGGAAGCAGCACAAAAGGTGCTTCTTTCGACAGGGAATTCTCTCAGAGAAAGCGAAAACGAAATCGGAAGCAAGCGGTAAAGGGTTACATATATTTGTCTCGGTCAGTAAAAAAGGGAGGAACGAAGAAACGCGAAAGCCGGAAGCTGGTCGTGCCAGTTCTCGGGGACGGTACGAACTCGCCTTTCTGACGGCTTGAGAGAAAAGGGGACTATTGCGGCGGAAAAGAAAAGAAGCAGCAGAGGAAGGAGAATCATTTCCTAAAAGGACAAGGGTCAAGAGGAGAAGGAAAGGGCCAAACTGATCGTAGGCTACGAAAACCTGTCGACCGGCACAGGGAAACTCTGTACGGCCCTGAAAAAGTCAATGTGATGATTAGAAAAAAGAGATTGAACTCCGGGTAATATGAACAAGAAAAAGGACTCGATAAGCTAAGTGGGACGAAGATCCGGGAATCCAAGCCGGTCCCGACCTAGCTCTTCTTATCTGGAGGAGTACATTGCAACGTAAGCAAACACAATGTGCGAATGATAGGGGAAAAAGTGCCCGCGGCTTTGACAGGGGGAAACCACTGGAACGGACCGGGCTGAAATCGGCATCTCCTCTGTCTATAGGGAATCTCGTAGGAGAGGGGAAGAAAGGCTGAGAAGTGAGTAAAAAGAAGATTCATAAGAAGAGGGAAGAGAAGGAAGGCAAAAAGCCGTCAAGGAATATAACTATAAAAACAACGTTAGTATGATAAATGTGACGCTTGAGGCACCACGGTCTGGCCGAAGGAAAAGGCTCCGCAACCCAGAGTGCTTGATCGAGTAAAATCACAAAAGTGATCATCAGGATAATAGAGAAAAAATATATCGAAGAGGAATGCAAAGCAGCGGCAAGAGTCCGGGACCTCAGTACCGACCAACGGGGCTTTTCCGGGGGAGCATAAGGGGGAGCACACTGTTCTAAGAAATGAAATGTCTACCGGAATAGGAGAGGGATGAACCGAAGGCTTGAGAAGAAAATGAGGGGGCTTGGAAATCAGCAGTGATATTCTGTCTCTGAGTGAATCAATAGTGAACCCAGAGGGAAAAAAAAAGTTGAGTCTCATCAAACGGCTATGTAACAGCTCAAGAAACGGCGGAGAAGAAAAGCAATGTCGTTCTAGCGTAACAGGGGGAGGGCCACTCGAGGGTTCTGGTATGTAGAGGAGCGGAATACTACCTTTTCTGTCGAGATCCCTGAGAGGGAAGGAGGAAAAGAAAAGCTCAATCTTCTGATTGAACAAAAGGGGACCGGGGAGGAACATACACCTAAAGAAGACCTGTAGGGAAAATGAGAGAGGGATTCCCTAAATCTTAGTATATCAAAGTGGTAACCCTTAAGAGGTGAGGGGCCCAAAGATGTTCGGGTACAGCTTGGAAGAAAAAGAAATGCGAAAAAAGCCCTTACCTGAGATCTTGTTGAGAAGACGAAGGGGACCTGCTCATCCAGATGGTGGCTTGTCTAAAGCCCCTCTCCTTCCCAGAGAAGAACTTGGGGTTCCAAGAGAAACCGGATTTGAAGGCGCAGACAACCCATCAAACCGGCGCGCCAAACTTAGGGAGGAGAAAAAAGGAGGGGAAGAGGGCTGGATAGGGAGGGGAAAGTTGGAAGGTTTTATACTTGAAAGCCCGCAAAGGGAAGGTCTGACAGAGGAATAAAAGGGGCGGGAGAAGGTTAATTCTAACAATTTACCCGATGAGTGAGGGAGGGGTCAACGAAAGAGAAAGAAAGAAGGGTGCTCTCAGCGGGGTAATCTCACTGTAACGGAAGGGACACCCCCAAAAAAACAACCCAGGAAGGGGGGAAGGAATACCGCCAACTCTTTGTTAACAATACGAGGGGTAGAGAAAGGAAGGGGATACGAGGATGGTGGAAGGAAGTGGGTGGCTCCTAGTGATCGCCTCTCTCAATAGGTCGGGGGGTTTTGACGGACCGCCCAGGACGGACTGCCTTTCCTTAGCCACTCAGAAAGAGGAAAGATGATCGACGGAGGAAGGAGTTGGGGGTCTCTTTCTGACAAAATAGAAATCAAAGCGAGGGGGGGAGGGTAAGGGTGGTCCTTAGTTTTTTCAGGATGGGGGTGGGGAGGAAGGGGTTCAAAGTGGGAGAGATGTTGGGGGGGGTGGCATACACCACTTCCAACTCTTTAGCCTTTGCCAAAGAATAAAGTCGGGAAGAAGCAATAGATCCACTTAAAGTAACATCCGAGGCCAGCCGAGAAAAGGAAAGGGTCAAGAAAGAAACAGGGCGCAAGTGGTAAAGAAGTTCAACGTCCGGGGTTGGGGGGGAAAAGGGTAAGGAATTTCATAAGTGAGGGGGAGACATGAAGCAAACCGAGACGTAAGTTCCACTATTGGGGAGGGAACTCCACAAGCAAAGGGGAAAAAAAGCATCTTCTTTTCTGCGTAAGCAAAGAAAAGCTGAAAGGTTAGCGATAATGCTGCGGAAAAGGTTGAGTAGGGAATTACAATACGTCAAGGAGTTAGTAGGAGAGATCAGTGTGGTAGCTCTGAATGAACGTGGACAGGACGAAACGTTAACCTGCTTCCGATATAAAAAGGCAATCCAAGGAGAAAATAATATGCTGAGATAGAAAGAGACTGGCTTTATCGGGGGGGAGGATTCCTATTTGGGAGTACAAGAGAAGTGGGGTAACTAGTAACGGACGAATGGAAGCCTTCGAAATTCTATCTAAAGAACCATTTTGGGGGCTTGGAATAGGCCGCCGGTGACCAGTGGGCAACAGAAAGAGGTAATCGTTAGAAAAAGCTTCTGGAGGATAATAAACGCTCTAACAACTTCCGATCAGCGGAGCCGTAAATTAAAAAAATTAGTGATGGACAAACGTGGGTGAGGGTAAACGGCGCACGAAGGCAGGAGGGGAAAGTTTTGTTTTCAGGTAAGGGCAGTGAAGGGAATGGGGAAAGGACGTTCGAAAAGGGGTAGGAATGACTCCTTTTTCAAAGGACCGCGAACGACAATCTGGAGGGCGAATGACTAGGATCACTACGGAGAAAGGAAACGGTCAGCGTCTGGCAAAAAGGAAGAAGGACAGTGTTCTTTTTCCGATGGAAAGGGGGAATACGCTGGCTATCAGGCCGCTCAGGAGGAATGAGAGAAAAGTCTGTTGGTTTGGGTTAACAGTACTCTTGTTGCATGAACTTGGTTCTTAAGCAAAAGGGAGTCAGACAGAAAGAAAGGAGAGCGGAAAGTAACCAGATTGTACGAGAATACTGTTGCTGCACATTGTGTGGGGGGGGCCAATCTCCTTACGGAGAGGAAAAGGGGGTCAGGGGACGACTGAACCAAGTAATTCTTGGCGGGATTAGGGGGGGTGAATGAAGATAAAAGTGTGTCGGGCTTAAAGCAGGGGAAACGGAAAGGGAGGGAAAAGGGAGATCCTCTTTACACTGGGGTTTGGGGAGAGTGTAAAAAAAATGGTTTACGAAGAAAAGATACTAATGAAGGGACAGGGGGGGGGGGGTTGAGCGAATTTAAGTTTTCACTGGGGGATGGGTCAAGAGAATGTTCGCACTAGTTCAGTTCAAGCCAGAGGGGAGGAGAGAAAAAAGAAGACGTGGCTTTGGGGATTTAATGGGGGAAGAGCTTAGCTTCGATTAACACTCAGAGGGGGGGGGAGAGGTTTGAAGAGGGGAGACCGTGAGAGGCAGGAGATCCCGCCGAAACACAACAACTCTTCCTAATTGGGGAGGACATAAATAGATAAACTCTTTGATGTTACCCAGAATAACACGTGTCTTGTGAAGGTTGATCCTAACATTACAAAGGAAAACTGTTCTAAGAAGAATCTTTACAAAAAAGTCTGGCCAAGTGAGGCATTGGGGCTACGTAAAAGGGGAAGAGATCATACTCTAGATTGGGGGGAGGGACGTGGCGTAACAACTAGTGTGACGAGACGCCGGGTACTTTCAACTCAACTTTGGGGACAATTCAACTGCGCAATGCGAAAAGAGGAAAGAGGCCAAGTCGAGAAGGCAAACCATTTTTGGTGAAAACGGAAGTGGAAGCGGGGAGGAAAAAGATGTCTCACGCTCACGGACTAGCAGGATGAGCAAATGCAAAGAGCATTTTTGAGGGGGTGACGGAAGCCGAACACCAAGGGACTACAATTAAGTGCCCTTTATCAGCCGAAGAGCTAGGATCCCACAGGCAAGAAGCCGTAGATGGAGGGGAAGAAAAATAACTTTCATTACAATGTTGCAACGGTCTGATTGGAGACCCAAAAAAAGAGAACCGCGAGATAAGAGAAAGTAGACCAAAGTGAATCTAAATTCGAAAGTTGGGCGGGAGAGGACTTTCGGAACGGGGGGCAGGCAA
>Ga0179591_1247934_pt1 | contig 15637 bp, 28 predicted proteins | sample CZOMad2_1_08_16f_FD_182891 | JGI IMG/M metagenome (GOLD analysis project Ga0179591, IMG submission 182891) | Vadose zone soil fungal communities from Angelo Coast Range Reserve, California, USA - CZOMad2_1_08_16fungal (PacBio error correction) | ecosystem: Environmental > Terrestrial > Soil >...
AAGGAGACGGGGGTGTGAACCGAGAAAGCATTGAGGTCGTAGCCATCCAGGAACGGGAGAAGATGAGCTCCCTTTGAGGGACGTTGAATTTAACGGGGACTAGGGTGGATTTTGGGCGGATGCATAGAAATGGGAAGGTTCGAAAACGTAAGAAAAAATAGAAACTCATAACGGGACGGGCGGGGGGGGGGGGTGGGTATGACGGAATACTGAGGTGGTTCTAACTTTGTCCGGAAATGAGCCGGAAGGTAAAAGCAGTGAAAATAGAGCAAAAATCGAAAAGATAAGAGCACAGTAATGCAGACCCATCTGAATGGAAAAAAGAAACAGCTCCACGAGCACAAAGGTAAACAAAGAGCGAAGATTGGCAGCTGGTATATGTTGGGCGCATCCTAAAAGAATGAGACGAAAAAATGGAATGGACTATTAGACGCCATAACCGAGACTACTTTTCATTTTCTTGCGAGTCCCGCAAGTGGGGGAAAATAGCGATGGCCATATCAATTTAGAGGTAACAGTGCCGTAAGGCTAGCGAGAAGGAGCCCATAAAAAAATGGACCAGACGCGCCCAAAATTGACTAAAACCATAATCTGCCATCCCTGCTTAAGGGGGTAAATTAAAATCCACTTTGCAAAGAAAGATCTATATGGACGCCGCACGAGCGGTGGTTCCCCAGCAGCTTCCGCAGACATGCAAAAAAAAGTTAATAACGGAAAAGAGAACATGCCTGGCAACGGCCAAAGAACAGAGGGAATAGAACCGAGAAGTCAAAAAACAACGCAACAGAATCAAAAGAGGCGTTGAGCTTGTCGCGAGAGGGACCCTGGGGAAAAAAGAACACCATGAAAATCTCAAGCGCCCAATAAGGAATGTTTACTAAGATTTTTTAAGTACGGAGTTATGAAAGACCACACTAAACGAACGCATTCCTCAGGGCAGAGGAAATCGGGGGGACGCTCAAGAAGGTTGTTTACATTGACTAGGGGTCAGAACGAAACACAGGTCAGAAACTCGTGCCGCACGTTGCCGACGAAATTTATTTCTTTGGGGGGGTGGGGGAACCAAGAATCTAATGGTGGAGGGTGTAACTAAGGCACGTTCAGAAGAAGCACGAAGGGGTGACGAGTATCCAGAAACGCAAAAAAAAAATCAGTAAGATTGCACGTGAGATCCAGAACCTCCGAGAAGTTGTCTCTCTTTGAAAAAGTAAAAAAGGGAACATAAGAAGAAAATCTAACGGGTTAGATCAGAGAGTGGGTTTGGCAAAAAAAAGCTTCAAAAGTCAAAAGTATTTGGTCAATCCATATCAGTAGAAGGGGTTAGAGGGATATGGAGTTACAGGGGGGGGGGGGGGGGGGGGGAAAAAAAGTCTATCTCTTTAACAACTCTAGAGAGCACTGCCCAGGTTGGGGAAGATGGCGGTTGGGGGTGGCGGTTCTCAACGGCTTGCTGGTAGGAACAGAAGGAGAAGGCAACAATGAGAAAGGGGAGTTGTTCAACCTGGTAAGACTTCATATTTCCTGAATGGGAAGTTCGGATCAAGTATAAAGAGGGAAAATCGTGGGGTCAGTCAACAGGGGAGTCGAGGGCAAACGGGCATAAAGGATTTAGACCGTTGGAAGGGGGGGAAATGAGAAAGGACTGGAACTTTTGGGAAACTGATCGCACTTAAGAATCGGGAAATTGCGAAGGGATTCACATAGAAAAGTTAGGAAAGTGGCGAGGAGTACCGCCACTGCGGGGATTGGAAAAAAAATAAGGTGATCTCTCTAACAAAAAAAACAGGAGGAAAGAGAATTAATATCGTACGCATAAAAAAGACAAGACATCCGTGTAGTTTCAACGTAAAAAAGGGGGCGGGCCTGCTTTAGGCGTAGAAAGGGTGGGATCGATGGGGGGGGGGGGGCGTCACGCAGAAAAAGTAAGGGATGACAGTCACGACAGGTAGACTACCTCGAATTTGAAAAAAGGGGAGCGAAGAATCTAGAAAATAAAAAAAAAAGTTGGCGCCGGAGAGTCACAACGCGTCGCAAAAAGGGGTTCGCTGAAAAAGGCTGGAGAGGAAATGAAAAGAGACTGGAGGCATTTGAGCAGTCTTGGTTTTTGAAGAAAGTTTCGATTCTCGCACAAAGGGATACCGAAACACTGGGGCGAACGCGCCATTTTGAAAAACAGAGGAGCTTTCCTTAAAAAAAAACTTGCTAAAAAAGAGCACTTACAGGGCCAAAAAAAAATGGGAAGGTTGCAAAAAATACTGGATATGTTCTCGATGAAAAAAAAAACGCGCGGAGATCGGAGGACCAAAGTACTGCGTTTAACGAGAAAGGACTGGACCTTATTAGCTTTGCTTAAAAAAGTTTAGTGGGAAGGAAAGGTCAGAGAGGGGGGGAAGAGCGAGGGGGGAGTCGACTCGCAGGATGAAGTGTAATGCTTTGGGTGCCGCCGCCCCATGTCTGCTCTCCACTCTGGGAAAAAAAAAGGGTCAAAGTCGGGAAGGCTAAGAAAAAGGGGGGTGCTGTGTTGAACTGTTTGGCGGGACGGAGCTGGTCGTATCTGAAAATAGGAGAGGACAGGATTCAGGGTTCTTCGTCATGATTGGGGGAGGTAACTCGCGAAACTTACAGGGGAAAAAACGCAGGGAGCGAAAATCTAGTGCTAAGTAAAGAAAAGACTATTCATGTCTGTATGGGGGGGGGGGGTGGCGAGGTCCTAACTGGTCTGCGCAAATCTTCGAATAAAGAAAAGGGTTCAGGAAAAAAATAATTAGGGATGGAGCTGTGGAGGTGGGTGTTGTATATGGAGATCGTTTTACAGGATGGTATGGGGGGGGGCGGCTTTGGAGGGGGGGGAAAACGTGGGAAGAATGTTCGGGGGATGGTATGGCCTGTGCAGGGGAAATGGGGGGGGGGAAGATTGTGGCGGCATGGGCGTAGGGGCCACCGAGGGGTGAAAAACCTTCGTAGCTAAGTCTCGGGGAGGAGGATGCTGTCGTTGTGCAAAAGGGGGAGTGAAAAAAAGTCGAAGATCCAGGGGGGGGGCTGCGGGAAATGGGATTTCATTCGGAAGGGTGGGCGCCTAGACGGGAAAAAATCGGGGGCGGAGGGCTGTGCAGAGGGAGCTAAATCAGGAAGCCCTTCAGTCTGTAAAGCAATGAGGGGGGGCTTTTCGAGGGGAAAATTGCTTGGGCCGAAGAAATAAAAGGGGAAAACGCCTCGAAGGTTCTGGGGAGGAGAAAAAGTGAGTTGCAGGGGCTTTATGTCGGTTGGAGTAGCACCCGGTACGGGAGGGAAAATGGACACGAAATCTTAAAAAACCGCGCAGAAAAATGAGGCGACACGTCTGGGGGGGTGTGTGTGATTCAGTGGCGGGCGTAAAGGTGTCGTGGTTCACTCGGCGCTCTGGGAAGTCACTTGCGGGATTGGGGGAAAAAGGGGGAAAAAAGGTTCAGATGGGCGAGATGAAGCCAAAGGTGGCTGCACATGCGAACGAAAGCATGAGTCGGGAAAAAGGCTAGCCTAAAAAGGGAAGGAGAAGCCAATGTTAACAAAAAGGAACAAGCGCATGACGGACTTCTTGTCGGCGATGAGAAAAAGAGGGGGGGGGGGGGGAATGCACATGCAATATAAAATAGGTTTCAGCAGAGAAAAAAGAAGAGGGGACCGGGTGGAGATTCAGTCAAAAGAGAAAAGGAGGGGAGACGACAAAGTGACTCACGGTCAAAAGGTTTATCGAAAAGAGGGCAGGGGGGAAATCTGTATTGTAAAGAAAACCAGGGAAAAATTGTGGCAATTGAACTCAGAGAAGAAAAAGCTTAACCGGAGGATTGGGGAGTAAAGATAGGGGCAAGGGGGAGAAAAGGGAATTTAATAAAGAAAAAGGGGCGCAAGTCGGAGCCATCCTATTGGGAGAAAAATGCGCGCTGTTAGCGGGGAGAATGAGGCCTGGGGAAAAAAAAAAAAAAAAAAAAAAAAAAAGAGAGGGGGGGGGGATGCTCGTTGGTAGGGGATTCATCAGAGGAAAGAGGTATGTGTTAGGGGTGCAGACACGATTAAGAATCGGACTAGGACATGCAGCGATGATTGGGAAGGGGTGGAGTAAACGCAAGCCGCGGAGAAATGGGGAAAGGTATGAGTCGGTATGAGAGAGGTACTGACAACCTCAGAATATCCAGGAAAAAAAAATCTAACAAAGCCCAAAAAGGGACCCTAAAAACAAGGACCCCGAAAGATGATATTCCGCCGAGCAGCAATCCAGAAAACCCTGGGATCAGGTAGGCGCTGTGAATTTCGGCAGGGAAACTACAAATGGCAAGTCTCAAAAAGTTGGTACTTCTATCATTAGACGCATGACTCGCTCGGAGTTTCATTTGAGTGCGCAGTGCAGGAATGACTTCGGAGGGAAAAGACTAAAAAAAGTTCTGGGAATGTAAATGGAGGTATAATGCTAGTTAGGTCGGGCTTAAACGAGACTGATCTTTACTACAGGGAAAGAAAGTAAACGTTTAACTAGAGGAATCGCAAACACTAGCGAGACATTAAAACTATTCGGCCTCTTAAAAAACGCCGGAAGCGAAGGAATATTGGGAGGCCCATAAGGGACGGGCAACATCAATTTTTGCCGGGAGCCGAGTTGAAAAACCGCGAAAATCCGTCCCGCACATGAATAAGAGAAGATTCAGGAAGCATTCCGAAAAAGGGGGGCAGCAATCAGAAGGTAAAAAAGATGGACGCACAAGTACAAAAACGCTCAAAAGAAAACTCAAGGATAGCAAACGATTCCTGTCGGAGTTGAGGGACTCTTAGAACGCGTTGTGGGGGGACAGCAGTGGCCCCCGGCTAGGCGACACATGATCAAACATGTGTAGGGGAAAGGGTTAAGTACGTTAGCTGGCCGTGGGACGATCACGCTCAATCCAAAGCCTATGTAAAGAACGAGGACTCTGAATGAGTTCACAGGAGACGTCCTAATGAAGAATTTTCGGGAAAGAGGAAACACAGGAGCCGGCAGGAAAGAGGGGAACCTGTTCTTCACTTTTAGGTAAGAAAATGAATAGGTGAGTTGGGGGGGGTGTGGCGCAAGATCATGTGCTTGCTAACCGGGGAAGGACAAGGAGATGCAAGAGTAAGAGGTTAATATTGAGAGGCCACAAAATGCCTATTTCTATTTTTCATGGGCGAGGTGCCGACGAAAAGGTTTTGAAAGCTAATCAAACGTAAAAGAGTAAACGACATAGGGAATCTAGGTTAAGAGGCCGGGGGGGAGTACATGGTGTTTCTCTCTTCGGACAAAGCCGTATTGGAAATCTAGGGCAGGAAGGCGGATTGTTTAAAGAGGAGATTCGTTGATGGGAAAAAACTAGACCCATAGGAAAAAAAGTGACTACACGAAACAACTGGGGAACGGAATATTAGGATGGGGGGGGGGGGTCAATGAAAGCGGCTTTCGTTGCGTTATATTAGAGGCAGGGGGTCAAAAAAAGGGGAGAACTGAGCTGGGGGGAAGGCTCGGAAGTTGGTCCGGAAGCTTGTTCAGGAACGGAGTGCTCAGGGTAAGAAGAGGCGCGCACGTGGTGTTTCTAAGTAGTTCGAGTCACATGGGACAAATGAGAAGTGCCCCCTGCGTGAAGAAAAAAAGTCAGCGAAGGGTGTTAGGTTCTACGTCTGAAGAGGAAAAGAAGAGAAAAATGCTTGCAAGCTTAAAAGTGGATGCAGGAACAGTGAAAGTCTGAGGAAGGGGGGGCCTGGGTTGTTAAAGCAAAAAAGAAAGACGACAAAGTGACAAAAAAAACGGGGAGAAGGAGAGATAACTGAGGGTACCCTGAAAACAAGCCGATGGGGGCAGCTCCGTCTCAGTAAGTAAAGGCGGGGACATCCGCAGATGGATCTATTGTCGATTCAGCGGATCCCGATCAGACCAGTCTGGGGGCGGAAGGGGGGAGACATTGTCAAAACGCACGGCGGAAAAAGGAAGGGGGAAAACCTTGCAGAGAACTGAAAAAGGGGGAAAAAGAAAGAAAACACGAGTGCGTAAAAGCTCGGGGAGGTAAACTGACCCGACTGAAAAGGTTCCTGGAAGAAGACGCTGACAAGGGAAGGAAATCAAAAGGGAGATGGGAACTTGATTTGGGGAAAAGCAGACAGGGTAAATCTACTCAAAAAAACATTATTCAAAAAAAACGAACACGCTGCTTATTTAAAAGGGCTCGTTCTCAAAATAAAAAAAAGGTAAGTAAAGATAAGGCCTTATTGAGGGGGGGAGGAAAATAAGGAATGCCTTGAATGAAAAAAAAAACAAAAACGGAGAGCTCATTGAAAGTCAAAAAGTAGCGTGATGAGGGGGACTCGTGCTTGGGAGGGGGGGGGGGGGGAAAAGGCCACGCAGGTTGCGTGGGGAGCGAGAAAGATAGGGATGGGGCGGTGACCGCGTGAGAAAATATCCGGGTTTCCGGTTATTAACTGAAAAAGAAAAAGCGGATCATAAAATTATGGAAAACCACATTGAAATTAATAGACAGGAAAAAACTGCCGTGGCGGGGGGGAATTGTGTTCGCAGAAAAAATGGGTATCGATCGGAAGAGAGTAATTCTTTCTTAATTCACCTCGTGATTGAGGGAAAAAATGGAGGGGGGAAAAGTACTTGTGGAGAGCGTATAGAAAAGAATGCGAATTATGTAAATGGCTCCATATCTTTCTTGGGGGGGATGTCCGGGGAGGATGTATTGCTCTTGTTGGGCCTAAAAAAGCTGGGGCGTACGATAAGAATATTCGGGAAAAAAAAGGGGGAAAAAAAAAAAAGGAAAAATCCAGGGTCTCTGGGGGGGGGGGGTTTGTACCGGGGGGGGCGATCGTTTTATGAAAGGAATTGAGCGGCTGGGCACTTACAGGGCTGGAGGGGAAAAAGGGAACTGCTTTATACGGGTTGGGGGGGGGAGATTGTTCAGGAGTGTGGGGGCTGAAAGGAGGCGACCGAAAGTGGTGATTACCTGGCTTATCATTGATTGAGGGAGGATTGGGATTAGTGGTGGAGAAACTAGTTTGCTTTTGGGAAAGGGAGGAAGACGTCTGGGCGATGCGCTGTTCAATTGTTGGTTCGGGCGAGCTGGGCATAAATTCTGGTGATTATAGTCTTCCGGGGGGGGGAGAGGCAGGGCTAGGTAAAGGGGGGGGGGGGATCTCTAGGCAAAGGGGGGTAAGCCAGCTGCAAAATCTAAATTGAAGGTGGACTCTAAAAAGAAAATGAAAAACAGCCAATGCGGGTTTATGGGAGGGCTAAAATGTAGGCAGACCAGTTGGGGGAAGAAACACAAAAGTTCTTCTATGCGGAAATCGACAAACGCTGGTCTTTCTACTAAAGGGTCGGGATGGTAATAAAGGGAGAGGCAGGTTACGGGAGGGGTCTATACTCGGCGAAGGGGGGGAGTGAAGAGGTGGTCAGATTGGGGGGGTTGAATGGAATCGTGGAGGGGGTGTGCGAGATAAGGGGCCGCCGCATCACGAATCGAAAGAAGAAGGAATTCCAACCTCACAAAAGAAGGGGTTCAAGAAGAATGGTACAAAAAGGAAGGAGAAAGGCATCAGCCTGTCTGCACTAGTCTCAAATGTGTTAACTGCAGCCTTAAAAACAAGAGAAATGAGGGAGTGAATCGAGAGAGAGCAGATCGGGGAAGTGGAAAAGGAGATGGAACGAAGAAAAAGCGAGCAGGAGCCTGCAATGGTATTGGCTGCGATGGTACAGAACGCGCGCACGTCAAGCGTTGTGAAACAAACTCCTCAGGAGTGCTAGGCTCAAAAAAAAACAACTTTAAGAAAAAAAGAAAAAAGAGAAAAAGAGTGCAAAAATGGACGGGTGGGAAAAGCGAGACGTGGGACGGCGCATGTCTCGGACATACCTGGAAAAATGAGGCGCCTGGGAGCGGGCGGATGGAAAAAAATTTGGCACGGAGAAACCGGGGAAGGTGTTGTTTGGTCGGGAAGACATCAGAAGATGGTAGGGGAAAGAAGCCCAGGATATTGCGTACACACTGCAGCGGGAGGGGTTGTAGTAAGCAGAGGAGAAGGGGGAAACACAAAAAAACACCAAAAAAAAAAAGAAAACAAAACAAAAAAAAAAAAAAAAAACAAACAAAAAACCAAAATAACAAACAGAATAAAAGAAAAAATAAAAAAAAAAAACCCGCACAAGAAAACCAAAACACAAAACCGGCAAAAAAGCAAAAAAAAAAAAAACCATACCCAACGAAACCCTCAAACCCAAAACCCAAAAAAAACAAAAAAAACCACAGAGGCTTTTGCCCTCCTGGTTCGGAGGTTTTCAGGGGAGCAGTGCATGCAAATGTCGCGTAAAACTCGAGAAAAGCAGGCTGCAACGAATTCGGAAATGTAACATAAGAAAGACTCTCGAGGGTCAATACCCAAAACATGAACAGAGTCCTAACTAGGCAGACAGAACGATGTGTAAAAAAAAAAACAAAAAAAAGCGCGATTGAGCGGAGGTATTGGACTCCGGCCATGTAATCATCCACAGGCTTTCACTCGTAAAAGAAAAAGAAAAAAAAAAAAAAAAACAAAAAAAAAAAAAAAAAACAAAAAAAAAAAAAAAATAAAAGTGGGGACGCTCGACTTAGGACCCATAACCACCGGGAGCTGGGCCGGGTCATGTCATGAGAGGGGGATTCCAGAGTGTGTGGAGCAGGGGGATGCCGCAGGGGTGAAAATGTACAGGTGGCCGGTTAATGCCAGGCGGAAGGCCGCATTAATGACTGGCATAAAGCGCGGGACCGCATAAGGCAAGAAAAGGGGGGAAAAACGTTCAATCAATAGGGGAAAAAAAAAGACGGGGCGTCCTTGACAGAACAGCGACTCGGCAAACAGAACAAACAGAGGAAAGCAGACAGCTAGTTGTCTCGAACAGGGGGCAAGCAGCGATCGTGGGGGGCCAAGGCAAGAAGGAAAACACCTGATAAAATAGAATAGACCAATCATCTCAGAACTAAAAAATGCAAAAAAAATTATCAAATCATTCACTATGAACAAGATCTGAAAGAAAAAAAAACCAAAAGAAAAAACATGATGCGGGGGGGCCATTTCTTTGAGGGCGAAAAAAAGGGGGGGGGGGGAGACGAACTTTCTAAAAGGTCCATTTCCTCAGAGAAAGAAAAGGGGGAGTGTGGGGTTTGATGTATACTTGGAGATGGCAGAAGAACCGCAAAAGGGAAGACCAACCGTATTGTCTGCAAAAATGAAGCGGAGAAAAATGAGGAAGCGCGAAAATACCGATGGGGGGAAGATAACGAATCCCAGAGGATCAGTAACAGGTGAAAAAAAACCACGGGTGGGGAACAGTTAGCGAAGGGGGAAAGAAGGTAGGGTGGTTTGTGAACAAGAACTCATGCGGTGTAAAGGAGGCAGAAAAAAAAAGCAGCTTGACGGGGGAAGATTGGGAGCTAGAACTCCTATATATTGCAGAGGGGAGGGAAAACGAGGGAAGAGGAAAAAAAAAAAAGAAAAAAAGAACAGGGACATATGCAAAAAGGATAAAGCGCATGGAAAATCGAACGTTCAAACTTGGGGAGGAGGATGGAGGTCGAATTGGCGAAGGCGCAGAACCATATGGGGGGACAAAATACAGAGAAAAGGAGTGTAGGACTCGTTAAGTATCGGGTTTTAGGAGCCAGTAACAAAGGAAGATGTCCAAGATAATGGGCGTGGTGCGGAAAAGGACGAAGCGGGTTAGGGGAAAGAATCTCCTGAGGGGGAGTCGAATTGGTGCGGGGAGTGGAAGGCTTAAAGAACACTGAAATTGGATGAGGCTTACCGAGACGAAAAAAAAAAGACGCAAACACGTGGGGGGGAGATAGAAAGGTTGAGGCAGAGGGGGGCAAAACAACAGGACTGGGTTTGCATCCTCGGGAGGGGGAAAAGTGGGGGGGTGAGAATTCCCGGAGAGTGGCGTAAGAAGATGAGCGAATGCAATCTGGCATAGTGAGGGAAAGGAAACAGCGGCAGGATAGAATGGCGAGCAGTGAAAGAAAGGAGGGGGTAAGGGGGGCTCTTTACACTGGAAAATAGAGACTCAAAAAACACTCTGAAGAGGAGATCCTGATGTATGCCAACAAAGAATAAATGAGGGAAAGGATAACAGCCCTCATACTGGCCGGGAGTAAAAGACGGTAAATAGCAGTCGTGGTGGGCGGGGGAGAGAAGGTGACAACTATATCTGCGGAATTTAGCGGCAAAAGGGAAACACGAGATCATCTAACCGAACAAAGAGTGTGTGAAACTGGAGTCAGAAAAATGGAGAAAAAGAAAAAATTGCAGAACCAAAGCGTGGACGGTCCGATCGTCAGAAAGGGGAAGAAAGGGAAGGGACTCAAATGTTCCGGAAGCAACGTCAGAAAGGATGATCAAAAAGTACGTTGAGTGGTCGATGACGTGCGGCTTATGGTGTAGAAAGCAAAATGGGGATAATTTAGCGCAAAAAGGTCAGGGGACTATAATACTTGGGAAAAAAGAGGACGTTTCAAATGTGGGTTCATATTCTCGGTAGAAAAAAAACGAGACTCGTGGGAACCTACACAGAGAGGAGGGGGGACCGGAATTGGATGGACAAAATGACTGGGATTTTCCTGCTAAGGCGCAGCTATGCCGGAATTAAGTGGGCGAGGGAGAAGGAAATCTTTGAATTTTGCTTGTATCCACCGTTGGAGGGGGGAGTTAAGGTGAATCGTCGGCCGGGTCTTCTCGTCCCTTTGAGTGTGAGGATGGTATGCCTCTGAAAAATAAAGTGGTAAAACAAAATAGTAAACTGTGGGAAAAAAAAAAAGGGGCGGGGGTTGTAATCTGTTGCGCGAGGGGGATCGGGGAGTGCAGAAAAGAGTCAGGAGCACGGCGACTTTATCAAATAGGGTACATGGTAAACGGTAGGGAGCTTATTGCTTTTTGGCGCGGGAGAAAACCGCGGGAAGGTCTAAGATGTCCGTCACTCCCACTTGATATGGGGGCAAGGGGGGACGCTGGTAAGGCAGGGGGGGGTTGACCAACAGAGGGGGGGTTGACGGTACGAAGCGCCCCTATTAGTGGATTACCCTGGGTCTATGGTTTTTGGATGGGAGATAGGGGGTTGGTTCTAAGGCTTCTTTTACCCGTAGGGACATTCTGGGGCAGACCGTATGTGGGGGGAAACGATTTGGGCCGGTCGCGGGAAAGCAATTCGAGTATTGAAATGGGTAGAACATGCGAGGCGCTGCAGAGGGTGCAGGCTAATAGTAGGGGGGGATCGAAGAGAGGGAGGGAGCTGCGTAATTGTGGGAAGGGAGGTTTCTGGCAGCGTGGGGGGGGAGGGGGTTGGGGGGTGTGGTCATTAAGAGGGGCAAAAAGGATCAGGACCTTTCTCCAGGAGGAGGGATCAGCAGCAATGCGGGGGGTGACAGCAGTACTAAGCTAAATGGGGGAACTCGACGTTGGATTGCTTATGGGAAAAGAAAAAAACAAAAGGGGGAGGTCTCCTGGAGTAAGAAGAAAGGTCTCAATCTCTTCCCTAAAATGAAGAGCTCATTCGTCGCGGTAAGGGGATGTTTTTGTCGAAGGGTAGAGGGGTTGCATGTTCTGTTTAAGACTGGCTCTGAGGGGAAAATTGAAGATGGGGGTGCGGAGATTTGGGGAAAGCAGGTGCGGTGGGGCGAGATCTTCTAACGGACACATCAAAAGACGGAACACTAAATTAGAAAAAATAGAGGTACATCCAATCTAGGGGAAAGAAACCGGTATGAGCAACCAAGGCAGAAGAAATCTCTTCATGTACCGTGGGAGAGGATATGTTATTGAAGAACCACTTAGGGGGAGACCGTTCGATTTAAACTCCGAAAAAAGCACGGTTGAAAAAGAAAAAAAAAGGTCACGTTCATAAAGGAGAGGGGGGGAAAAAACGACAGAAGGAGAACAACCTTTCACTGGGTGGAGATTCGAGCAGATGGTACAACAGTCCTAGGGATTGGCATATCGAGCCAACAAGCGATAGGGGGGAAAAGGATATAGATGCAGGTCGATAAGGGGGTGGGGTCAAAACAATATTCTTTGGCAGGAGGAGGTACAAAATGGGTCAGAATTCTTTAAACACTTGCGCTGTTTTTTAGGGCTTGAAAATCAACGATTTCAGGGGTTGTAGGAATGCAGCATCGAATAATTTACTAGGGGAAAGGGGGCAGGAACAAAATCAAAAGAAAGCTAGCGGGGGGCTACGTTAATAGGGGGGGGGGAGGAACAGACGGAGGGCAAAAAAATTGAAAAGTTACGGATTAGGCGTTAGAGGAGCGAACTGGCTAGAAGAAGACGAAAAAATTAGAAACAATCTAAACATAAAAATGACGGCAAAGGAAAGAGGAAATACTAATTAATCTATGACAAGAAGGGAAAAGACCACAGGGGGTATCGCCCAAAAAAAAAGCTAAAAAAAAGAAAGAAACACCTCCCAAAAAAACCGCCACAACCACACCAACCCTAGGGGGAGGGAAAAGGGCATTCGGTATTATTTTGCAGTTAAAAGGGAACGAAAAGAAAGGAGACTTCAAAAGGAAGACTATAGATTGACTCAAACAAAAAGAGTAACGGTCAGTTCATTTAGGAGTCTCGTGAACAAGTCTGGGGGAAACTAGATGGAAAGAGAGCATTTGAGGCTGACCAGGATTTGGAGCGACGGCATTACGGGACGGAAAAGGCGCTGCCAGATAAGGCGATCCAAATCGCACGACGGAAGAGATCATTAGGGCGCACAACTGCGCACATGACAAAACCAGAGCTGGGTCATTCGCGGAGACGTGCATACGGGGGGAGGGGTGTGAAGAGGTGAAAGAGGAAAAGCAAAGGGGGGCGTAGAGAGGGGGGAGACTAAGGTTTCAACAAAAACAAGGCGGGGGGGAGCGAAGGGCTAACAGGGCTCAGCAAAGGCACTTGCTCCCATCTATCTACGGAAAGGAAATCTCTAAGAAAAAAAACATGTCAGAAACCAAGTTCAAAAGAAGCCGGTATGAATAGAGCAAGGAGTTAAAAAAAAGAAAAGCACACCAGGGAAAAAGGAGAATTCTTGGCGGCGGGCTTTAGAGTAGAAGGAATCTTTGAAGACACAGGGCATATAAGCGAAGTGCAGAAAAAGAAGGGGGACTGATCAGTGGGAAAAAGTATTGGAGGGAGGAGGAAGTCGGAATGGCATAAAAACTAGTAGTCTCGGCCTCGTTCAGAAAAAGAAAAAAAAACTAGATTACTAAAAGGGAAGATTGTACATACTAAGGAAGAACTGAGGGCGACGGAAAAAAAGTCATAAATCGATCAGGAGGGAGGGACAGGATATTCGTTGTGGTGTCCAAGAAATTAGGCGGGGGGGGTAAAAGCCGGCATCATCAAGCGGTAGGTGAAAAGGACCACCAGACCGACCGAAAGAGGTGAAGCTGTATAAAAGGGGGAAAATGAAAGGGTCAAGTAAAAAATTAAAGGAAAAAAGTGGACCGACAGCTAAACAATAATTGTTGCATAGGGCGCGCGCAGGTTTTCATCAGGGGAGGAAATGAAAGGATTGGACAGCCAATTCAAGGAAGACGATGTTGTGTGGTGTGATTTGGGGAGGGAAGCGGGAGATTGTCAATTTGGGGGGAAAAGAGGCGAAGCACTCGGCATAAAAAAAAAGGAAAGGTCTCGCAATTTTGTCGAAAGAGGGAAGGGGGACAGGGTAAAGGCGAACATATGAAAACGTTGCCCATAATCGCCTCAACGGATCCTAATTTGTAATGAAAGGGACGGCGGCGGAAGGGGAAGTGGATTAAGGGACCGGGGGTACGAAAGCGCCAAAACGTTGGGGAGGCAAGTGGTCTTCAGGAAGGGGGGGTAACTTATACTTGGGGGATCAAAAAAGGCTGACAATAAACATAGCCGCGGACATTGTGGCAGGGAGAAAAGGAAGCGAAATTCATGGGCATGGGCCGTTACAGGCAAGTAGAGTGGGAAAGGCCTTGCTCCAGGGAAACGCATCTGAGGGTGATAAAGTGGTGGTTCAGGGAAGCTTCTTATTCTCAGAGCAAATCAGAAACAAAACGATTGGACGAGAGAGACTGGAGTAAAGGTAAAATAAAGAAAGCAGGTGGAAAGGTAAAAGGCTGCAACTACGCAGGGGAGGGGGGTGCAAACATACGCAATTGGATCAGCAGTGATTGCGATGAATATAAAACACATTGACCGGATGGAGACGCTTGAATCTTGCATAGAGCGAAAAAAGAAAAAAATGGTTAAGGTGAGAATAAGAGTCGACAACAACCTGGCAGCACTGCTCATAGACGGAAGCAGAACACTAAACCATGCCTGAGGGAAGGCACCGAAAGGATCTAAGGTAGCCTTTAGCAGGGGGGGGAAAAGTTAGGGCGAAAGCAAAAGTTTTCTGGGTAGGCGCACCAAACGAGGTATGAATAAAAGGCAAAAGTCGGGGTGAGAAGGGAAGGGGAGAAAAAAAATTCTCAAACAGCGTGGGGAAGAAAAACAGAATCTGAAGGGAAGGGGGGGGAGTGGGTCAGAAGTGAACACCGCTAAAACATGGACTCGGGAGAAGGAGGAAGAGAGGGGAGTGGAGCGGGAACTAGTGAAGTTTGTGGCCCACGCGGGTGAGTGCGGCAGATTAACCCTAGATGAAAATCGTCGTGGACGGATCTCGTAAGCAGTACTCAGAGTGCTCTGGTGACGGAGTAAAAAGACAAGGACTGGGAACAGAAAGGAAACGTTCCCATTACGACCAGCGGTTGGTTACAGGTGGGAGGAGCGGACTTTTTAAAAACTATCTGAAAAAGAAGTCGAGACGGGAGAGTGGTGTAGGGGGAGGAAGAGCGGAAAAGCGGAGTTTTTTTAGCGATGAGGGGGGACAAAGCGAAGTATAGGGAAAGATTCGTGAAAACAGAGGCAGGAGGTCTCTTTCAAAAAACGGGTATGAAGGGGGGGGGGGTGGAAAAACTGGGCGGGCCGGAAAGTACAAAAAGATCAAATCGGAGGCCGGGGTTTGATGGTTTTTGGGAAAAAGAGGGTGATAGGACGGTCAGGGCGGGCGTAGGGGGAAAAAATTCTGGGGGAAATGGCCGGACGGAGTAAGGGGGGGGGGGAGAGGGATGGGGGAAATGAGCGACTAACGCGAAAAGGGGGAACTTTTTGACAAAATCGAGAGGAGGCAATGAAAAAACGCACAGAATGGAGTTTTTGAATGCAGATCGGGGAGGCGAGGATATAAGAGGGGAAATTGGGTGGGTTGGAGACTGGAGGGAGGTACAGCGGGGGCGGGGTTGAGGAAACGAGCGCTAAGGTCATCTAGAAGGTCTCATCGGGAACAATAGGGAAAATACATGGCGAAAGCACTCAAAGAAAAGGGATCTGAAAGCGTAAAGGAAAAGGGAACGAAAGCGGGTGAGGAGTCTAATGTAGCTAGCTTTAGTAGAAAAAAGAGGACGGGGGATAGGGAGGGAATCTACCAGGGGCAAGACAAGCGGAATCATTTTTAGTGTGATTGTGCTGCGAAGCGCAGGTTCTGTGCCAGTGGTCTCAACAAGCATTTTCGGGAGGAGGGGCGTTCGAATTTGGTGAAATCTGAGGATGGTGGGGGGGAGAAGGAAAGAAA
>Ga0179591_1244058_pt1 | contig 15635 bp, 19 predicted proteins | sample CZOMad2_1_08_16f_FD_182891 | JGI IMG/M metagenome (GOLD analysis project Ga0179591, IMG submission 182891) | Vadose zone soil fungal communities from Angelo Coast Range Reserve, California, USA - CZOMad2_1_08_16fungal (PacBio error correction) | ecosystem: Environmental > Terrestrial > Soil >...
AACGTTCATGATACTGGGGCGATCCTCACTACCATGGCAGGAACCGAACTAACGGATTGGGAAGTCCAAGTCGGACGCCCCAGCGACCTGTACGCGGACAAAGTGAAGAGCAAAGCTAATCAATCAAACTCCAGACAGTGAAATCTAAAGGGGGGGGGGGGAGAATTATGGATTAAGAGGGGCACCATACTGGAACAGGACATGAAATTACAACGGGGCAAGAGGACCTTCCTAGAGGGAAAAGGGGACGGTCATCGGGAGAGCTAAACCGGCACGTTTTTAAACAAGTAAGCAAAGAGGCCAAAAATGCTACGATTAAAAGAAGGAAATGTAGAGGGTGGGGGGGGGGGGGAATGGGCTGTGTGGAACCGAAAGGATTCATCTGAAAACCAGGACTGTGGAGGGGGCGAAACACAAGCCGTCAAACGAGATGAATCGGGAAAATCCGGCCTGCTCAAAAGAGAGGAGAACCTTAAGAGGGGAGCAGGTACGGTTCCTTAAACGGAGGGGGCAAGGTATACGAACATCGAAGATAGTGAGGGAATGCTATCAATCTAACCTAGGGACTTAGCAGTGTTTGACAGACGTAAACCCCTAAAAAAAAGATGGAAGAAAAAAATTGGAAGGAAAATTTTGAGGGAGTCGCAAGAATTCCTCCTCAGCCCAAAAAAAACGGGAAACTTTCCTACAATGAAGGGGGACGGAACCACCGATAGGAGGGGGGGACTAATAGCAACAAACAGGAGAAGGATTAAAATATAGGTATTGGTTCTGCCAACACCATAATCAGTTTCCAGGTTCAATAAATTATCTTCAATCAGGTTGGCGAGGAGATTGCGGAGAACTGAGGCGACCCTACATTAACGTGTAAGGAGGGACGGAGAGTTTGAAATAGGAAGGAGGGTGAATGTCTAAGACTAACTAAAAGATCATGGCTTGGGGGTCAATCTGAATCCGGACGACTAGTAAGATTGAAACGCTGCATATTGAGGCCTTTTATCAGAGGAGGAAGACCTTCAGTCCGAAAGGATATCAATACACACATGATGATCATCGAGAAAAGGGCAGCCTTGTGTGAAAAAGGGTTTGGCCCTGAATGAAGGGAGGGTACGAAGAAACGATCAAAAATTGACCTCTCATCGGGTGAACCGTCGATTGCTGGGGCGCTGATCGTAAGAAACGAGGTAGCATCGCCTCGGAGAAAAAGGTCACGCTGGAAACTTAGGTGAAGACGGGGAAACTAAAATTTAGGGAGGAGAGGCACCATGGGGGAGGGGACACCCAAAACTTGTCAAAAAACCATCCCCAACGACTGCAGACTCGGGCCGAAAGGGGAAATGGGGGATCTAGAGGGGATTGAGGAGGGAAGGGGAGTGTAGGGTCGGACTGGCTGCCGGCATTAAAGGGGGGAATGAACACCGTTCTTTGAGGGGGAAAAGGGAAGGCACCATAGCATGACTTGAGAAAGAGGAAAAAAAAGGGAACCTGCGCTAGGAGTGCGTGTTCCGTGAAGTGATTGGCATGAGGCGAAATACTGGAAGGAAAGAAAGTGCTTGGTTATCTGGAAAGGAAATGGACGATTGCCGTGTCCACGAGGAAAAAAAAAAAGAAGAGTTGTTAGGGAAGGGCAGGAGGTTCACGGCGGTATGGCCAAGGGAAAATTGGGGGGGTAACGGAACGTGTTGGTCGGGGAAAAACGAAAGGAAGGATAGGTGAAGTATATTTTCAGGGGTCAAAATCAAGGGGCGTCCGCGGCTGGATGTAATTAAAAGCTGGCGGCCGAGCTGGGGGGGAGAGAAAGGAAGTATGGATGGGGAGCAAAGGAGAAAAGAAATTCCAATGATGGAGGCAAAACTAATCACTTGATAATGAATCAAAGGGAGTGCAGGGGGACTATTAGGTGCAAAATACGGGAGGGGGAATTTTTTGTTCAATAGAAAAAGATGAGGGGAGAAATGTTCGTCTCAAATCACCGAACAATGCGGAATTCGGCAAAACAGGGTCATGGGGTTGGCATGCACTTTTCCAGAGGGGGACGCGCTATGGGGGGGGGGAGGGGGGATATACTTTAAAGACAGGGATTGAAGGAATGCGAACCGAAATTGAAAGAAATTCGATTTTTTATGGTGGTTATCATAGACAATCCAAATTGGATAGGGACCAAGGCAGGAGATTAAAGGAAAAAGGAAAAAAAACTAGAGAGACTGAATCCACGCATAAGGAAGAGAAAATCGACACGAAGGGTTTGCAAATAACACTGGACCAGATCAGGGGATCATAAGAAAGGCGGAGATGAAGGAACGGGATGAAAAAAAAGGAGCAAATCTTTTAAAAAAAAAAAAGAGAATAAAGCTTCGATCAGACAAAGTCCGCAAAAACGACCACCAGCACTACCAGGATGGAGAGCAGGCACTTACCTACATACGGGGGGATGCGAATAGTCCGCTGTTACAGTCGAGGAGAAGGGAAGGAGGGCCAGGGAAACGGGAAATCCTCTGTGAGCAGCGTTGGGGAAAACTTGCAGCAAAATTCATCGTCAGGAAAAATCGCAGGGGGCGCGGTAGGAAAGGACAGCAACAATTCTCTGGAATAGCAAGAGGGGTGACAGGGAGATCAAGATCTAGTTCCTCGAGTAGCTTGCCAGGAAGGAGGCGGGCAGCCAAGAGCCATTTGGTTCCGGCCATTTGACGGGAAGGGAGAGGGAGGCGTACTTATAGGGAGGGAGTACTGAAATATTCCCCATTGACGCCTGTTGGCGCCGTTGTTTGGTTCACAAACTAAGCGGCACCATCGCGCGGTGCAAACCAGCATTGAAGAAGCAGAGGAGAAACAGATGAGGCAGGAAACCTTAAATAGAGGAGAAGATATGTCTAGCAAGCAACAGTTGAAACGCGGCCGTACCGCAAGAAAAAACAAAACACCATGAAAGTCGTCTAAACAAAATTGTGGTTTGGGACGGTTACACAAAAAGAGGGGTGAAAAAAGAAGGCGTCAGTAGAGATCCTCGACGCAACCATCTTCCGGCGCCAAACGGGGGGGGGGGTAATCATCACCCTCACGACATGGGAGGCCTGTAAGGATTTGCCGCGGCAGAAGAAAGGATCTCGACGGTTATGTAAGGGGTGGGAAGCTTTTCGGGGAACAAAAAGAGAATATCCAATAAAGGGGGCATTTGGAAGGGCATGGCTTTCCTCTCTTGTCTACGTCCGCTGGATGGGAATCATAACAAAGGAGGTACAAAGTGCATTAAATGAAAAGAGGGTCGAAAAAGAGCCAATGGAGGGGAAGAAGGACACCCATGGGTAGGAAAAGATAAAAAAAAAGATGAGTCTTGAAAAAGAGAAAGTCGTACAGATCTGGGGCGGTTGATTATAACCAGGGGCCGACTGTAGGGGCCAAGTCCCTCCTTCCGTTTAGGGGGAGAAAAATACGCGAAGACCCCCGGAGAAGAAAAGGGAAGAAAGAACTCCATTTAGTTGAGGGGGTTCTCCTGAGGGTGTTTCAGAAGATCACGCTCCAAAAGAAAACTGTCCTTCCATAAGGGGGGAAAATAGAAAAAGTCTGGCGAGAGAGCCATCCGCTTCTTGGAAAAGGTGTGATGATGAGGCCTAGGACAGGGTCCAGGTAAAGAGAAAGAAAGGACAGTATGGCCTTTGGAAACTCCTGGTGTAAGGAACTCTGGGGAAGACAAACCCGAATTAGCTTTTAATCCGTTATCTGTGTGAAAGAGGACGAAGAGAGAAGGCTGCCTGGGGGAGGGAGAGACAGACTCGAGAGAAATCGGCGAAAAGTTAAAGGATCCAGTTTGATAGATCAGGAATACACGTGCTCCACGGGGACACAAATGAGAGGAAAGGATTAAGTCTAGGTTGGTAAAAAAGGCGCAAAGTGGGAAGCAAAAATGGGAGTTATCTTTAAATGTCTAAGAACTCAATGGAAAAGAAAAAAAGGAGATTGACCAAGGAAGGGAAGGCCAACTTTGGCTGAAGAGGAGATATCTATGCTTCTGGAACGAAAAGTAAATTTTTTCCCCATGAAAAATTCAAAAAAAAAAAAAGATAGGGAACGCGATAGCGCTAATCTGCAAAAGAAAGAAAGGGATGACCTGGGTGAGGGGAGTTCCAAGGAAAGCTCCTCAAAATTAGAAGGAAGTGTAATAACTAGAGAAGAGAATACTCACTCTGAAGATGACTAGTGCTTTCGTTTGAGGGAAAAATTCCAGGGACGGGCTCACATAAATGAGGATATCGGAAGGTCATAGATCAGATTGAATGAATAGAAGGGCATCCGGGGGAGGATTTTTTCTTGTCGGAGGAGGGGGGGGCTATAATTCCGATGGATTCTTTCATACGCAGGTTTATCCTTTTCTTGGGGAGGAGACCCTAATTGTTTGGAAGATAGAAGGAGAGTGGCGCCTACATTGAGCATCGGGGGGAAAAGGCGTTCTAGAGGACCGATGCGAATGCTGGAGGATCGGACATCGCGAAGGGGCGTGTTCCTAAATTTTCCCTTGTGTATGCAAGATGACTTGGGAAAGGAGAGGAAAAGTGCTTCGAAAAAAAAAAGAGAACACTATATGAGAGGGGAGGGCTTGCCAGACCCTTGCACGGTGGCGCACAAACGAGCCTCACCCGGCGGGGGAACTCGGGGTAACATCTTCACGCAAATTTGCTAGAAAAGGTTGAAAGGCACCGTGCCTGCGTCCCAACCGGGAAACGGAAGCTCTCAGAAAGGACCGAAAAGTTTGGGAAAACGGACACAAGCGACCTAACAGGAGTGCGTGGACCAAGGGGATCAAAATCAGAGGGACTTTAACGGAAAGAGGGGCACACATTCCAAAGCAAAGGGGGGGGGGGAGTTACTTCTCTGATGAAGGGGATGCATGGATCATGAAGGCGGGGTATCAACAGGAAAAATAAGAAGCGCAATGCGCTAGCTCGATATTCATGGGGGGAGAAGCGCCACAGGGGGAAGGAAGAGGAAATGGAGGAAAGAAGATAACTGCAAAAGGCGGCAGCTGGAAATACGAACAAAAGAGGTGTCAAACTACTTTGCTAGGGCTGTTTTACAATCGACGAAAGGAAGAGCACCCAGAAAAATCGGAGGGAGGCCGCAAATTAGTGGACGTCCAATCTGCTCCTCATCCTGAAACGACCTACATCCACGGAAAGGTGGGAAAAGGGAAGGAGACAGCAAGTGAAAACCTAGCACAGTAAACACGAAGGGGAGGATGTAAACAGGGGGGAGAGGGGGCTGCTCACGCATGGAAAGGGGGGAGGAAAAGGCTCAATCCGAACAAACTACTCTGTACCCTGTCCAAAAAGGGAAGGACTTCGCCAGCGAAGTTGTAAAGCAGGGATAGTCTCCACAGGAAAGCGTCGCCAACAGTGAATCTTCCGGGGCTTCGGTCATTGGGAGCATGTCTAGGGGCCCACCGATAAGAGACAAAGCAATTAAGAGACAGGGAGGTTTTCTGGCGTGGGGGGGGGAAAACTTCAATCTATCTTTACGGGGAAGAGACACTTATAACCCGGGGGATGTTGGATAAGAAATCAGGAGAAAATTCGGACAGGAAAGACGAGGAAAGTTGAATTAGGGAGTTGAGTTTTCAAGTAACTAAAGGATTCCATCGGAGACAAAATGAACGCACAGAGGCCAGTAGCTCGATCAATATATAGGGGGGGGACATGCTCACACTTAGTGCTCACATGGTCATGGTCCCGGTGGGAAAGAATACCCACTCTCGAAGATCAACCTGCTAGGGGTTGGGATACGAGGATAAAGGGACCAAGATGGGGGGGGTTGTTTTCTAATGCGCGGCGCCGCTGGCCAAGGAACAGACGTACGCTTGTCAAAAACCAGGGTTTATTCGACGCCAGGAAAAGTAGAGGGTAAGGGAAAGGGGAAGCGAATTCGAAGAAAGAGAACAACTTGAAAAAAGAAATCCGGAAGGGAAGAAAGGGAGATCTTTTTCTGAACTACAAGAAGTAATCTCTAGCACACAACAAAGGGGGGGGGAAAGATGTGTTTTTCTTCGAAAAAAATTAATCGACTTGTGAAAAAGGGAAGGAAATGGGGGAGGAAAGAGGTCTCGGAGGGGTTATGTGCTTCTTGAGCCAGGGGAGGAAACACCCCCTTTGGACCGGGACCCGTTCATTGTTGAAACTGGATGGGTGTAGTGAGAGAAGTAATTCTTTTCGAATGAATCGAGATACTATTTCATGTTGCATTGGAAAGCGGATAGTACTCGAGTTAGGCACCACGAGGAAGGAAAATCTCGGAAAGAGAGGAATAGCATTAGATCAAGATAAAAGATGACTAAGAATCGGGGAGAAACTCAACTGTCGAGTCCGGGCGTGGGTACTATCATTAATGGGGGTTGGGATCCCGAAGAGGCGAGGGGGTTAAACGCACCGGAAAGGACACCGTGAAAAGCTTTTTGAAGTCTCATGGGCTTGGCCTTATCGGTAAAAAAGGCTGTAGAACGCGAAAGGAAGTAAAAAGGAGGAAGTAAAAGGCACGAAATGTTGAAGAGGCTCACGATACTTTTGGGCTTTAAGGAATGGTGCCACTTTCAAAAACTGCCCTGGACATGAAGCAAAAGAGGGGGGGAAGGGAAGGTGGGGGGGCAGGTGGGAGGAGGCTGTCGAAACATGGCGAGTACAGGTCGCGTGCGGGAATTACCACGCGGTCAGCAGGGTATGGTTGGGAGAAAAGGGACTAGAAATCGAAGAATAAATGAAGAAGTTATCACATACACAGTAAGGCAATCAAGACTGAGGGGGCAGGGGTGGACGTGCATGTAAATAGCCGGGGAAGTAAATAAAAATGAGGTTTTAGAAGGGATGTCGTTCAGGCCCCTTTGGGGGGACGGCGCATTCGGTGAGCTGTAAGGAGGGGGAGGAGGGAAAATTTACAAATATCGCAAGTATAGGATTGAAACGTCCTGTGTGTAACTGTCATGGGAACCTTCAGGGATGAAGAGGAACGATATGACGGGAGAGGGGAGGGTAAAAAGAAGTTTGCAGGACTGGATGATGAGGCTTGGAGGAAGTGGAAGCAGGATAGTTCTGGGGAACTCAGAGGGAAAAGAAAGGGAGGAAAAAGGAGCGATCAATAGCCAGAAATTCGGTGAATCCCGGGGAGTCGCGGTGAGGTGGTGGGGGGGGGGGGGGACGAGGACATCGAATCCAGGAGGTGGCAGGCATCTAAATGAGGAAAAAGGGGTACGGCAAGAAGAGTTAGGATTTGTGAGACACGAAAGGCTGAATTTGAAGGGGACGAAGTGTAAGGGAGTGGGGAAAGTGCCCAGCAAACAATGGGGCGCAGCGAATTTTAAGAGGAGGAAAAGAGGTCAAGTCAGGCAGCGGTGATAGGAATGTTTATGCAACCAGGGACAGATCGGGGAATAAAAAGGGGGGAGTTTGTTTAATTGGGGGGGGGGGGGGGTAAAAGAGGAGAACGAATTACCCTTTTTATCGGAAGGAGCAGACGAATCAGTGGACAGTACAAAGGACTCACTCAAGGGATCTCAGGACGAAACGCAGAAAAGAAGGGCTCACGCCCTGTGTACCGCTTCGGGCAAAGGTCCGGATCGGGAAATCATGGCTCACAATGACGCAAGGAGGAGCCAAGCAACGTCCACAAGCGAAAAGAGGGAGAAAAGAATCCAAAGGGAAGGGGATATCCAAAAAAAGAGTCCCGCACCTCAGTAAATAAAAACTAGAAGGAAGGAAAGAGGAAAAAGAGCGAGGATGAGTTCACGAGTTTAACGATGTTCCGCCGTCTCCTAAGGGGAAGGTTCACAGTAAGGGAGGTATGAAAGAGTGAGCATGGAGAGGGGGAGTAGGCCTAGAGGAGCTGCTCAGGTTCCGGAAAAAAAGAACCTCCGGGAAAAACCTCGATGTTGGAGGAAGAGAGTGACATATAGGGTTTGGGCGAGAATAGGGGCTGGGCCCTCTAGACGAGAAGGGGGCAAACCCAATGGTAAGAACAGTTAAGGGGAAAGATTTTTGATTGTCCGCGTCGGGCCTGCGAGAGGGTTGAAGAAGGCCCATTGCTTGAGCCTTGTTACGTTCTCCGGGGGGGGGGAGGTTTGTCCGATCAGGGAGCAGGGAGAGTCTTTAAAAAGAGGAAAGGTGTACGGGAGACCGAGATTGAAAATAGGAGTCCTGAAGGGGGAGAAAACAAGTTCTCGGGATGACGATTTCTATCAAAAATGAAGGACCTCCAGGAGGAGAAAGAGTGACCAAGGGGGGTAGTCCACTCAATTGGGGATTCAAATAGAGGGTGCGGTCCAACTGACCTCTTCGGAGGAGAACCGGATTCTCGAGGAAAAGAGATCCTAAGGAGAAGAAAAACGAGGGCAAGGGGGAAGAATCAAACAAAGCCATGTGTACAATTATAGTTGCATCGGGGCCGATTAGATCCTCAGAACGGGGGAAGGGACAGTTTTTTCAGGGAGGGGAAGCGTTGCGAAAAATAGGGGGGTAGCCAAGTAAAAATGCTATGAAGATAAACAATAAATAATAAACACGTAAAAAAATAAGGATACATATCAAAGACTCAAGAAATTGTCCAGCAAAAATACACTCTTGAAGGAAAAGAAAAAGACAGCGGAAAGGAAAATCAAAAAGGGAAAGGGGAGGGGGATACGAAATATCTCTAAGCGAAGGACACGTCAACCGCCCCAATCGGGAAGAAGGTCTCTCTCAACACAACCTAGTATGGAAAAGGGGGGGGGATGAGGTGACGGAGAGAAACGAAATGCGAGGGGAGGGAAGGAAAAGAAGGTCGTGGAAATAGAATGTCCCTGTTGAGAGAAGCCGAACCGCATCCCGCGACTAGACAAAAAGGAGGGAGGCCCTTGTAGGGGGAGATAGAGGAGGGGGCCGATCACTCTTAACGGAAAGGGAAAAAAACTGAGAAGAGTCGGGAAGAGGAAAAAAGTCGAAAGGAAAAGAGAGGCCACCATAGGGGAGAGGATGAACCGTCGCCGCACTCGTGGGTTGCTCCGGGCGTCTCAGAGCGCATATGGTCCGTAAAACGATGGCAGCGTTGAAAAAAAGAGGTGTAAAGCGTTGCGCGGCCGGAGGGATTGTTCGGGCGCGGGAAAAGACGGGCAGAGGCAACCTGTCCTGGCGAAATAGGGACAGGGGGACGAGGAGGAGAGAGGGTCAAGAACAGTGCATCGGGTGGGGGGAGTCAAAAGATGCGGGAGGCACAAAAGTGAAGGGGGGGGGGGAGCTTCACCGCAGTCTTGGGGAGGCCGAGATGAGGGAAGGGGGGAAAAAACTAGAAGAAAAGAAAAAAGAAGTGCTGTCTTCTAAGAAGAAAGAGACATTACTAGCCAACAGAGGGCCAGGAAAAAATGAAGGAAAAAAAAGGGGGAAGACTGGGATTACGAGAAGAAAAAAAGGAGATCTAGCAATCCATCCTAGAATCTTCTGAAAGCGATCTTCAAGAGAAAGAAAAACATTTCAGGACATCCTCTATGGGATTGTTCGGAAAAACGAAGAAAAGGCCAGGACAGTGTAACTAGGGGCTGCAGACCGCTGGTCGCACATGAAAAGAAGGTCCAATGGACCGGAGAACAAAAGTAGGCAGGGTATATTGAAGAAGGAATGCTGAAGAGGCGATCGATGTCTGCATATGAGGGAAGACGAAGATATGTGGCAGTGAAATCGGTCGTAATAGTTTTATCGACGAAGAAATTAAGTCATTAGGGAGTACACAAAGGGGAAGAGGGGGGGGGGTAGACAGGGGGTCCGGGCCGAAGAGTGACGATCGCCATAGAGGGTCTATCCGACATGTGGGCGGCGGAACAGAGGGGGGGAGAGAGGGAGGAGGGAGCTGATGCGCGTATTGTATCCCGGAAAAAAAAGAGAAAGCTTATGGGGAAAGGGTGTGAAGGAAATGAGTCAGGAGGGGGAAAGGTATAGTACCGGGAAATCGGAGTACTCCATATAAAAACCATATTTTAAAAGGGATGCTGGGAACTCTCTGTCATGTTCAAAAGAAGAGAATGAAAAGAAGAGCGGGGAAAGAGGGGCAAAAAGAGACTATATACTTACATAAATTCGCGATTACAATGGAGGGGAAAAAGGGTCATGCCACCTGAAACGATCTTCAGGAAAGGAAGACACTGGGAGGCTTCTACCAAAGGCCTAACTAAAAAGATGCCGTCATCATAAAGTATAAAAAGAGAGACTAAAGTTCGAGGCAACAAGGCCGGAAAACGACATCCAAGTGGGATAACACTTGAATCAATTATGAGAGGAGAGATTTGCAGAAGAATCGGAGGAATGAAGAGAATAATAAGGTAGAAGAACGCGGACGACAGGCCCAGCCCGTGAAGGGTCGGATGATCTGTATCGAAGGGGAGGGTACGCCCTAAACGAAGGGCAGATAGGAATAGAGGTTTAAAAAGAAGTGTTACACTACACAGGGTGCTTTCGGTGGAAACTATAGCACCTCCGACATTAAGAGAAAAAAGCAACTGCGATAGAGAAAGGGGGGAAGGATCCCACTAATCGGGAAAAAACAGACAAGTGGTAGGGACTACATAAAACCTCAATCCGAGCTAGTGTGGGGGGAAAAAAAAAACTCCCGATTGGAAGGGCATTGGGCGGGAAGTGGGAGGGAAATTCAAAGAGGGCCGATACCTAACCCATGGAAGACCATCTTGTAGGGGACCACAAAGGTAAATTAACTAACGAAAAGACTGTATCACCAACTGATCGTAGGGGGAAACAGCGAAGAATCAAAGAGCTAGCGAACAGACAATCCGGGCAGGCTGGTCTTCTGGACAGTTGGGGCAAAAAATATAAAGCAACATGTGCAGAGAAGAAGCAACAGACGGGCCGGTGGTACAATATCTAATGAGTGTGAAAGAAGTCTGGAGATCGAATGTGGTACAGATCAAGCAGAGGACAGCCGTCAATAAGGAAGAAGGTTCAATTGGGGGAGAGAGGGTGCTCGGGGGGAAAGGAAGAAAAGATGGGGGGGGGAACAATGACTGAGAGTGTCTAAAAACCGCAGGAGGAACGGGAGGTCCGTTCTCAGAGACCAAGAGGAAGAAGGAGGACTAGGAAGGGATAGGGTCTAAGGGCAGGAAGAACTCGGGCGTAGAAAGAGAACTCGAGTAAAAGAAAAAAGGGAAAGATTGCTCAAAAAGAGGGGGGGTTCGTTATAAGATAGAAAAGAAGGAAGGCAGGCTTCTGGGGAATAAAGAACAAAAAAGATGGACAAACAAGGAGGGTGGCAGGCAGGCCCAACTTAAGTTTCTCCATCTTTCATGGAAGGGCAATCCACCCCGTCACCCCGCTCCTAAAGAAATCAAAAAGCCTTAAGGTAATTAATTAGATGTCCAGGGTTCAAAAAAAAAACAATATCCTAATAAAGAAAACTTGAAAGGAGGAAAAAAGGGGAGGAATAATGGGGGGTTCTGAAACTTAAAAATCAAGGGGAAAGGAAACGTAGGGTGTTCGTCCGGTTCTCGTCACGTGCATGGTCTCCCGTCTACAAAAAGAAAAAATGACCGGCCCAGGAGAAATTGGGGGCATCTTTACTCTGTACGGGAGAGGGAAGGGAGAATTACGTGTCGATCTGAAATGATAATGGTTCTATGGAGAACTGCTTGACACTAATTATAGAACTATGGGAGTCCGTAGCTAGAGGGGCAAGGCTATACGCATCAGGAAAGACAATATTTCATTAGGATGCAGTCACGAGAAAAAAGCCGACTGCGTGTTGAAAATATTGGGGGGTTTGGACGAATGCATTAATCTGATTGCCATCAGAAAGGACAAACTTCCACATTTACAGAATGTCAGGGAAAGGAAGTTGCATTGGCGAGGGATCAGGGAAAACAAGAGCTGAGCCGGCGAACGAGGGACTTTCCCTCCTTCACGACATGTTAGAGGGCTATTCATCCTTACTGGAAGTATGGTGATGAACACTAGCCTGCCATGCCGCAATCGGTGGGGTGGGGGAAGAGGTTTTCTTAGAACAGCTGGATGGAGGGAGATGTAGAGAGGGTTAGGTTTAGAATGGGGGGGCCGTCACAGACGGGGGGAGGAAAATGGGTAGGGAAAATGGTAAGGGAGGGATCGATTATATTCTGGATAGAAAATGAGATCACCTTTAATCCGGAAAGAGGGGCGTCGTATTTCAAGGTGCAGAGGATGGGAATTACAGGGGAATTCCAGTCTTGTTTGGGAGAAAAATGGACCTGAGATGCATAGGCAGTTTCCCCTCCTTTAAGACGATCGCGGGGGAGAAAATGAGGCAGAAACGTGGCGCTTCTGGGTCAAACCCGAAAAAAGGGAGAGGATCGGTGCCGTTTTAAAGGGTAAGGTGGACGCAAGGACGAGCGCGTAGATAGGGCGTCCAGAATAGCGAAACGAGGGATGTCGCTATGAACGTGGAGGGAGAGGGGGGGGGGGGAGAGAATGAAACTGGTCTTGGAAGGCAGAAGAGGGAAGACAGGACCACTTGCGAGCACGATCATCAACGATCAAATGAAACGGAGTCAGGGTGCTGAATGCGATGGAACGTGATGGCAGGTTGGTATCTCACAAGAGGATTTGCTAGAGGGGGCTCGCCAATCAAAAGAAAGGGGGAGAAGAAGGGGGACGCGGCTTTCAAGGGGGGGGCAGCAAAGGCCAGACAATGGGGTCCTTAGCCTAATCGGGACGAGAGGGAGGAGGAGGTCCCGCTCAGAGATTTGTAGGAGAGGGAAATTAGAAACCTAAAGGAAGGGGTCTGGACAGAAGGATTTTGGAGTGGAAGGGGTAAAGAGGTAGGAATTCAAGATGGTGAACCAAGGGAAGAGATGGCAGTAAGAAAATAGGGCCGGGCAAGCTCGGGGAAACGGAGAAAACAGGAAAAGAAGAAATCTCATCGATCACTCCCTTTTGGAACGCCGGGCGAAGCACAGGTCGGCACCAAGTCATGGCAGTCTCAAGAGAAAAAAACATGACGAAAACAAGGGTAGAAACAAATACTTTGCAAGGAAAAAGCATCCGGGAGTCTTAGAGAAAAAGATCTACCCAACACTAACCAGAAGAAGGGTGGAACGTCGGAGGCCATCTGACCTAAAGAGGGGGGGAATGCGGAATATTTGGGACGGACGAGAGGGAAGGAGGGGGGAAGAAGGGCATGACGTGACAAGCCCGTCGACAATGAGTTTCTTACTGAAAGTCCGTAATGCTGGAGGGTCCTTAAAGAAGAAAACCGTCTTTAAATCCTCTCTGGGGTGGAACGAGAATCAGATCAGCGGGAAGATTAAGGACGAGGTGTGCTTGACACTATCTCATATTGGGGCACATCTCCCTGTTGGACAATTAATGAAGGGCAGGGGCAAAAGAGACGTGAAGGGTCAAGAGAAGGCTTTCCGTGCAGGTGAAAAGCAGCCATTGATTCTCCTTGATCCGGGTATTTGTGTTAAGCGTCGCAGATTTCACGGGACGGGGAAAGAAAAGGATCCAATGAAGCACCCGCTGGAAACGACAACTGGGAATCCGACGTTCGCTGCATTGGAAGATTGGCAATTCAAAAAAAGGGTGCACCGGTCACAGGGGAGGAATCTCAAAGGAAGAACATGAATAAGGCGCAGGAATTGAGGAAGGGAGGGTGTGGGTCTTTAAGAAAAGGGAGAGACAAACATCCATTCGCTCGTGAATGAGCAGAAAGAGGAAAAACCTTGGGCGCAGGAAGAATCAAGAAGCACATCCAGCCATTGTCAAGGGATGAATGGCATCGTCCTTCTCAAGCCGAGAGAGAAAGGGATAAAGGAGTACGGCACAGGGTGAAAGCAGATAAACACGGATAGAGAACTGGGAGGGGGGGGAAGGTGAAGCAGTTTGGACCCGGCTGGTCTTCGGCCTGCTATGCGTGTGCGTCTGTCTGTGAAACTCACCCTAATGAAAAAGGGGGGAATGTCATAGAGTCGAAAACAAACGAACATTAGGGGGGGGGAACTAGAAGCAAAAGAGAGAAGACATCACAACTAAAAAGAGGAAAAAGGGGTTTCAGCACTGGAGGGTTGATAGGGGTGGGTCCTCTGGGGTGGAGACCGATTTTCTTATGAAAGACCAGGACCTTCCCGGTTGTGAGAAGAAGCAGAAAAAAGAAGAAAAGGAGAAAAGGAAAAAAAGGCCATATTCAATTGGGGAAGAGGAACCTATCACTCTGAACAAACATTCCTTCACACGGAATGCATTCGGAAGCTGAAAGAAGAAGTGTCAATCATCAGAGGGGGAGGGAGGGGGAGGAAATGGAGACAGGGAAGGAGGGGTTGGAGTCTGAGCGCCGGGCAGGAAAAGAGCCATGATGGTGCTTGAGAAACGCCGTGGAAGGTGAGGTCTGGAAAAGACTACAAAAAAAGGAGATGGAGGGAAGGAGAATATCGGGGAAACGGAGGTCCCTCCGCTCACTTGAGAATTTGTCCAGGAGAAAAATCTTCTCTAGAGAGAGGACTCAGGGGGGTTTAACCTAGAGGGGGGGGACCTATTCTAATACACCGTTGACAAAACGAAGGTCAGCCATGCGGAGAGCCTTCTTCCGAGAATGATGGCTGGGAATAGAACAGAGAATGGTTAAGATCAGGTAATGGAGAGAAAAAGAACGAAATTAATGGAAAGCCAACCTCCTGGGCACGGACAACTGAGAAGGAAAAAAGTTCGTCTTACCAACTAGGATCAGTAGCTGCATAATACTTCGAGCAGACAACAGTGAGGAGAGGCAGTAGAAAGCGGCAAAAGCGTTCGAAGGGGTTATTTAAATAGCGACAGAGTAATTCCCCTGCCTCTTAAAGAAGAGAACCTTGTAAGAGAATCCGCGGGGGGGGGGAGCAAAGGGGTGTGCATGGACAGTCCGGTGAAAGGCGGGAGGAGCGAGGAAGCAGTAGGAGATAGAGATCCTGTGAGACAGAGTTTGTCTAAGTAATACAATAGGTTGGGCTGAGGTGTTGGGGAGATCGTGAAAGTCGTCATTCCCGGATGGAGGTTAAAAAGGGGGTTTGGGAAGACCGGGGGACGGGAGGGCGCAGAATGTCCTATGAGAGGGGAGGTGCACCAGAGGGAAAAAAGGGCGTGAGCGAGGGCGGGCGCTGATTCTCGATGCCCCGAAAGCTTGTACGCAAGATTTTCCGGGGGGAAGCAGAGGAAGGGCGGTATAGATAACAAGGAGTAAAATATGCCCTATAAAAACAAGAGGGAAAAAGGTCGGTCTTGGGATGGTTCAAATTGAGGACAGAAAGTCCAAAAGGGCCGGGCCCGGCGGACACGGTAAACGGACAGTCGCGATGAATGGGTGGTGGACTGGGCGGGGGGAGTACAAAAAAAATAAACCGCCGGACCCGTAAAGTTCCGCCACTGTAGGAAGAGCCCCATCAGGACCGCGATATGAACTCCGACATAAGGTCTGAAAGAAAAAGAGGGGAAATTAGTAGGGGGAAACTGGCATTCATGCAAAAGAAGAAAAGGGTAGGAAAATGAATCGACTGATAGATTGGAGAGACATCAACTGGGACGGCAAGAATGTGATCAACGAGGAAGAAACGCCGGAAGCGGAGACCATCAGAAGAAGAGCGGAAAGGGGCCGAAGAGCCAACTTTAGCATCAGATTGAGGT
>Ga0179591_1326314_pt1 | contig 15635 bp, 11 predicted proteins | sample CZOMad2_1_08_16f_FD_182891 | JGI IMG/M metagenome (GOLD analysis project Ga0179591, IMG submission 182891) | Vadose zone soil fungal communities from Angelo Coast Range Reserve, California, USA - CZOMad2_1_08_16fungal (PacBio error correction) | ecosystem: Environmental > Terrestrial > Soil >...
AAGTGGCATCCCTTGAGGTGGTCCTGAAGAGGGGGAAGAAGGGGGAACCAGAGGAAGAAAATGAGGTTAGGGGTTCATGGGTTTTGTAAGCAACTGGCCGCGAGGCCGGATCTCTCCCTCAGTAGAAGATAAAAGTAAGTATGAAAAACAATTAATTCCTCTTGGGGCACTACAACTAAAAAAAGCCGTCAGGAAGACCAAAATCATGATGGCTTCTGGCGACTATGAAAGGGGGCCGAAAGTTGAGATTTTAGAGCAGGAGAGGGAGGCAAACTCTTGTCGACAGTTCAGAAGAGCATAAAAAAACGCAGCAAAAAAGAAAGTCCGAAATTCAAAAGCTGATTGACTCCAATAAGGATCGGCCTCCAGCGGGGAAGAGGGGTGTGTCTAGATAAGGGCTAGACTGCAAAAAAAACTTAAAAGGGGATACCAAAAGGTAGACATTCATGCTTGGCAAGGGGGGACTAGGTAACAAGGTGAAAGAAAGGGATTGCTGAAAACCTTCATGGTTGGGAGGGGAAGGGGGGTCGTTTGAGCAACCTTAAAAACATGATAAAGAAGGGGGCTCACAGACCCTCAACAAGGGCATACCCCATTGCAGCGGCGAGCAACATTGTAGCCGAGTAGCAATACCCTGGGGAAGCATCCAGAAAGGCGTGACACTCTTACTGCCGCCAAAACCCTCAATAAAGAAAAACTCCGGGCAGCAAAGGCGGGGGAAGCCAGGCGACGTAGGGGTGGATCTATCGTATGCAAAATCAAGGTTGTGGTCTAACTGGGAGAGTTGGAGGAAGGGGATAGCGAATCAAGAAGTCTGTACCTTGCGATTCCGCCATAGGCGAGGACCGTTGCTGAAATTCATAATAAATTGAAAGGGTGGGAAATCTTCCAGAAAGAGGAATGGAAACCAATTCACTGGACCTCGCGGTCTGGTCCACCGGGGGGTTACGGCGAAGAACTATCGAACCAGAATCCCTGTCAGTCGTCTGCCGACTTTACGTCTACCATCTTCGGCGTTTAGAATTGTCTTTCCAACTTGAATTAAAGAAAAAAAGACGCACAGATTGTCTTACACCGAATGGCGAGCATGCCGGGCATCTCTATAAGTGTACGATGGAGGATGCCGGGCCAAGACTAGACCTCCCCCTGGAGCGCTGAGGGGCTACCGGATGGCATTTCTGGGGGACGGTAAATTACTTTATTGAAAGTATCGCCAAGAGGAGTGGCGCAGCATCAAATAACAAGGGAGGGGGGGCAATTGGGGGTCATTCTGGGAACCATTAAAAAGAATGGACACATCGTCTGATAGGCCGAAAGAGTGGGGCGCAACCGTTAGGAAATGGGTCAGGGGACTGGAAATTTACATAGGGGGGCTGCTCAGAAATGGCTAAAGATGGGGGGTGAGGGTAAAGGGGTTATCTTAAGGGCTTTTATCTAGAATCTTAACCAAGCATTCTTGCTTCAACTACGGCATCTGAAGGGATTTATGACGTTCTCTGTGTCAATCTTAGAAAGTCCAACTACCTGCGTTCTATCGGGGACATATTGGAAAACTCCTTTTTCAGCACCGGCGAGGAAGGGTGTTGTTGCAGACATTTCATGGCCGTAACTCTGCGTAATAGCACGATTAGAGGGCTCCTAGAAGGGACTAGGGTAACCCGCGGTTTACTCTCAAAAACAGATCGGCCAGGTCAGCTATTGTAAAATGAAGGACGAACGGGCTTCTCCGACATTATAGCGCGAGCAAACATACAGGAAAGGGGAGAGGGCGGCGTGGCGGCGCAGAAAGCTATCATGGGTGTATCCTACCCGTGGCGACGAGGAAGAAGACCATTTGTAAGATCTGAAAGGAGCCACCCGCCCCCAATCTGTCTAAGACGGATGGCATTGCTGGAGCCACCTTCGCACCTACAATCTCAGTGTCGGGAGAGGTAGCCTGGCGCTAAAAAGGCCGAAATTTGGGAAAAACACGGGAGAACGCGCCGGATTCTTAATAAACGCGCGTTCCTGATCAATCACGCGTGCGGCAAGGCGTGGTCGCGATGGGGGACTTACGAGGACTGGGTATCTCGATCATTTACGGGTTAAGAGAGAAACGACTGCTGAACTTGCAGGAAAAAACCGAGGGGATTTCTGCGAGAGCGACTGGAGTTTGGCGACCGAATCCAAAAATTCAGCACGTCATGCGTTTCCAACGCGGGGAGATGGGGGGGGGGACTGGGGTCTTGTAAGGGGTTTGGTCCGGCAGACAAGAAGTCCGTTCCTTACCGCTAGAGGGTGACGAGAAGTAGGGTCACCTTGGGAAAAGCTAAAAAAGAACGGGTTCAATTTCTAAGAGTTCTACACAATTGATTCGAGGTGGCAAAACTTTAACCGGGATAAGCTTTTGAAAAAGCCACAAAATTTGAGGAGTAATCCAATGCCGTTTGTAAAATGAGTGCGGGCCTGTCAGGAGTACTAGCGCTCTTCTGGGTAAAAAGGAGGGTTCTAGCGACAGGTGAAAAGTGAGGTGGGAGGAATAAGATGTTGTGTACGGAAACAAGTAAGAAAGAAACTACTAAGCTGGATCCCTCAATTGCGAAGTGGGAAAAACACTGCGGGAAGGAAAGCATTGCAGTTTCGCGCAAAAAAACTATTCAGATGGAACGAGGGAAAAGGGGGGGGGGACGGAATTGTACTCTGGCAAAGAGAGAAAGGGCTGAAGGGCTGTTCGACCTGGAGCTCTCTCGGGAGGAGAGGAGGAGGAGCCCAGGTCAGGTCACTTAACAGATTCATTATAGCAGAATGGATCTTCCTTTGGCGCGCCATCATTCACACCAATTATCTGCTTCAGCGGAAATATTGCAGCAAAATAAGTTCCGTAAAAAGTGTTGGCGTGGGCGGACGGGACGTTTGGGTGACCAGCGCCAAGAAGGACACTTTATAATGTCCCTTGCGAAATGATATCCCTGCAACAGCAATGCTGCGCCCCTCTCCTCAGGATGGCGCGGCTTGACGGGCAACCGGCGCGCCGCAGCATACCAAAAGAACGCACGAATCTCTCAACAGGCGGAATTGTGAAGGAGGGGGGCTGACCGCGAGCCCTCCGGTTAAGACTGAGCAACGACATCATGTTGATATAAGGGATGAACCCGCCACGCCTGTAGGCGGGGTGTATCACATGTACTTCAGCCCTTCGCCGGAGGAAATACCATATCCACCTTCTCCGAAAACTTCCCACCAAGAAACAAACAACCCTCCAATCTAGCTTCTTAGGCCCCGTCCTTTTCAGGCGCTTTGAAGCTTTCTGGCGGACTCAGAGCGAGAGAGGCCGCGCTCCAAAAGGCCCGCTAGCGGGGTTGTGGAGTTCCCCGTCGATTGGCCAAGGAAAAGTGATTATCTCTCGGCTTGAGCCTATAAACCCATCGAGAAGGTCCTCAACCCGTTTGATAGAGCGTCAGAACTCGTAGGTTTTAGTTTCAGACCTCTTTCTGTCTCCAAAAGTGCGCAGTTCCGGGGGAAGGGCTATCATGCGAGACGAACTCAAAGCTTTCGGAGAAAAACTGGCGGTGAGCCGGTCAGTAAAGCCCATGAAGTCGTGCGACCCTGGCGCAAAGGCGTGGCAAAGATCTCTCAGGGGATGATGAAATTCCACCGACAACGATGCAGTAGCGCAAAGAAGGGGTATGCGCACGTCCAAGCCTCCGCCTCAAAATCAGCATAGTTGGCCGTGGAACTCGCAAGATAAAGGTAAAGCCCTATCCGAGAGGATGCCGTCGGGATGACTATAGCCGGGCGAGTTCCCAGCTGCGGGAACGACGTCGGCTCGGCGTAATAAAAGGTGGGGGGGATAGGCGCCGTAGAGGATTTTCCGTCCGTTCAGAGGGTCGCGCAACGTCTTGGAATCCATACGACCAGATTATCCGCAACGGTAGTATCGCCTATCTACCCCACTTGTGACACCATTCTAGCCGTATATGGGCCGGGTCGGGCGCTTCGTCCGGAATAGAGCTCCACGTGCGCAAAGCCACTCGACATTTTTCTGAGCCTGCGGCATGAAAAGCCATATAAACGGTTTGGCATTCCCTATACGTCCGTAAGGTCTGAAACTTGCATAGCCAGGCGATGAAATCAGGGTTTCACGAAAGTTGCCCAAATGAAGCGGGTTGACTTGAGGCACTCGCCATCAGGCGGCGTGACTTTAAAAATCCCTTTCATCCGGATGCATATGCATATCAAACGGAGGAACACGGGGGGATTATAGATTTCACAGTCCCAGCGGACAACTGCGCGGTTAAGTCCCTTGATGATACCTGCGGGGAAGAAGGCGGGTGGAGGGAAGAAACCTTTTGTACTCTTGCGGCTTTTTCATCGGGTCGGGTCCTGTCCAGCTGATCTCATTTATGGGTTTGATAGGTTCTTCGGAAAAGCCCGCGAAATCCAAGTGAAGACGCAGTCAGTCGGCGGGAAGACAAGGATTGAGGGATCATCAGGCGGCACGAACGGGTGGAGCCTCAGTAGTCTTCGCGCGGCACTTCCAAACTCAATTTGAAAAAACAAGAAGGTGTTTATCCGATCGTGCTAGATCTTCTGTGAGCCCCGTGTTTAAATGCTGGACTGGGGTTAGGTTGGGCGCTCGAAGAGTACATGTCAGCTTTTCCTCACAAGGTAGCGCTCCCGTTTGCCTAGGGGATTAGCGAGTAAAATCGAGCAATCCGTCCATGTGTGATGGCTAAAGAGTTAGTTTGGTCTTGAAAGACGTTATGGAGGTCGTGCGTTTTTTCTGCAGCTTGGGGTGCAATCCTTGACTGACAATTCTGCTTCTTCTTCAACCTCTAAAATTTAAACCAGGCCGCACTTGAATTCTCAGGGTCGTCAAATTAATCTTTTTTCAGGGCTCACTCCCTACTGTGCTTGGTTGACGGGGCCACCCGCGGGGATGGCGAATCGAGGTGGTCAGGCAGAAATGTGAGGCGATCTGGTGGCTTCGCGGCTGGGCCTGCTTCAGATGAACGACGAGGCCATCATGCTGAAAAGCAGGAATAGCACCGAGCATGGCAAAAACCAAAAAACTAAAAGTTCGGGACGGGACTGAATGGGCATGTCCAAGATGAGAATGTGTGAAGGCAAGCTCAGTAATCAACAGGGTTATCCGGCCAGGCCCAGTTGAGACAAAGAAAAACCCAAAATTCCAATCCAGAATCGTCTTCGGGAACACGTAGGAATCCAACATGTGCTGCGGCCCTTAGATAACTCGGTATAAGAAGGTCTTAGAAACGGGATAAGAGGGACCGAAACAATCGCCCGTTGCGGTGGTGGAATTCCGTCGCGAAGGGGGATGCGGGAAATTCGGGGTTTAAGGTAAAAGTTCAGGGCGCAAGGCACTATCTCTCTAACAAAACAAACACCGAGTATGGGTATAATATTTTAAGCTGACAAGGGGGGGCAATGGTTGGGGGGGTCCCGCAGTCTAAACAAGCTCCAGGAAACCTTGATACTTTCCTGCCACCCAACGGCGAGTTGGAAGGCCTAACTAATCCTCTGGCTCGACTATTATTGGATACCGCTGCCGTCAAGCAAAGTTTAGGGTTTAAGTTGGAGAATGAAACGCGACAATCCCGCGGGATTGTGGATTGGGTATTTCTTGGTAAAAACAGGGGGGGGAGCTGAGAAACTCTTGGAAAACTACCTGGGCCTTCAATCAGTCCAAATGTACCGATTGTGGCACTACGACATCACAACAGCCGGATCCCCTAAATATGCTTGGCGAGCTGGCCAGGATGGGCGGTGAGATTGACGTCATAGCATTAGGATAGCTTAAAAGACCACTGGGTATCCCTCCTCAGGAGCAGCGCCTAGCAATCTTCTGGGGTCCAGTAAGGAATCGATGTACATCCGCCGAGCGTGGCGCGGAAAAAAAAGATTAAGAGGCAGGAGCAAGGGCAAAGAGAAACGACGACCTTTCGACATTCGCCGTGTTCTATCCCTTGCGATGCTTGACCCTCATTGTGGGGAAAGGGTGGACCAAAAAAAAAAAAGCCAACCGGCGTCAGAAACAATTGCCCATCAAGGCGAAAAGAAAAACACGCCTAGTGCCATCACCCCAGGGGCAACCGTGCCGCTATGGTGCCTCTCGAAAGCCGGACAGCAATCAGCAACGGCGAGTAACTCTGAACTCAGCTAGGCGCCAAGATCGGAACTGGAGACTGTGAAACCTCAAAGCTTAAGGCCCTTCTTCGGTTCACCTGGGGGGTTGTTCGAACTAGATTGGGATTTTTAATTTTCTACGCCCGCTTCGGTAAAGAGGTGACAACTTACCGCGGTCTATATCAGTCCCTGGTTGTTTGTTCCAAGGACGACTTTAAACAGTTCACCCGAATTCGTAAACGGGAGGTTCGCTGACGGAAAAACTCAAACAATCCAGCGAATTGTAAGTAAGGCGCAGACGGCTCACTTTAAGGGGATGCCGATCACGCCGCTTTTGCCCGCAGGGATCAGCGGATCAACACGTTTAAAGATTCTTAATTTCCTCTCGAAATCAATACCCTTTCATACTGCGCCTAAAATAACAGGGTTCAAGACGGAAGGGGCTGACCGGTATTGTGAAATTAGAGCAGAAATTCACAAAGAGGTGCAGGTTTGTCAACTACGGGCCAACATGATGCAATCTTCTTTTCGCTTGCCAAAAAAAGGTCGCACTTCGGAGGGGGGGCGAAAAAAAAGGTTTGGTTCCTTATGTGCTCGACTCGAAGTGCTAACGGGAAAATGGTGAGTGCTGGGAACAAGAGTCGGGGCTATGGCGGCAACAATAAATCAAGTGCGCCTGAACATCCTGGGAATCTAATGGATGGCGCAAAAATTGGTATCTTCTTGGAAAGGCGAAGCCAACCTTCTTATAAGCGCGGACCGTACCAACTCCCTCTAAACGGCGTCGATTACAAAAACTTCTGGGGAATAAAGGCATCTATTTCTCCGCCAGTCTTACGACTTCTTAATCATCGTAGAGTGAGGGGGGCACGACTGAAAGTGAATCTCGCTCAACTACTATCTTGACGATTCGCAAAGATTGAGGATGGAGGGGGGCTCTGGGTCTGAGAAAAATATCCTGAAATCCTACCAACTAATTCATTCATCCATTGTTGGCGGAGGTAACCAGAATCCCGCAGGCAAGCGGTAGAACGCATGGGCATTTGCGCTGCGAAATCCGCCGAACAATCAAATTTGAGTTGCGGTTTAGTCGGTGCTCGACTTACGAAAATTACTAAAGCACCCTGTTGATCAGAAGCGCCTGGCGAAAAAGCTTGCGGATCATCCCGCGGGGACTGCAAAGGTAGGAAAATGGTTGGGCTGCTGCGGGCCGCTGGCTATCAGAGATCTCCTGTGGGATTTGCCGCGACACTACGGAGTGGGAAAATCACAAACAGAAAATTTAGGGGGGGGGGGGGATTGCGACGATCGCGCTCTGAGTCGACTGGCACAGAAAGTCAGAAAGATTACAAAATCCCACCGCTGGCTGGGGTGCTTTTTTAAAAAAAAGTGGACTTTTGAAAGGACAAGTTGGGGGATGCACGAGGATGTGCCGAGGCCGAATGGGCGTGAACGCGAAGGGTACCACTCGACCGGAAAAAAGCTCCAGAACGGTGCTGGGGTAAGGGTGTGGGCATCCTTAGTTTCTCCAATTATTAGTTTGCAGGAGGAACGCCAAAGGACTAAGGGGGCCAAGCCAAGTTTAAAAGAGGTAGGGCCTTCCGGTGATAAAATATTGATTGATGGTCATCGCGGAAAAAAGCTAATAGTTGGGGGGCTAATAAAACAAATGATGTAGGGGACACAGGTGTTCTACAAACATTTGTCTGTGGCGAGGTCTTGGAGGGGGACAAGGCATTGAGACTAACGAATCCTGGGGACGCAAATCAGGGGTCGACGGAAAGGCTTCAACAAGCATATTACTTTCCGGGTCGGTTCCGTCTATCAACGGAAGAGGGGACCATTGGGGGCATTTGATGGTCGAGAAAATACTCCAGTCTTCAGGAAGCAGGACATCTTGAAATTTGGTACTGGTCCATCAAACAAAAACAAAGGAGGGGAGATGCAGCCCTGTTCAAGAAATTCTATCAAGAAAGACTGAAGCTTCCTTGGCGGAGTCCATCATGCTTACAAAGAACTATCCTTCGCCAAGGGAGGTTTTGAAAAAGAAAAAATGGAAAAGGGTTGTCGTCATCGAAAAGAGTGGGAGGGTTTGTAAGCATTTTTTAAAACACTGGCCTCAATGGCGGGCAAGCAGGCATTAGTAGGAAGATTGTCCGGTACTAAACACATCTTAAAGAACTGAAAACGTTCGCACTGTTCTCCTACCAGTATGGGCCTGGCTTAGAATCAACCCGCCTTTCGACGACAGCGCTCCCTCCGTAATGACGCACGATTCCTAAACGCTAGGCCTGCGACATCAGCATTCTTGTGAGGTGTGGGCCTCTATCCCGGATCAAGGTTAATCCTCAAACAAGAAACAGGACCATAAGGGATGGGACCCAAAGGGCAGCAAGGGTTGACAAGGTGAATACTTTTTGGAAGACTAAAATTTCCTCGCCAACTTACACACCCCCTTATTAAAAAAAACTAATGCATCAACCTTGCAAGGGACAAGTCCAACCCAAAAAAAGACACCAGCCAATCTCCGGGCTGATGAACCCCGGGGGATGATGGACTTTGCGTTGAATTCCGGGGAAGAAAGCAGAGCGGGGTCGGAAAAAGAAAATGTCCCGCAAGCGGTGGGGGTCAAGAAGTCCAAAACAGTCGGAAGAGACAGGAATGAAGACAGAGGGTCCATATCCAGCGTGGATCGCGAACAAACCAAGTCGACTCAAAAAAAGCAGGGGTGACAGCTCGTGAGAAGAAGCGCGTGAGGGCAGAAATGAGGCTCTGGGGAGCGAACAGTGTCAGGGGACTTTTCAGGATCGGGATCGCAGAGAAAGGAACGAAAAAGAAGCTGGGGATTTGAGCGGGGAGGGGTTCGTCAATAAAGCCCCAATGTCTTCTGCTACCGGAGAGCGGAGGGGCGAGGGAAAAAAGCTAACAAGGGTGGATAGATTTGCAATCCGCATCGGGTAGGACCGGAAGGAAGTAGAGGGGAGGAATGGCAGTCAGCATCCTCACGATCCTACTTATTAGGGTATAAGGTCAGCGAGCCTTGGTCGCCTATATAAAGAAACGGACCACGGGCGTAACGTAATCGCTGGATCGCCCAGTCAGAAAGTTTGAGGCTCTGCTCTATTATTAAGGTACTGCTGCAAATGAGGGGGCGTTGAAAAATCTACGCAAGGCGAACGATAAGCGCACCGTTTCCAGCAGGACACCGAAAAACAAAACAATACACTGGGGGTTGCCAGGAAGTCGATGGAAGTGATGACGCATGCCTTAAAGAAAAAAGTTCTTTGATAATACTGGCCAGTCCTCACTTCCATCCACGCGATAAAGTTGTTACATTAAAAGCATGGGGAAGCCATACACGGGTTTAGGCTTAGGCGTAGACGGGCTAACCGATAACCCCATCGCCTAAGAATGCCGAAAAGGTGAAAGTTGAACCACGAAAGGCGTGTTCTTTGAAGACAGGCCCACGGGGGACGAAAGAACGGTTCACATCAAGGGGGGGGGGGCATAATTCCTCCCTCCCCTCGTACATTATAACGGGCGGTTTACTATAAACTTATCCAAGCGAAACGCGACGTGCGAGGACCGAGCCGAAATACTGGAGGTTTTCAACAGGTTGGGGGTGCATGTCGAGGGCCACCTGGGGGTGTGGAAGGACCACATGTCATTCCTTTCCAGTTCTCGCTGAATTTAGGTGATTGGATGGAAAAGCCCGTTGGCAAATCCCGCTGTCAGAAGACAGGGTAATCAGTAAAAAAGCAAGGGGGCAAGAATACGCAAGTTACGTATTTAGAATATAAGCTGGGAAAAGGTCATATGTCTCAAAAAGGGCCGGGGGGTAATTCTTTCATCAGGGCACCTTCACAAGCAAATCTTTCTCCAAAAAATTGCGGGGGGGGAAAATTCAAGAAAGAGTCCGGAAGTTACTCCTGGTCGGCAAGTATGTTCTGCGTCGGCTGGTTCAGAGAAAAGAGTCGGGGGTGGAACCCACAATCTGCGAGTGTCATTTATGATCTGCTATTTTCGCGAAAAGGTGGCCTCGTCAATACTAGATATTCCATTTTTTGCATGGCTAAAGTGTTGGTCTTTAACCTGAGCACTGGTGTAAGTTCTTAACGTGGTCTTCGTGACATGTCACCAATGACGAGTAGGGGAGTCAAATAAGAGGGGGGGACAAAAGTGGGGGGTGGAAGATACACAGGCAACGGAACCATGATGTAAGATTTGAGGCTTTCTCGTTGGTGGGGGGGGGGGCCGGCTGAGGGAGCAGCTTCCGAACTTTCAGGAACCCGCGGCTGGGGAGGAAGCTAGAAGGAGGGCGCATCATGGGTGCCGTATGTGGTTCGTGAACGATTTTAAAGACTTGATGAATGAAAACTCTGGGGGGGGTCTATAAGCGGGCTCATCATGCGTATCAGGAATGAACAGGCAATTAATGGTAGGGGGACCATAAAAGTCCATCACAGTCATCAGTGAGGGAGGGTTATCTTACGGTATATTGACAACGATGATTTGGGAGGGGGAATGAAATTGGTGTGTGTTTACATTCTCAAAGCTTCAAGAAAGGGGGAAGTGCCAAAAGCCATAAAAATCCCACCGAGCCTGGATTTCGAGGGTACCAAACGTAAATACCTTAAGAGACCAAAGTCCACTTGCTGGCGCCATTGTTGCCAGAGCTTCAGTATAAGGAAAAAAGAGATCGGTGAGTTAAAAAATAGCCCGTTTTGCGGGACTTTGATCACCTTAGGAGAGAAAGGGGCGGGGGGGGAGGATAAGTCGCGCTGCTAAAAGTATTGCAAAAAAGACAAGGAGTTGCACGATCGATCTCAAAACTGGGGGATTAAGGGAGTGGAATCGGGCAAAGCAGGCTTAAGAAGAGGGCAGCATCGAGATTTCGCAGGGAAAAAAAAGTAGCCTCCTATTGACAAGCATGGGGGAGTATGGGGGGTTGAATAAAACGATCTGCACATGCTGGGCTATATTGGTATAAGGAGAAATGCTTACAGCGCGAAAAGAGGGGGGGGGATTTGTTTGGGAAACTCGAAAAGCCCGTCTTGGCTGGTGATTGCTATTTGATGTCCGAGGGGCTGAGTTTTAAATAACGCTTGAACTCATTTCGACTCTTCGAAAGAGTGGCCTCTCTAAAACAGGAAGCCAAGCCCTAACGGCTTCTTTTTCTACTTGGAGGAAGCAATCCGGGGGGGGGAGGGCGGCGTTTCTTAGATCCGCTGATAGAAAGCTTTGATAGGCAGGGAAAGGGTGCACCCACCAGACGATCCAGGATAGCCCACCCAAAAAAAAAACCAGTCAAATCAAGATGGCTCAGACGCTGAGGTGGCGCGAAAAGAAGGAAATCTCGGAAAGGCCAAAAAGAACTACTATTCCAGGTCAAGGAGGGGCTAAGGGGCCCAAGTTGGGGGGGGGTCTGAGATGAGTTACTCCAAATCCGGTGTGAAGTGCGTGTGGACAATAAAACCGGGGGGGTAATAAGGGGGGGGAGAAAAAAATCAAGAGCCAGACGATCCTTAAGCGCAACAAAAAAAAAAAAAAAAAAAAAAACAAATGTCGACTCGCTCTGGATGCCGGAGAGAAAGTCCCAGCTAGAAATTTCAGGAAAGAACAGTCTGGAACGATGAAAGTTAATCATCGATCCAACAGCACACTCCTTCAGAGCTTGTGGAAGGACTGTCAGATCTGCTGTCGGGGGTAGGCGCGACAACATCAATTTTTTGGGGGTTCTAAGGGGGACGTTTGCTTGTGTTTTCCTGCCCCTTACCGCGGAAAAAGGGGTGGGGGGGGGGGGGGGTGGGGGGGGGTTTGGGGGGGGGGTGCTCTGCAAACTGAGATTCCTGGAATGGATACATAAATAATTAAAGGGTGTTAAAACCAGGCCTATGGTTCAAATATTTCCACTGTCCAGTTTCTGACGGGCAAGGGGGAACTATAACAGTGTAGAACAAATCCAAGTTCGCTCCTTTGGGCAATGCAGAGCAAGAGACCTGTCGCCAAGTGGGTTTCTCACATCACATAGGGGACTGACACCTCAGGGATAAAGATCTACTCTCGGGGACAAGAGGCAAAGGGGTCCTCAAAACGAGATAACAAACACCGTTGCATACACATACTTGTTAAAGAGAGGAAATGATTACAAGGTAGAAAATCAATAAGATTAAGGTGGTCATCAAAGTGGGATGAAAAATAATCTTTTGGTGGCAAAAGAACACAAATTGTAATCTGAAGCTTGGTCTCTTCCGATTTGGGAAAGAAAGTCTAATGAAAGGATGGGGGCGGGTACAAAATGGGATACATGCAGGAGTCTATTATGGTATCTATTGGCGGTTAAAGGTGGATTCGGGGAGGTGGTGAGGGGGAAGGGCAAAGTATGCGCCATTAGGACAATCAGTCATAAATGGAGGGGCGAACAAGGATTTAAGAAAGCTGCGAAGCTCAGAAAATTCGTACATTAAAGGCAAAAAGAGTTGACATCACATCTAGAGCAAGGGAACCATTCCTAACTAAACGTGGCTAGGTAACTATACGATGAAGGATGAATAATCCGAAAAACCCTGGGACATGCTGGTGCTAGAGTCGAGGATCTTACGTAGATTCCTACTCTATCTTATCGAGAGAACTCTCAGATTGGAGAGCAGACTCTTCCAACATCTGCCTTCTGGGAGTCGATGGTAGGGTTGAACTGAACCGAATTGCGATCCTGCATGCGCGACAGAGTCGGAATTAGGGACGCATCCAGAAAAGGGGGGGTTTCTCTGAAAATGTGGGACCGAAGGCAATTGTCTCCGAAGGAATGGGATTTCAGCATAAGCCTAAACATCCAAGGGAATATTTGGATAGTGTCGTACGCCGTTCGACGAGTCAGTTATGACGCAAATTGTCGAAAGCGCACGGGGGAAGGAAGGAAAACCGAGAGTTGGGGCGTATCATCCGGGCGCGGTGAGCGAGTAAAAGACGAGAGATTGCAGGGGAAGAAGCCCGCTGAGGCTCTATTCATGTCCCGGAGGAAAGAGACGAGAAGGGAGGTGAAAGGAGGCCACAAAAAAAATTGGCACAGGTTTTGTTGTTGTCGGGCAGAATCAAGCGCTGTTACGACCGAAGGAAACGCATCAGAAAACGGGTAAATCAGCAGCTTTGAGTTGGTAGGGTGGGATTGTTTTCTGGGGGTAATTTTGGGGGGTACGGGAGGTGGCATGGGGATCAGTTTCCTTAACTGCCTAGGAGCTTGACGTAGGGGAGGGGTACCCACGTCGTTTTGAAAAAAAGACATAAACTTGGGGGAGGGGTCATTTGTTTTGGAGGAGGTAGGGGGGACAGAAAAATTTATGCATCGGGTGCAAGGCACCTTGATAAGGCTCTGGGTTTTCCAAAAAGGGGTTTGGAAACAAGTAAAAGCCAGGGGGGAAGAAAAAGCATTTTCTTAAACGGGTGAAAAGGTCGCGAGAGGAGGCGTCAAAAGCGGGTGAGTTAGAAAAATAAGTAGACAGAATTGGGGATACACAGGGAAAAAATGTGGGGGACGTGGGGGGTATAGTATTATCCTTTTGTTTCCAAGGTACAATAATACTAATTTCTCAGCATGAGGTCAAAAAGGAAGCCACAAATCATCGGAATAAAAGGAGGGGTCGTCTCAGGAAAATATTTCCTAGGGCAGAAGATAATTGTGGACCGGATAGGAAAAAAATTAATCGGCGAATCTGATCTGGAGGGGAAGGGGGGACCGGTCTCATCTCGAAAAATACAACGAGAGAAGAGAGTGCTCCAGGGCCAATGGGGGTCTCCATATACGAATCGCCAGAGGAAAAGAGTCTTGCGAGGACCATCAGTCCTAGCATATCTGGCGCAACGCTGGAAGGGACTCAGAAAAATTAGGCTTTCCTCATCCTCGGTTAGGGGGGGGGGTTCAGGACGGGAAAGGTGGGACAACGTCCGCAATGACAGGGCTAGCCATTCCTTCTGGCGCTGGGTCCTTCAAACGACAAGAGGTACGCACGCAGGGAGAAACACCTGGGAACCTACAAAGAAAAGGATTAAACCAACGCTGTCAGTAGTTCTCGGGGAGACGCGACATACCGGACAAACTGGGGATCCTCAACCGGAATTTAGTATTACCTATCCTTTGAAAATTGTTGGGGGGGGGAAACCTTCTGTATCCCGGGTAACAAAAATAATTTGAACAGGAAAAAACCAACTTGCAAACCTCCACTTTTAAGTTGAAAAGGGGCAGAAAAGAAACTTTCGTCAAGATGACAAGAACATGGAAAGGGCAGGTAACGGGAATCATGCAACACCTATGGCAGAAAACAAAAGGCCCAAAAACACCCCCAAAAAAAAACAAGAGTATTTTCTGTTCGCTGCTTCTGAGTTTTGAATTTCGGGGGGGGAAAGTCATCGCATCGGATGAAGCAAAAATCAAACATTTCCCTCTCAATGGGGGGTGGCACTAAAAAAAGCAGTAGCATAATAAGCGCATTATAGGAACGGGACAATTGGCGGGTATCCATCTGTAAAAACGAAAAAGCAAAACAAAGATATGATCAATCTTTGCCGAAAAGAAGGGTGTAAGAAGGTTTCTTGGAAAGGCCAGACGCGCGTTTCCACGCACAAACAAGGGAGGAGTCTTCCTCGTAAAACGGAAGCTACGGATAACTAAGCTTTCAAAGGGGTAGGCTGGTAGCTAGTCTGAGCGAGTACAACCAAAGGAAATGAGGCACCGGGCTAGGGGGGGTGGGGGGGGGGCGTCAAAGGTGGAAGCGTAAATGGGTTTATCTTCCGAATGAACAGCATCTGGGTTTGAAAAATAGAGCAATAAACGGTCAGTGGGCAAAATAGGCCAAGAGGGACCGATCAGTCCGGGTTATAGTTGGGAACGCTCCATACGGGGTCGGACGGGCGCAGACGCTATACCTCTCGTCCCTGGTCCCTCGACTTCTCTTCTCTGCCCATAAGATTTGGTCACCAAAAATAGTGAGGGACAAAAACTTGAGTGAGGGCTCGGCTCGAGAAATAGATGTACGTCCTAGGGTCAGGGGTCGGAGGAAATAGATTGAGGTAACTCACTTTATCGGGGTCATCCCGGTTGCTTCCCCATTGTTGGGGGGGGGGTTTGTCCTCAAGGACTCGCCTGCTCGCCAGCTTGAGATTGCGGAAGGATCTAGCAGCCAAAAAATCTGGCTCAGAAAAGGAGGAGCAGATGTACCATGCCTTAACGGGCCAGCATAGAAAAAAGATAGACATTACAGCCAGGGTTGTCCTTGAATACAGGTTCAAATGGGGATCATACAAAACACGGGGTTGGAAGGCTGAAAACGTATATCATTGAGAAAGCAAAACTTAACCGAGTCGTCTGGGTTTCAAAAGAATTAAACCTAAAAGCAGATTTTAAGGAACTCAACGCCTCTGTCATTGAGTTGCTTGGTACAACATCACGAAGTCATCCTTGTCCGCCAAAAAAGTACGAGGTGTTCTTATGAGTTTCGGGGGGAGATAGTCAGGGT
>Ga0179591_1402049_pt1 | contig 15635 bp, 18 predicted proteins | sample CZOMad2_1_08_16f_FD_182891 | JGI IMG/M metagenome (GOLD analysis project Ga0179591, IMG submission 182891) | Vadose zone soil fungal communities from Angelo Coast Range Reserve, California, USA - CZOMad2_1_08_16fungal (PacBio error correction) | ecosystem: Environmental > Terrestrial > Soil >...
TCTCATCCAATTCAAAACGAAAAGGTAAGCCGTACTCCAGGGAGACTCTCACGGGGGGGTGGACTTCACCTGGAAAGGAAATTTCCGGACTAACTTCTCACAAATGGAGAAGAAAAAAGGAAAAAGACCATCACACTCCCGCGGAAAATGGAGGACAAGAAAGGGTCCTCCGGCGGGGATTAACGGAGAGGCTTTCTCTCGCAAAGACCCTTTCTGTGGGGATCCAAGATCTATGTCGACAAGAGTTTCGGGAGAGTCCAGAAAATCTGCCGGCCGCAAAGAGAGAAGGGGAATCGAACATCGTCGGAGTGCGAGGGCGCTGAGAAAAGAACCGATTCACAAGAAAAAAGACGCCCAAAAGGAGCTACCGCTTCCGGGACTGGGCACCGAAAATAAATCGGAGGGGATTTTTCGCGAAGGGACATTCGCCACCCATGGAAAAAAAAAAGCCTGGGGAGAGGCCTTGCTCTATGCGTGCAAGGAGCGACTGCGTAAGGGGGGGGAAAACGTGACTCGGTGCTGCAGAGGGGAAGGAATCTTGGGAAACACCGACGAAGGGGAGCTGTCGGCCACGCCGAAAGCTCGGTGATCCGGAAAAGTCCTTCTGTCGGTGAAAGGGGAAAGCTTGACTGAATCGGAAGAGGTGTCGATCCTCAGACCCGGCCCCCGGAGAACGATATCTTAAAGAAAGGGTGACACCCGCTGGGGTCCGCGGAAGGGAGCCCTACCTAACCAAGATAAGCAAAAATACCTCTCCGATACCGCCGGGGAGGGGGGGTTGCTGAACCCGAAGTTGACGGAGGAGAAAAAAAGGGGCTTAATCGCGCCAACTGTAAATACTAAACCGCCAGAAAGGGACATCAGACAACGGGGAGAAGTCTACTCTCAAAAAAGGGGGGAGTGCCACCGAGTTTATTGGGAAGGGAAAAAGGATGGAAAAGAACAGAACGATCAACCCCCGGTTGGGGGGGGGAATAGCGTATTCGAGATGACCTTCGCGCCAACCATCAGCTTCAGGGATTCACCTTCAGGTCAAAAAAAAAAAGCCCTTCCTTGGTTCAAAGGAAAAGGGCCCCCGTCAGGGGAGGGAAACGGGAGCCCGAATTCTATCAGTTTAGAGGAAAGGCAAACCAGGACAAGGAGGCCCCCCACTCCTTGCCGGAGAGAAGAAGAACGTAAGAGGGACAAACGTTAAACGGGCGCATCGGGGTAGGTCCGGCCATGGGGGGAAAACGCAGCTAACAGAAAGAAAAAAAGAAAAGGTTCAAATAAAAAGGAAGAGCAAAACGGAAAAAACCCAATCCAAGGAGGGAAGGGGACGAGACATGGTCCAGCCATCTAAAGTTAAAATCGAGAGAACCGGGAACAAAGGACAAACTCGAGATGAAAGGGGACGATCAAAAAAAAAAACGGGGAGGAAAAGGAAGAAAGAGGCGTGAAGAAACTGATCGCCTAGGGGACCTGTAGAAAAAAGTAAAGGTGGCTTAACTGAGAGGGGAAAAGGCACGACTTTTGAATTGGGTGTGAGTGCCGCGCGGTTTGATCTCGGATGGGGAATTTTTCCTTTTAGAAGGCCCCAAGGTGCTGAAAAAAAGACATTGGGAAAAATGCGGCATACCACCGATCGGAAAAATTTGAGAGGGGAATCACCCGAACCGCAAGGTTAAAAAGTAGGAAAGGCCTTTTGGGAGGGGGAAAAAAGTTCCTTTGCAGAAGGGTTTGGGGAAAAAAATCCTTTGAAGTGGAAGGCCCCCCGTTCATACGGGTCATGAAGAACCTTACGGGAACCACGGGGGGACTCTTTACCACTGAGGGGAGAGGTTTAAGGTAAAGGACAAGCAGCGCTGGTGAGATGGCATGGAAGAGGCTGCTCAACGGGGGAAGGGCTCTTCTTTGAAAAAAAAAAAGTTCCTGAAATTCGGCCTATGGTAGTCTTCGGAGACACTGCCGGAACGAAAAAAAAGAAAGAAAACCCCCACGAAACCATGGAAATAGAGACTGAAGAATCGCCTTGCCTGCGAAAATCCAGACGCGAGGGGTTTTTGCTCGATAGAAGAGGGGCGTCTCGTAAAATGGAAAGATATCTTCAGGCACCAAAAAGGAAAATCAAACTTCGGGGAAAAAAGAGATCGGGCCGTCGTCGCAACCGGTGTAGGAGAACGTTTAGGGAATCTCAAACGGCCGAAGTACCAGGGAAGGGGAAAAACGCTGTGTCTTTCAGATAGGGGCACGGGGGGAAGAGGATCTTACAAGGGAGGAGCTCGAAGGATTTCGTGACCAAGATGCCGGAGATCGATTAACGGATCATCCAAAGGGAAGAGGGGCGATTCGCCCGACCCGAGTCCACCGCCGCCCGTGTGCACTCCTCAGATCAAAACTGCCTAATCCTCCACAATCCCTCAAAAAAAAGGACAAACTAAGGAAAGGGGGGACCCTCCTCCTCTGAGAACAGAAATCATGACCCTCATAGAGCATGAACGGAAGACGGCAATATCTATTGGGGGGGGGAAGGGGGATTCAAGAAGAAGTAGAATGCCTATTGAGAAAAAACCCGTAACCCGCGAAACTGGGAAAAAAGCCCAGGAAGAGGGGATGTTTTTTGAAGGGGTCCAAAATCCGGTTTCAAAAAAGGCGAGCGCGGTTTCTCGGAAAAAAGGAACAAGCCCCGGGGGTTTAGGCGAGATGTGTCGCCTCGGTGTGCGAGCTTCGAAGGGTCGAAAACAGAAGACCAACCCTCGAGAGGAGCCGTCCCAGCACTTTCTTGTGCCAACAAAGGTATTCAGGTACCGGCGAGAGAGAGAGTTTCCCTCGAAGGGATTTTCTGTCTTTTTTGGGTTCTCGAAAAAAAAAAAAACAGAGGCCTTGCGGAGTTCGCGGGATCCCATGTGCACCAGAGGGAGGTTACGGCCGGCAACGGGCCAAGCGGGGAAAAGGGGGCCCCCCAGCTGGACAAAAAATGAAAAGCCGGACGACAAAACCGAGAGCCGTGGGAAATGTCAGGAACGGAATCGCCAGGGAGGGGACCCCGAAGGCCCCATGATGTGCCTTCAGAAATCGGGGAGAGGGGGGCCTACGAAGAAAGTCTTGACTAAAAAAACGAAACCCGGGTTCTAAGAATTGAAACGTGTCATGGGTAAGGCACTTTCTGGGGGTTTAGGAGAATGACACACTTCTGAAAAGGGGGGGCGACTCCTTATGGGAAGGCCAGGGAAAGAGATACTGTAAAGGGATTAGTCACGAGATAGGATCGCGAAAGTCGCGGGAGAGGGAGAAAACTTTGAGGTCGAGGGGGGGGGGTTTTTTTCTTGCACCGAAGAAGAACGCCATCCCCCCGAATTACTGAGTCCGCGTCTCCCGAATGCAACCAAAGCGAATTTACAGTCCTGGAAGGGGTTTTCACTTCGCCTCTGTCCCGGCACGAACGTCGGTGAGAGGGGTGGTGTTTGACCTTGGACGGGGGGAAGGGAGGCCCTATACGCGGAGCTGTCGATACTTCAAGATAAAGAGGAACGCGGCAAAGTCCTCCCGTGAGGGGTGTCAACCGACGGCACAGGCAGGGTGGGGAGGCCGTGGCGGCCGTTTCTGGTCAGCCGTCTTCTTTTTGGAAAGGCTGTTGGCGCCCCCGGCGGAAGTAGGGGGCCGGCCATAAATCAAGAAAAGATTTCTGAAACAAGGGAATAAAGAATAGAGGGATGTCAACAAGAAAAAACCCGTTGCGTCAGAGGAAAAAACTTCATCACGGCCGATGGGGGAAGGGGAAAGCATAGTCCCAAAGGTTGAAGCTGGAACACCAATATACCGCTGAAAGAGGCAGCTACCAAAGGAATCGACCCGGACAAGTAAACCAATCTTTACGAAACTTCTCAGTAAAGGGAACCCTCTTCCAACGCCAGGAGAAGTGAAATTTTTTTCCGGAGGCCCCCGTGTAGGGCAAACACTTTCAAAAGAAATTCCAAAAGAAAGAAGGGACTTCCCCCGGGATCTCCGGAGAGCGTGTCACAAAGGGGAAGAAAAAGCATGCGTGATTAAGTCAATCCGGAAACCAGTCGAAAGGCGAATTGTGTGCAGGCGCGACAGTGTTTTTTCATGTAGGAAAAAAGGGAGGCCGTCCTGACGGATCAAAATACAAAAAAGCTGTCATACATTTGAAAGGGGGGACTCCGGTGGGACGAAGTGTTTCATCAGAAGGCCGGCCGTGACCGGGACTTACGGGGTAAAAGTCCAAGAGGACGTGGAAACCCAATAGGGGGAAAGAGCGCAGAGAGGCCTAAAAAGACCGCGACCGAGAAAGAACCAGGCAGTTGAGCGGGTAGACCACGGTCCCCTTTGTCGGGCGCGGTGGAAACGCGGCCGGGAGGAAAGAAAGAACGGCCCCAGATTTAGGTGGAGGTTTCTTCCGGGAAAGCTCGAGCCGAGAGGAAGAAAATGTCGGAGGTATCCGGAGGAAAAACTTCGGGCTGAAAGGCGCGCCGAAAAGAAAAAGCGTTTCGGAAAAGACGAGACTCCGGGGAGGGCCCTGCGTGCCAGTGCGAGTGCAGCGGGATAGCGGGGAAAAAAAAAGAAAAAAAGGTTGCTCCATGGCCGAGCGATGTAGTTTGGGGGGGGAAACCCCGGACGCCGGGGGGGTCAAGATCCGAGAAAAAAAATCGAGAGTCGATGGGCCAATTCTTTGAAGGTCTCGCCGGGGGAAAAAAAGTCCTTCCCTTCGCAGCGAATGAAAATGGGACGACTTATATTGTCCAGACCAAGGGAAACTTCCCGGTAAGTGGGCATTTTCTAGCGTCCCTTTGGTGAGAACATCGAAGTTTGTATTGGGGGCCCCAAGGGTGAGGAGTCATCTTGCTAGCACAAAGACAAACCCTACCCCGGCAACGAAAAGCTCATCCAACAACAAAAAGGGGAAAGAGAATATATGGTCGTGACGGAGGTCAGGATCGGGGGTAAAAGAACCGCAGCTGAAGGAAACTGAAACTGGCCAAATGGCGAACAGAGAAAAACACGTCAGAACCAGTTTGCTGCGAAGTCGCACGGAAAAACAACGGAAGAAAAACGTCGCAGGGCGAATCAAATATAGGGTCGACAAGGGGTGAAGAAAAAGCTTCGAAGAAGCGATCCTGAAAGGCCTCAGAGGGGACGGACTCTCGAATCGGGAAGGCTTCTTCCAGGGAAAAAACGTCTAAAAAAAGTACCCCCGCCAAGCCAGCGGGAGGGGGGGGGGACTCCATTGGAGGGAGTTCAAACCTTAACTCAGAGCGCTACATGAGAAAAGAAAACGTGATAATTCCTAAAGGGGGCCCGGGGAAAAAAAAGAAGCTCTTCTTAAAGAAAAGCAGGGAGGTGGGTTTTCGAGGAAGCACTTCCCAAAAGAAGAACCCGGGAAGGCTTGAAAGAAGGGGGATCTAGCAGCGGCAACTGACTGCACGAGCTGTTTCACGAAGGAACGACGCCTGAACGGCGCCCACGAACCAAAGGAAAAAGAACAAGCAAGACCTGTTCTTCCCCAGAGGGTGCCTGTAGCAATCTCCAGGGCTGAGAAGCTCCGAAAAGAGTGGGGTCAAATGGTAAAAGGAGGAAAAAAAGGGGGAAGAGAGAACGAAAAAAAAAGGTATTCTCAACGATTAAATGAGTCCTTCCCTGGGGGTCCTCCGAGAAGCCAAAAAGCGCGCCTCGACCTGTGCGCGAAAAGGCCATTCCCGAAAGCAGCCGACTGGGAAAGGAATTAAAGGCTCACTCCGATCTGCAAAAGGGGTACCCCTCAGGCCTGATCGGAGCATGACCTTAGGTCCCGGGAAGACGGGGGAAATGTTTTTAGTCAATTCCGTAACAAGGCCTGACAACTGTCAGGTCACTGTTACATGGGAAAAACTGGCCAAGCGGACCTAAGGGGCGCAAAAAAAAGGGCCATATTGGTGGGAAAAAAAAAAAACGTCGAAATGACAAAAAAACTGCCCCCGGCGTAAAGAATGAAAGAAGGATCCTAACTGGTTGGGAAGGTCAGACACCGCGGTACTATCGAAAAAAAAAAGAAAAAAAAGGGATGAAGTCCTACTTCCTCAAGCGGAAAGGGGTCGTTCTGCGGTTCACGGAATCAGTTCCTCCGAAACGTCCGAACGTAGGCCGCGGGGGGAAAAAAAAAAAAAAGGGTCGTGGTTCAGAAGAAAACAGCAAACGACGCCAAACAAAAGCGAAAGGAAGTTATTTCCAGGGGACGACTCCGAGCGGCAAATAACCTGGTACCTTGGGAAGGGGGGCCTTCGGCAAAGCTGCCCGCGAGGAAAAAAGTCCCGGCGGCTTCTGGGAGAAAGCAGCCGGACCTCCAAATTGTCAAAAGGAAAACACCAAAAAAAGAAGGGGGGAAAAAAAAAGGCGAAGGTCCCGGGGGAAAAAAGAAATCGTCAGAGCGTCCAGAGAAAAATAAAAACGGGGAACGACGGTCCTCAGAGTAACGGAGAGACTGTGCGGCTTTTTTTCACGGGGTCCCAAGAAGACTCCGCAGAAAGGAGCTCGGAAGAGTGTGCGGACTACTTCCGAGGAGGGGAGTTCTAAAGTGTATAGTCCAGAAAAAAAAAAGCGCAGCGCCGGAAAGTGTGGGAGGATATCCCTCAAATAAAGGGAAGAAGAAATGACACTGAATGATCAAATGAAATCGTGTTCGTAAGGACCGTGAGGGGAAAGAAGCTTGTTCCCCGCCGATCGAAAGTCCATGGGGAAGAAAAGGGATCCGTCCTGCGCGGGATTGGGGGGGCAAAAAGGGCAACAGGAGGGCGGTTTTGGAGAAGAGTCAGAGCAGGGCCAAGAGGGGAAGGAGCCGCTGCCGGGGGACCGTCCGCAAAAAAAAAAAAAAAAAGAGGATCTTTGAAAGTCCACCCTTGGAGTGAGAGAGGGAAAGACTATCGCGCAGTTTAATAAAAAATCAGCACCGCCGCAAGCTAGGAAACTCTAAAAACCTGCGTAAGGGGGGGGACTCACGTAGCTCTTGAGGGAGGCTTCGCCAGTCAGGGGGGTTGTGTTCTTCCACAAAAAAAAAAAGTCTACAAGGGTCGCTGAGGACGCAAACAAACATCGATTGAGTCCGCCTATCGAATGTGTCGGCTGAAAGGCAAAGAAAGAAAAAAAAAAAGCCGCGGCCGGCTCGATTCACAAGGGAGAAGGGACACAACGATACCGGGGAAGGGGAACTTGGTAACACCTTCACGCGGAGGGTAGGAAAATATCGGCTTTCTACTTGAAAGGGGGAGGACCCTTTATCCTGCCCCGCCAAAGGGACGGCCTGTCTTCCTAGGGGGTCAGGACGAAGAAGGGGAGACCTTCGACCGAGCCGGGAAGGAGGTCTTGACTGCGGCTTTAAACGGGGCGGCGTAGGGGGGGGTTCTGGGGAAAAGGAAAAACCTACGTCGTCGAGGGAGCACGTAGGGACCGTCTGAATATCGCTGAAATGAGGGGAAGGGGGGAAACGGAAAGCTAAATCTTCGGAAAAACGGTGACAGAGACTCGTCCCCTTGGGAAGACCGACCCGTGCCGTCGTTAATCTGAAGAACATGGCTGGTATCCCCTCCGTGAAGAAAAAAAAAAAAAAACCTACTACGTGGGGAGGAAAGAAAACCTAGGGAATCCAGCTGCTGAAAAGAACAAAGGGGGAATGAAATTTTGCAAAACACAAAGAGTGGCCGTAGACAGGCGTTCTTAGAAAAGACCGCCGCTGGAGTGGAAGAAGATATAAGTCGGAGCAGGCCCTCGGCCACCTTTCGACGTGGGGGGGGGGAAAAAAGACCAGGTGATCAAAAGAAAGACGGATTACGAAAGCCCCAGGGGTTGAAAAAAAAAAAAAAACAAAGAATATCGCTTCGAAGAAGAGCGGGCAAAAGAAGAAATTCGTCGATGCGGAAAACATTCAGTCGGCCATCGCGGGGGGGTTCAAGCGGAAAACGTGAAAACACCGAGACAAAAAGGAAAGACACAATATTTCGTCAGGGAGAAGCGCAACGACGTTGCACGCCCCAAAAAAAGGAAATCATCACTGAGACGGGAAAAAGTTCGGTTGAGTAAAAAACCCACCTAAGGAAAGAAGCATTGCGGGTGGTGGTCGGTGTTGTTTCAAATAACAGCAGGAGGGAGAGGAATCCTAGCACGCAACCCGCCGAGAGAGAACCCAATCCCAGGCGGAAGCCCCACCAGAAAGAAAGGGGTTCCAAGGCTTCCGGGTCCGCGAAAAAAAGAGACGAAGAACTAAAAAATCCTCTCAACAAAAAAGAGAGATACGTTAAGAAATCCGGGAGCCTCCGGAGATAAAAATCGAAGACGAGAAGGGGGGCAAAAAAAAAAAGTTGCCGGCCTACGGGGGTGAAAAGGAGGCAGGGGGGTCTTTCTCGATGGGCCAAGGCCTTTCTTTTAGAAGGGCGAAAAAGAACGTGGAAAAGGGCGGCCAAAAAAAAAAAAAAGAAGTGGCCTCCCGGTTTTCAAAACAAGAAAAGGGAACGTTGTTTCTCAAGTTTATGAGGTCAGGAGGGGGGGCAATCCCTTCCGTGGAAAAAAGAACTGGGGCACACAGAGGAGGAAAGGCTTTCCTTATCTGTTGGGGTGCAAATGAAAGGGAGAAGGAAATCTGAACCATGACCGGGACAAGGGGAAGGGACTGAACGGAACATAAAGCTCTAAGATCCTTGGGAAAAAAAAGGCTCCGCTCGAAGATTAAGGGGGCAAAGAAAAAAACAACCCGGGGGCCCTGTATAGGAAAGGGGGACGCTGATCCCCTCGGGAAAACCGCTCAAAAAAAAAGGGGAGAGCGTCGTCCGTAGAAGAGGCGCCTCAAAAATCACCGCAAGGTGCTCATTGGTTAGAAAGGAAAAACCGGCGTCCTCGGGCGGAAGAAGTCATAAAAAAAAGTCAGCAAAAAAAAAAGGGGAAAAGACAAACGGCCGTCTCGCGAGAGGTCCCGATCGGGCTGTCAAAGGTGTAAGTTGCACGTAGCGCGAAGAGCGGCTTGTTGAAGACGGGGAACGGGGTTATGGTAGTTCAGAGAAAATAAGGTCTGGGGGCTGAGACAGAACACCCCAGGAGGCCGAGGAGTCATCGAAAAGGAAATAAGCCCCGGAGCAGAGACTCTGTTGAAAAGGGGGAAAATCAACCCGCATCTGAGGGAGGGATATTTACGACCGAAAAGAAAAAACCCCTCCCTCAGGGAGGGTGACACCCAAATAACCCATACTTCCCAAGAGGAAAAGCCCTTCCACGAAAAACCGACGTCCCTCCGGGAAAGCCATGGAAAAAGAAAGGGGGAAGCCGATCATTCTGTCATGAAGTGGACGAAAAGAGGTACAGCAATGGAAAAAGGTAAAAAAATACAAAAAGAAAGGGAGAGCACACTAAACGAAACGGGACTGTGTCAAGAAAAAAAAAGAAACGGGAAGCTTAAGGGGCAACGGGGCAGTTGAATCCTTACAGTGGGGGAAGAAGGGTTTCTCCAGTTCGATCACCGTCGAGGGGCCAGGCAAAACAGGAAAAAAAGGGATTCCGAGGATCGGAAAAAAGGAGAGGAGAACCGGCGAGGTGGTGACGAAGGGGAGGGGAGGTGTCTCCCCCTCAAAAAAAAAAAAAAAAACCCTCCTTCTAGGAAAGAACTCGAGTGGTTCCGAACCTGCCCGAGAGGGGTTCCTACGAGCTCGGAAGGAAAAGGGTAATAACTTGTCACGAAGCACGGAGGAAGGGAGTTTTCGTCTTAGGAAACGTCGTCATGCCGTCCACACGCGAGGACCAAGGAGAACATTCACCAGGGAAGCGGTGGGCCTCGGGGAAAAAGGGCGCTTGACGAAGGAAAAACTCCGCGAGCCGTGAAAACTGCAAAGAGGGAAAAAAAAGAGCGGCCCATGCTCCGAGCGAGGAAAAATGCTTCGCAAACCATACAGAGGGAATCCAACGTATCAAACACTTAGTGCCTGGCCGAACGCCTCCCCCAGATTGTTTTACAAGGGGGGGGAAGGAAATCATTCCGGGAAATGGGGGGATGTGGGAGGATGCAAGCTGTCTTTTCGCGGGTGCCTGATGGCCGGGAGGGAAAACCGGAAGTCGACTCCTGGGCGTGTCAAAATCTTTGAGAGAAGCCGAGACTCCTATGACTGTGGGAAGAAGAATTTTTCTTTGAGAAGGGATAAAAAAAAAGCCCAACCCCTGCACCAAAGGAAGTTACTGAAACTGCCTCTGCGTCATCCCAGAAGAGGAGGGAAACGCTTGAATGGAGCCTCTTAACGCGAGAAGTGCCTGTCGGGCCGTCGGGTTGTTGAAAAGAACGGTTTCGGCAAAGGCGAAGCTGCTCAAGAGGGGAAAAGACTGACATAGCGCAGGGAATGAGGGTCCGGAGAAGAATGGACAAAGGGCCGGGGTCGGAAAGGCGGGAGGTCTTCACGAATATATCACGGCTGGTAAGGGGTTGGTTCCGTCGTCAACGCTCCGGGAGATGGGAAAAACTAAAAGATATCAAACACCATGAGGGCGTATTCCTTGACGGAGGGAAATCGTTTCAGGGCACCTCAAGGAAAGCAGACTCCCTTTTTGCAAGGAGGGAAGAGAGGGTCAAATCACCTTCGATGGCACGAGGAAAGACATGCTGAACAAGAGGGGGGCGCAAAGAAAAGTTTCAGGTTCAGGATAGCCGCTAAGGGGGAAAAAACGTCAGCAGCCTTCGGTCATCAAAGGAACAGTCCCACCAATCTGGGAAAGAGCCCTCCGGAGGAGGGAACTGCACGCAACAAAGAACCTTTACCTAAAAGGTGGGAGCTTGTCTCCGGCCGCGTGACCACTGTAAACGGACGGGAAAAAAGGTGAAGTTCATAAGTGAATCACAGGCGCCGCCGGGGGGCTTTGATTGGGTAAAAGAGGGCTGCTCCCATGGATAAAGGAAGGCATGGTTCAGCTCTGGGGGAAAACGGGCATGGAAAAGGATCGGAAAGGGGGGGGCCGGAGGCGGCGAGGCTACAAAGGCAGCGGACATAAAAGGGTTCATAAAAATTCGAGGTGGGAAGGCTGTCCTGCCTTCCTTGAGCCGAAACGGCAAGGCGTTGGACAAAAAAAAAATCCGGGGAAAAAAGCGCCCAACTGGCGCCAAAGAGAGAGTTCACCCGCGAAGGGCAAAGATCTGGGTAAAGGAAAAGGGCTTTCCTTGGGCGCTTTAAAGCAAGAAGAGTCCTGAAAACTTTTCAGGGGTCTAGGACCACCAAGAGAAAACACGAAAGTGACGTCGGGGTTTCTTCGCAACGAGCTAGGAGCAAGAAACAAAAATGTTCGTCCGCGGACGGTCCCGGGTCTGTCAAGGTGATAGCGCAGGAAAACAAAGACCCCCGCGACGGAGAAAAAACGTATAACCAGAACCGGTCTTTGGCATTCCAGTCAAAAAAAGGCGTGCAGGAGAAGTGCATCGTGGGGGGGAGCTTTTTGAAGAAGTGGCGTCAGATAAAGGAGGGGGTTGGCTACGGAGTCTCGCCCCAGGTCCAGACGTATCGGGGCAACTGTAAATCTCTATTCGATTGGAAGGGAAACATGGAGGGACCCTTTCTAGGGGGGTCAGGATAAGAAAGGACGGAAGGAAAAAGCTCTCCCCTGGGGTCAGAAAGGAGGTTGATTTCCCGCTTGGGGGGGGAGAATCCCGTCCGTTGAGAAGAGGCGGAACGCACGGGGTAATTACGCAGAAAGATGCTGACGGATTAAAAAAAAGTGGCCCAGGCAAAAAGGAGGACATCGTAACGACAAACCCTACTCCTTCACAGGGAGGAAAAAGGCAACACACGAGGGGAAGGAAAAGGATAGAGAGGGGGAAGGGAACCGGAGGTAGGGTTGAGGGCGGGCCTGCGCATCCTGACCAAGGGAAAGAAGGCGACATCACGTCCCAGGGACGTACAAACGCCCTGGACCAGGCACAACGTACTGGGAAAGAAACACGCGAATCAACTTCAAAAGAAAAAGGTTGAAAAGTCCCAACCCTCAAGGAGAAGACAGGGCCTCATGGACTTGGGGAGAAGTCTTCCTGATAGTGGAGCTGAGAGTAACAGCAGGTGCTCACGGCAAGCTCAACAAATCCCCTGAAGTGACGACAAGGGAGGGGGGGAAGCCGTTCCCGTGATGGACTATAATGCACGAAAAGGGGATATACAAAATCAAAGGGGAGTCTCTTCTTAGAGGGGGGGGGTAGCGTCGATATCAACGTCACGCAAAGGAACCGCGCCTACTAGGGAAAGTCTCGCTCAAAGGGAGGAAAACGAACTACGTCAGAGGTGGCCTCAGAAATATCCCACCAGAAGAGAGAGGCTCACTACAAAGAAGTCACTCATCCACTTACATGCAGTTCTTCACCGCGGCAGGGGAGGTGAAGAACTAGGAAAGCGCGGGGAAGGGACTCGGAAAAAACGAACCGTTGGTGCCAAATCCCGTTGAGAAAAGAATGGCTTCTTCCAAGGCGGAGCCGATGAACCCCGGAGGAGAACGATTGAAAAAGGTCCGCGTCCTGGGGAAGTTGTCTCCGGCCGACGGCGGGAAAAGCCGCCGCAAAGAAGGCTTTCGAAAAAAAAACGTCAGAATGGGGTTGACAGTCGCCGGGGGTCTCAGGTTGAGGAAACGCGAAAAAGAAAACGCATCTCACGACATGGGGGGGGAAGCTCCTTGAAGTAGGCCGCTGAGGGAAGAGAGGACCAGGAAAGAAAAGAACTGACCGTTTGGGGGTGTTGAAACATCAAAAATCCAAGGAGCCCGCAGCCAACCTTTCAAGACGGTCCCTGGGGGGGGGGGGATGACAGCAAAAAAAAAAAGACCTTCTAAGACGAGGGTGGTGACGGGTCTCTGACCGAAGGATAGAACACGGCCTTCGATCCTTTAGAGGGAACGGGGTGGGGGGGCCGAAAACGGTCTCCCACCGAGAAAAGCATTGGAGCGACTATAGAGACAAGAGCCCGGTGAGGGCCGTGGAAAAAAAAAAAAAAAAGACGGGCTCAGAAAAGGGGGGAAAAGAAGTCAACAAAGGATCTAACGTTCGTCAAAAGAATGCCGGCGGGGGAGACGGCCCACTTAGGCCTAGCAAGAAAAAAAGGGACCCACAGACAAAGAAAAAACCTACTCCTGGGAACTTGAGACAAATTCAGAAGCGCAGAACGCAACTCCCCTAAAGCAAAAACCTGTTCCCAAGGGGGCCGTCGAAAGCCCAAACGCCAAACAAAAAAGGCAGTAGGAAAAGTACCGTCGGGTCCTCTGCGAGAGAGGGGAGCTCCAAAAAAATAAAATGTCCCAGGAAGATCTAGGTGGTTAGAAAGGGACTGGGGGATGGGAAGGGAAGTGGATGGTGAGGAGCAGAGGAGAGGTGGATAGGAATGTAGGATGGAGAAGGAAGAGTCAGTGAGCGGGGAGGGTAGGAGACGGTGCAGGGAAGAAGAGAGAGGGGTGGGAAAAAGAACGCGAGCCGTTGTATAAGAAGGGGATTATCGGGGGGGGGGATCTAGGGGTGGCTGGAGAAGGAAGGAAATAGTAAATTGAACAGAAAAAGGGGGTAGGTGTGGGAGCACAGAGGAAGGTGACAAACTGGAAGCGAAAAAATGACAAAGAAATGGTGGAGGGGGGTGGGAGGGGGAGGATGAGTAAAAGTACTAGGTTTACGGTGCGAGCTGGGGGAAGTAGGACGAGAGGGGAAAAAGGGGGAAAACACGAAGGGCACCCTACCTGTGGCCAAACGCCAGGGAAGTCCTTCCCAGGGGAACAAGATCAATATCTTCTTGAGAGGAGAGCCGTGGCTCAAAGCCTTCGCTAGGAGGGGGGGAGGGGGCAATAACTATTAGCCCGGAAGGAAAAAAAGCGAAAAAATATCGCTGCCCGCGTGTGAAAGATGACCGGCGTCGGAAGTCGTCCGCAAAAGGGAAATAGGGGAAACCTCCGCCGGGGGGGGGGAAGAGGGGAAAAAAAGTTCCCCACAAAAAAAAAGGAAAGGGAATGCAATTTAAAACTGGGAAATACGGGTTTCGTCGTCGGGGGGGGATCAGGGGCACTCGGGAAAAGTCATGGTGCACGAGCCTAACGGCCATGGGGCGCTTTGCTATTGGGAAAGGGATGCCCTGTGCCACTGGAAGGAGGGTTTGGGCCGTCGAAGGCAGCTGGAAAGGGGGAATCCGTCCCCCTCCGAGGAGAAAGGAGGTGTGAAAACGGCAAAAAGGTTACGACGTGCAGGAGAGGGGAAGAAACTCCGCCGCAGGTACAGACACAGCAATCGAGCCTTCAAAGAAGGCCTGACGTCGGCAACGAAGGCACGAGGGCAGGGACGGCCGCTTTGTGTTCGGAGACACAGGGGACAAGGTCGCTGAGCCTCGCAAGGAGGAGCAACTCGCGAGGAGAACCGATCATCGCCAGGAGTAAGCACCCGGACAGGGGGCCGAAAAAGCAGCTCCGACATGGCGAAAACGGGAAAGGAAGAAAAAAAACGACGAGGGACACCCGGTGACCTCTGGGAAAAGGGCGTTTCGGCGGAAAAAAGAAAGTCTCGGGGCTCTGGGAGGCTGACCTGAAAAGGAGGAGAGGGAGCAGGATCTGCTCTCTGACGTGTTCAGGCGCATGGGGGGAAAAGACGAGCGGCGGCCGGGAGTTGTCGGGAGGGGGAACGGAAAAGAAAGTATGTGGCGGAAGAGGGGTGCGCGGGGCCTTTCCACGAAAAGGGCTTCTTAAGGGGACGGGTTGAGAAGGCCGCCTGAATCTCAAGAAAGGCTGTGGATGACTCGGAAAGGGATCGGCGCCGGGGGAAGGGGGTACCTAGCAGAGAGACTGCTGGGGGGCGAATAAAACGTCGGGGGAGAGAGAAGAACGTTCCCAAAGGGGGGGAAATCCGCGCCGGGAAGGCGCAAAACAAAGACTACGTGCACGAAGCCGCAAGCAAAGGGGGTCTTTAAGACACGCAGGTCTATACTCCCGTTGGAGTGGGGGGACTGACTTCTCTTCTGGAAGAGTAAGAATAGGAGAAAATCGCAATAGTGCAGCCAGGTACTTCTTATTTTTGCAGCAGAAGGCGAATACGTCGAAAAGGGAAAAACATTTCTGTGCAATAAATAGAGGTTGGTTTTGCAGGTTTCTTTTGGTCCAGAAAAGGGGGGACTTCTGAAGACGTAAGCCCCCGAAACCCGGGGGGGGGAAACAAATAAGATCTCTAAGAAGGAGACCGGCCGCAGCGGAACCTTCAATTCGTTCAGGGGACGCTTTATCCGTGACCGCATCAGGAAAAAGTGAGGGTTCAGCGTCAACCGGGGAAAACAAAGAGGGAAACCGAGAACCCTTCTCAACTTCTCAAGGATTTGAACGTCACCAGAAAGGGGAGCACGAAGAAAGGTTTGGGCCCAAACGACACTCCCTGCCGCATTGAAAAATGGGACGGGCCCTGTTGAACGTTAACCGGCGCAAAAAAAAAAGGTCGGGGTAGGCCTCAAATGGGGGGGGTCCAGGGGCTTTTTTCTTGTCCGCAGATACAGCAGGAGTGTCAAAGACTGCGAAAAAGAGACCCAAAGCTCTGGGGAACAATCCCATTCGAAGGGGGGGACAAGAAACATCAGCCATATCTTTCTATGGGGAAAAGGTTCCAAGAAAAAAAAAAAAAAGGGAGCGCGAAATCAGAAGGGAGACCACTT
>Ga0179591_1337393_pt1 | contig 15633 bp, 19 predicted proteins | sample CZOMad2_1_08_16f_FD_182891 | JGI IMG/M metagenome (GOLD analysis project Ga0179591, IMG submission 182891) | Vadose zone soil fungal communities from Angelo Coast Range Reserve, California, USA - CZOMad2_1_08_16fungal (PacBio error correction) | ecosystem: Environmental > Terrestrial > Soil >...
GGAACTGACCGAGGGACCCTCTATCGCAAAACCAAGTCGACAAGTGCCCCTCGCCCAACCCTGCCCCCACACTACTGCTAAATTAAAAATTGCGCAGGCGATCGGTGGAGAACTGGTCTGTAGAGTGGGTTGCGAAGACATTTCTGGGGCAAACGGGGGTTTAATCCACGATGGCGATCTGAGTGGCGAGAGCTGCAATAGCAAAAGGGAACGAGGAGACCCGGCGTCGTCTGAAAAGATAGAGATGGGGGAGAGGGTAGCGACCGTCGTCGGCGTGCGCTAACGTAAAGGGACTATGGGGTAGAAACCTAACTTGGGCGCGAAACGCTGGCAATATGCACAACGCTCGACAAGGGCAACTACCACCTCCCTACCTACGGACGCGACTGTGGCCCAGTTACGTGAATAGATCATTGGGCCAGCCAAACAATTTGAAGCACGCACGAGGTTTCAATCTCGAACGACGACTGCCTCATGCTCGGGGGGATGACTTCCTCTACGTGCGGCCATTGCGAGAAAGGTTGGGGGGGCGTTTGGGGGGGACACTGGGGACAAGGGGTACGCGCATACCTACTATCTTGACATTCTAATAGAACCTTCTTATGCACACCGACAGCTTCATCTCTGGGGGGCTAAGATCTTCATCCGCCCGAAATTTGTACGAACGAGCCTCCACTCTTCTGGCTGGGACCGCGGAGGCGCATGCACCTAGGAATTTCGCGGCTTTTCGTGTGGTTCCAGTTGGTTTGAAGGGCCTTTCGGAGCAGAGGGGGGGGGGGGGGGGAGAGGATTCTAGCAAAAGAAATTGTAACCAAAAATTGCGCGCTTGCAGGGGGTGGGGAAGGGGTCTTGCATGAGGCAGGGAAGGCGAAAAAAAGAAGTCCTCTGTCTGGGAATGGTTACGCGTCCAAAGGGCGGGCGAAGGGAAGGAGTCCTGGTTCGGCTGCGATCGACCAAAGAGAGGAGGAAAGACTCGCTGATATCTTTGCTTTGGCTGGCGAAATATCGGCAAGCAACTTCGCGCTCGCATTGCCGGTGCCAAGGAGGTAGTCTCGTAAGAGATTCGCTACGATAAGCAAATGTCATTGGGCAAGGGAGGGACCGGGAAAATAATCTAAGTTGCCGGTCGCCGGGGGAAGGGGGGGTGGCACGAAGGACAGATCGAACAGGTGGAGCTCTAGGGTGCTTCGCTTTTCGAATCGAGCTTAACATTGTGGGGCAAGGGGCGAATTTTCGCGCCATTGGCGGGGGGACTCAAATCTTAGAGTGGGGTGATTTGGTCCACAATAGTCCACGGGAAAGGAAGGGGGGAAGACCTAAAAAAAACTGGGCTACACGGTCAAAAAAAAACGGCTGTCATCGGTGTAGAGTTCAAAAGACGACAGCAATTACCAAAGAGGGACTCCGCGGTCGGGCAGACATGCGCTCTCGCTCAACTAGGGAGGCGGGTGGAGCAGACTCAGTGGGGGGAAAAAAAGGAGTCTAACGGGACGTCGTATGGAGCCTCCCTTTCGCTGGGCGAACAAGAAGGTAAGGGAAGAAGGGCTGATGACTGCACGCAAAAAGTGGGGGAAAATTGAAGCCTTGGAAACAGAGCCCAAGGGAAGATCTGGTCGAGGATGGAATTGTTGCTCCACCAACGGTTGCGCCTCGCGTTACTCTGGGGGAAAAATGGTTCTGGGCTTCGGCGGGGGGGAATGAACCTACCACGAATCTGCCAGCGTGACGAGCTGAAAGAACCTCCTCGGGGGGACGGAACTGGCGGGGGGGGAAATGCTCTATCTCAGGAAAACCTACAAGATCTTTCATCTACGACGGCCAAACGTGGGAAGTTTTGCGGAAGAGCAGGGTCAACCGATGCACTCAATACAAAAGGTGAAAGCCGTCTTTGGTTACTCAATAAGGAAAGCTGAACCCCTGGAAGACTGGGTCTATACTGGCAAGAGCAACCCAAACGATCTAACGCTAGATTTCGAGGAACCTAGGAAGGGGGGGGGGGAGGCGTCTGTGTTCAGTATTGGAAATCAGGGCGAATAGAAAGAAAACCAACTTCTCTGCTCTAATATGGCAGAATCCCTGGATCATCTCTCGCCCGCACGCGCCAGAGTTCCGGGCAAACTAAAAAAATGGGAGAAAAGCATTACTCGGACTCTTAATAACACAAGGGACGAGATTAACGATCAAGAGGCAGTCTTCAAAACGGGATCTCCCAACTTTAGATAATTGGGGCGGAGAAAGCAGCGTGAAAACAAAAAAAATGCGGTTCAAAGTGGTTGTGCGTATGGGAACTCGGAGGAGGCTGAGATCCACGTCACGGTGACGAGGGAAACGTATTCGAAAACAACGGGCGGATGCCTGAACGATACCTATGGTCAGTCGGGCGTTGTGGGTTTGGCGTATCCTTAAGAAGAACCACCGAAAGGACGTTAGAAAGCGAAGAAAATTGAAAAATAGGAGTCGACCAAAGCGTCAGGACTGACGAGTTCCAACCGGGCGCGGGCGCCAAAAAGGAGGGGAGAAAATAAGAGTAAATTACTGACTGATAGGAAAAGTCAGCAGGGCTCCGAGAAATATCTTTTCTAGGTGGGAAAAAAAGACGTTTGAGCGATAAGAGAGTAAAATTCGCGAAATCGGCCTAGGGACACCTCCATCTGAGGAAAGAGTCTATTGGTAGAGTGCCACGAGCTTCGGCCTGGAAAGGGGCCACCCCTCACGAAAGAAGTAGTACTCAAATCTGGAAGAGGGGGGAAAGGGATAGGCAGGGAACTTGGGGGGGACGTCGGAAAAAGCTAAAAGATCGGTATAGTAAAAAGGAACCCCTCCGCTCTTGGAAAATCGCTGAAGAGAGAAAATCTCAAGGGCTCACCGCAGCGCCCGAAAAGCTCGGATTAAGGATTTTCATGGGGAAGTACGCGACAACGGGAACGCCGCGACAGTGGAGCAGAAAGGTTGTAGTCGAGCTAGAAGAGAATGCCCGTGCACAAAAAGAACCAGCAAAAAGCAAAGGGGAAGGGAAGGGACTGGAGCTGCCTGTAGAGCTCTGAGCACCTGAGCAGAGAAGGACTTTTAACTGAAAAAGAAATCCAGGTCAAGAGCAGTGATCTCGTAAAGGACGAAGGTTGAGGGAATAAAAAATGGAAGGAGGGAGGGAAAGGCCTTGCGCATCTGGGGGAATGTTCATCCGCTGAGGATCTCAAAAAAATTCGGAAAACCAGGCGCGCAAAAAGACTATCTAGCTCAACAAAAAAAGTAGAAGGACGATGCGCAGAACTAAAGAGTTTGAAGAATCCGCTCCTAGGAGTACCATCTTTAAAGATGTGAGTAAAAAAGAACGGCAGGACGAGGGGGGGGGGGGTTGAGAAAAGTAACACGAGAATAAATTCTTGGAGGGATTCTTTGTGATATCGTCGAAAAGGGCCAAGGAGAGGAGAAAGGGGGGCTGCTATTAGGGATACTCAAAAACTTCCTAGGCCAAGGGACGTGGGGGTAAGGTATCTTGACACTGGTTCATAGCTCCTCGCTAAGTCAAATGAACGAAAGCGTCGAGGTCGGATCTTACCTGTTAGTCTCCGTCACTGCAACCGCCAGGAAGGAAAGAAAAAATACTTACTTTCGGCACGAGAGAGGGGACGTCCGGGAGATTGACGCGATCAAAGTCTCTAATTCGGGGTCGACATATCTGGAGGGGTTTACTTGGGTCCAGGACGAAAATCTTCGGATTGGGTAAAACCTCAAAGTTCAGGGAGAGAATGAGATGTTGAGGGGGAATAGGGGGAGACATCCGTAAGGGGGGTAGCTTTAAAAATTCCTACGGAACTATCGTGTGACCCTCTGAAAAAAGCGAGTTTCTTACGTAGGTGAAGGATGGTAACCAGGATTTCAGCGAAGTATCAGTTTTGATATCGTCTGAAACTTCATCTCCGTACACCGGGGGAGGAAAAGATACCTGGAAGAGGAGATATACGTTAGAAATATGACTATAAGGGTCACTAAGAAATATGAGACTGCAGACCAAAAACATCACGAGGACTAAAAGGGAGGCCTTCATTCATAGGGTTGGACTAATCAATGAAATTCAACTTTGAGCAATAAAGTCATCTAATGGAGTGGTTCTCATGCCTTAGCGACAAACCGGAACTACTAAAAAGCCGGGAGGTCATCGTGTTGCAGAATCAAACGGTCATTCAAGAATGTAAGGTTACCAATCGAAAAAAAAAACAACTACGGTGGAGAAGAGGAAATCATCCTAGAAAAAAAAACAGCCACAACCACGGGAAAATAGGGTTTCTTAAACGATCTTCTTTGAAGGAGAACACGCAGCACCAGGGGACGATCAATGGGAAAACAGATACGGAAGGCATGATCTCGGGGACCCGTCGAAGATTTAAGCAGAAAAAAGATCGAAGGAAAGTTTAGCAAACATGGCACAAACAGTTGGCAGGTTAGTATTGATGAGCGGGCGAGTAGAGGGACTTAGGAGAAGGATTCGCGAGAGCTGTTGCTTTAGGGCAGGAAAAGAGCGGACGAAATCCAAAACGCCGGAGATGCGATTGAATAAAAATGCAAAGCGGGAGGGTGGGGGGGAGAGAGGGCACATTTACAATCTACCAAATGGGGGAGATGGGTGGGGCTTTAGACCAGAAGCCTTCTAGAGTGGGGGGAAGTGCATATGGTTTGGTTAACAGTCTCTGACCAAATGGTCAAAGGTACTGTCGTCGAGGAAAGAGGCCGTGAGGTAACGGTTTAGATCAGAGCGGGACAGCCGTCTAAGGAATCCAAGAGGGTGTGAGGTAAAAAAAGAAGAGTCGTGAAAGAGGAAAATAATGGGAAAGACGTAGCCATCTGACCATGAAGAAAGGACTACCCATCTGAATCAGCGGCGAAAAGTTTTGGGAAAAGAAGGACAGCTCAGCCCAGATATTCAAGGGGAGAGGTGCCACCGGTCAACAAACAAGGGCCTATCATACCTTCTGAAGGAAACAGTTTTAGAAAAAGAAAATTTATTAGCGCCAAACCATGAACGTTTAGGCAAAAAGACCGCGAACCGCACATAAAAACACGCATAAAAATCCAGAAGAGAAGAGCTATCGGGAATCCTAGGAGAGTACAATTCGAATGATTGTGTAAGGGGGGAAGAAATCTCCGCGGAGGAAAATCTTAAAGTGGCCAGATGTATTATCAACCAGGGAGGGGAACTTTCCATTGTGGCCAACTCCAACTGAATGGCTTACCGCACAATTTGGAAAAAGGCCGCCCAAAATCGGGGGAGGTCCAAGAGATACAGTATAGGAAGAAAAGATCTAACCCCGAAGAGCGCGTAACACAGTTCTAAAAAAAAAAAACCTCCTCTAGGTCAGTATTAAAGGAACACGAGGAGACGTACCAGAGGCAAAAGGATAAAGAATTGGGCGTAAAAGCCAAAGCCAACGCCTGTAAAGAGATCCTCTATCATGCGACAGAAAGGAGAACAACAAAGAGGAAGTTAGGAGTGCAGAGTCGAAAAGAAAAAAAAAGATCCGGAGGTTGGGTCCAATCGCTGTGGTTCAGATAAGAAGGAACCAGAAAGGGCATGAAAAGAAATTCAGTGGTACAAAGAACGAGTTGAAGGGGTGGAACAAACCAATGACTAATTCAAGAAATTAAACGGCACGCGAAAAATGGGTGAAAGGCTGTGGTGAGGGGGGGGAGAAACTCTAGCACAAACAAGGCGACACCACAGGAAAAGGACCAAGACACGAAAAACAGCGCAAGCGACAAAAGCCAAGGGGGGGGGTCATATCATCCGGCAGACAAAACAAGCACATATCGAGGAGGGAAACCCGCCCTGGGAGTGAAAAGGAGTGGCGACTATGAACCGGGCATAGGGAATCCCTGAGCGGAAAAAGAGGGGGAAGTCTACTACAAGTACAGAAAAAAAGATACGAATCCCTTCAACGAAAAAAAAGTAACGCCGCAGCAAAAAAAAGGGAGAGTCATGAGCGAGCCTATTAAAAGCAAGGTTGGAGTAAAAAGTCGTGGTGGGCAGGGGGGCCCCCGGGTAGTACCATCAAGTCGCGTAGAAGGGGGAGAGGGGGGGATTGGACGGTCCACCTTTGAAAGAGCTCCGAATCTGCCGAGTTTCTATTCTAAAGCAAGGGCTGTGAAAACTCGAAGGGGGCAAGGGGGGGGGGAGACAGTAAACCCAGAAGAATACCGGGCAGAGAGAAAAAAAGCGCCACTAGTTTCAAAGTGATGACATCCAGAAAGAATACCTCTTTCTCCGAGGCTGGGAAACGCGTGAAGAGAGACCTTAATCTCGAACGAGTGGATTGCCAACCCCCGGCCCCCTCTAAAAAGAGAACGTCTATCGCAACTCAAAAGCGCGCAAGAGAGGGGAAAGGGGGCCGACAGGGGGAAAGTAGGAGCCGTAGTGTCCGAGGGCGAGGAAACCTGGGAGAGAAACGGTTTTAGATCCTTCCAAGACGCAGAAATCCAACACCACAAAGGGAGTAAGGAGATTGCGGAAGGTGCACAACCGCGAGAGGGCAAAAACAGCATCGGTTACCATCAACCCCAGCCTGCCACATGGATGAGAAGGAAGGGGAGACAGAGAGAGAATGCTGTTGCTTCGAAGGTCCGAGGGCCTGGGGGTGGACCTCAAAATAGGTAGAGGAAGGACGGATGAGGAAAGCGAAAACCGAGAGGAAAAGCGGGACTGATGTCTGATCATAAAGAGTCAGGCTGTATTGACCCGGGGATTAGAGGGGCTCATGAACGGCCATTAAGAAGACAAAAGTCAATTTATGTCGAGAAATCGGCAAGAAACTCCTTACTCTACACTGGCACGACGGAACACCAAAACTAAACTAGATGAAGGGGGAACATTCATTCAAAAGCGAGGGGGGGCAAAAAAATGGCGGAATAAACAACCAGAGGGTAAGTCTGAGCGCGAAGGGGGACAGACAATAGAGGGTTGCAGATCTAAGATGAGAAATGGAGGTGGGAAAATAAAGGGTTTCACGGTAAAGGAGGGGAGAACAGACTATTGAGGCACCTTCTCGCGTATAGAAGAAGTAGTCTAAAAAAAAACGACAGCGGAAGACCGAGGGTTAGGGCTGTCATCTCGAAGAAAGGAGGGGCAAAACGCACAGACTCCCTAATAGGATGGTCCTCTGCGAGCGCATTCCTGAGTTGGGGGGGAGAAAATCGTGGGTGGAAGGTGGGGTGACAATTGGACCTGGGCTCAGATCGGGGGGGCGAGGGCGGGGGGGAGGGAAAACAGAATGCCGCGCGCGGAAGGTGCGTTCTTTCATTCTCAGTTGGGGGGGCGCACAAAGGGTCAGCGGGAAGGTATGTGGACTGCTGCATACGTGATCATGGAAGGGTCAGAAAGAAAAAGGCTGCAGAGGAAAAAAATGGTCGACTCTCATCGGAAACTGGGGCTGAAAGGGGGCGCACGCGTCGGACGCGGATGAAAAGTTTCTCTGATCGGGAGCCGTATCTTCAGCGGGAAAGGGAGTGCAGGCAATTGGGATGGGGAATACACGGGGGGGGGATCTAAGGGTGGGGGGCAATTGTCGAGCCGGGTTGGGGAAAAAGTACTTAAGGGAGCGATAGACTGGGGAGCGGCTTGGTAGTCTCGACGCTGAGGAAGGGGAAAGAACTTTAAGGATGCTCAGTAAGTGTACCCGAAACTACGGAGATTATGGAATTGGCCAAAAATTCGGAACATTGCAAAAAGTAGGAAGACAAAAAGCCGAATGCCGGGCAAGGGGGGTCCGACGTCTGGGCACGCCTTACGAATCATTAAAACTCATTCGTCAGAGCAGGAGAAAAGCGAACTAATAGACAAGGTAGGAGGGGGGAGGGGAGGGGCTTACTCAAAGACTCTTTTAACGGAGGTTGGAGAAAAACTCCAGGTACGGAGGGGGAAACTCCGAAGTGGGAAGAAGGGGTAGGGATGAAATTACAAGTGAACAATGTGGGGGGGACAACCCCCCACAGGGAAAAGAATTGGGGCAGAATCGGTTCAGAGCGAAAGTAGACCAAAAAAGTTTGACGGAGGGGGGTCTATCATTTGGCATCAGGGAGGGGGGGGGTCTACTCAGATCGAGGGAAAGCGTACGAAGCAAATAAGAAACTACAGAAAGAGGGACTAGGCGCAGAGAGGGGGAGATACATCACTACTAACGTCCACGGGAAAAAAAAGACGACGACAGTGAACGGTGGCGTGGCGGCAAAAAAAGGTCAGGGGAAATATGACCCCAATGGCCGCGGGGGGGTTATAAAAAAGACAGCTGGAAGTCCAGTGGAGAGGGGGGGTAGTCTACTGAGCTCCCCACCTGATCTAAAGGACCGGGAACTGATCGGGGGACCATAAAACTCCCTCTTGGAGTGTCGGGTGGTCAAACATGAAGAGTCAGATAATCCCAAAACCGGCGCAAGAGTTTCAGGATAAAAGATCATCACAGCGATAACACGAAAGACATCCAACCGGGAGAAAGTTTTGGGACTCAGTTATCAGTCTGAAGAAAAAAAGTCGGGTAAAATCGGACTAGGGCGCGAGATGAGCGGCATCTAAGGTAGGGGGGGGAAAGGGTCCCACTTTAAAAGTTTGAGAGGGGGAAGGTCCAAGAGTGACCGCCCTGACGTGTACACCAGGTGGATAGTGGGAACTAGGACGGCTCAACCACGTCGTCAAGAGGGGGGGGGGGAAGGGAACTCGTAAGGTCCGGGGGAGGTGCCAAGGCAAATGAACGAAGGGATCATCGAGGGAAAGACGAGTCATCAACCACGACCGCTAAAAATGAGGAGCAAGCAGAAGGGGCAGCACGCGGTCCAGGGCGTAGGGAGACCAAAATGACTGAGAAATCATGACCAAGAGCTCTTGAGGGAATCTTTCTCGCAAGTAGACTACTAGGAATGTCTAAGGGAGTCACACGAGAAGCACTGAGCGGGGTCTCGTTAAAAGAAAGGACTTTGAGAAAGATAAAAGATAGAGGAATCGAAAAAATCTTCAAGAGGCACCTCCGAATCGCGGATTGGGCGGAGTGAAAGGAAGAACGGACCTAAGCCTGGAAGGAACCTCAGACAAACGTAACTACAAAAGAAGAAGCAATTAGAGTTCAAGTGAACTTTGCGGCGAATCGAGAGAGCGTCCAAACCCCGAAGGAGATGTATAAAAAAGGGGGCCAGTTCTACGCGCGTAACGGAAGTGAAGACAAGTGATCTAGGAAAAGCTAGGCTTCAAGGAGGGGGGGGGGAAAAACTGTTCTTCAGGGAGTAGAAAACGGTCCAGAGAGAAAAGGAGACGATCAATCGGGAAGGTACGACTGATTAGCTCCTGTGCCCTTGCAAAAGGAAAAAAACACCAAAAACCATTTGGGCAAAGGCGCCGCCTGAGAATCTATCACCTGAAAAGCGGATGGACTGTGCCGAACTCGACGTAAGAAAAGTTGATCAGGAAAGAGATTGGGGACCTAAAAAGCGAATAGTCTTCCATCCTTGGCGGAAAGAGGAAACATGGAAACTCAGACTTCTCCACGAAGTCGAATAACCGTCAGCCTGAAGAGCTAAGAAAGAAAACGGATTATTAGAGTATGGATACTTGTATTAACTACTCGGTATAACGCTCAGCGGGGATTATCTAATATTCGTGAGCAAGGATGCCGAAGGAAAAGGGGGGATTCGAAAAAGAAAAGGCACGCAGAGCCGTAAAAGGAGTAGAATCGTAGGAACCGGGTCCTTAGAATCTCAAGGCTCTTCCTATAAAGGCGGCGAAGTAAGAGGAAAAAAAAGGGATGGTGGGGAGGAGGAAAACAGAGACTCCGAAGGAAAAATACATGAAAGATGGAGCGAGGAAGGAGGACGTTAAAAAAAAGGAAACTGGCGACGCCAACATAGGGGGGGAAAAATGATCCGGTTTCGCTGCAAGAGCGAGGGTTCAGGGCACAGGGAGAGGTCTAAAAGCTTCTAGAAGTAGGAGACAAAAGAGACTTCTTGAAGGGGGTTACTTCAAGACGAAATAGGTCGGGGGGAAGCCGCATATCAGCATTCGGGGATGGGATGTAGAAGGTTTCAAGAGAAACGGGAGGGATACGGTCAAAAAGCCTGGAGATGGGGAAGCGAACCAATAACTGTTAGAGGGGGGGGGACTTAAATTTAGCAGAAAAAGAATCTCTGGGGCTAGGGACAAGTCATCGCCGAAACAGTACAAACACCGAGACCAAAAACCAAAAGCGAACGGGTCTCATTAAAAAGACGTTCCTCTCAACGTCGGGAAGTGAGAGTGGGAAAGTACGCCAAGAATGGTCCAAATAAACAAGGAGAAAATGGGGCCGGTCCCCATGCAGACGTTTTGGGGGGGGGGGGGGTAATAACGGCCTTTGACAGGCATGGCGCAGGAAATCAGAGGAGGGTACGGGTGGGGGAAGCCGGGTCTAAAAACCCAGGACGTCTAGACTCGTGACAATATTTCAAAGGCAATCAAGCGCCAAAAAGTACCTCAGTGAAATTTACTACACCACCTACGAGCGTTGAGAGCCGGAATAGCAAGAAAATCACTAAGAAAAAAGGTACATTCCGTGGAAAAAAAAATTCATCCCTGGGTAGCGGAAAAAGGGGTGTTAGACAGGGTTGACAACGTATATGCCTAAGCACGCGAGCAAGTCGAAAGGGGAGAATGAAAGATAGGGAAGGACCTGCGCCTTTTGCCAGAAGGAAGGGGTCAAAGTCTGTGGAGGAGGTATAGATTCTAAAGGCCGGTAAAGATGAAGAGGGAAGTTTTTTGGATTTCTCTAAAAGGAAACATAAGAAAAAAGAACGCGCCGCCATCGATAAATACTGCTTCTGGAAATCAAAAAGTTTGGGGTCTAAATTTCCAGTAGAAATCGCCGGAAGGAAACTGAGCTAGAAACCGCAAAAGGCGAAGGGGGGATTTGCCAAAGGCGCGGAAGGGGCAAACCCACTTTACTGAAGGATTAAACGGCCTTTATGGACTGTAGACATCGCGGAACGGGCCCGGAGTAGCCTCGAGGGGAGTTGAGAGCGGAGCTGGGAAGAATCTTTGTAGCCTACAGACAAGGAAAAAAATCAGTACCACCCAAAAATCGCGGCGCAAATGGGGGGGGTGGAAAAGGAAAAATTAATATAGTAAAGGTAGGGCGATGCCAATCTGGCCTGGAAAGAAGGGAAGAAGGAATACAAGGAGGAAAGAGTTGTGGTAAACATCGAATGGGTAGGAGGCTCCATCGTCACTCAAATCTACCGCAATGAAAGCACCGAAGACTAAACGTGATACACCTCACCATATCGAGAGGCTTCATCAACTCCGAAGAAGGTAGAAGTCGCGTCCCAGTGAAAATAGAATCGACTAGAATCGGAGTTATCAGGAAGTCCTAGTTCTGACCTTCCATACTGGGGAAATCAATCACGAGACGAGATATTCAGCGAAGGTGGATCGACGCCAAAGCCGCCATTGGAAACAAAAGAATAGTAAGTACTGCGCCAAGGTCACCCTGCGAAACAAGGTGTCGAAAAGATATCTGAGAAGAAATTCACCCACGGAGGGACATCACGGCCATCGAGAGATTTCTGAAAGGGAACGGCAAGAACAAGCGCCTGATCCGAAAGTATAACGAAGAAAGAAGGGGTTGAGAGAGCTACGGGAGACTTGCTATATTAAAAAAAGCCCCATCAAAAAGAAGAAACCGGTGGACCTAAGGGGTCCGCTAAGACTGAACATAAACGGGTCAAGAAAAGAAAGACCAAAGTTGGGAAAATACGCGGAAGGAAATGTAGCGAAATGAACGAATTCAAGAACGAACAAAGAAAAAGCGCCAATTTGCTTCTGGCTCTAAGAAAGAAACCCCGCCGGCCCAATGAAACAAAAAGGGGAAAAAAAACGAAAGCAAGCTAAAGCAAATTCATGCGAATCCTCACTAGGAAAAGAATCGCGTGGGAGGATCGTAACAAAAAGCGGATTAAGAAAAAATGAGTATCAGGTCCCGCGAATCCGAAGGGGCTATAAACGCGAGAATTAGCCATAGGAGGGAAGGATTAAAATTAAAGAGAGCGCACGTGAGAGAAGGTGGCAAATAAATAATCAAGCAAAAGCGAGGAAAATCATTCGGAAAAAACCAGCGATGTAAAATCTTGTTGAGAACCGCCACTAAGGGGGTTCTGTTGAACAAGGGGATAGATGAAACATGTGCAAAACCTTAGAGACGCTCGGGAGGTTGAGGGGTCCCCCTTGTCGGAGACGTTTGGCGTAGGGCCTCAAGCGTTCGCACCGCAAGGGCAGGGTGGGGTAACCTCCTCCAGGGTCCTGGCAACACATTGGCCGAAGAAGAAGCGAACTCTAACGGATTTCGAAGTATATTTAGCCAGGAATAAAAAACGGTGGAAGAATGCGTTCTTTGACAAGTTGCACGCTCTAGAGGACCCCAGACTCTCATCGGGGGGGAAAAACCACTACGAAAGCGAAATTATAAGAAACCAACTCAAAGTAACTCTCAAACAAAGCAAAGAAGGGTAGCCGTAGTGTGGTGTAGGAGTTATATGAAGGTGCGGCTGGGGTGATATAGGGCGGTGCCACATGCGTCACAAGACATCTAAACAAAAAAAACCCCACCAACACGTTGAGGGGTAGGAGAAAAAGAGGGATGGGGCTGTAGGTGGGCAGGCTGGAAAATCTATGAGGGAACACAACGAAGCTCGAAATTTCCCCTCAAAAACTGAAAAATCCTAAACACACTACTTATTCGACGTCCTTGCAGGGAGAAGGCAGGACATTAAGGGGTTGTCTTAGTCAACAGCAGAGTCCTGGTTTTTTCCGCACACTAAAATCGGTAGTGTAGGAGACTTCCAGTCTAAAAACGAGTGATACCGTCGAGCATTGAGAATCTAACGTAGCGTACGTCTTCGGCGTTCTGAGGCCAGACAAGTCTGGGGAGGGGAACAGAACTTGAGGCGAGAGAAAACGGAAGGCAGAACTCTCGACACTTAAGAAGAATCAAAAAAATCTCCGGACTAGGACGGGGGTGAAAAGGGAAAGTCAGAAGACATGGGGAAAAGAGGTGGCGTAATAAAAGAGGGGGAGCTCGAACTACTGACAGAAGAGGAGGGGGGCTGAAGAACTCTAAGTGCGCCATTGGTCTTTTACGCGAGTGTGAGTGGTAAAGGTAACAAGGACCTACTATGCTTATTCTACGCGGAAGATTATTCATCAGAGGAATTCCGGACTTCTCTAAAAGAAAAAAAAGGGGGGGGCTCCTATCCTCAAACGATGGCTGGTCAGAAGAACATCAAAAGGATTGGCTTCGAAAGGCTTGTAAATTGTTTTGAAGGGGGGGTGTTTCAGGTCCTTAATCTAAAAAAAGGGTGAGAGTAAGCTGGGTCTCGAAAGGGCCCACCTTGGCGAGAGAACAGTGGAAGTGCTTAAAAATTGTCTGCAGACGTCCAGAGCATGAAAAAGTTAATTCTTCGATGAATTGGGCCTACGGTGAGGGCTTCGGAAAAGCGCGGAAATCCCGACTCAGGAGAGGTGGGACTGTGGTCTGGAAAGACTCTCTGAAGAGAAATTAGAGTATCAGTCAGGGTGGGGGAAAAAGCAACGAGGCTAAGTATTACTCTAGAGAAGTCTTCGGGCTTGGCTTGCTCTAACGGATAGTGGAAGGGACCCTCCTGTGAACGAATGGAAGAGAGGAATTGAAGCCCTCGGGGCTGAGAGGGGGGGGCTCATCGAATCGACCTTGTTCAGGCGAGATTGTTGGAGCTCTCAAAGGGACGCGGAAGAAAAGAAAAAGGGGGGATTTGGCCAATGACGAAAGGACTCAGGTCCTCTAAAGCCCTGGGCTAAAGGGAATATGGGCCTCAAAAATCTGGGAACGTACGACCGGGGGCATTCGAACAAAGAATCACGTCTGGAAGACGCAATAAACTAACTTAGAAATGGATGGGAAGAGAGAGAGGGCGTGGGTTTGGCGGGCCGAGAAACAGTATTTAATAAGGAGCGACTCCATTATAGGGTTGGTGGTTGGTGGGTGTGGTGTGATGTTGGGGGGGGGGGGGGATGGGGGGTTTCCTCAAAAGACCGGCCGTGGCTGCGAGAAATTATTTTTCCTACGCTTTTCCTGAGGAAAGAAAACTCTAGGTTTCTCCGGTCCTTGGGGGGGAACAAAAAAGGTTTAAAAAAAAGAGGTACAGAGGTTTTAGGAAATGGACGCGGCGTAGTACGTCTCAGGCGGCCCGCGGAAGGGGGGAGCTACTAAAACCTCTAGGGCTACGGACGCGGGGAGGGGGGACGAGCTGAGCTATACCGGGAAAAAGGAGGGAGGTAGTCGCCTGAAACTTCAACTGTGTCAGTTTTGCAGGCATGGGGAAAACACAACCCAAAAACACCCAAACCGGACATCAATTGCGATTAGGGTTTCAAAATAAACGCTGCAAGACTTTACAAGAGCTCTAAGGAAAAAATCATAAACCAACCTGCTCACGACAGAGGTCGAGAAACCCGCGGCGTGTGGAGGATGGGGAAAATCGGAAGAGGAACCACACCGGCTATAGGAGGAAAGAGGGGGAAGCCAGGTCAATCAGGAGCCCGCCTCCAAGAAGGACTTCAAAAGGAAAAACAGGTGGGAGAAGAAGTTCACTTCGGAGAGGAACGTAACAAGTCGGGGCGCTGAGATGAGCCTCTCTTTTAGTTCTCGCACCACTAGAGAAAGAAGGGGAAAGGGAAAAGGACAGAGTGATCCGAACCTGACTTGTAAAGGGGGGGGTAGTTATTTGATTCAAAGAGGAGGCACGGCTCGCGCCGATGGGAACAGGAAAAGGAACCCGGAGTCCCACGAGACCTCCGGGATATAGGAGGCGAAAGGGGGTTTAAAGAATAAGAAAGAAAACATACCAAGGAAACGTGAAAATCGACAAGGGAAACTTGCAATCGGAAGAGGACAAAAGTCTGGAAATACGGACCTGCAAAATGGAGAGAGGGGGAGACAATTGGCGGGAAAATAGACTCCGAGGAGGGTCGATATTAAACAGAACGACAGGAAAAAGGGATTCGCGGGGACATTAGTTTGAAAGGAGAAAATCGTAGGAGCTAAAAGAAAAAAACTTCACCTCTACTCGAGAGAGAGTGGGGCAATCGAAAATAGACGCTAAAGGGGACCGGAGCCATAAGAAAAGGAAGCGTACTCCCCAGCAGCACTAAATGAATGCAAATGAAACGGGGATGGGAGAAACACTACCACTCTTCGAGGAAACAAGTCCAAAAAGAAGCAGAGAATCCCGTCGCTAAAAATGCGTCGGACCGCTCCCGTGAAGAAAAGAGAGGGGGAAAAAAAAAAGTAAAACAGGATTTCTTACACTGAGGGGAAGAGAAAAGTTCCTTCGACTGAAAATCCCGCTGCGAAGGGGGGGGAGGAAGTCATCGCTTTCGAGAGGGAGAGAGGACCCTTCAAATCCAAAAACAGCACCGAAAAACCGAGTGAAAAGGGACACCTTGAGAAGAAGACTGGGTGTTCCTGACTCCCAATAGAGGAGAGGGATCGGGCGGCAAAGAACGGTTCGCGCTAAAAAAACTTACTGTCACAAGAACTCTCTCGTCTCCCAGGGGAAAAGGGATCAGAATCGTGCCCTTCTCGGCATCGGGGT
>Ga0179591_1342864_pt1 | contig 15633 bp, 14 predicted proteins | sample CZOMad2_1_08_16f_FD_182891 | JGI IMG/M metagenome (GOLD analysis project Ga0179591, IMG submission 182891) | Vadose zone soil fungal communities from Angelo Coast Range Reserve, California, USA - CZOMad2_1_08_16fungal (PacBio error correction) | ecosystem: Environmental > Terrestrial > Soil >...
ACCGATTAGAACAGGCGAGAGAGTTCTACTAAACCGGGGGTGGCGCTGCGCATGAATGAAGTAGACTCGATTCCAATCGCCTCTTAAACTGCAGTCTATACACTAGTATAACGATTACCGCAGAAGGGGTGCACCGGATAAACAGTTACGTATAGAGCAGCGGAGTGGTTTACTGGTGGGCGCGGTGGGGGCCGGTTCAGGCAAGAATCGAGGTCTTGCCATCTTAAAGGGACCTGGATCTACTTGACAGCTGTAAAATAGTGGTCGTGAATTACAGATCAGGAAAGTTAATTGGAGTGGAAGTCATGTACGCTACAAGTAACGGCGAACAGTAAAACGGCCTGGGGAAACGTTCATTCAAGTCTGGAGAAGACGCATGTTCATTGGGGTTGGGGGGGCTGAGGAGGGTGGGGGGGGGAAGTAATCCGGTAGATAATCGGCGGGAAAGGGGGGGGTAGAAATAGAATGGATAAAGAGAAAATAAGGTGACCTAGCAAGCAAAAACTTGTACCCAACCGAAGGAGGGAAAAATTTCGAACTCGCGGTCATCTTCTCTAGGGCAAAGCTTAAGCAGGAACGTCGCTTGGTTGCAGGCACCTTTTGATAAAAGGAGGGATGCTTATAAATACCCCAAAAAAAAAGAGACAAAAAAAGGAGAAAGAAAAAACTCGGCTTGGAAAAGGGACTGACCGGGGAACACCTTAGCTCCACCGGAATGGGAATAATGGGGTGGGGGGGGGATACCTCTTCTTCTTCGTTCGGGAGAAAATTGAGAGGTACTCCGAAGAAATGACAACCATTTTGAAACTGCATACGGGTCCGACGAAAAAATTGGTCGCGGATTCCAAAAAAATTCAGCGACCTAAGCATACGGACGGAAAACTGTATCCTAGGGGAATAAAAAGCCAATTGATAGCGCATAACCGCAAGGTTCCAGGAGTTGGGGTCCTGAGAAGACTCTTAACAAAAGAAGCTCTCGGTCGGGGAAAAGAACTCATGAGCCAAAGACCAGGAGGAGTAACCTTAGACAAGGGGATGAGTGGGAATTGGCCGAACTGGGAAGGAATTGTACAAGAATTTACATCTCGGAGCTTGCCGCGTGGCCGCGTCAAGAGCTGCCTCTCTCGGGCAGGGGAGTAACCTGTCTCACAAAACCGCCAGTGCGGGGGAGAGGGAACGATAAACAAAGGTTGGCAGAAATAATAGCCATCATCGCGCCTGAGGCTTCCTTAGGGGCGACAGGGAACTCAACGCGTACGTACCGATGTACGAGCCGAAACCAAGACCTCGGTGCACCTCAGGGGTCGGTCCCCAGAGTGCAAGGAGGTGAAAAGTTAAATCCTTATGGGGCAGCGACCGGATGCCAAGCCCGGTTTGGAGCACTATAAAGACTCCTCAGAGAAAGCGGCTCGCAATTGCGCGAGAGCACGCTACTCCAGAGGAACAGTCGCGCCGGGTCTGAAAGCCAGACCACAGGATCACAAAAAAAACACAGCGAGCTGCAGCGCAGACTGGGCCCAAAAAAAACACCCCTACTCGCAGGAGAACACTAGGTCGGGCGGGGAAGGGGGCAAGGGTGACGACTTCCCGAGAAGAGTTGTAGGGCATTGTCCGATGCCTTTCTCCAGAAATTACAAAGGTTAGGGGAGGGGAGGTTCGAGAACTCTCACGCAGGCGCTGCAAGGCGAGACGGTTCTTTTGAGGGCACCTACACGGAAAAGTGTCGCCGAAACAGAAGTCGCTCCGAGACGGCGAGTAGGGCCAACGATCGGGGGAGTGAGAGTGCTTTAGAGAAAGCCGGGGAATAAGCCGCCTCTCAGAAGCGGGTAAAAATTCATGAAGGGCTAGAAACGAGCGTGGGGAGTTAAGAGAGAAGTTGAGAAACGCTGAAAAAAGATCACAGTCGAGCCCGTCCAAAAAGTACGTTACTCCGAGAGAGAAGACAGCACTGGGACGCTTGGTATAAAGCTGCGAAAAATCGATGGAGAAAGACGCGGTGCCGTCAAGGGTCTATCGGCCCGAGCCATCTCTAACAAAAAAAAATTAGGAAAAATATATAGGAGTGGATAGGCTCAGAAAGCGCGCTACCTCTTAGGTCGAAAAACGATTCCGCCTCTAACCGGTAAGAACTGCGGATCCACAGTGCGGGCAGTGTAAGCGCTGGATCGAAAAAGATTCTCTTTTCTGCGGGAATACCATGGGCTAATGTGTGAAGGTGTGAGAAGAGAAATCTACTCATCAATGGCGCCACGACACCTTCACACTGTTACGTATGAAGAGAGAGGGGAAGAGGTGCCTTAAGAGGCTTTCCAGAAGCAATCCCGAGCACTCGATGAGGGGGAAAGTGCCACATAGGACTGCAAAGGATACGGGGATGGGCGATCTGGTAAACTCGGGGAGAATGTCGGGTTCGAAAGCGGTACGAGAGAGACTAGGGAAAGAGGTCTTAAAACTAGTCTAGAGTAACTACTACTAGTCAGAAATCTTTCATGAGCTCGGGCCCGAATGCGAAGAGGAGGAATCCTCAAAAAAAAAAAAGGGGCAGTCGTCTCCGAAAGTAGGTTCTACCAAAGAGGAACACGAGCGAAAACAGCGTGAAGCAAAAGCCCAGAGCAATGCGCTCGGCCGGGAGGGTGGCGTCGTGGGATCAGTCTAGGACCAAGGGCTACTAGGTTCCAGGTTATCTGAACGTACTCCGCCGTGCTCGAATGGCTGGGGAACGTAGCGGAGTTATAGTGGTCAACACACACTGAGCAAAAGATCGGGGGAAAAAAATAAAAAAAGAGGAAAAAGTGAGCACGATTACAGGCCTGAGATCTTGTCTGCGAAAAGAAGGAAAGGGGGGGGGGGAGCTACCCTAAATCTAATTAAGACGTCAGGGGAATACTAAGTTATGTCAAAAAACATCCTAAAGAAGGGAATAGAGCGAGAAAGGGGAATATGGCTCATTCCACCCAGAGAGAAGTTAGAATCAGAATATGTTTACGACAAGGGATGAAACCAGATAACGAGAGCAAGAGGAATCCACTGGGGGGTAACTTCCACTACAACCTCTTTCTCAGACAATAAATCAATACTAGGGGGAAATCGGAGAGAGGGGGAAAGCGTGTCCACAAAAAAAGGAACTCGCCTGTCGAAACTCGCACGAGGGGGGGGTTGGGGAAAACTCGATTGGCATCGGGGGAGAGAAAAAGGATCTGTGAAAGGAAGGTACCCACAGTACGTTGAAACTGGCTTAAAAATATCTGGGCAAGAGCGGCGGGGATTATCGGAGCAAAGTCTCTTGCATCGTAGGGGGATAATAGAGTTCTCTCTGAATTCCAGGGTTAAGATAAACTGAACGAGCGAACCAAGAGGTATGTCTCTACAAGATGAACAAAACTTCTAACAAATGCTTTGGTCATAGGATTCGAGAGCGGACCTCAGATAAGACTCCAAAGCGTTGGAACCAACTCAAGGAATTATAAGGCAAGGGGAAGAGATCCTTGCCCAAATATAAATACTTACACTAAGCGTGTCTATTACGATCTAACGTGCTAGAAACAGAAACTCATCCTAGAGAAGTATTGAAGAGTCTCTAACTACGAAAGGGCTCAACTCGTCTCGGTTTTTCTGCATCATTTGCAAAAAAACCGCGAGAGGGTCGTACTAGATTCTAAAAGGAACGGGGTATTCGACTGCTTGTATGCTTGAGGTCTGGCGTCTTATAGAAAAGCTTATGAGGAGTCCGTGAGCGCAGGGGATAGAAGGGAAAAGGGCCAACCCACGGGAAGGAAACTGAACACTTATCTCGACCCAAAGACATCAGAAACTCTTCACTCAAAGAAGAGCAGGAAAATTCCGAAGGTCACCTTTCCTAAAGTAACGACGGAAACTTTGGTCAAGCCGACCTTCCACTCTGGGAAAAGAAGACAGGTCTGAAATCAGCCCGTAAAAACGCCCAGGGCAAGCTTGAGAAGCAGATCAAAGGAGACATCTACAGAACACGATCAGGACCGTGCAGGTACCAGAGCCAACGACCATACAAAACAAAGAAACGATAACAAAAAGGGGCGCCGGAGCACAAACCAAAAGACGTCTAATCGGTAAGCAGGAAACACCATCGGTCAAACCTCAATTCAAACACCGCATCTCGGTGAGGTGCTACCGCTAGGAGTCTGGTCCTCGTCCATATCAATCCAAGTCCTTCATGGCGCAAACTCAAAATCAGCGGGACGATAGTCCTCTTAAGAAAGCCGGGAAGCGAGGAAACGCGGCATGCTGAGGATAACTAGGACCCTCTTGCGGGAGACGCTTGAAGCGAAGGAATGACCGAGATAAAAGGAACATAAAAGAACGAAAGGGAAAAAAAAGAACGAAGGGAGGGAGAATTATGCAAAGCCTACCTACAAAACATCTCAAGGTAACCCGCGAACAGGGCAAGGAGAGAGAAGAGAAGGTTACACCATCTTGAGCGATCTGGGCGATAGGAAGCCTCGGAGGGGCCGAGCGTTTTGGACAAAACTGGACTCCCGAGACTCTATCTAGAGAGAAAGGATCCTGCTCTGGTGTCGAAAAACAAAATTATGAGTGACAAGAATAGAGGTCGATAAGGGGAGTGAATACCTGCCCGGTCTTGCCATGGAGGAAAACCGCGAGCTCCCTAAGGGGGGGATCTCGAGGTACGAGGGACTGCGGTAAACCTCGAGAACAAATCTCCTTAAAAGAACTGTTTAACGGGTTCTCGTCTATGGTTATTAAGCAAGGGAAGCAGACGCAAGCCGAAGGGATCTAAATGCTAAAGAGCAGCTGTAGGATCTCGGTTTCACTGTTTCCTCCAATACCAAAAACTAAGCGGGGCAAGGGGGGAATCTCTTATCAGGCCAACCGGAACGACGTATGGAAGAAATCCAGGTCGAACGATCCGACCGATCACTACGACAGGGAAAGTGGCCTTGCGTTGATCTAGGATAGATTGCTCGAGGTAGGAAAGGCTGCAGCGGGCCGGGGAGAAAAGACCTCAGCGGTCATACAGACGAAACTAGTGGGTTTACGAGGGGAAAGCGGGGGAAAAGGAATATAGGGGGATCGTTTTTGTGTTTGTCCTTTCCGATCGGTCGGGAAGATTCTGGAGGAAGTGAGCGAGAGGGACGCTCAGTCGTGTGTCTATCATGAGAAAATCTAAAAGGGAAACCGCGTGACGTGATGGGGACGAAATTCAGGCGAAAAAAGTCCTAGCCCTTTGAAAATTGTGAATCTTGGAGTCTTTGTCAAGATTGTGGATGCCTTTTTTAGAGGAGATACGGGGGGCGAGAGGGAATAGCCAATGAGGGCGACAGTGGCGTACGGAACGAGTCGTACCGTATCCACCTAATGGGGTTACCTTGACGAACCCGGGACCGATCACCGCGAAGAAAAAAACGGACATGGGGTAAGATTCGCATAAGGGAGAAATGACGCTCTGGGAGGAGCTACCGATCATTTTCCCAGTCACTACAGCAAGGGGGAGGTTTATAACTCGGGACAAGGGGAGATTTGGAAAAACAAGGTAGAACCGGCCCTCGGCTTCATCTCTTGACCGTTAGACGTATTAGGGAAAATAAACGATTCTGTCGTCGTGCAGGTCAGGGGAAACAAGGAAAGCAAAGGAAAAGGGGGAGGGGAAATGACCTGACAAGCGAACAGGTGTGAGAAGCACCGTACGTCTGCGGTCCTCCAAAATTTTCGAGGCGGGGCAGAGGGGGGGTCCGGCAATGCCTTAGAAAACCGCAGCCGGCGAGGTCGACATCTTGTAGAGGGTTAAAGAGAGACAGAACATAGAAGGCGCGAATGGACAACAGGGGGGAACAGTGGCTCAGATGGGGGACGGGTCCGGAAAGACAAGAGGAGTCTCCTCTCTGCTTAGGTTCCACTCGCGCGTATTACAAGGGCGAGGTTAACAGAACAATTGCTAGGGGAGATTGACGAGTCGCGATCGATTCTTGAAAATATTGACATCGGGTCATCTGTGAGTCCAGTTCGAGGGGGGGAGAAAAAACTCAAGGTGAGGACAGGTTCTAGAGGACAGGTGTCCCCAACAGGTGGCGGATCTTTGACTAACGCGGGTACGACGAAGACCATCGGAGCAAACGGGGGCAAGGGAGTGATCGTAGGGAAAGCGGGTGGAACTAACGTGTCCTCGTTATTCTCCTCATTTCGGGGGGGCTAGGGTAACCAAGACAACGCTAAAGAACGGGTGAAGATCTCTGTGGTGTGGACTCAATCGAGAACGGGCGTGAAAGGGGGGGCCGGATCAAAGAGGGGACGCGATCAAGTTTCTTTTTCCGAAGGTTTCCCCACTATAATTCCGCCGGCGAGGCACAGCCATAGAAAGGGAGGGGTTAACTACTACGCCAACATAGGAACTAAGCATCGCAGTGCGATTTTAAACAGAGCACCTAACTAAGCTATCTGGGAAACAACTTGCTGCAAAAACACGAAAAACGACGGAGCCCTCCAGGGAGATTTCAGGGTGCCGAAGGTGAGGTGACTAATACGGAGGAGAAATTTGTACGGAAGGGGAGTCATCCGCAGAAAAATTCGGCGCCCAGTCATGCAAAGAGGCTTCGTAGTTCAACGCTCACTCGGCAATAAATGGCGACTACGCATTCAAGAGAGGGAGTAAGGGCCAAGTGGGAAAGGACGAACCGCCAGGTCAACAAGAGATAAAAAACATATCGCACGGAGCGTCATATTTTCTGAAAGAGCCGCAGATATTGCTGTTGAAAGGAGGAGGGCCCGCCGAGGAGCCAAAATCGGAATAGAAATAGGGAACAAGAAACATACCGGGTGACGGCAAAGGTTAACGAAATGTTGAGCTCGAGTGCTAGTCTCTTACCTCAGCTCCCACGACCGAATGGCTCGTCAAGATCAAGGGGGGAAACAGTCCGCTGATAGACGCGCGGACGATACCGAAATTAGATCGTTTGGAGAAGAGGATGCTGCATCAAAAGGGTTTTATACCGAGAGCCGCGCGTTCTTGAGAAAAAAAAGAGCAAAGGAAAAAAGCAAAAAACAGGAACGAAGGAGATGGCTCAGAGAGTCCTCAATCTCCTACCTCGCTCAAAAGATCTGGAGGACAGTTCAAAAAAAGGCGAGTCCAGTTTCTATTGACGGGAAGGGGGATACGAGCCGGAAGGAAGGTGTCCGCGAAGTTCTCAAGGAGGGAATGGTTTTAATACTCTGGAGAGAAGGTAACAAGGGAGATCAGAGACCAGTTTCTCATCAACTGGCGAAGGTCCCCGGCAAAGGGAACTAGAAAACGATTCGGCAGCGTCAAAATTACCGAGAGTCTCGCCAGCAATCAATCGACAGGAGGCGATTTCCTACTCGCGGAGGCCAGAATGTGGGATCGGCGAAAAGAGGGGGGAAGGCACACGGAGCGGGAACTGGTTGAACTCCATAGCAGCGTTGCCTCTGAGCTGGAAACTAACGAAGAATCGTCTCGCAAACTATCTGGAATCTACTCGGAACTCTACGACCGCTTTAAAGAGACGAGGTGAAAGTACAAAGAAAGCAACGCGTAACTCACCTCGCAGTCTCCTTCTTGGATCCAGCGTTCCTCTAGAGAGTGAGTCAGTAGCGGTGCGTTCGTGGGGATCCAGTTAAGTGGATCAGACAACGAGCAGGTGACTAAACGAGGTAAGCATATACGGATACGACTTAAGAGAGGCTTTTTCGCTGGGTCTTGAAGGTTAGGTGTCGCAAAAACACCGCAAAATGCTCGGGCCTCGGGGAAGGACGGAGGAACGAAGAACAGCATCTAGATGGGTTGTTCTTCCCGAGGAGAACGCGTTCTAAAGAGTTCGGGGGGGGGAACAAAAACGACGTCCATACGATTGGTGCCACACGCTCAAGACATCACTACGCAGACAAGAAGGGGTTGTTTAAGGAGGCAACGGGAACAGATTTATTTACACGATAAGCAGCAGGCTGAAGGACGTCTAGGAAGCAAAGCAACAGATCAGGAACGCGCACTCCTGGAAAACGGCAAACGTCTGATCATCTGCATCGCTTTCAAAACGCTACCGCGAGCGAAAAAGAACTAAAAAAGTGCAACTCTCGGAAAGGTCTCCTGTCGAACAAAAACGGGGTATTTTCGCAAGGGGGGGAGCGAGGGGGACCCGCGAGAAGGAGGCGACAGATGTCTTTGGAAAGGTCTTCCCCGTCGGGACAAGGAGGGGCGAAGATAGGCGCGCTAAACATATTGGAGGGAGTACGAACTGCACCGATCTGAACGGGGGGGAGGGAGGCGAAAACTCTCACTGAAAGTTTAAGCAAGAGAGATCGAGAACCATGTGGCTTCGAGCTGTAATTGCTCAGAAACCTTTCGTGTCCAGTCACGGCGTAGACAAGAAGAGAACCGGCAGGACTTGCTGTCAAACCAGGAACTCACGGCCCTGCGTCAGGGTGGTCTTAGCACCGGAAAGTAAGGATCCTGTCGCCCTTTCACTTGATCAGTCAAGACAAAGTGGTCCGGGAGAAACACAACATAAATAACCGCTATCCAGAAGGGCCTAGAAAAAAAGGACGAACAAAACGCTCTTTCTGGCAAAGACCATAGGGGACGAGGACTAAACGATGCTTCTCTTTAACAATGAATCGGAAGACTGCGTAAGCGTTCCCTTTTTCTGTGGGGCAGTAACACCGAAAGGAGTCTTCGCTGGATAAGATTAGGAACCTATGGGACCCGAACGCCCCTTGTCCGCCCCCAGACTATATGGTTCGCCTCAACCGGTAAAACCTAGATAGAACTAGGGCGAACCTTAGCCGTAGGCCACAATAGGACACATGTAGGATACTAAAACTCACTGGCACTTAAGGAAAGCTGCTTGCCATTAAATGTTGGAGACACGAAGAAAACGCTTTCCTGGCAAGCTCGGCGCATGCTCGGGAATGCCCTCGAGGAAGGTGGACTGGCGTCGGCCCTATACGAAAGAAGGATCGGAAACCTAAAGAAAAAGTACGTCAGCTTATCACTTTGTCAGGAGCCCGGGGGTCCCCCCGAAGCGCCCAATAAAAAGCTACCAAAGAATAGGCGATCTCACTTCCAACTCGAGTACTTCACAAGGCGACCACAGAGCTATCGCCCCTAGTACGTACCGAGGAGGTCGGATCATGGGAGACCGAATAGCAGCTGGGTTTGTCCTCATATCGAGCCTAAAGGGCATTCATGCGCGTCCAAACGGAAGGAGGCGTACCCTGCTAGAAAAAAAAGGGGACAGCGAGGGAAGGGCAGGAATTTCTGATTGCCGAGAAAGTAACGCTTCGTAGTGACGAAAAGCGTGTATGGGAGTCCAGAGATCCTTCATCAGCGGGCTCTTCTCAAGGGAGAAAGAAACCGTAAGGAGGAAGGATGATTTCTCAAACCTCCATCGCCGAACCGGAAAAAAAAAACAAAACACTCTTTGCTTACGCTTTAGAGAGGTAAAGGAAAGTCGAGATAGGAGGATAACGAGGGCGGGTTTCTCTTTTGTTACTACGAAACATTTAACAGGGAACAGTCCGGCAACTGAAGGATCTCACTGCGGAATATTCTCGGATCCAACAACAACAAGTCTTAAAGAGAGAATATGAGATACCAATGGCTCATGCTCTCGTCGCTTGGTTTGGAGAGGAACCCAGTCAAAGGCTGAGGTTTCTACAGGCCCTGCTACGTGTAACGTCCCACTCCTAATAGAGAAAGATTTTTACCCTAGGTGAGGCCTCTTGCTATTGAGGAAAGGCGAGCAGCGGGAAGACAGGAAGTGCCTGAGGGATTCTCAAAATCAAAAATAAAAGGCTTAATTATCTCGGTACTTTGGGAGAACTTACGCCAAGAAAGAATAAAGGGCTTAATCAAACAGCACACCTCCAAGGACGGGGCCTTTTTCTACTTCGAAAACGAGACCTTCTACTAAAATAGACGGAAAGAAAGGAAGGGGGGTGATGAGAGAGTACAGGGTCGGGGGGGAGTACCGGCCCGGGAGAACGGCGGGCGAATATCCGGGAGTAACTATGAGGAACGGGGGGAGAGGGTTTGGAAGAGAAAGAATTACTGGTCTTGGGACTATCTTGCCTCTCTCAGTGTTGGGAGTGGCGGGAGGCTGGGTTGCAGATTTCTGCAAGTACTCGCGGGTAGGGACTATCACTAAAGTTCACGGGCACCTGTAGGGATCTACGACTTTTCCGGCCGAGCATGTAGAAATCGTCTTCGCTTATATTTGGATCGCTCAAAAGTCGAACGGAACATGGGGGTCTATTTTTAAAGGGTGCTGAGGGTCGTAGAACAGGGCAGCATTTGGCTCTCTGGACTGGGGGATGGAGGAGTCGAGTGTGACTTTGCCCGGGGGATGTATTCGGACCAGGGCCGAGCAAATCGCTACATCAGAGATAGCCTCCTTTGGTTCCTGCTCTGCACAAGTGTGCTATCCCAATATCGGCTCCACCGTTTCACGTTTCGATCATAAGCTGGAAGGTGCCTGAAGGTGACGAGAACAGAGCTTGCAGAAGGGAAGAACGGGGGGACGGCCGTGTAAAAATGGTTAGGGACTAGGTACTTGAAAGATCGGTATGCATGGCTTGGCCCGTTATCACTAGCACCATAGGGCATGTACCTACACTGTGGGCTGGGGGGGGCGCTATCCTCCACTAATGTATGAACACGATCACCGCTGTGTTTCTATCGGCTTTCTAAGTTGAAATTCAGGGCGGAGTAGAAGAGAAAGAGTCTCGTGCCTATTCCAAATCAACGTTGTGTGAGCAAGTTCTTCGCGGATGTTTAAAAGCAGCGGTCCGCCGCGTTTTGTTGTACTGCGGGGTAACAGAGCTTGGTCCGGAAATGGGCTTTAAGATCGTAGAATGAGGAGAAAAAAAAAGCCCTCGAAGAGGTCTTCCGGCGAAAGAGGTGCGACTTACACCGCCCCCCCTCAGTCTGGGGGGGGGAGGCCGGGAGCCACGAAAGGTCCAGAAGAGTCAATCCATCTGACTAAGCAGAGGAGGGAGAAGTCCCGCTTAACTATGCGACCATAAGATTGAGTTACCCTTGGAGCAGTTGAAAGATAAAGAGTCGCATCGAGTTTCCTCTTTCTTGCTTCTCTGAGCCCTCGGGGCCTCTGGGTGGCGAGGGGTCTTCCTAGTCTCCATCTTCCGTGCATGTAGAAGGAAGGAATCCACAGCCCTGTCGGATGTGGGCAGAATCGGGAAGCCGAGATTACTCATCGCGAAGAATCTGCCCGTAGTAGTAAGTACTGGTTGGACACACCTGAAGTCGACTTAGGGGATAGTCGGTTCCCAAGCGGTTCGCACCTTGCGCAGGGCCAGCCAACACGAAGAAATCGTTTCAGGGTCTTCCTAATGAAGAAGATGCAATGAGTAAGTTTGGTTGCTCAAAGGGAGCATCACTTAGCCTCGAACTCTTACGGGCATTAGAGTAAAGAGGAGAGAAGGAGAGATCCATATAAAGCTAACGTATCCGTTGCTACTACACAGGAAACAAACTCAACAAAGGAAAGAGAAGTTATCTGCAGCGGACCACTTCCTTGGGATTTCAGAGGTTGCTGGTCCTCTTTGTAAATGTAGAAAAGGAGGAGAGAACTGTTGCGCGGAGGCCGTATCTCATTCTCAAAGGTACTCTGCTCATGCCCTATGAGAGAGGAGGTCTTATTAAGAGGGAAACTAAAGAAGGGGCGTGCGCGGAGAGCGTGCCGGTTGGAACTAAACCCCGCCGAGTCGCCTGAGACCAAAAGCGCATCTTCGAAGCTCCGGAGGAAAAGAGAAGGCTCTGGAGAAAGGGGAGCTTTACCGCCGAGGAAAGCCATCATCCTCTACTGCTCAGAAAAAAGGTTCAAAACTCGTCATTACTTGAGGGGTAGACATGACGCCAGGGGATATAGAGGAACGTACTAGGAAGGAAGGGCCACAATTTCCTCCTCAAGAAAACGATCATAGACGCCTTTGACTCGAAGAGAATGGGAAATCATAAGGGAAAAGGAAAGGGAAGACGCTTGTTAACGGGGAAAGAAAATTTTCAACGAGGATTTAGCAACTGATCTTCGGCTTGGCAGGAGCGGCCGAGCCAGAGAAAAACAAAGACCGTATGAGAGGATATGGGGACTCAGTCGTAACAAGAGGCTCGGAGGAAGAAAAAAAGAGTTATAAGAGCGGTACCCACTCTGAACAGTTCTGGGGGGAGCGGCGGAGCTACCTCTTTCTTAACACTGTTTTTCCTCCTGGAGAGGGGAAGTCGCCATTCAGGGAGAATGGGGGAATCAAGGGAAAAAGAAGATACTCGGCAATCAAATTGTAGGAAAACCCTACACCTTAGAGGTAGTGCCCCTCATTAAGTGGGAAAATTGGACAGAGAGGGAATTAATAGAGGGGAGAGGAAAAAGTCAATACCGAGACTCAGGGTCTCTTTCCGGAACTCGCCGAAAGAGGGGAGGCCCTAGAGAACTTTTTCGAGGAGAAATGGAGGGGGAGTAAGCCGTAACTACGATGATATACGAGGTCATCGGGAAAACAGTGACCGTCCGCGAGTTGAAGACTGAGTGAGGTTGCATGCTGCGCATTCGCAGACGCTTATCACCTACAACCTCTAGCATCAGAGTGAGACAAAAAAAGCTTAAGAAACATGTCCGCAAATTGGCTAAAGCTAGTCTTCAAAGAATCTCGGTAGAAAGACGATACTAGTGGTTCATAATTGGAAACATAAAGTGAGCGGACAACGATTGATGGATTCGTAGGGGAGCCAATAAAAGATATGTCAGGGAGAAAGGAGTGTCTATTGAGAAGGTGTGTTCGAACACTTACTCATGGGAAAATCGCGCGGGACAGCTGACTGGAAAGTCGTATCCTGAGCTCTTGGGGGGTATGGCTCGAAAAAGACGCCACCTATGTCTTAAAAGAAACTATAGAAGTAGACTTGACGGGAACTTTTCAAACGCCGCCGAAATAACTACTACCGTCTTCTCTATATGGAAAAATAGGGGAGCCAAAAGAGGTAGGGAAACTAGTAAGAAAAGGGATGGGGGAACTAAAAGGTCTAGAGAAGAGCCTCTAAAATAAGAGAAACCAAACTTACAGAAAGAGCCCACTCGAAAATCCTTTCAAACTGTTACAATCATCCGAAAGCTTCAAGAGTACATCTCAGTCACCCGAATGGGAACAGAAAAGATTGGGAAGGTGAGACGAAATTAATGGGAACCAGTATATCGCTTCAGATGGTGCGAAGGAAAAGGTCTTGAACCCAGGGGAGAGGGATGCAGTCTAGAGAGGGCGGGGTTTCGATCGTAAACTCGTGTTCGACTTTTCGCGCGGGGCAACTAGTAGGAAAAGAGGAAGGAAAATCCTGAAAAGACGACAACGTTACTTACCTAACTACTTTTCACTCAAAAGTGGGGTAATATTGGAGAGTTCTAGCACCTGAGAACTACTACGCCTAGAGACATCTTTTATCCAGGCAGTGTAGATTGAAAGGTCAGGGAGGAAGAGTCGAGGGCCTAGTTCTACAGCGAAAGCCCCGCATCCGAATCTCAAAGACTAGGGGGAATATAAACGAGAAGCAGAATACGTTGCGGGCAAGTCGAAGTTCCCAATAAGGGGACACCAAGAGAGATGATATAGAATCTTGACACGTGTGGACGGAGGATCAATCCCTGGGTAGAAAAGTCGCGTGATACGGGAAAATAAATCGTCCGTCAAGTGGAGTAAGGGGGGAGTACAACCTGTCAAGACGCAAGAAAAATTCATCCGTAGAAGGAGTACTCCACACCTTCATCAAAGCAGCTTCACAGTACTCGGTTAATCCTGACAAAGGAAAGGAAGGGAAAGGGAACCGGCGCTGCGGGCAAGCTTCACCGGGAGTGTTCGGAGAAGACCTCTAAGAAGATTATTGACATGGGGTAACTTCACGAGGGAGGTAACAAATACAACGCTATCTGAATGGAAGTCATAAACAAAGACCGACACCACTATCGATGAGCAATAAGAAAGGAAAAAAAAAGGAGGTTAAGAGGGGAGTCCTGGGAGAACCAGCTGACCCAGAGAGACTTCCTGACCGTAAATTAGAGGGTGTGAGAGCCAGTCCTTCACTCCAGCATGAGATGATTCCCTATAGGGAGGAGAGTAAAAAACGGGGCCAGAGAAGTAGCGATGAGGTCCTCTATTCATCACATCGTCGGTCTTATGGGGAGACAATCCGCGCTAGGAATGATCATTTCAGGGGAGGAGGAAAGTATATAAAAAAGAACGAGTATGAAGCAGGGACGCTCATCGACCCACACTCTCCTAAACAAGAGTACCTCTGTGTCTCTTGCTGTAAGAGAGGGAAAAAGGAATGGAGAGGATAGAGAGCGAACCTCGGGTCAGCAGAAATTTTTTACGAACTGGTACACCGCTACCGAGAAATAAGAGATCTCCTGAGAGAAGGGGAAGAGAGCCGCAATAATCAACAACACTTATGAGGAGTAAGGATAAAAAACCCATTCTCCTTCTCATCGGGGGCTTGTTTCCATGCGGAAAAAAAGCAAGAGGGGGGAAGAACATATGGGGAGAGGGATGTACCTAGAACGCTCCGAAACACGTTTCCTCGGTTCGAGACGTGCGCTGATAAAAGGGCAATTCCACCGAAAAGGGTAGGGTTATAGAAAGGAGAAACCGCTGGGAGAGGGTACGGACGTTGAGACAGCACGAAATACTCGTGTATTAATCGCGGGGATGAATCAAGCTGCCCTGAAAGAAGCGAAGGGTGAGAAAAGAGAAGAAGGAAGGGAGTCTAAGGGGGAGGGAGGACATTAAAGTAAGGTAAGGCATATGCTCATAAAGCTCTAGGGGAGGAGAAGCAGAAGCAAGAAGTTTATAAATGGGGGGAAGGGGGAAGCGGGGTGAAAGAAGAATTTGGTATTGATAACTAAGGCGATCTTTTGAGTGCTTGGTAGGGGGGGTTGGGCTCTTGCTTAAAGGAAGAGGCGGTCTGGACTTGTTGGACCCATGGAAGAAGAGAAAGCAGAGAAAGGCAGGACTATCAAATTACAGAGTATTCTTCTGTATGCAATAGATAAAATTCTGAAATTTGGGGCAGTTGCACTTGTCCAGCCGCTGTGTGTCATGAAAATGGGGGGGGGAAAAAATTAATACAGTGGGGAGTCGGAAGGGAAGTTAGGGAATGGGTGGAAGGCAATCGGATACCTTTATAAAAAGAATAAGTTGCGCTTATCGAGAACCACCTTAACGATAAGGAAAATTAGATAGAAGAGAAAAGATATGCAGAGGAAGGAGGGCCCCGAGACTTTCACCAACTCTCTGGTTGGGGAAAGGGGTCAGTTTTAGAGGGGGAACTATGAGGGAGAAGTGAAGAGAGGGGGCTGGAGAGGGAGACTTCACGCGGGCCGGGATACCTGGAAGGTGAAGAAACCGGCTCACCGTGAGTATAAAAGATCAAGGGTCTGCGTCTTTCTGGTCGAAAGAATCAATTAGATAAGAGAAAATCGCAGAAAAAAGAAAGTTTAGAGACAGTAGGTAGAGGCACCTATAAAACTTTGGTCGCTGCAGGTTCCTTTTCCTTCCTGCAAAGAGGAGAAGGTAGAGGGGTAAGAGAAGGAACCCGGTCGCCGATCGAACATCCCCCATCTCTGACAG
>Ga0179591_1377947_pt1 | contig 15632 bp, 21 predicted proteins | sample CZOMad2_1_08_16f_FD_182891 | JGI IMG/M metagenome (GOLD analysis project Ga0179591, IMG submission 182891) | Vadose zone soil fungal communities from Angelo Coast Range Reserve, California, USA - CZOMad2_1_08_16fungal (PacBio error correction) | ecosystem: Environmental > Terrestrial > Soil >...
GGACGCTCAGTGAAATTCACGAGGGAGGAGGGATATAACCATAACGCAAATTGCCGCGTAGGCGCGTGCACAAAGCACGGCCAATGTCGAGGAAGGGATTTTCAAAGAGGGGAAAGAATCGCACACGTTGGCTGGAAGTCTGAAGCCAGCACAAGAAAAAACATTTCTGGAAACGAGCGAAGTTTTGTTGAATCATGAAATGATTCCGGAGAGCCTGGCAAGCGAAGACAGCGGTTCCGGGTGGGAACAGCCGGCAAAGTAAAGGGTTGCGTCAGCGAAGTTTGGGTAAGGGAAGAAGACTGCTGTCTCAGAGAGCTGCGCACCGGGTTGAAAGAGGCAGCCCATCTCCCCGGGAGGAGATGGATAAAAGCCCCAGCGAACGAGGGAGAGAGGGGAAGGGCATAATACATGAGTTGGGAAGAGAAGGCCTAAGAGACACATTCGGACCGGGAAGACGGATACGACCAATAAACTGCGAAAGGGGAGTCACTAGGGGGTCAACCATCGTGTAGCAGGGGTCAGGGGTTGAAGGACTACATAAAGAGGAGGAAGCTGGGGGGTTCGGTTGTGAAGGGACCTGGCACAGAGACCGGAGAGGACACTGTTTTTGACGGCAGATACCCCGAGGGGTCCGCGGGAAAGCGGGTGTAGGAAAAGACTGTAAGGAAAGGAGGGGGAACGGGGACGGTTCCATGCGAGCCGGCTGGGGGGACGAGGCGAAGAAAAAAAAGGATAGAGGATATATAATGGTGTCAAAACAAGGACCGTGGGATTTAGGCTGGAGAAAAGATTCCAGACATAAGTCGCAGAATTGGGACTCAGGAGGAATCGAAGCGAAGAAGAGGATGGAACGTGGCGGTAGTCCCGATTACCACGCTCGAATGACACCGCATGTATCAAAGAAGACAAATCAAGGTAGGGAAGGAAAGGAAGCACGGATGTGGTCGATGTCGGTCCAGGCGGCCAAAAAGGTTCCGCCAAAATACTAGAGTGTCAGGGGACTGCTAAAGGAGTTCTTGGCATGAAGGAATGGAACGTGGGGATATCGCTTTCCGGAAGGCAGGAAAGATGTTGGAGGGTATCCCCAAAACCCGAGGGGAGGGGAGATGGGGAAAGGGGCTACAGCCAACGACAAGGTTTTTCTCGGTGTCCCACTGGCTTGGACGTAGCTAGAGTGAGCATGAGAGAAAAAAACCAATCGGAAGGGGAGGTGCGAAAAAACTTTCTTAACGAGTAAGAAACACCTCCAGGAAAATGCGAATAGGGATGGGGGGAACTTAAAACAAATACATATGGACCGAACTAGAAACAGATCGGTCATTCTTCACAGAGGAAAGATGAATATCAAAGAAGGGGGAGGACCTGATGGGGGGGGGTGTCTGCCATCAAGAAGGAGAAAACTCCTAAAAACCGAAGAGGTCGTGGGGCACGTTGGACATGGGTCACAGAGGCTAAAGGTGAGAAGCGTGTAAGGGGAGGATGTAAAGGACGGGTTACGCGAGGGAAGGGTTTAGAAACATGAAGGCCTAGGGTAAACAAGGGAACGATAGAAACTAGGCAAAAAAGAAAAGCATTGAAGGGAAAGCACAAGAAATTGGAGGCGTGGAAAAACTCCAGGCCCCAGGGAGCGAGGGGAGAACTAGGATCCAGGGTCTCCATACCCAGCCGCGCAAAAAATTGGTATTAAAAGGGGGGGGAGGGAATAAAAGAAGCTAGCGCTCAGGGAAGTAAGGGGGGGAAAGGTAGGTCAAAAAAGGGAGAGAAGGGAGGTTGAAAAAAAAGGCGACCAGCTCGTACGTCAAGAAAAGTTCGAAACCAAAAGAGTTGTTAAACTAATCAGGGTAAAAATGAGAAAGGGGAAAAAACGAACTCAAAAAGAAGAGAATCACAATGTGAAAAAAAAAACGGAACCGCACCGGGAACTGGCGCTGGAATGAACACGAATCAATTGATTAGGAAGACTATGAAAAAAGGTCCTGGGAAGAGGGGAGCACGGGATCAGAAAGAACCTAATGAAGAGGAGCGGGGATCGACTATTCGGACTTCCTGAGAGACGAAAGAGCTGAGGGCACATCGACGCAGGCCGGATAGTAAACTGGGACCAGTTCCGGACTCGAAACGGGGTAAAGGAGTTTTTGAAAGACAAAAGACTTAAAAACGCTTCGGGCGCCTTGAATAGGGGAAAAAGGAAAAAAAATTCCCACGAAGGGATACGACACCCCCCCGGGCAACGTGGTGTAAGAAAAATACATGAAAAAGGGGACACACATGGGGGGGAAAGGGTCCGGCTACGGAAGGGATTTTCGAGCGCTAAGCGAGGAAGCTTTCACAAAAACAAGGAGGCCAAACGGACCTTGAAAGGGGAGGCTCGCTGAAGAAACGGTCAGGGGAAAGGCGAGGAAAAAACGCGTTAAAAAAGTTCGACAGGGAAAAAAAATGGCGTGGGAAAGAGATGACTAAAGGGCTCGGATAACTATGGAGAGAGCAGGAGGAGAGAAATAAGTCGCCGACCCTACGCGAAGCCATCGGGAAACTTGGGTGAAGGGTAAAAACCAGATCACTGGGACGGGATGGGGAGGGGGCGTTCTTAGAAGCATTAAGGCGTCTGGGAGGGGGGCTAATCAAGCTCGAAAAGGGACAGCGCGGACAGGAGGGGGCTAGAGAAAGAAATGGAAAACTTAATGGGGGACTTGGAAACCGGGGGGAGGGAAGAAGGTGTGCCGGGGGAAACTGGACGATTCTGGCAAAACTCAATGAAAAACATGAAAAAATTGATCCGCCGAGGGGAGAAAGTTGGGTGTGTACCAGGCACGCAATCGAAGGGAAAAGGGGGAGGGGAGTAGGCGACAGCAACTGTGGGAAGGACTAACCAATCGTCATCCTCGAAGATGTGGGAGCAGCAAATTTCAAGATAAAATACAAACACTAATCACATTATAAGGAGGGGATAGAATGCGACTAAGGGGTCATGGCAAACCTACTTTCATTGCTGGAGTAGCCTATGAACAGTCCGATTCAGAGAAAAGACGGAAAAAGTTTCTTCTCTGGGGTAACGAAAACGCGATGGGAGGGGAACCGAAGGGGGAGGCCTTGAGCTCGCGGCAGGAGCGAAAAGTTGACGGAAGGAAATCCAACGTAAGCAGTGAATTCAGAAGGTCATCGGGAAATTTCCACGGTCGCTCAGAAGAAAACGGATGAGGGGAAAACAAACAGCAGGGGTCGGAGGAATTCTTCTCCGGAATCGAAGGGGGGAGAACCTTCTAAAGGGAGTTCTGGGAATGACACAGAAAGGCCACGTTTCAACCAACCCCCCCCAAGGAGGCACCGAGAAAAAATTCGGCTTATAAGATCACTGCAAACATCCGTCATAGGGGAGAAATCGACTGGTAAAAACTAAAAAGGGGGAGGGGGGGGGGGGGGGGGGGAGAAGAAATCGCATGACATGATTCGGAAAGACCTCGGAACGCGGGTTGACGGTATCGGCTGGGCGCGCCCGATGGAAGAAGGGGGAAAAGAGTTGTTAGGCAGGCCCACACCATGCAAAAATTGTAGCAGATATGCCCAGTTAAACGGTATGCGATGGCGGAAGGTCCACAAATGGCGGGGAAAAACAAGAAATTCAATATAAAGCGAGGGAGGGCTCCAGGAGGGGAAAATCTCGGAAGGGAAAACAATAAATTTCAACTCAGTTATCCAAGACGTTGCCAAACAGGCAAAGGGCTAGGAGACCAGCAAAGGCCCACAAAGGGGGGACCCTGGAGGAGAGTCGACCAAGCCCACTCCAATGAGGAAAAGCATAGGCGGGGAAAGAGAGCTCAAACGGGAAAAGTAGGAAAATGAGAGGACAACCTGCCCAACGGAAGGGCCCGCGCGTCAAGACTTTGGAAGAGAGGAGCTAAAGACAAGTTGCCATTGGGGAGAAAGGTATCAGAACAGGAAAACAGAAAAAGGGAAGCTTCGAGAAAGGCCTGCTAGGTAAATCGGGACGGCCGATCGAGCCAAACGGATCTTTAAAATTGGCCGCCTGGGTGGAAAGAGAAGAGCTCTCCGACCTCGAGACAATCCAGAAGGACGAGCTAGCGCCTGCAAAATTGGGGGCAACCGGGGAGACGGTTAAAATATAAAGGGGGGTAGGCGCAGGGGACGTATCCCGGCTGGGGGGGGGAATGACAGAGGGGACCCCGATAGAGGAAAGGAGAATCACGACGGGGAGGGACGGCAAGGACATGGAAATCCGAAGTGCTAAGGTCGTGCCCTTGAGATCTGACGACGGGAGCAATTCTTAAAGAGGGGAGGGGGGGGATGAAAGGCGGCGTTTCAAAATCCCGTGGAAGGGTACGAAGTGCGCAAAGGGGACTTAATCACGGCGAGAAAAGCAAAATCCTCGGGGAGAAGGTTTCGTCAAGAGCGGGGAGTGGCATCTAAACCAGCGGAAAACGATGAGAAAGCAGAAAAGGAGGACTTGCTCAACTGACAGAAAGCGGTGCGAGTGAAGCAAGAAGTTAGGCTCGGGCGGACGGAGCGTAATCGAGGGGAAGGAGGGAATTCCTTATTGGAACGGAAAAAAGAGGCATCAAAGTGGAGCTTCCCGAGAAATTCAGAGCGAGTGAGCCGGACGGGAAAACTGGCGAAAAGAGGGGACACAAAACTTCTAATTCCTCACCGCAAGAAGACGCGAAGACTGTGGGACGACTTTGGAAGAAGGACTAGGGGTCGCGGGCTGTCAAGGACTGGTTTGGGAGAAGCGATCGAAAAAAAAAAGACAGAACACAGTCCTTCCTGAACTCGATCAAAGGGACGCAGCTCAGACAAATCTTCCATCAGGGGGGCAAAACGCACCTGTGTCCTATTCGTCTCAGAGGAAAAAAAAGAATGCAAGGAACATAGCCGAAATCCAAGGTCGGGAACTAAGGCCACAGCCTAACAAAAAGAAAAGCCTGGAAAAAAGGTGCCCGCAGGAATACAATGCACAAAGTTCCAGAAAAAAATCATCGGCAAGGGGGAGGAATCTACCTGTGTGAGAATCAATGGACACAGTAAAGTCAAGGGTGAGCAGACTAAGGGCTCTCGGCATGCACAGTCCTATTAAATAACGAGCGGGGTGGAGCGAAAAGGTCAGAGGAGAGGGTTGAATGCTCGACCAAGGAAGAAAATGGAGGGCTCCAGGGTGGTCGCCAAAGAACGGAGAGGGAGTAAGAACTGCTGAATGGGCTAAAATCAGGGGAGAAAAAAAAGGGCCTAACACAAACTGCCTCAAAACGGAGAAAGAGTCGGTTGGAGGAACATCGCAACATAGGAAGGTCCACTCGGTTTTCTGAACCCTTCAATAAAGGCGGATCCGTCTGCACCGCTAGAAAAATTAAATCATTATGCAAAAACTAGGCTCAGAAGAGAAAGAACTACCGCCGTAGATAATGAGACGAGGGAGGGCGGAGGAATCGGTGGTGGCACGGACGGCATTCCACGTAACGAAAAAGGATTAGAGACGAGGGGAGGGGGGAATTCAGGGAAGACCATGGGGCAATCATGCGGGGACAGAATAAAACGTGGCATAAAGAGGAAGGATCGTTTTGTGCACGAGCAAAAGGACGTTCTGCAGCGGAAGGAGGAAATTCTGCTACCACTTATGGGAGACCATAGGGAAACCAGTACCGAAACATGCCGATGCGAAGGTGTTTTCAAGGCAGGTAAAAGAAACGGCACTCCTTCTGAAGGACGTTCCGAATGCAGCAAAAGGGGGGGAAAAATGCCGCAAAAAAAGAAGGGCGAACCTCTTGAAGTCAACTGGGGAGCGACCGACCCAGGAGATTCAAACGGAAGTCACTGGGAGAAACCGACCGCTACATCTCTCTAGGGAAATGTCAGGCAAAAACGACAAAGACCACGATTGACCAAGAGAAGGAGTGTAGAATTGTTGGGAGTCTAAAAAACCGTCCGAATGGGGAGAGAAACCTTTCCACACGGAAAGGACGGAAGGAGAAGGCTCAAGAGGGGATCGCTTGGAGGGAGACAGCGCATCAGCCGGGAGCGAGGCGCCTCAACACGGAATAACGACTGCACCAGTCGCCAACAGCCTGATGACGGAAAATAAAAGAAAGGCGGTGAAGGACGTTCACAAAAACCGCGGCAACTGGATCGTGACGCCGGAGCTGCAGCGAGGAACAAAGGGGCACGTGAAAAAAAATCCATCACGTGACGGTCAAAGATTCAGGGCGGGCTGAAGAAGAACACCGGTGAAAAGCTCCCCAAAGGGGGGAAAGCCGAATCACTCGGCACCGGCGTCAAAAGGCAAGACGAGCAGGTCAATTCACTGTCGTGGGGGGGGGGACAAAGGGGGGAGATGCCGAAAGAAGTTCAGCACGAGGAAACAGATAACAACTTTGAAAAGAAGAGAGATCTCAAACGTGAAAAAATACGGAGGTAGGGGGCGAGGAGTAAAAACTTGGCCACTAACGGAAAATTGACCTGCTCGCGCAGACAGGGGCGCGGTCGATCTGAAATAAGGCAAGGTTTTCTCACTAAAGGGAGGACCGTCCTGAGAAACAAGAGTGGGGGCGAAGGAAAAGGGACAGGAAGCGAAAGGGGAAGGCTGCTCACGGAAAGTGATCTGCGCATCTCCAGGAGTTAAAGCAGGCAGGGGCCGAGAAGAGTAACAGTCTCGGGGAAAGACCCCTGGGGGACGGTCCAGCCGGATTTTGTGGGAAACTGGGAGGTCTAACAAAGAATTGCGACAGTGAGAGAAGACATGGTGGGACGTGGAAGCAGCTCCAGAAAGTCCATTCTCCCAATCCCAGCGGGACCAGCTTGAGCACTCGGCACTTCCTCAATTTGCGGCGACGCAGGAAGAAAGGAAAGTGGAAGATGCTCCCAACTCTTCGCCACTAAATGAAAATCATGCAAAAAGGGGGTGGGTCAAGGACTGTGTCTCCGCTTGGGGGGGTCGGGTCGAAGAAAAGAACAGTCTGAAGAGGATCAGGAGGTTAGATGTACAGGGCTGGCAACACCATGAGCAGGGGAAACTACGCCGCGCATGTACAGGAATCGGCAAGACCACTAAGGGCAGGGTGACCTTTGAAGGGTGTTAGGAGGACGAAACGGGGTAAGGATCCCGGCGGAAGGAGATGAACCAAACTTCGCATTAGAAAGAGTGAGGTTGAATTACCAGACGGTAGCCGGAAGGGAAGAAAGGGGGGGAGGAGACAAAGGGCCAAAACGAGCAAGAACGTACGGTGAATCGGCCCTTGAAGAAGGTCAAAGGGAGGGGTACAAAAGGGATTCGTCGGAAGAAAAAAAAAGGAGGAGAGACTTCCCCTGCGAGTTGCAAAAAAAGGCAGTGAGGTCGACGAAGGACTGGCGGGAAAAATCTGCCTGAAAGGGAAAAAAAAATGAAACAAAAAAAGCGATGAAGCTCGAGTCTTGGGATTAGGGAAGGGATTCAGGTGTGAATTTGGAGATAAAATTTTTACATGAAAGAGGAAGTGCAGGGAAAGGAAGAGGGGGGTCCTTGGGTGAAGCAGAAAACCTATTGGAAGGGAAGGTTCAGTATCACTAAAAGCCCTGTTTTCTCGGGGGCAATAGGTGGAAGAAAGGCTTGCTTCCTCTGGGAAATAAAAAATCTAATCTCCGCAGAGACCAGAGGAGGAAAGAAAGGGCGGAGAGGGAGAAAAAAGACAGGAACTCGCGCGGCCGCCACGAAAGGCGGCAAATGACACGGGGGGATATCAAAAAAGGAGGAGAAGAAGGGGAATTTCCATGCCCATTCCCCTGGAGTCTTGACGGTCGGGGGAGGGGGGCATGGACGAACACCTGAATACGGCAGCTGAAACCAATCCAAAAGGCGAGAAAGACTAGGGTCTTTGGTTAGGAGGAAGGGGGACAGTTATGCACCTTGAGAGGAAAAGCGCCGTGGAGGTGGGAAGTGTACGAGAGTGGAAAGGGGTGGGCCCTGGGGTGGAACGGCAAACTCAGGGGGAAGAGGGAGACGAGACGAACAATCGTGCGAGGGACCCGAGAGACTGAAGAAATCGACATTGTAGCGAGTTCACCATGAAGCGGGGTGAACGAAGAGTCTTGAAAATCGCCAATTGTCTAACCAAGAATGGAACAAGCCATAACCAAAAGTGCCTGCGGAAAAGAGAGGGGAGTTCAGAGACAACATTGCGGGGCGATCGGGATTGAGGGCCTGAAAGAAAGTTTTCAAAAACTCAAGCAGGTCCTCGTTCCGGAACTACGTGGAGACCTCCGCTAGAAGACTAACAGCAGCACCTCTTGATAGAAAGTTGGGGAAGCCACCAGGACGCTCATGAGATTGGAGTTGCCTAGGTCGCTTCGAAAGAAAACGGCAACAGCCTAGTCAAAGAAATGTAGGAAAGAAATGCCAACAGGAACTGGGAGGCTTAATGATCAAGGAACTGAGGGAGGGTTCTAGAGGGAGCGCGGATCCCCTATTACGCGCAGGGAACAAAGGAAGAAGCCAACTAAAAAGACGAAAAGGGCTGGATAGGTACGATGAGTAAGTCCGCGAATTTTCTCGCAAAGAGGGGGGAGACCGGCCGGGACACTCAGGACGAGACGCAGGACTCGTTAAATCTCAAGGAAGTCTCCAGACGTAGCAGCAGAAAAAGAAGAGCGCCGGCGAAATTGAGGGTTGGGGGGGGGGGGGACCTGACAACAGGAAAAAAGGCGAAGAAGTTGAAACCTTTGGGGAAGTCCCTCACTGAAAAAAGCCGGGTGGACAAGCACGGGGGGCCGACCAAGGGGGTACGTAAAGGATGAGAAAGAAGCAAAGGACCATTTTAGCCATGGGGGAGGCCATAAAGCAGGAGAAGGTTCGGGCGGCGAAGCTATGAACGTTTTCCACCAAAGGAGGGAAACGTGGGAAGTTTCACTTTAGGGAACGGAGGAAAAGAGAGAGGGGAAGCGTTAATAAAAGCGTCCCGGCTGTTGGGAAAAAATATAAAAAAGGGGCTAAATGGCTAAACTGTCGATTTCGCTGTAGGCGGAATCATGAAGGCGTCTCACTCCCTGGAACATAGGAACGGGCCATAAGGAACGTATGGGATTGAAGGCTACGGTGAAGGCGCCAAAAACAGGGGGGCTTGAGGGGGGACCTGAGCAGTCTTTAGAGCAGGGGGGCGGAAAGGGAACGTTTCGGAGAATGGTACTAGAACTAAGATGAACGAGGGGGCATGAATTAACTTGCTTTAATCAACCGAGAACCTCGGGGAGTGGAACTGTGTTGTATACGACTTCATGAGGACGGAAAATTTAATGAAAAAATGCACGAAAGCTTGGAAAAAAGGGGAGAAAAATAAAAGGGGAGAAGCTTTGAGTCATTTTGAATTCACCAATCGGGATGGCAACTCAGACATTGAAGAGCGGGACGGGTAGTCTGCGCAGGAAAAAAAAACTGTTTTGGGGTACTGGGGAAAGACAAAGCTTACAGAGACAGAGGTTTGCGAAAAAAACCTCAGAGAACCACAGAATCAAATTTCAATCCAAGGGAGGAGGGGGACTAATGAAGAGTCTGCCCGACCAAGCGGGAGGGGTCGAACTTGGAGAAAGGACTAGGGGCCGACTAATCTACATCTAGTGGAGAGAGGGGGGTTCTCGAAGAGAAACCTGCAGGTGAATCCGGAGGGGGCCCTAACCGCGGGGGCTGCCGTAGAAGTCTGAGGGGCAGAAGTCTAACACAGGTGAACGACGTGCAGACCTGGAGCAGCAGGAATGTATAATTTCCGGAAATGGCCCAGAAATGATTGAGCTCCGAAAACAACAACACGGAATGGGGAAGTTATAAAGCCTCATTACATTCTAAACGGAATGCGAAGGATCCTGGAATGAACCGACCCTGCTTGCGTGAACTGCCGCGCCAAACGGCTACGAAAAAGGACAAAAAACTGTCCCGTGACAACTCCGGGGCACAGAGCCTTGGACGGAGGAGAAACAAGGAGGCCACAGCATGAGATAGGGGGGGGGCTGTCAAGCCAGGCGAAGAAAGAACTCAAGCGAGGGGGCAGACCATGGAGAGTCCGAACCGCAGTGAAATGGCATGTTCATAGGTGAGGGGTGTCGGGAGGGGGGGGGGATGCAAAAACCATATGGCGAAGGGGGAGATTGTGGGGGGCTTCCCAATTTCGGTGTCAACCCTTGAAAGGGTACAAAGATCTACCTTGTCCAAGAATGAGAAGGGGGCAAAGATCTTGATGTGATGGGGGGTTTGGCAAGAGAGCTTCACAGGGACGTAACTTATGCCGGGGCAAGATGGGAAAGACAAGTAACCTGCTCAAGAAGTGCAAGACATCAAGGAGAACTCGCGGGGAGTCGTGAAATTCTATCAGGAACAAAGGAACGACTTAGGAAACACGAAGGGAAGGCTCACAGAATAAACCGAGGCAATGGCTCAGTCGGTCCACAAGTAGAAGTACCTGCAAAGCCGTTGGAATGCCCGGCTATTGGGAAAGGGGGATGTAGATCTGTGCAAGGAAGGCGCCATATTATCCCGGTTAAAGGTACGACTCGTTGAGAAAAAAGCCTGGGGGAAGAGGTAGGAAATTTAACGCGGCCTCTCGAAACAGCGGGCAACAAGGGACAAGTCCTTTACTGGCCGCTTTTGAGGGAAAAGCGGAAGCCGCCATACAAATAGAATGAACCGAAAGAAACCGCGCCTGAGATGTGGGAAAAAATCCATCGAGGGGAGGCAAGAAAAAGGGTTTCCCATCTGGGAGAGCCATGAGGGGGGCTTCCTGAGCCCCCGAGACGAAACGCAGGGTCCAAAGCGGGACGGGAAGAAAGGGGGAATTGCCAGAAAGAAAAGGACTAGGGGACTGGGGACGACTACTTGTGCCAAGAGAAGGGGGAAATATGCGTAGGGAATTGGAAAAGATTGCGTCGATCAGGCGGACGAAGTCGAGGAGTAATACCTTAGGAGAAATCCTACGTGGTGAAGTCATGATCAGAGGGGAGGGGTCTTCCCTCGTCTAAAAAAACCGAGAAAGCAGGGCACGAGCACGGTTCGGGGGATACCTGCAGCACCAATGGGCAAGGGGGGGGAGGAGGCTCTGGAGAGTCCGGAGGGCAATGCTTTGCATGTCGTCAGAAAATAAGCTTCTCAAGGGCAGAAAAGGGAATGTAACCCTGGTAGAACGTGGGAGGGGACCGGTAGTATGAGAGCTAAGGTGGGGAGCGGCGCAAGGCACGAGCAACCGAGCGTGGCAAAAGGCTAATCAAACAATTCCAGAGAGGGGGAGAACGGGGGGGTAAGCAAGGAAAACAGAGGGTCAGACCGGGCAACGGGGAGGGGAGGGGTCAAGACTGGGGGGGAATGAAGAGAGAAGAAGGAGAAAACAGAGCCGGAAACGCGAGAAAGCCGGTGTCGAGGCTCAGTCCAATGTGACTAGGGGAGCCAGCGCACGTTAGGGGCAGGAATAACAAAGTGAGGAAACGGTAAAAAACTCACCCTCTGCAGACCCGGGGGAGACCTCCATAAGGCAACGCACAAAATGTCAAAGAGCCCGCAGGGGAAAACACATAGAAAGGAAAAACTAAAAAGAAAGACTAGCAGAGAAGGGGTTCTGCGCACCGCGACGTGATCGGCGCAAGTCGGAACAGGAAAGAGGGGAAACGCGCAAAGGGGCTCGCTGGCTTGGCAAAACAGTCAGGGAAAAAGGCGCGGTCTCCAAGGAGATCTGTGGGGGGGGGGGGGCGAATTGATGGGGGAAGGCAGAAAGGAAACTAAGGAAGGGGGTCTCTGACATCGTTTCCGAAGTGTGGAAAAACCTGAAGGAGGGAAAATTCTCTATCTTCATCAGATCATAGTAGGACAACCGGCACCTGGGGGGGAAATCAACGAGGTAGGGGGTTGAGATAACCTGCGACCGATGACATGAAAAGAAAGGTGGAAAAAGGAAAAGCACTTGGACCTTCAGCACAATGGAAAACAGTAGACCTCAATCATGCGAAACAACTAAAAAATACAGAAATGGACCTGAAAAAAAGGACTCGAGCAGAATCGGAAGGGTCTTGTTCGGGAATGGTGGGGGGGGGGGGGAACGCACATTGGTTTAGGACAAGGCCGTAGCATGTCTAGGTAATTGAAAAGGGGGATGAGGAGAAAAGAAGGTCAGGCGCGGAGTGGGGTACAAGAAATACGCCCTTTCTATAATCTTGCAGGATGATTACTTGAAGCTCGGGCAACGGGTCCCGGGGTTCGGCTAGTCGGACAATCTTGACTAAAGAAAGGGAGTCTTAGCAGGGGAGCGGAAAGACCTCAGGAAGAATACGAGTTGGGGGGACAACATACGGAAAAAAATCAAGGAAAAAAAGCACAATGAAAAGGAGGCAACACGGAAAACCGGTGCACTGTCTACCCAAGTGCAGGAAACCTACGGCGGGCAAGAGAAAGCAACTTTGTCAAGGGAAAAGAAAAGAAAAGCTTCCTGGTGCAGAAGGTAAAGGGACTCAAACCAAAGACCGAAATAGAATCAGAAGGAAAAAAGCTGACGACACTTGACAAAATGATTTCAGGAGGAAAGGAAAATGGGGGTGCTACACATCCCAGAAACCACAAAGATCGAGATGAAACTTGGAGTGCAGGGCGATGAGACATCGGAGGAGATGGGGAGGGGATTGCAGGGACCGCAGCAAGGGGGAGAAAGTGCGAAGAACAAAAAAGGATCGGGCGAGAGGATGGGCTCCCTACAAGAAAAATCCCTGACGAACAACAGACTGGGTCGGGTCCGAGCGGTTATAAACTCGCGGCAACTTCGGAGGTCGGGGGGAATTGCTGCAAGCGCCACGGAAATGCCCTAGGAACTTCTCAAGCAATCACAAAGGGAGGAGGTATCTGAAGGGCGGGAGAGAATAAATGGAACCCACCGTGAGACGAGACAACCACCGGGAATACACTTCGAGAAAAAAAATTGGGGCGATCAGGAAGGGAAGTCAGTAATGGGGAGTTCTTTGCACTCTTGTAGAAGAAAGGAAAGAATGGCCAATGTCCGGGAAACTGGTCCATCGCTAGACCAAAAAAAGTATTAGGAGGCAAGAGAGGGTTGAGAGACGTGCCCAGGAACATGGCCGGGACGGAGAAAAAATGGCCCCGACAGAACCTTGACCTGCTCGTCGTTCGAATCGACAAAGAAGTCAATATGCAGGGATGCCCGGGGTGGTCTTGAAATCGGGGCAAGGGGGGGGGGACTGGGACCTGAGGAGCCACACTGTAAAGCAGGTGAGGGGGGAGAAAAAACGGAAGAAAGAGCCGGCAAGCAGTAAGCCGGCCTGGCGCAAAAACACGCAGTTAAGGGATTTTAGAAACGCTCGAAACAGAGGAAGGGGTGGGTGCCGTCACGGGGGGGAGACTGGTAGGATAAAACAAAAGGGGCTAGCTGAAAAAGTTCGCATCAAGACCAAATCCCTGCGGGGGATTTCCCAAGAAGCTAGCACCAAGGAGCATCGCCACAAAGCAGAGGGGGCAGCGACTGCCCTAGCCATTCGGGGAAACTTCTCTAAACTTCCTTCCTATACAAGAAACAGGGTCACAAAAGAGGGTCATTGGGAGGTGGGGGAGTGTCGCTAACGGATCCTTCTGGAAAAGGGAGGGGAATTAACTACGGGGAGGGGCAACCAAATGGGGCTCTTCGGGGAGGATCACACACGGGTAAACGCAATGAGGGACCGCCGTATCTGGGACTCTGGAATGCAGGGTGTAGGAACACCAAGGGGGGTTGAAATGCGGAAGACTTGGGCTAAATTTAATTGACGGCTAAAGTACCAAACTGAGAAGGAGATTAGCTGTACTGGGGGGGTTAAAAGAACCTAGTAACAGTGAAGTTGAAGGGGGCTGGGAGCAAGGGGACGGACATAAAGCGCACTGTACATGTTCAGATGAATTACAAGATACGACACACGTAAACATATTAGGGAACTTTGCGAAGTTCGGAGACCACAAAAGAAAAAAAAAAAGGCATGAGATGAATCAAAACATTCAATGAGTTTCTCGAGAAGACGTGGGTCAAAACGTATACCGAAAAAATGACCTACGCAACAAGAGCAGGGAAGAGAGCGGAATTTGTCGACTGCAGGGGGAGAATAGGTGTTGGTACGAGGGGCTTCCGTTTTACCTGAGCTTCCGAGGGCCACCGGTATGGAGGGGTGCCCTAAAAACCGAGGAAAAAGGGGGGAAATGGGGAGGAAGCAGTGGGAAAATAAAAAAATATGGGAGCGGGTTCGGGGAGAGGTGAAGACTGCTAGGGAAAACACACTCGCGGAAGGACTTAAGGAAAAGGAGACCGGGGTGGCGAACAAACCTGGCGGAAATTTAAGCTCCTAGGGCAGTCAACGAAATGCCTTCAAAAAATGCGATTAACGGGGGGGGGGGGGGGGGAAAAGGGAAGCTGAGGGGACTTTCTTCGAAACGGGGCCATGCCAACGAGGACCCGAAAAAGGGAATGAGGGGGGGTCAGACTTTTTCACCGACACGAGCGGAGCCGAAACTAAAAAAAAAGGGAGCCAAGGGGGGGGGGGGTTCGGGGGGACGAACTCATGGGGAGGAACAAGGGATAACGGGGGGGCATAAGGGGCCGGAGGATGTATGCGGCCAGGGAAGCTAGAGGGGAAAGGGTAGGAACTTTGACGGTGAAGAAGGTCAAAGACAAGTGAGTCGAGGGAGAAACGAACAGAGGTTCAGGGGGGGACCTATACTACATGGGGAAATGGGGGACCGAGGACATGGGGGGACTTCCTCGCGTAGGGACTGTGCTCAAGAGAAGAGGGGACTAAAAAGCCACTTAACATAACTTGACAACATCAAAGCTCCCAAAAGACACGAGGGTATGAAAAAAGACAACAGGAAGGGTCGCTCTCTCAAGGGTGACGGGGGGAAGAAGGGAAGAAGTTTGGCAAAAAAAGGGACCTTCTCTCTGTTCCGGGAGGCGTGAAAAATCCGAGAGGGTACGCCCTAAATCACGATCGGAATTTGGCGGGAACTCAGTCATTATCAGGAGACAGATCTCTTCAAAAACGGCACAGCCCCGATTCCGGAAAGAAAAGGGAGGTAAACGAGAAACACTACGACACCCCTGAGTAGCCGAAGCATATGCTGAGGGCGCAAGGGAGGGGGGGAAGGAAGAGGGCCATGAAGGGAGCGATCAGACACAGGGTAAGACGAGATCGGGGGGGAGGTGATAGAAAGAAGGAAACGTCCCGCGGGGGGAAATCCAATCAACACTGAGGTGGACACGAGCAGCGAACCAGGCAGAGACGTTGAAGTCGATTGCTCAGCTTATCCGCTCAAAGTCCGAAAAGACTCCAAGAGGGAGGAGTTGTTGACAGTGAAACAACGAAGAACTCTTTAAGAGAATTACTGGTCCTCAGGTTCGAAGGGCGTACAGAGGCAACCACCCTGGAATGCGACAAAGGGGGAACCGAAAAGGGGCCTTTACCGTTTTGTCGGAGGAGAAAGCAGAGGGAACAAAATTGACGCGGGAGGGCTCGGGAGTCGCAATGGTCAGGAGGCGGCGACCATATGACCGTTCCAAAAAGATCCCGCACGTGAACGTGCTGGCGAGGAAGGAAAATAGGAGAAGGGGAAAGGGGCGCGTGAAGTCTCAAGGGAATTGAAACTCATGCGCAAG
>Ga0179591_1212794_pt1 | contig 15627 bp, 15 predicted proteins | sample CZOMad2_1_08_16f_FD_182891 | JGI IMG/M metagenome (GOLD analysis project Ga0179591, IMG submission 182891) | Vadose zone soil fungal communities from Angelo Coast Range Reserve, California, USA - CZOMad2_1_08_16fungal (PacBio error correction) | ecosystem: Environmental > Terrestrial > Soil >...
CAAGTGGCGAAACGGGGGGAGCGGCAACGAGGGCGTTGGAGCGCCGGAGACAACGGAAGATGTAAAAAACAACTTGTGGACTCGGGAAACGATTGTGGTACTTCGTGGTGAGGCTCGAGAGACCCAGAGAAAAAAAAAAAAAAAAAAAAAAAAAAAAAGGAACAGAGTTTCCAGTAGTCTTGTCGAGCGAGAAAGTCGACAGGGAGGGGAAAAGAATGAAGGGTAGCGCGAACGCAGAGTCTTAAAGAAAAGGGACACAGAAGTCCGCCATCGTGGTGCACGGGTCTTCAAAAAGTTGTCGGAAAGGGAAGTTTTTCAGAGGGCGCCCATGTGGGTTCCGCGACCGCGGGCCATGCCGTCGGGGTACAACTCGGTGCAGTAGGGTGTGCCATCGTTGAGGACAACCGGAAGTTGGTGAAAGAGCGGGATGGTTCCATACGGATGAGGGAAAGCTGGCGATCAGGCCACTAAGGGACCGGGGCAGAAAACGAAACACCCCTCGTTCCCGAGGGTACAGGCAAAGAAAAGGGGAAAGGGACGGACCGGGAAACCGGGAAAAGTCATAAACTTGGGACAGGTCGACGAACCGGAGAGGGATCACTTGAGCACTGGGTGGTGGGCAAAAAAGACGGTGAGATAGGTTGGAACAGTGAAAAAATCTGGAAAAAACGGGAAGATCAGAAAAACGGGGACCCCTTAGATAGGGAGGGACAAGACGTTGTTTAAAACTGGTCGAAAAATCGAAGCGTCGAGGGCGGGAAGTTTGCCGAAAAAAATTAGCCACGTCGAAAGGTCAATAAGTTTTGGTGAGCAACTGCAAGCCTCGGAGCTCAGAAGGGGAACTGCGGCGCGTAAAACCTCCGCAAATTGCAGAAGATCTCTAAGCCGGTCCAGAAGTTACCGGGCGGGTGGCGGCAAATAAAACAGAGAAAACGACGCGAAAGGGCTCTCGAAGTATCGCCACCCAAAACCCCCCCCCACCCACCCCAAGTCCCCAGTGGGATTCAAGCTGGTGACTCCCGGCGAAGAAGCCGTCCGTTTAGCAAGACGCTTGGTCGGGGTGAAAGAGGAAACGAGCGAGGGGCAATCGGTGAGGTGTGAGGTCTTAAGGAAGGGGGGCTGGGGTAACATGGGGAAGGGTGGCTGTGTCGATCAGGGAAAGGGTCCTGAGCTAAAATCGTCATGGCGGCGTCTCAAAAACAGACGGGCACCGGAGGATGCGGCATGGTCTCAGGATGGTCTCGCGGGGGGGAGGACGAACCGTGCGGTCAAAAAGGGTCCCAGTGAAAGTCAGCCTGAGGAGACAAAAAACAATTGGCGGGGTAGTGGCAAAAAGAAGTTTTTGTAACGCAGTCCTCCGGGAGGAGGGGAGGATGCACTGAGCAAAGAAAGGGAGGAGAAGGAACAACCCAGTAGGCAAAGGGGGGACGAAAGTCGTGAAAGAGAGAGGATTTTCTAGAGCCCCTACTCGACGGAGCTTGTATACACGTTGGCCCTCCGGGCTAGATATAGACTGAAGGATTGAGAGAGGAAATAGAGAGTCCGTCTCGGCGATTCGGAAAAGTAGCCAGGCGAAAAAGACTAGCTATGGAGTGGAATCGGGGGATCCTCATCCCAGTAGAATTAAGACACGTTGTCCAAAATCTTTATGTTCGAGCAATTGCTTAGACGGTCGTTCAATACCAAGAGAAGAGAACACGGCGAGGGGTGGTCCGAGCTTTAAGAACGGGTCTTTTGGAGCCAACAAAAAGAAAGGGTCCAAAAATAAAATTAAAGAAAGAATGCAGCCTAACGTTGGATTAGAAACCAAGGACACCGCCCGGGAGGGCACGAAGCCGGGGAACAGGTGCCAGCGATGTGTGGAAGGGATTTTACTTCAGCTGCAAGTCACGAGGGGGAACAGAGAGGACGAAACTGACTTTACCCCTGATCAGGAGAGTCAAGTCGGCGACCGGCTGGGAGAAAGAGGAAATTAAGGGTTTCGACGCCGGGGGCACGGAGATTCATACAATCATGAAAGGAACGGAAAAAATTCATTCCCCCAAAACCACTTCAAGGGGAAGCTGTACAAAGGGGATACGGTATTAGGACGGGTGAAGGGGAAAGGCAAATTGAGTGAACCAAACAACTTGGTTTCTGGGCCTTGAGGGTGTGGAAAATGACAACGCTCATCGTTAGACACCGAAAGGGAGGATGCGGGAAAGGGGGGAAAGCGAGCAAAAAACGGGAAAAAATGAGCGTCGATATTTGTCGAACGAACCGTCCGCAAACACCTTCTCCGCCAGAAAGGGCACGTCCGAAAATGTTGAAAGCTGAGGGGAGCAATAAAGACGACTACTCACTCTCAAAAGGGGGGATCTTACAACAATCGCCTAGAGCATGGGAAAGGTACAGGGGAGTAGTTTGGGGGGGAGGAAAAAGAGTGCGGGGGGGGGGTGTTGTTTGCGGATGCCGGAGTAAACCCGACCGGGAGGGGAAAGAAAAGACCTTCACCAAGACTAAACTCCACTATACCTCCTGGCAAAAACGTGGAGATTCCTCCGTCTAATGAGAAGAAAGACTCTCAAAAAACAGACACAACGAGGAGGAGGGAGGTCTCGGTCGATAACTCTACAGACGAGACATAACGGTTCGTCAACTTTTTTCAAGTCGACAGGAAGGGAGGGAGCTATCGCGGGTGATGCTGGGACCAATACAAGGAGGGTGAGGGAAGGGACGGCCTACTAATGGGGACTAAAATCGGAACTCAGGTTCACCCAAGGTGCTGAGACGAGCAAAGATTCCGGGACTCACCGAAAAGAAAATGGGAGGGGAGCGCAAGGGACGAGAGGAACGGTCGAAGGCGGAAAGTGAAGGGTGATTAGTTTTCTGCAGACAAAATCCAGCTAAAACTCGCGGACGGTGTATGGGACGGAGGTGGAAGAAACCGCGAAAACGGGACCTTGGCGACGATGAAGACGGGGTCATTTTGGGCCCAAAAACACCCAGAAACAACGGACTCAAGTCACGCTGACTGAAAGGACAAGGGAGAAACGGGACCAAATCTGCTGCAGGAATGGGCCCGATGAATATGGGGGGGCACGGCACTGTTTTTTAGTGGGAGGCCTGAAACTGCCGGCATGACCGCGGAAAGGTCGCAAGCGCCACCCGAAACAGATTAACGGTTCGGAACCGCACAAGGCGCAGGAAGTTAACGCACAAATAGGGTCACCTCTATGGAAGGGGAGGGCCCGCGTCCCCAACACGCCTCCGCCGGCTCTTCAGTTCACCGAAGGACCTACAACCCTTGAAAAAACCAGAGAGATAAGAGAATGTGGAATCCAACGCATTAAAGTCCAGGGGAATTGTTTACGACGAAAGTCCGAACAGGCTTCTTTAAGGTTATGGGCAAGGAGGTATAAGACTCTGTGGGAGCGCAACCAACCCAACGTCGTATCTGCAGCCTTTACCACGAGAGGCGTACAGAGAAAAACATTTGTCGAGAACAAACGGAAAGGCAGAAAGCGAGGACCAGTCCCCACTAGGAGGGAAGCTGTCAAACCAAGAGGCCGAAAGTCCGAACTTGGGGGGCGACGACGCGAAATCGGACAGGATCGACAGAAAAACGGGCAGAGAAATCGTCGGATAAAGAAAACTCATCCTCGCGGACGTAAAACCTTATTTAGGTTATAGGAGAACTCTCTCCGCCGTCGCCGTAGTAAAAGAAGGAAGAAAGTGCGTCTCAACACGACCGAAGTGAAACTCCGGCGTGCTTCACCCTGGGGCATAGCTCCTCGGAAAACTCCGTAGGTCCAAAAAAACGGAGGGGGGCTCCGACAATACAAACCAGCCAAGGGGGCTGACGAAAGGCCAAATTTCCACACCGGGTGTTACCAATTTTAGAGTAACCCGCAACCTTACCTCACTTAAACTAAAACGCAGACCTGTTTCCCAGGCAAATGGGGGTCGACAAAAGGGACAGGACCGAACTCCGGGCGGAAAAAAACATTCACGATAGGAAAGGAACACGAGGATCACCGGAAAAAAAGTCTCGACCTCCCCACATTAAATTACCCCAGGGAAAAAACCGGGCGGAACCAGCTACGTCGGCGAAAGTCGCAGTGCGAACCAAGAAATCGACCAGAAAAGGATTCGAAGGCGGCACGCGGAGACCCATCAGTCCTAGAAGGATGCGCGCCGATCAGTCCAGACTCACGTCCGCTTGCAATAGCCAGCTCAAAAAGAAAGGTCGCGACAAACGCTGACAAACGAGAGGACGAAAGACGAGGGCGGCCGACGTTCCGACCGAACGCAGCAGAAAACGGCAAACCACCATTCTGCCCGGGACGGTGCTGAGCTAAGCTGAAAAGGAAACCTCGAGAAGAGGCGACCAAATCATCCTTCGTGGAAAAGAGGGGGGATCAACTGGAAAATTCCAAGATTTTCCGGCGACCGTTCGATTCCCAAAGCCGGTGGCAAGAGGGGAAATCTCCATGCGTTCTCAAAGAACCAATCGGCAAAGTTTCTCAGAAAAAGCAGCGGGCGACTAAAGACCAAGCATGGGAAAACGCATAAAGGGAAGTAGTGACCGGAACAAAGGAGGGGAATGGGGGGAAAAAACCAAAGGCGGAACATTAATCGGAGGATCGACAAGCGTGCCAGAAAGAAGGAAGAAGGTGGGACCGAAACACAGTCCTGTTCCCTGGGCAGAACCGGGGAGGGACAACTGAAAACCGCACGTGCTCAAGAAAAGAAGAGGCGGCTGGGCCCTAGAAGGAAAAAGAACCATGGGGCGCCCCGAGGGGAAAACCAAACCCTCTACGCTACTAGGCCTCGAAACCCGGAAGGGGGAAGCCGGCTAAACCACAGAGTGCATAAATGAAAAATAGAGCAGAAAGCCATCTCTCTTAGTGAGAGCAGATGAAAGTAGAAAGGAAAATTACAAACCCGACGCCGACCCAATCAGCAACGAGGAATCGGAGGGAAGAATCCTTCGGTGAAAAAGTTGTGAATTGACTGTTTCGTACGGGTTGAAGATCGACATCAAGAACCGAAAAATCGTGGCAACAAGGGGCACCAAGTTGGGAGAAACGAGGTCCGACAGGCGCTAAAGGAAAAAAAGCCTAAAAAGGCCCACGGACGAACAGATGAGAAAACGTCGAAAAAAGGAGGAGGAAAGAGAGAGACAGAGTCTATCAAGTGGTGGGCGATGAAAAGGGCGGGTGGAGCTCATGGCAAAAGAGGGGGTAGTCAAACAAGACAAAAGCGGAAAAAGGTGTTAAAGGTGGAAGGGTGAAGGTTCCAACCAGGACTGACAGGAAAAAAACAATTTGAAAAAGGCTTCTCCGGGGGAGACCGGCGATTGGGAGAGAACGAAAAGAAGGGGACCTCTAGAGCAGGAAGCCCCTATAGGGGAGAGTGTTCGGAAGCAACCAGCTGTGGGTGAAAAAAGAACAAGTCAGGGGGGGGGGGTCAGGGAGGGTATACTTTGGGGGATAAGCACAAAAAAATGGGCTCTGCCCGCCGAGGGAAGCTTCTCCTTCGAGAAACTCATCTAAGGGGGCAAGGTGGGCCATGTAACACGGAAAAATGCGCAACGCGGGCCATAGAAGGGGCAAATGAAGGACACCTATCAGTGCTTCGTGGGCAAACCCCTCGGGCCCTGATGGGGTCAAAAAGAAGAAAAAAATTGACACTGGCAAACGGCGCCATGAGGCAGCACCGTGGTCAGGAAAGGTCGGAGGCCGGAATCTAAAAAAAAAAAGGGAGCACTGTTTATTGTGTGGAAAACCCAAGAAAGTGGGGGAAACCGGGAAACCCTGCTTGGCCAGACGGAACAAGATCGAACACGGAATTAGCCCATGAGATCGGGGATGTCAACCGACGGATGTGAAAATGGAAAGAGAAGGACTGCACGCGCTGGGAGGTTGCACCCGCCGCAAGGTCACGAACGTTCCGATTGTTTTGTTTTTGGATGGGGGCATGAAACTGCAGGAACGCCTAGACTGCGTATGCGGGGAGGAACGTACTGCAACCATCAAGTGCGGAGCGCGCAGCGGTCCCCGGTAAGAGATGGAAAGAACACGAGTCGCAAAAGGAGGGAGCGCGGGAATGAAACGGCAAGGTGTTATTCGCTTGGACCGAAAAAAGAAGAGTAAACTGTCGAAAAGGATGGGGTCGTGTGTCGTCATGGAGTCCGCCGAAGAGTAAATTGACGGGGGACCGTACTGTGGCGGGAGAGGAAGGGAATGGTTGACGAGTTGGCTGGTGTCGCCATTAGGGGAGAGCAGGTCGAGTTGGAAAGGGCAGGGGTCTAAGTCGAAAAAAAGCACAAGTCGAGGTAAGTAGTCGTCAGGCTTTTTGGGGGGGGAAGAGTGTAAACAACCTAAATTGTGTTGGCACTGAAATAGGCGAAAAAAACGTGGGATGTGGGGCAGCAAGGTCCGGGTGGTGGGTGGGAAACTCTTATCATCAGGGCGGTTCTATACAGTGAAAGGCGGGGGGGGACGCCGATCTCTTCACACAGTAGGTCGGCGACGCCGACTGAGGCCTAAAACAAGGATGCGCGGAACCAAACATCGACTCGAAAAAAGTGGGGGGGAACCGCTAGGAGTGAGCAAAACAAGTCATTCAAAGAAAAAAGATTGGTAGGAAGGACGTCATTCGAAACCGAATGTCGGACAACCACAAATTGAGGACCGGGTGAAGACCGGCAATCGGCCAGTAGAAATTCACGTGGGGCCAACATGAGGGAGTTCAAAACGAAACTGCTGGAATAAAAAGAATCGGAGACACTCAGCATCTCTACCAATACGGTGGTGTACCTCGGGAAAATTGACTAAAGAGGTAAGGGGGTGGGAAGCTCAAAAAAAACGTATCCAGTAAACTTCAGCAGCAAAAAGATTGGCTTCGAAAGGGGGGGGACGGTAATTCGCCGCATTAGTGCAAACGGGGAGGTGGTGTAAAGGGTGGGTGAGGAAAGGCTTCAGTCACATGGAGGGACATGACTCGGGAACCCACTGAAACTTGACACCGATCGGGAGAGAAAGAGTCGGAACCGCTTAATCAGGTGGCGCCGAGGGCGGGCCGAATTCAGGCCAGGGAAAGGTCATGCAACATGAACAGGAAAACCAGCACACTTTCATCAGGAAAAGAGTTGCGGGCGGTGAAACTTCAGGGAGCACGGTTTGATAGGAGCGCAATTGGGCGGCGTGTGCCTGGGGTGGGCAAAAGAAAGAAAGACATCGGCCAACGGATTGTCGCTAGGGGCGGCAGGCCAGGCGAAAAACCATTCGTAGGAGACGCGCGAGTTGGCGAACTGGGCACACTCCATGCCGACAGCCGAAATTTCCGATAGACATGGAGACTGCCGGGTTCAACGAGAAAAGGGGACAGGGAACGCAATCAGTTAAGATCAACCGCACCGCCGCAGATAGTAAAACTAAGGGAACGCTTTTATAGGTGAGCAATAAAAAAAAAAGATGGACCATAACAATGCAAGGGGGGAGGAAAAAACACAGCCGCGTCAGTGCGAAACATCTCACAAAAAATTAAGGAGGAAGGAGGATCGGTGGTCCCGAAACCGGGGAACGCAGGGGAAAGAAGGTTCGTCAACACTGGACTCAAAGGGAGAGAGGGAGTCGGGTCGGAAAATTGGGAACGGCCAATAACGTTTCTCCGTCAATAACTAACGGCATGTGCCTTATTCGTGCGAAGGGGGGAAAGATGAACACTTGATTATGATCTTGGGGAGTACCAGGCTATCTCGCTAACACGGGAAGCAAAAGAAAATGGTCGGATGCCAGTAGCCAGCGAAGGCGACTGCGGTCGGACGGGGGAGGCGAAAAAATCCGCTACGAACGATAAAGGGCACAGGGGACGGGGTTCGAATCCGAAAAACTTTTCCGAAATTGGATAAACGAGGAAGGTCCCACCTCGAGGCAAAACAAAAAAAAAAGGTCGCGAGAAAATGGATGAACCGGAACCATGATCCAAAAAAACTCTGCGAAGAGGGGGGGACAAGGGAAGATTGGGGGGGGGGGGGGGAAGGGACGTGGAAAGTGGAGGAAATGCACGTGAAGGCGTCGGCCAGCGGTGCAACCCTGACAAAGGGACCGCGTTCGAAAGCCGCAGACGTGGAGCGCCAAAAACGGAACGAGACTTTCGGGCGCGACTATGTACCGCGATGCTGCATGAAGAAAAGGGAAAAAAACCCTTCAAAAACCACATCGCGGAAAAACCTGGAAGGTCTAGGGAGGAGGGTCGAAGGGGGTCAAGATCAACTAAAATGTCTTCGAAGGCAATGCTATACCTCTTCGGTGAAAGAAAAAAACCCGAAACAGTGTAAGACGGCTCGATCGGAACAAAAAAAAATAAAGACGAAAGGCACTTGCGACCCGATAACGGGAACGGGGGCAATTCAATCGAAGGTGAAATCACAAGACAACAACGTGTGAACGAGTGGCGCAAAAAGGAAACGGGGGGCCTCCTCGTCTCTTGTTCAAAGAACGGAGACAAGTCGAGAGTACGGCCTCAGTAAGAAGGTAAGTAGGAGCTAAGTCCAAAGGGAGTATAACCGCGGGTAAAGGTGGAGGCAGGAATCAAATTCGCAGCCGGCGGCGCCTACCTAAGGGGTGAAAGAACCGCCGGCAAAAAATGGATAACAGCGCCAAATCCTGATATTAAGAAAAAATACGTCAAAAAAACGGAGAGAGGCCTACAAATACCCAAGCACAAGTGTGTTGATCCACGACGAAAAACAAGGGGGCGCCAACTGTAAGTGGAGGGGGACCAAAAGGGCTTACCCCTAAACCGGAACACATCAAACTTCACGGGAAAGCGAACGGTGCCCTGTTTGGTGCGCGACACGCATGAAAAAAAAGAAACCTTGCGTCAACAATTAAAAGGATCAACCTCGGACACCAAATTTGCAGCCAAAGTACGAACTCCAAACAAGGGAAGGGGGGAAGACATAACCTCAACCGGGCGGGGAAATAGGAAAAGATTGAAGTCAAATAAAAGACACTACCAAGACAAGGAAGGTCCTTACGAGCCGGCGGCCGAGAACCCGAGGGAATTACTTCTCGTAGGGAAACGGGAGATGGCTTTCCATAGAAACAAAGAGAAAAAAAATTCTCACTAAAGTGGACGCTCCTCCTGCCGCGGAAGCGGGTCTCTAGCGCGACGGGGTGTCGGCAGATAACTACCAAGAGGGAAGGATTCCACAAAAAAGCAAGACGGCGAAGGCCTTATCTCGGGCGGGGCGGCACTTCCACGCCGATCGATGTGTCTAGACGCGGGTTCAAATCCGTAGGGGGGGGGGGGAAAAAAGATCAACAGCAAAGTTCTGAGAGACTGATGACCACGGGGAAAATGGCCAGCAAGGGGTCCACATAGTCCCCCTCGAAAAAAAACATAAAACCTTTGAGCCGCGAAGGCACGGAGGAGAAACATTATTAAACGAAAAGGAAATGGGGCCCGAGAGAAGGACACGGTGGAGTGGGGCCAATCGATGAGAAGAGGGTGTCCCTAGGGAAACGAAAACAGGATCTGGCCAGATACAAAAACCTGCACATTACCGTAACTCCCCACGATTGAACAAGGTGGGGCCTTTCGCAAAACAGATGGGTCCCAAAGGGGACCGTCGGCGTTTAAGAGGATGCTGTGGGGCCGGAGAAACCACACCATGGGCGCCATCTCAAACCCTCTATACTCTATCGCCGACCTGGACCGGAAACAGAAAGGCTAAACCACCTGACGGACGGGACCAGATTAACCCGATCCAGCGAGGATGAGCGCATGTACCGATGTAGGGCAGGGTAAATAAGGAAAACAATCCACGCTGGAGCGCTACCATTGGGAAAAAATGGGGAAAAGGAGGGAGGAATGGATGATCATACCCAACCAAAAAATTTAGCTTGGGGAGATCACAAGGTGGGACAGCTGACTTTAAAAGAAAAAAGCTCAAAAAGACACCGTCATCAAACGGTCTCCAAATCAGTATCGAGACGCGGAAAAAAAACAACAACGGAAAGATGCTATATATCAGCTGGTTGGCAGCCTTGGTGGGGCCAGAAAAAAAGGGGCAGTTTGTGTCTTAAAATCGCATATAAAAATTTATCCGCGAGAACAAGGTTCTGTGTTCTGGTGGTCATCCAGGACTAGCAGCAATTTGGACCGAGACGGACGAGCTATCAAAGCCCGTGGAGAGGGGTTGCACGACCGGAATGAGGGAACCTCTGCGAGGGGGCACGCGCTTGGCAGGTCCGGGGGGTAGGCATGGGCTGACCTGCAAGGGTTGTACACGGCTGCAAACCGGTCGGCGAGAAGCGTCTGAATGGTGGGTGGGGACCATAGAGCCAGGGTGGGGCAGGAAAAACCACAACCGATGCGTCGCGAACAAAAAGACCTCGAAGTGGGGGGGGACAAGCTGAGGCAACAGGCAACGGAAACATAGGGGCGTGTCCATACGTATAAGAACCGGCGTCGAGCAAGAAGAGCATGTCTCGGCAAAGGGAAAACCCCTCGGTGAAAGATGGGTCCGGGAAACGACACCGGTTACTCGGAGGACGCCTCCCCATTCCAGGACAGAAAGGGGCAGCAGTCGAACGGCCATCAGAGGGAGCAAACGTGCGCCTGGTGGGTGGGCAGCATGCGTGAAGAGATGGTCACCGAGCAACCCGCTTGGACAAGGAAAGGGGAAAGCAAATCAAAACAAGGAGGGCCAGAAGTCGTTCCACGCTGAAGTGTGCAACAAGGCATGAAGGGAAGTGCGCCGCCCCTGAATCAGCACGTCAAACTGGAAAAGAAAGTGGGGGGGTTGCTTAAAGTCAGCAGAGGAAGAGGGCGGTCTGCGAAAAAGCACAGAGAGAGGCTCCAGATGGGAAAGTTCCCGGGAGCGACGGACAGGGTGTCTTAGCTCGAAGAGGCGCCGAGCGAAGTTCTAAGACAAATGGGTGTCCATGCCAAAGGGGAAAGACCTGGCTGACAGGGTCAGGGGGCGTGGTAGTCCATAGGAGTCGCCGCCGGAAGGAAAAGCAAATTAGTGGACGAGCCTTATTTGGCGGGGGGAAAGTAAATACTTGAAAAGGTAACGAGGCTTGGGGATACGGGAAGGGTCCGGATAGAAACATGTCGAGTTCGGGCTCTCTCGAGCAACAGCCGGAAAAAAGGGGATTGCATGAACAGGGGGACGTCATGATAGGGGGTTTTTTGTGGCGGGTACGAAGACCCGGCGCAAGGGGGTCCCGTTGGGGTCGATTGGGAGACTGTCGACGAACCACACTTGGCCGGGTTGTATGCGATCCGGTGTGTTTAAGAATGCGATCCACTAGGGGGGGGGGGGGGAGGGGTGGCCAGACACGGGAGGGAAATCCCCATTAGTTCGGGGGTGAGAGGAAGATGTAACGGAATCGGAGAGGCTGGCGTATATACAGAGACCTTTTAGAAAGGGGGGGAGTCCACGATTATGAATAAGACTTTGATCGACTATTGTAAGAGTCCAGTATTCCATTCGACGGTAGGTGCCGGAGGCAAAAAACGCCTTCTAAAAGAGAAAAAAAGGAAGGATCGGTTTGACTTCATCTTTCCATGAGAAGAAATAACGTTGGAACTGCTTAAACTCACGCGCCTTGCACTGGCCCGTCGAAACATATGAAGGAGATTTGGTTGAAAAGAGGAGAAAGATTAGAAGCGTTCCGGGGGTTGAAGCACCACCGAATCAGACAGGACAAACCGTCCAGCATAGCAGAAGAACTTGCGGAGAACCAGCAAGGAACTAATGAAAGTCAGGAAGAAGGAAAATAGCTATTTGGGGGAAAAAGGGGGGGAGGAGCGGAATAAGGAGAGAAAGCGTCGGGACGCCCTGAAAAGATCGGGCAACGTCGAGCGGAAGGGGAGGAGTCCGCGTAATCAATCAGGTGGAGAAGTCTGGACGGCCGCGTTCAGCAAGACAGAAAAGAACTGCATGAACAGTGTCCCAGGAATAGTTCCAATCAAAAAAGATGCGAGTGTGGTATCCACTGGGAAGGGAGAGACAAGCTGGAATCTGGGGGGGGCCCCCTGCAAACACAAACCCGTGGGTTTTTTTGGGGGGTGCCGGTTTGTTCAGGAAACCCTCTATCAGAGGCCAATCATGTAAATCCTGAAAGGAAAAGCGATCATTCGGAGAAAAAATCGTACGACGAGGCCAATTTTTCGTAACACAAGTCAAAGAGAAAACGCGTCTAACTGGGGAGGAACCAAAGCAGACAAAGGGCACGGGTTGAACGAGATAGACGGAAGGCACTCTCGCGCATACGGGTTCACAGGGAAAAAAACTTTCGCCGATCAGCCGACCGGTAACTGCAAAGACGTTATTGGAACATCAATCACGACCCTAGAGGAAAAAAAAATAACGGCCGACTGAAGAAAACTGTTGCGAGATCGAAGTAGGGGTCGGCGACGAATCTCCTCAAAAAGGGAAAGGACAATAGAGAGGTCGGAAAAAGAAAAGAAAAGCGGTCATCCTTTTCAGCCACTGAGGGGCCGGAAGGGAGAGGCAGCAAGTCATGGGTCTGAGGGGAGGACAATTCGAACGTAGGAGCTAGGGGGAATCCTGCTATCAGGACGAATGTGTCCCGAGGAAACCCGGGAAGAGGAGCGTTAGTCTGGAGTCTACGGCGAGGCGCCCAGGGTAACGGATCAGACCAGTCGGGCAGGGAGGGGGGACTGGGGGGGTCTGCGCCAGCCTTCGTCGACTAACAAGGAGCCAAGGGGGCAGTCCTTGACGGTCGCAGGAATCCTCGACCGAAAAAGAAGACGATTAGAAAAAAGTCAGTTCACACGGCACCACCGGCACGGAAGGCAGAAGATAGCAAGAAACGGCCTGAACCGTACCAGTCTATCACAGAAATCACTTGAGAATGGGGGGGGGGGGGGGGGGGGGGGGGTGGGGGGGGGGGGGGGGTGGGGGACAAAAGGACGTTTGGGGAATTAAAACTGTTTCATTAGGTTCGGAGAACCGGAGGGAACGAAGAGGCTCAAAATGAAACTGGGGTCTTTTCTACCCAGAGAAGGCGCGAGACGGAAGGAAACCCTCGACGGGTTCCAAGGTTTACGAGTACACCTCAGGAGCCGCCGAAGAAAACAAAACCCTTCGAAACGATCACTTGTGCAAAAAGGAGGAGCCGTGTCAAAGTAGAAGTTAGAAAGGGACTTTTCGGCGCAGGAGAATGGGAAGTTTAGGGCCCAGGAGGAAACGCGTCGGTGGTGAGCTTCAAACAACCAAACGACCAGAGTGACGAAAGCACTCTAGAGAAAAAATCGATGTCACGTACTATGGTCACGATAAAGGAGAGTGCAATTCCTAGAACGGTGCAACCAAGCCGTGGGGGCACACTGATGAAGGCTACGACAGATGGGCCGGGGGACACGTGAATAAGAGAGACGGCGGGCTGGCCAAGATACGATGCGTGCCAATCTCAGATAAAAGAAGGCAAGTCTCATCTCCGCAGAGCGCTACAACGTAAGGGGTCAGGAGGCTCTCGAGCATACAGCCGGCAGACGCCGGAATGCGTCCGACCCAAAGAGGGTTAAATCGGCGGAAACACCGTCCGGGCATCAATTTCAATCAAAGAGCCCAAGCTAGATCAGCTTTCGTCAAACAAGGAGAGATGGCTACAAATACCCCAAGTGTGGTCTCACTAGCATAAAAAGGGACGCACGGTAAAGTTGGTGAGAAGGCAAGGGGCCGTACGCACCGGAAAACTGACGGGGAAAGAAACGGAAAACCGACTGGGTAACGAAAAAAAAAACGTACATATCGAACTGGCGATCAAGTACAAATATTCAAAACGACAGGGGCCCCGAGCCAGGGAAGATACGAATCAAAAAAAAACATGAGATCCAGGAAAAAATAACAACCCCAAAGGAGGCGGGGGAATATGCGTAATAAAAAACAAAATCGACCGAAAGAAAAAACGTCTGGGCGTCCACTGTAAAAAGAAAAAGAGGAGCAGAGGACGGCGATGCTCGAAGGGGGCGTGTCGCTGCCTCCGCGCCCAGAAGGGGAGACGAGAAAATGCCTTAAGACGCCTCAACGCGCACGAGCGAGGGTGCATCCGAGGTTCGCGATACTCAGCTACCATCTCACTTCAGGCAACACCATCAACGTTAGAAAACTACCGGGTCGGGCAACTTCCCCGAAAGCGGAATTCAGGAGCCCCTGGTCTTCGGGACACGCCGGGAAAGGGAGATAGACTTAAATTCTGGCCGCCGTGGCCTCTGTATCCATCTCTTACCCAACACAAAGGCTGAGGCAAAACTCACGACATTAAAACTTTTTGCAGCAGCGGTCGTCAAATCATGAAGGTGCCTGGAGAAGTGATGGGGGGGGCCGATGAATAGCTTCAACGATTCCCAAAAGAAGAAGGACAACGAGGGGTTGGCCAGGCAAAAAGGAAAGAGTTACCGGCGCAGACCAGCGGCCATGGCGCTATGGGGGAACAGAAGAGATTGGTCGCCACGTGTGCAAGGTAAGGGAAGAGAAAGGCCAAGGAAGCGGTAGTGCTCGCCGCCGGAGCGGATGGGCCCGCGGAAAAGAAGGCACGGTTGTAGTGTGGGGGGGAAGTGCGCTCGGAAAGGCAAGTACTGGGGAAGCGGACGTGTTGCTGGCAGACGCTAAATGTCTCTGAGCTGCAGAGGGCGCGGGTGCTGTGGGTGACTGAGAACCCTACGGCTCTCCGAGCGGCTCAATCAAAAAAATGAATGGACGGAGAAGCATAAGAATGGGGGAACCGGGTGATCTCTCAAGAGCATAAGAAACGGTGTGGAAAGCGTAATGGGGTACTATGCATACTCACAAGAACAAAAGAGGGAACGGAGATAAAAAGTTGTAGCAATCTGAAGAATCCTAAATGCGAACACGCCACCACCGCCGGATAGAACAAACCACGTGCTCAAGCCAAGATGAATCAGATAAAAAACAACTTATTCTTAATAGAAAGCTTTGGCGAGACTTGTTCACAAGCTGGGGGGGGAGCGCAAAGTGTAGAAAAGAGGGAATGTCCCATGGGGAGAAAAACATGAAAGATGTTCTGGGGATGTTGGATTATTCCACCCGTACCAGAATCAAAATGTAACCGAAGGGAGACTATGAAATCAGTGCAGTGTTCGAGGGAGAGGACACCGTTCATGAGGACCATCTTCTCACGAACGCTGAGGAGCTGTCGGTAATGGGGGTGCAGCAGGCGACCAGGGGTCGGCGAGAGATCGAGGTTTCCGATGGTCTAAAGGGTTGCGAGTTCAAAAAAGGACAAACCGCCGTCGAAGCGACAGACGCCAGGGAAATCGTTGTGCCTCACCGAAAAACCACGTTGGCGACATCGAGGATTCAAAGGAGGAAGAGGAACGAGGCCGGCGATCAGCAAACTATAAGGTCGGGCAGCCCGTGCAAATGAGGTGAAAAGATGGGTCGGCACAAAGGGGAATATATTGCCTTTCCCCCGGCTGCGCCCCGGGGGGGGGGGGTAAAAAAAAAACATTAGCGCCGGCCGGAGAGGCAGCACCTGGTGAGGGGTGCAACCTCCTGTGGGGTAGAGGGAAGTAAAAGAGGGACAACAAGGACTTGGCCAGAAACGGTCGCGCGAACACTGGAGGAACGATAGAGGG
>Ga0179591_1299167_pt1 | contig 15626 bp, 22 predicted proteins | sample CZOMad2_1_08_16f_FD_182891 | JGI IMG/M metagenome (GOLD analysis project Ga0179591, IMG submission 182891) | Vadose zone soil fungal communities from Angelo Coast Range Reserve, California, USA - CZOMad2_1_08_16fungal (PacBio error correction) | ecosystem: Environmental > Terrestrial > Soil >...
AAAGGGGAATAAGGGACAGTAGTAAGAAAAAACATCCCCACCAGGGATGGAAAAGACCAAGGGGTACCACTACAGGAAAATTAAAGAGGGGAAGAGGGCTTGGAGGGGTTGATTTCGGGGCGTAACCAAAAAAGGGCACAACGGTTGTGGAGAGGGGGGGGGAAAGAGGGAGGGCCACCTGGGAGAAGGGGAGGGATCAGACATCAGTTAACGCAAAAGAAGTTCTCAGAGGCCGTAGCAGGAAGGGCTCTTGGAAACGAAAAGAAATACATACGCGATTGGAAAGGGGCAGCGGACGATATCATAGGCGAAGGAACCTATAACGTCTGGTGGGGGGGGGAAAAGGGACGTGGAAGCACCATAGGCAATCGGGGTTTTGGGATTCGGAAGGGAAAGACATAAACGACCGTATATGAGGGGTCGAGATGCACGATGAGGTTTCATCACCGAGAGGTCAGATATCAAAAGAGATCAGGATCAGGAAGGAAAATCAGGGAAAAAAAGAGGATCCAAGGGCCGGGCACCGATTGATAGAATGACCCTCGATTAAAGTCCTGGGGGCTCAACGGGGGGTGGGGGGAAACTGATTGTCATCGAAGAATTATGTCAGCAGAGCCTGGGAAAGGAAAGCACAGAGGCGCGTCAAGGCTGAAATGGTGCGATAAAAAACAATGCATAAAGGGAAGTGTCCAGAAAGACGGAAGGATATTCGGAGATTAAAAAATAAAGCTTCGCGAGGGGGAAAGGTCCAACCCTCCTCAATCCTCTTGCACCTGACAAGGGTTAACCAGAGGGGGGGTCCCCCTGCTTTGCCGAGCTCGTGAACCAAAAAGGGAGAGCGTCCCTGGGGGAATTGTTCAGGGGCTGGGGAGGGAAAACCGCCAGTGAGGGGGAAGCAAACTTTGAAATCAAGGACGGAGGGCCGTCTTTGTGGAGCAAAAGTACTCGGACAGGGGTCAATCGAGGAGCGCGTCCGGCAAGCAGACGATATGTGAGGACGAGCGGCTCGATGAAAAATGACCACGGGTTAAGGAGTATAACGAGACCTAAGGGGGGGAGGGGTTAACATAAAAATACATCATTCACGGTACCGTGAGGGCTCCAGAGAAAACCCAGGAAGGTTTTCGACTGCCAGAAACCCCGATACTACCGTTGGAGAAACTTGGCCTTCCTGAGTCTCTTTGGGGATGACAGGCTCTTATCTTCGAATCAAAACACTGGGGTCACCGCGGAGCGGCCTCGCGTCGGCGGATCAAAATCCTTCCGCCACAACGGATTGAATTAGGGGGGAACCAAAAATATGGAATTCTATTAAGGCTGAAAAAAGGGGTCGTGCGAGGTAAGGTTTCAAGAAAACTACAACTGGGTGAAAGGTGAAAGGAATTTAAATAATACTGACGAAAACAGGATATTAAATCAAGGTGTCTGCCGCTCTTGTCACTGAGCAGCCGAAGTCATCATTATGATCGAACAAGGAAACTCAATTCTACATGTCGGGAATCATCAGGAAAAATAGGGTCCACGTCCCTCATCTTCGGAGAGGGGAAGGAAAGGAGGGGAGAAAAGAGAAGGTGGACTCCCAGATCAAAAGAGATTTTAAGGACAGGGGAAAGGAGACTGGTCCCCTCAAGGAAAAAAGGGGCGACGTGAAGCTTTCGGGCATTTCGAAGAAAGCGCCTTGGAAAGTATTTTAAAAGGTGCAGCTCTATATTGACGGAAAAGGAAGGTTTTTAAAATAAGGGACCACATACGAAGAACAGGATCCTAAAATCTGGCTCTGGAGAAAAAATAGAAAAGTTTCGGAATAGAGGTAAGAACTTTGTGCGGAGAAAAAAAGAACAAAGAAGGTCAAAAAAGGGGGACAATTGACTGGGGGTCAGAAAAAAATGTTACACGGGAGAAGAGGGTAAAAAGGAGGCCACGGGAAAGAACAAAGTCGGGCGAAAAAAAAGAAGATGAAAGACTGCTAGGGCCCGAGGAAAGTTGGCTAGTTTAAACAGTCAAAGAAAGGGGGGCAACACGGGACTCTCCTGGGGAACGGTTCAAAGGTAAGAAGCTTACAACGTCGGAAATGGGCAAATAGCGGGATCACTGCTAGGAAGAGAGAAGAACTTAACAAAGTGGTGAGAAAAACAAAAGGGAGATGAAAAGAGAATATAATAAATTAAGTAAGGAGGGACCGGACGTGAACTTATAAAAAGAGGGAAGGTTCGAAAGGTGCTAACATCGAGGAAAGGTTGCCCCTCCTCTGCGCGGGTCTCAGTTGAAAAAAGAAAGTAACGCGGAAACAGCGAATGGGCAGGGATAAGGGCGCTTGCGAAGGAGGGGGAGGGCAGCATCTGGCGGAGAAGTGTTGAAAGGAGAAAAGGTTGTCGCAAAAGGTCACCGGGTCACACTTTCACCCGGGGGCTCCCATCTAAAGATAAAGAAAAGAGAAACTGACCCATCTACTGAAGCATCTAGGGGGAAGAGAGAGATAAGGTCATCCAGGTTCCTAGGGGGCTTCGGTTAAAAAAAACGTCCCATCGAAACAAGTTTTTGCAGCGAAACAGGAAAACTAGGGCATTCCCTCGAGAAATGAAAAAAAAAAGGAAAAGTTCATTTCTGGTGGGGGGGGGGATGGGGAGAGAGCCTAAAGGGGGGGGGGAAGACTAGCGTGAAAAGGTTTGGGGGACCCTCCATGGAGGGAAAAAAAAATGAGTTGAAAACTATTTGTTCTGCTTAATCATCCTCAAAAGGGGGAGTCCGGAGGGAGGAAGGGGTCTGAAGCGTCCTACCGCTGCACAGAAGGGAAACCGATGAATGCGATTTGGGGGGTAGAGAGGACTTAAGGCCCCTTAAGTTTAAAAAGGGAGTAAAGGGCACAAGAGCCAAAGCCGACGAGAAGGCGAAAGGTCAGAAGGGGGGAAAAGCAGTCCCTAAGGAGGGGACGGACCTGTTCGGAGGAAGGAAAAATTTCGAGAAGATAAGGAAGTTCACTAATGACTCTCAAGGACAGGATTTGAGTTTGGGGGGGGTAAAAATCAATGGTGGGGGCAATCTGGAAGGGGATTATTCCTCCTGGCCAGGGCTTGGAAACGGGCAACGGAAGACGAAGGATGCCCGTTTGTGGCCGGGGGGAAAGACCTAGGGAATGTCCTCAACATGGAAGTGTCGGGCGATAGAGAGAGGAGGGGGCGAGAAACCGTGAATCAGGGGTCAAAAACCAACCGGCAAGACCCCCTGTAATGGATGGGTCAAAATGGGGAAACCCCTGGAGGTTTCAAGAAAGAGGCTCAAAGGACCATTAAGAAAAATTTTTAAAAATTCGAAAAAACATCCAAAGAGCCGCCACAGAAGTGGAAAGAACAGGAAAGAAAGGATTCAAACGAAAAAAGGGGAATTAAATAGGCTATTCATTTTGGAAAGACAACCTCGTCTTTTATGAGGGATATGTTAAAAAAAACTGCTCCGTGAAGGCAGGGAGGAGAAAAAAGGAGTAGTCAATCTGGTGGGAATAGCACAAAAGGCAAGTTATCAAAGCAAAGAGAAAAAGTAGAGGTTCAAAGTGAAGAAAGACATATCCAGGTACGGGAAAAATTCAATGGGGATGCTCGAAGAAAGTAGGTCACGAAAAGGAAAAATGGGGGAGGGCGGTGGCGGGGGGGGGGAAAAAAAAAAACAAGAGAGGTCATAGCTCGAAGAAAGAATGCAAATCGATCTGATGATACAATCTGCGAGAGGGGCTTAAGGCAGCAGATGGAAACAAGTCTAGATATCAAGGCCGAGAGAGGAAACAAGCCTAAAGATTTTTAACAATGCATCGAAGCAGAGTAAAGACTAGAGGGAAGAAAGCAGAAAAAACGAAGAAGGAGCGAAAAGCGAAGAAGCGTACAACTTCAAAAATCGCGGGGGAGAAAGCGATTAGATTTCATACAGAGAAAGATAATTCAGGGGGGGAGGAAAGAAGTGAGAGGTGGGGAGAAAGCAAGCACTAGGCACGCTGATAAGCTTCGACAGCCTGAAAAAAAAAATGGGGAATCAAGGTAGAGGGACGAGAAAATGAAGGGGGGAACAAACGAAGTCATTTTTGGGGAGAGCGTTTGGAAAAAACGCGGGGGCAAGAAAAACCCTCGACGTCCAAGAAGAGAAGACGACTCGAAAGGTGCTTACAAACCTTTGAGATAGAAAAAAAAGTTTAACGAGAGAAAGAACTTTATCGGCATTAATAAGGGGGGGGGAACTTAACATATCTCTCATCAAAAGGGGGAAAAGGTGAAATTTGTGGGTCAGGTGACGATTAGCTGGGACTCCCGCAAAAGGAGACTCAGAAGAAGTCCCGAAGAGAAAGCTGCATGAAGGGGACGGGCGGTCTTTTGGGCGTGGGAGAAGAAGCTCTAAAAACAGGAGTCACAAAAGCGGTGTTGTCCAAGGACTGGGGTCCGCGGGGGGGACTTTCCAATTTCTCATGAGGGGGGAGGAATTAATTGCGAAATGGATACAATTCCGCTTCTAAAAAATTATGGGCCCAAAGAAACGCGGCATTCAGAATATGCTAATTTTTTCTCGGCCGAAGAGAAAAAAATATCCTTTCGGGTGAACGGAGGGGGGCGGAGAAAAGAGGGGAAACTAGATCAGGGGGAAAACTATACGGGAGGGGAAGGGAACTATGGATCAGTGACGAAAGGGGACTCAGTCTGCATTGTGGCGAAAATTCAGAGAAAAGGGGTGCAAAGAGTCGGGGGAAAGTAGGATTTGAAGAGTTAAAAGAAAGCTCTTTTCAAACCAACGCCGCAAGTGATAGACTTGAAAAATATTCTCTCGCAAGGAAAATGGTGGTTTGATCAGGGTCCGAATATAGATGAAAAAGGATCTCAGTTGAAAACGGCACCAAGGAGGAGGGGGGGTCCAAAGCGGTATCGGCGGGGCGCCTTTCAACGTGCTTCCCCCGCTCCTAAAAGATGGAAAAGCAGAAGCAAAAGTCTTAGGCGGGGGGATGGGATCAAGAGCAGTCCAGAGGTTCTGTCCCTCTGACAAGAACGACTCCAGTTCCAAAAGGTCAGGTTTGACGTTCATAGCAAAAGGAAGTGGAGTGGAATAAGGTGGACGGAGAAAGGGGCCGCCAAAAGAGTAAATCCTTGTGGGGGAGGGAATTGGGTTGGAAAAAGAATCAAAGGATGGGGGTAAAAAGCACTTTCTTGGGGCCATAAAGTTGAAAGAGAAAGGGACGTCCTGTGCGAGAAGGGAAGTTCCTCTGGAAGTGAAAATAGAAGGGCAAGCAAAAAAAGGATTTCAGAACCGAAAAAGGAAACCACCTTAAAAACAAGCATCGGACCACACAAAGGAGAGAAGGGGTATCCACAGAAAGAAGGGGGGACGGGGGAGTATAGATTACAGAACAGAAAGAACGAGGTTACCCCCCCAACAAGAACGCGGCCTTCATTCTCAAGGGGGTAATGGGGGGGAGGAATGGAGCTTAAGGAAATGGTCCCCCCGCCAAACAGACAGCCTAAAAGAAATGATTGAAAAAGGGGTGCCTTGGGTAAGGGGGTCACTCCATGAAAAGAGAAGGAAAGTCGAAGTTTTCGAGCGGTCGTGGGGGGAAACAATGGGGCAAGAAGTTTGCCTGTTGGGCAGGTCAAATAATTATAAACCCCAATCGAAGGAGAGAATGCAGACCTCTCTAATGCAGGCAAGAACCTCAGAAAAGGGGGGGCTAGACCAGGGGGTCAAGGCTAAGGGTGTATTATTGTTTCGCAGCAAAGGGAGAGATAAGACTTCTTAGTAAAGGGGCAAAAGACGGAGGGAATGGGGCAGAGGAGAAGGCAGAATATGTTTCCGGCAGTGGGGATAGAGCACATGTTAAGCACGGCCGCTAAGAGTGAAGGTGAAAAAAGGGCTTTGCTGAAAGGCGGCAAAACGATTGAATTAGAGGTTGGATCTTGAAAGGGTAAGGAAGGGTCGGGTACTCCTTAGGAGCCAAAACATGAAAAGAGAAAGGGGCAAATTCTTATCGTGGAGGTAAGAAGAGGGGGAGGGCAAAGCAGTGAGAGAGAAAAGGGGCTTTCAAGAAAAAGAGGAAAGAAAAGCCAGTGACTGTGTCCGTACGAGGGAATTTCTCAAGTAAAGCCCAACGCAGAGAGAAAAAAAAAAAGTCAAAAAAAGGTCGACGAGGATAAATGCGCGCGGTAAAAACCAATTCGCCTAGTTTAAAATCACACAGGAAGCGAGAAGAAGTGATCTGGTGGGGAAACTTGAAATTCACCGCCATGGGAAAATGGAGGCTGAAAGAGTGGAGACTCTCGAGGGTCTAAAAAAAAGGGGACACCAGTATTATCGGAGCAAGAACAACAACACTGAAGGGGGAAGAGGATAAGATTGCGGAGGTCTTGCTGACCCGGAAAAAGAAAGAGACTACACAGAAAGAGTTATTTCAAAAAGGGACTGGGGATAAAGGCGCCTGAAAAAGTGGGGAAAACAAAAGCTGCAGAACCTTCGGTTGCTTGGGGGGGGACAACTACGGGAGCGAATTGGGGGACCTGTTGCGAACAAAAAAGTCACAAGGGAAAAGTTCCGGTCGAAAAGAAGGGCGGAAAAAGTGACTAGCCAGCCGTTGTGCGAAACAAAGGGAAGGACGTCGCACAAGAAAGGTCCAGGGTTCGCCGCATCGCCAGGTGAGCTCCAAGTGCTAGGGAAAAAAGAGCAGAAAAAAAAAATAAAGGGGGCTTCCTGATGCAAGAAAAACGTTTGAGCCGTGAAAAAAGGGGCTTACAAGGGGGGGGTTGTCAACTAATGGGAAGCCGGCAAATGTAGTGTCGCGTCAGAAGCAAAATCCTGTCGGAAACCTTAAAAAGGAACGATGAAAATTGGCCCAAAGCTCACCATTATTCTACGGGGGTGATGAGTTCTCTTTGTTGCAAAGTTGAGCGAAATACTTTTCCTTCCACGGTCGGGTTGGCGAGTGGCTACAAAGTGTTGTTTTTTCCAAGACCGCGGGGCACTTCAAAAAGGGATCCGCCGAGGTACCTGAAGGGAAAAAGGATGGGGGATGCCTTAACAAGGAAAAAAAGTCCTGAAATAAGACAAAGAATTTCATGGTTTGGAAGAATGATGGAGTTGTTGGGCGGGGGTATGATACGCGCGAGTGGGAGGCGGCCTTCGAGAAGATGACCTCTGCCGAGGGTCGACGAAGTCTTTCATGACTTGGGAAAAAAATCAACTTGGGGTCTGGGGGGGTTGGAAAAAGCCGAAAAAAGCCGCCTCTTCAGGAGAGAAGGGGCCCACGGAAGGGAAAAATACTTTTGGTGGCGAAAATTGGAGGAGGGAAAAAGTGCTTGGCGACGGAACAACAACATTAGCGACAGGCCGTTGTTGCGGAAGAGACATCATGTGGTGCGAGGCAGTAACTCTAGGCCTCTAAAGGAGTAGGTATATAGTTCCGAGTAAAAAAATTTCAAAGGGAAAAATATTCCTCGGGGGACGCAAAAAAAAATTAAGAAAAACATGACTGGCCGTTCGATCGAGAGAATGGCCAAAGATTCTATACCGTGGTCTGCCGAGAAATCATCTGAAGGGGGCAAGAGGGACTCCCTATGTGCGGTCAATTGAATTATAAAAAAAAATCTATTTTTACGAAAAGAGAATGGCAAACAATTAGGCTCCGAAATTACTTGAAGGCTGGGAGGGGCAGATCGGATCCGTCATAGGGCGGGTGGTATAGTCACAAATATGTCAAGTACAGGGAAACTCCATAACCGTGAAGGGCGCTTGGACGAAGGTGTTACTGCGGGGGCCATAGGGACCGAGCGTTTTCCGGTCTTCGTGGTAAAATTCCCTCTCTGGGAAAGGCTCGGTCTCTGTGGGAGGAGGGGGTTAGGGGCTTGCGCATTCTTTGTCTTTGTGGGCAACAAAAGTAAAAAAACCCCAGTGGGGGGGAAACCCCAGAATTATCACGCTAAGATAGGGCTTCGGGGGCAAACTTATTTTCCCTTCAGCAGTAGCGGCGGCAATTAAGTGAAAAGAAAGAGATGGTCGGGGGTCTCTAAGAAATTGGGGGGGAGAACATTAGAGGACGTTGAAAAGCGAAGACTGATTTAAGGATTCAGGATCTTAAAAGGGAAAAAGTCTTCCTTAGAGAAGTCTGAACGGACGGGGCGGGTTGCCGAAGCAAACAGGAAACCAAAAACTAACGGTCGGCATTAGCAGGGCCGAAAGGACCCGATATTGTTTCGGCGAAAGTCGAGCTTGGCTCCAGAACATATCGGGAAGGGAAGCACAACACCCTAGCAGTCGCAGAAGGGGATAGGCAATAAAAAAAGAGATAAAAAAAAAGTTTGAAGCGATTAGCCTTGGTCTAGAGGACGAGAAACGGAAGGGGGGTAAAATCTTGGTTGGGGGGGGGACAAGAAAAGAGGCCGGTCTTATAGAAGCTGAGAAAAGACCCCTTCGGAACGGGGTACCAGAAGAAAAACCAAGTCCGTACACCACGGGAGTTGGGAGTGGAGCGTGAAGAACCGCCCCTAAAGGGAGAGGTTTCCGGGGGATTGAAACGGAGAGTAACATCAAATGGGCGGTGGGGAGCATCAAGAGAGTAAGATGACCAATATAAAAAATTTCATATCAGTAGTCAAACAAGAGGTAAAATAGAGAGATGAAATTGAAAAAAAAGGATTGGTCCTGGACGAAACTAAAATGAGAGCAAAGCCCACAGTGGAGTTATAAAAGGAATAAATAGACGCTGCTGAGAGACAGAGAGCATTCTTTGAGGGGGGGAGGGGGTAGATCCTCTACAACAATAGAGGGGGGGTCATCGGGCCGCTATGGGGGGGCTGCCCGTGAGCAAAGGCGTGTCTCTATCGAGCCGAAGGGGGGGGGGACGCCGAGATTCTGAAAAGAATGCCTAAAAGGAAGAAAAGGGGAAGAAAGAGAACACGGGTATCTCTCTGGACAAGATAAATGAATAGTGATTCCTCGGAATCCGAAAGGAGGAAAAAGAACAACCGCAGGGAGCGAAAGGGGGGAAAGGCTGGGAGACTCACTTCTGAAAAAAGCTCGGGAGATAGCAAATCGAAGGGCTGTGTGTGAGGGACTCTGCTAAGGGCTCCGCGGGATAGATCGCTGGGAAGGTCGAGGCATGGGGGATGACGGGGGCGAAAGAGGGCCAGTGACAGAACGTCATCATCAATTCTACTCTAGACTGAATTGTTGGGGGGGGGGGGAAACGGGGGCTCATCCGAAAGTGCAAAAGAGAACAAAAAGGGGTGATAAAGCGACGGAACCCTCGGAAATGAATCCAAGTGCCAGCGTGTTAGCGGGGGAAATCAAAAAATTCAGAACCGAATAAAGAGAAGAGGCAGACCGTTGAATGATCAAAAGTCATGGAGAGAGTAGAGGGGGGAAATGCCCTTGTGCGAGAAAAGAAAGAAAGAATCAAAAAAGTAACTTTGGGAAGAACAGAAAAAGGAATATAAAAAAGGATCAAAAGCCGCCCCGCGATTGAAACACGGGGGTCACGTCCAAAAGAAATCTTCCCTCAGTGGGGAAAGGACGGAACAACCCTTCCTGGGGGTGGAGGGGGCAAGACAAACTCTGCCGCCAAAGGAATCGGAAGGGGGGGAAAAGCTAATTTTGACAGGCTTGGATGCAAAACGAAGGAAGGGGGATCAAAGGAATTTCGGGGGGGGGGGAAAGGAAAGGGGGAGGCAAGGGGAAGGTGCGGGGGTGCAGACGGGCGCCGAAAAAATCGAAGACCAAATCGCCTCTCGCGCAGCCCACGAGGGAACGCCGAAAAGCAAAATTACAAGCCGTCAACAACGGTCAATCGAGACACCGAAAGAAGTAAGAAGGAGCCAAGAAGAAAAACGGAGGAAAAAGGCGTGAAAAGCGACCCCAGGAACCAACAATCACTGCGACGCCTGAAAAAAAAGGTACCTTCAAAAAGGTTAGCGGGAAAGAAAGGGAGCACCAAAAAAAGAGCAAGTCCCTCCCTGCCAAAACGGGGGAAGTCAGGAAAGAATTCTGTCGGGAAAAGAAGAGAAAAGGTGCGGAAGGAGTGAAGTGGCAAAAAATTTAGAAAGGGGGGAATAAAAAAAGGGGAATCATTCTGAAGAAAAAATCAAGGGACGGAAGAGAACGGCTCCTCCAAAAAAGGGTAAAAAAAAAAATGACAAGGCTACTCTGGATGAAGAGTGGAAGAGTCCAAGGGGACTCAATCTGACGAGGCGGTTGGGGCCTACATGGGGGGGAACGGGGGGACGTCCCCCTCACGAAATGTCAAAGGCAAACTTGAAGGGACTGAAACAAAAAAGGTACAAAAGCGAAAGGCCTTAAAGGGGGGAAGAAATGCGCTCTAGCCTTAAACAAACTGGGATCGTGCACGAGGGTCATTCCCGACGGGGGGGGGGGAAAATGGGGGACGAGCACAAGGGGGTAAGACTGGCTCAAATAACTTCTAGAGGGAAAAAAATAGGTAAAAATGTCCTCAAGAAGAAGAAAGGAAAGTGAGGCCGCAAAAAGATGGTCTCAAAGGGTGAAATGACTGGGGAAAAAGGCAATGTTCTCGCAAAGGCGAAAAGGGAAAAAAAACTCAACGCCAGAAAGAAAACTAAAAAAAAGACGAAGGCGAAACCGCGTTGTTATCAAAAAAGTGACCCAAAGAGGGAACGAAAGTACTAAGCGCTGCAAAGGATCAGGCGATTTTCTTGGAAACCTAATTCAAAAAAGAGGCAAAGCGACAAGCCAGTGCTACGGCGTCAGTTCTCGCCGGATAAAAGGTAATCCCTTGAAATTAGAGAGGGAAACAAAAAAAAGAGGAGGGAACAAGAGAAATAATCAGGGATGGAGCCTGGCGAAACCTTGATAAAAAGAAGGTGGGACACAGCTGGTCAAAAGTCTGTTGACTCACAAGGTGGGCCCTCCACGACGAGAGGAGGGGGAGACTCGAAGTTGCTTTGCCAACATCGAAGAAGAGGGATATAGCTTTGAGGACAGGACTAATCAGGTGCGGGCGAGAGTAGAGGGGACGCAAGGATCGACAATGTCACCGAAGTCGGAAAAAAAAAAGAAAAGGGGCCCAAGAAAAACAGAGGAACGGGAAACCCGCCCCAGAGGGAGATGATCCCCCTGAGCGAAAAGAAAGTCATGGCTTCCTGATGCAAGAGAATAATTGCCAGGTAGGCCTGGGCTTCTTCAAGGGGTGGGGGAACAAAAAAAAAAAGAAACAAAAACCCGCTGGAAAGGATCCATCTCCGGGGGAAAAAAAAGAACAAGAGCGAACCGTGTCCTCGGATCCAGAAAAAAAACTCAAAAGGCATGAAAGAGTTGGGAATCCGGCAGCCTAGCTCCTACTTTTGCCGGGGGGAAACGGGGTTGACTGGGCGGCAAACGGGGGGGGTAACCCCAAAAAAATGGGAACGGCAAAAAAAAAAAACCAAGAATGACGTTACTATTTGGGGGGATAGTGAACAGAAAAACAGTGGACAGTGTTGCTGGGCTAGATGCTTTTTCGTAATATAGGAAAGCATGCATCTCTCACGGACAATCTTCCGCGAGATGGGATCCGATAGGAGCCTTAGAACCTTCTTTCAATGGGGCGGGTTGGGAAGGAAAACACGCGAAAAAGCCGCCGCGATTTTAAAAAAAAGCAGTTTGGAAAAAAAAAAAGTACAGAATGGGGAGGGACTACCTTGTTCCGAGGAAAGGCACCATTGCAGGGCAACGGAAGGTCAAGGAAAAAATGACGTAGAGGTATAGGTTGGGGTGGCTAAGGTTGTTCCCGCGGTACTAGAGGGAAAGAACTTGGATTCTGGGGTAGGGGGGGAAGTAACGGGACGTTCAGGTAAATTCCAAAAGGGGTTTGGAAAAAAAACCTCTCGGGTACTTTCCTCAACATGCGCGAGGGGCGCGAGAAGGGTTTAAATCGGGAACCGTTCAAAAAGAAAGGGCCAAAAAAACCCTGAATGACGGGACTTAAAAGGAAGGGGGAAAAAAAACCAGGCCCAGCGCTTAAGAACAATTAGAGGAATAAAAAGAAAAACGTAGCCTTCAAAAATGTTGGCAAAAAGCGAGGAAAAAAAGGGTTTATTAAAGCCGGAGTGGAACTTGAAAAGGGGAAGGGGGCAAGAAAGGCAGGTGGACCGGACCCAGAAAAGTAGGCCTAGTTGATCGAGACGAGAGAACGGGGAGAAAAGGAAAAAAACGTTCCTGCGTGAAAAGGTTTCATCTCCAAAGAACGTATAGAACATCTAAAAGGTGCTGGAAAGGGAAAAGCATCCGGATCGTCGATTAAGAAAAGAAGGATACAAGAAGGGGAGCTCTAATCAAACGATGAAAAGGGATCAATGAAGCGAAGGGTGGGCGAAAACTGATTGGCAAGTCTCGCCTGGGATCTATGATGCCGGGAAAGAAGGTTCTGAGGGAGAAAGAAAAGAGATAGCCCGGGTCGGGAAGGAGCAGCGCACGGAAATCCGAATAGGGTCGCAAGGAAGAAAATTGGCGAAAATTCTGAAACAAAAGGGAAAAAAGGACAACACCTGCGCGAGCGAAGGGCGGACAAGAAGGGAGAAACTCTATGCATGCTGAAAGCCGAGGGTTGTCAGGTGGAGGGGGGAGACCAGAAGAACTGCAGAGAATTCTTGGAACGCAACATGCCAAAAAAAAAAAAAAGAATATCTCAAAACTCCAATTCGCAAAAGGGGAAGAAGAGGGACGGACACACTGCTATTAAAACAGGAAACATTTTTGGACATAGGAAGCACACGCCCCCACCGAAAGACGACATCTCGCCAATAATCGGGGGGCGTTAGCCGGTTAAGACACGGGTGGTTCTTGGGAGCTCTAGCTGACTGGGGAACAGTTCCCCAAAAATGTCGAGGAAAGGCATCAGCAAAAAACACCCTGGAGTAGAGATATAACCAACTATCTGGTGGGATTGAGAGCCAGAGTTCTCTCAAAACCGAAAAGGATATCAGAAAGATTCACGATAACGCGTCATGAGGAAAAGACGTAAATTTCCAAAAATGGGTTCTGTTAGGTGGCGGGAATGAGAAAAACCCCTCTACAAATGGCAAAAGGAAGGGTCAAGGGGAAGAGCAGTACACCGTGACAGAAGTGGAGGGGGTCAATGGAAAAGGCAGAAGTGAAAAAAAATATCCGAATGCCGGCTTCGGAGTCTCGCTGGAAAAAAAAAGACTCTCTTCTCATAAAGGCATAGCAAAGAAAATAAAAAAGCAAAAGGGGATCGTCGGGTTGAAAAAAATTTAATGAGGAGGGGGGCGCCAAAGAGAGAGAAAACAAGTCGGCGTGGGGGGAAAAAAGGAATGACGAAAGTCTCAGAGGGGTAAAAAACAAAATCTATGAAGAAAACAGAGCCGTTCAGATAGGGAAAGAATGGCGAGAGACGAAGACTGATTTGTCAATGCAAGGGTCGAAAACACTTTCCCCCGGACGAAAAGTGGAGCTCATAGGTCTAGCTAAAATGAAGCGGGGGGAATAGTACTCGGGTCATCGTAAGATAGAAGGGGGTGAGAAAAAGCAAAACATGAACCCAAGAAGATTTGCAAAGAAAAAGCGGTAAAGGGGCTAAAAAAAATGCAACTTTGCGAAGGAAACCTCCTCACGCGAGGGGCCCACATAAGACAGGATAGGCGGCTTCAATGACAAGAAAAAAAAGTACCGAGGCAAAAAACTTCCTCGAAAAAGGAAACTTGACATAAGGTCGTTAGTAACAAGAAAGTAGGGGGGAAGAACGGTAGGACGGCTATCGGACAAAAAGAGAAAAGAGGAAGGGACCGGGAGTCGTTCAGTAAACAAAAACCACCAGTGGCTGGGGATAAAAACCGTTGATCACGGAACCGCACTGAAAAGTCAGTTTTCTTTTGGCGTAAGAAAGGAACAAAAAAAAAGCCCGAATGCCAGGGAAAACACGAACCCACATAGGTGACAGAAAGCCTCACTGCGGTCCAAATAAACACACGGCAAAAATTACGTCACGTGGCTGTAATCCGGAACGGGAAAAAAAAAAAAAGAATTACGGGAGTGAAGAAGAACAACAATATTTCGGGAACAAACCCCTATCCGCATACGAAGAGAGGAAATCCTAAAAAAGGGAATCACTCCTGAAGTGGAAAAAGGAAACAAAAAAAAAGCCCGAAAATTCCATCCTCACCACGTAGTATTGAAGGGGGGTACAACTGAAGAGAGAAAGTACTCGTCGCTTGGGTCAGGCTGTAGGAAAAGAAAAAAGACACAGTGTCCTTAAATCTGAGGTCTTCTAAAAAACACAAGGAATCGGCCTGTCCTAGAAAGTCAGGAAGCCGAGATTAGAAATTAATCTAGCCCAAGACCTCAAGAGGAGGAATTGAGAAAAAAGATAGAAAGGAAGCATTATAATACTTTGCCGAACAATGGAAAACAAAAAGGTGACTCCCCGCTAAAAACGAGAGGGGGCCGCTGGAGTATACCATGTTAACCGAAGCAGAAGGGAATGTTCCGATTGGGCTGGAAGAGAAGGCGGGCCGTGAAAGCCGGGGGGATGAGTGGAAGACGAAAGGGAAGGAAAGAGAGCTTTACGCCAATGGGGGGAAAAAAAGGGCACAATTAAAAAACTGGCGCCGGCTCTTGAGGAAAAACGGTGAAGAAAGAGAGGGACAGTGGGAAACGAAAAAGGAATCCGCAAGGGGGGAGAGGGGAAAGGTGGGGTTTCCGACGAGGGTACCGACGGGCAAGAATAGGAAAAAGGCGCAAAAAAAGGAAGGGGGGCTGGAAGAAGCTCTCTTGAAAACATTCACCCATAAAAAGAGCGAGGTTAAAAGTACACCTCGAAGCTCGAACAAAGAAGTCAGTCGTTTCACCGGTCAAAAAAGGGGTAAAAAAAAGAAAAACAACAGTTGATTCATATCTAAGAACGCTCGAAAATCTAACTTAAGCCCGTAGAAGGAAAAGGGGAAACCACAACACCGATAGGAAAATATGGGACAGAGGATGCTCCTGCTAGAAAGAGAAGAGGAGGGTAAAACTCTTATTCTCCGTCGGTTTTAAAAAAGAAAAAAAAATGGACTGGAAACTCCGGGAGAAGGAAAACGCTATGAGATGAGAGGTCTTTTGGGGGGGCCCAATCAGCGTGGGAGGGAACTCAGAAGCTCGCTTTCGCCAGCTTAAGTAGGGCAGAAAGGGCTCGAGGGGTAGAAGGGAGAAGCGGGTGGTAACCTCTTCGCAGTAGGGCAAATGCCTACCAAAAAAAAAAAAAAAATCCCGCCAATCGGACGAAACGAAATCCTCCCGAAAAGAAACATTGCGGCCGCCGCAAGCGTGAAAAAAAAAAAAAAGCCTTCGAAAAAACTCATCAGGGGAAAAGGCAAAAAAGGGAAGTGCTCTTTCAATGGGGTGCACTCGGCGTCCAGCGCGAAGTAGATCGCGAGCACGATCAAAAAGGAAAGAAATAAAAAAATGCCGCAAAGCGGAAAAGGGAGGGGGGAAATTTACAATCCGTCAGAATGGTTAACATGGCTCTACGAGACAATGTGACCCGGGGAACTAGCGGCCGCGGGGCGTAACAGGTTGGGGAAAAAGCCATGGAAAAAGCAAATCCAAAAAGATGGACTAGGACCTATTGGGGGCTGCTGAAAAAATAAGCAAAAGGGAGCACCAGG
>Ga0179591_1329300_pt1 | contig 15625 bp, 13 predicted proteins | sample CZOMad2_1_08_16f_FD_182891 | JGI IMG/M metagenome (GOLD analysis project Ga0179591, IMG submission 182891) | Vadose zone soil fungal communities from Angelo Coast Range Reserve, California, USA - CZOMad2_1_08_16fungal (PacBio error correction) | ecosystem: Environmental > Terrestrial > Soil >...
CGAACCGTGGTCCACGGGCTGGAGGGGGCAAAGGGAAACACGACATGGGGTGGGGAAAAAAAGTACTTGTGGGGAAACTCGGAGAGAGGGTACCTAACCTACTGGGGTGATATGTCAGTCGTTTAATGCAGAGGACCAGAGAGTGTGGCACCCATGTACCATGCGTGGGTGGTCGAGCTGAAGTTTTAACAAGTCTGATCGGGAACAACAGATGTCTGACAGGCGTGACTATCATGCAAGCGGCGGAAAGGGTGGGGTAGATCTTGCATTGTCAATGTCCTTAAAACCTACACAAGTTGACAAGCAGGAGGACGGAGAAAAACAACGGTATCGGGGTTAAAAAGAAATTTGTGGGGTTACGCTGAAAAGGGGGGGGGTGGGGCAATAGGGGACCAGAGCTGTGGCGTAAAGAAGATCAGTCGTAGGTGGGGATGAATGGTGGGAATTAAAAGAGGGGAAACGACAAGAAAAAAACTGGTTCATCATATAGTTTAAACTCTCTTTGGTTGGAAAGAGAAATGAAAAACAATGACCCGAAGACAGGTACAGTACCAAATTTGGAGGTTCAAGGGCAATCACAGGGTGTCTGCTTACATAGTGGAGTGAACCAAGGGGGGGAAGCGAAAAAGTAACTGGATACATCCCAAAAATGCGGGGGGGTGCCACTCCTCGGGGGGAGGAAGGGGGGTAAGATCGGGAATGCTGTAACTACCAGGCTGGAGGGGAGTGTGAAAGGGAAAGGCAAAATTGAAATGTACGAGGGGGGGCGGCCAATTTACGGTAAAATGGAAAACAAGCAATTAGGAACCAATGAAAAAAATAGAACAATGGAGGTTACCATTGACCGGGGGGGGAAAAAAAAGAAAGCCAAAAATGAGGAAACAAGTTTAAGTCCCTGTAAACCATCGAAGAACACGCGCTCAACAATAAAAACGATAAATAGGGACCACCGGTGTGCTCGTCGAGAAGGGGGTGAGGGGGAATGGGGGACATGAAAGCCGTTGAAACATTGAACTGGAAACAACAAACTGAAAAAAAACGTACAGGAATCAACAGAGGACAAATAATACGTCCCCGAAGCTAAGAAGGAACCGGGAACATAAACGCCAAGATCGCGAATAAAACAGCGCGGCAACGATCGGGCTCCATATGTGAAAGTGAGAGGTAGAAAGGTGGAAAAAAAAAGTGAAGCCATAACATACCAATAAGAGGACAACTTACGGAAGGGGGACCATGTGGTAACATTCGGCAGGTGGTGAAATACCCGAGCGGGGGGGTGGAAAAGGGACTGGCAGGGGCAATGCATACGCTCCGCGGTGGGGTATAGGGAAGCGGAGGGGGCACTTCTCTAGCAAAGTTGCCTCGATAGCAGAACACACGCGGGTGGTGTCGAACAAAATTAAACATTATTCATATGTCTGTCGGGGAATGCGATAAGGATCCCGTAAGAACATTTCATGCAGTCAAACTTACAAAAGGACACCAGAGAAAAAAATGCCAAATAAGGTAGGGATAAATTCTCCGGCTGGGTTCGGGACGCGTGACGAGAAAAAACGAAACCGCCTGGGTTACCGGGGGCCGAAGAACCTCTAGCGCGGGGAATGGAACCTTCATTCTATAACTCTTATGCATGTCGCAACGGGGAAAGATGGGAATAACAATGCAATTAAATGAGTGAAATAATATGTGGTGAAGGAAGAGAGTCCACGAAGGTCAAGAAACAAAAACAAGGAAATGGGGGGAAAAGCAGAAACACTTTTGCTTAAAGGCGTTTCAGCGTGGACGAGCAGGGGGGGTTATTACCAAACAGCGGCCAAGGACAGCGTGCGACGGGGGGTCCACGGGCAGGGGGGTCACACAAACCGGGTGTACCCACCCCGGGTTGTGGTGCTAAGGGGGTCGAAAAAAGGGGGATGTTGGTGCAAGACGAATGGGGGACCATTTGAAGGGGACCTGAAGATGTGCGAAAATGAACCGAATGTTTACCGAGGCCTCTGGGAAAGCAAGAACCAGGAAGGGCACGGAACAGGTGTGTCCAAGAGGTGAGAAACAAAAGGGGGGTGAGCCAAAGAGCGGGGGGGTTGGAAAAGGCTTCTCCAGAAGCAACCAACCAAGCAAAGGGGCCGTCAAGAAAAAAAAAGGGGCATTGGAGATCGAAAAACCGCTGGGGGACTGTCAAAGCAACAGAAAAAACATTGACAAACCGGTTGCAAAAGAACCTTGGCCCGACCCCTTAGAGGACGCGCAGGCCAAGGAAGGCATCGGAAGGGGGCAAACACCTTGTCCGAAGGAGACCGGCGGTCAAAAAAAAAAGGGGAAAAAAGAGAGCGGGGGGGTCCTGCCCGAGGTAACCCCAGGAAAAGGTTGAGGACGGCCACTGGTAAAACAAGAAAACCTCCCATGTTAAAAAATTGCCGGGGGGGGACACCATGAAGACAAAGGAGCAGTAGAATGCGTTGTCAACCACGGAGAAAGGGGATACTGAAAAAGTAGAACGTCGAGATTAACCGTTTCAAAAACCAGAGGGGCTGGAAGGAATCCCCGTAGAGGATGTTCATAAGTGGGAGGGACCTTATCGGGGGTTCTGCACTTTAGACACCAGGGAGGCAATGGGAGGGGTGCAAAAAGGCATCGACGAAGTGGAGGATGTGGGTCCGAGAAAAGGGGGCCCGAAGGAGCCGAACGAAAAGCTAGGAGGTAAAAAAAAAATGGGCCCGGCAGCTTTTGGGGACCCAAAAAAAAAAAAAAAAAAAGGGGTTCACCCGAGAATGAAAAGAATCGCAAAAACTAAAGCAAACCTGGATCTGAATGAGGACTGCCGGTGGGGTCCAAAAAAAAAAAGAAAAGGGGGGCAAGGGGGAAATAGAAGGGGGATAGAAGGAAGGCGGGGGATGTCGGGGGTCGGGGGAACAGATGACAAAAAAAGGGACCCAAACGGCCCTGTGGGCGCGATCAAAGAAAAGAACGTTCAGGACCTCCGGGAATCGGGAGGGTCGGGGAAAGGGGTCGGTGGTAACTGACTTCTCAATCTGTAAACCAAACCAAGCCAAGGGGTGCAAGAAGGAAGGTTGGCCGTACCTTATGAAAGAAACCGGGTACGCTTGTTGACACCTCTTAAAAGGTCAAAAAAAAAGACCGGGGATGAACCCGTGGGTAAACGGACATGGGATGAAAAGTGCTTTTTAAGGGGAAAACGTTAGGCGAGGGTATTCAGACGTAAATGGTTTTGAGGGGGGTCAGAAAAATAAAAACATGTTGACAGGGAAAATGGATGACACAAGAAGGAGACAGTACAAGAACAAATGCATTTGTGGGCCGGCCCATCCGATTGGCCAAGGGCCACGGTAAGAAATGAAGCCAAAAAAAGAGGGGGGGGGCAAGGGGTAGGTTCCGGGGAACTTTTGTTGGGGAGGGGGTTGGAACCATGAGACACTCATCACACAGGAGGGAAGGGAGAAAGAAAGAAAAGGAGAGGGGAACAGGGACCCGAACTTAAACCAAAAAAAACAGAAAACAAAAGACAGTTAGGAACCAAAGAAAGGGCAACACTAGGCGGTACGTCCGAAAGTGCTGAAAACAGGGTTGCCCGGCAACGTCTTCCGGGGGCGAGGAAAAAGCAGGACGAACTCAAGAGTCCAGAGCACAACATACCATGGAGGGGGTGTACCTGGTTCATACATCGAAAAGGAAGCAGTAAGGGGGACAATAATGATCAAAAAAAAAAAAGGGGACCAAGGAAAAAAAAAAGAAAAGAACCGGGAAGTGAAACGCGGGGGAAAACCGCGTGAAGATTGCAAGTTGCCCACAACTAAATCGGCAAACTCCTTTCCAAGGAGGGTGCTCGCTGGGGGCGCAAAGGGGTAACAAAAGAACGGCCGGACCAGCCAGAACCAAGGAGGGAAGTAAGGGCTGTAGGAACTCAAAAAAAAGCTTTATCTAAAGAACGGAGAGACAAGAAACCGCGGAAAAGAACAAGGGGTTAGGAGGGTCAAGGACCGGGAAAATCGTAGGAATTTAACTACCTTAACAACGGCCCAAAAAGCAACCAAAGGTAACCAGTGTCAGAAGCATGGACTGAGAGATGAAGAGGAGGGGGGGAAAAATTGCGGTGAAAAACTGTGGAGCTGGGGGAGGGCACGAGGGACGTCGGAAAGGAAATACTGTTTCCCAAAAAGACACCATCGACCTTTCGAGATCACGGCACCAGCCATGCAAAAACATGCCGGTGGGGAGAAAAGAGGGGAAAGGGAGAAAGAAACGGGGGGAAATAACTAGAAAGGGGAGAAAAAAGCCCCAGATTGTGACCTATCGACGGCCAGCAACTGAGACATAAATCCATAGTCAGCCTACGGGAAGAGGAGCGCCCGCCCCAGGGGAAAGTGGTTGGGAAAAAAATGTCCTTGTGGGGGAAAAGGGGTTAAAACTGTGGGGAGGGTAAACGAAATCAGACCAAGAACTCATCGGGGGGGGGGGGTGGCTGGGGGGGAAAACCTCCGGGTGACAAAATCGTCTACTGCAAGAAGGTCTTCTTTTCGTCCCGAGTCAAGGACCCAGACCTAGGTGATGACTGGAGGAGGGGGAAGACATGGGGGTACCTCAAAGCCCCCTTTGACAGGAAACAGGTTGGAGAGGACTAAAACTCCAGGGGGGCTACACACCTGTGAGAACCGGCAAATTCCGTTGAATGCGTTAGCGGGGAGAGGGGACAGCCGGAGGAGAAAACCGTTTCTCCCACATCTCATTAGTGCCAAGGACATCGAGGACAAGGGTGAACCGCAAAAGGGAACAATGGGTTGGGCAAAAGCGGTCACGCTAGAACGATCTATTAAAAAGAAAAAATGTTGGTAAGGGGGAGATGGAAAAGTGGGGTGGCCCAGCAAACGGGGGTGAAAGCTAAGGTGAGCAAAAGAAGAAAAGGTCACAAACCGGACCGTGTGCGGGGACCGTAAAAAAGAATATGGGGTGGGGGAAAGCGGGGACAAACGAGAAAAAGCCGGCTAGTAGGAATCCAAACTGACGTGGGTAAATCTTGGGTTAACCAGGGTACAACGGGCACCGGGGGGTGGAGAGCAATCACGGCACAGCGCTTCAGGTCCATTTAAAAAAAAACTAAAATTTAGAATGGGTCATGAGGCCTTAACCGTCGGAAGCAGGGAAAAACACTGGAAAGGAACGAAGAACACCGGAAAAAATCACCACCTCAAGGGGGGAAAAAAAGTATGAGTTCAGGGGAATAGAAACCCTATACCTAATAAAAAGAAGTGCCTTGTGTCAGCTCTGGGACAGGGGTAGGAAAAACGTTGAGAAACTGCAAACCAGTACGAAGTTCAATCAAATATGTTAAGGAAGATCGCTACGCTACCTCTGATAAAATGTCGAATGCCAGTGAAAAGGATGGAGTATCCTCTAAAAGAAGAAAAAAAAGACCAAACGTAACTCCCAAGGGCCTGGGGGGGGAAGCGGGGGTTCATAGGTGGGGAAAGGGACCGTAGTGGGCCGAACGACTCCTGCTGTGGACTGGGGGGGAAAAGACCAGAACAAGGGCCCGGCCAAATGGACGGAAACAGGTGAGCACACAAAGGAGGTCATCGAAGAAGGGAAACCGGGGGGGTAAGTGGTATCAATAACATCGTCCAACGATCTGCGAGAAGAGAAGGACAGGTCAACGAACGCGACGACGAAAGAGGTACCAGGTCCTAAATGTTTTCCAAGGGCCAAACGACGGGGAAAACTGTTTATTAATCTGGCCTGCTGGGAGGGCAAGGGGCAGACGGGGGGGCAGCAGTGCACTAAAGGAGAACCTGGGATGCAGAACTAAGCGAAGAAAAAAGTAAACTGAAACCAAGTGGAGGCTCTGGCCAGTTGAAAACTTCCTTTTGATAACAACTGCCACACGACGTAAAGGCAGGAATGTCGAGGGACCACATGGGGGGGGGCAGGCAGGCTCGACGAAAGGGGGGACGCCAACCAGCGTCAAGTGTGCCACACTGCAGCACTGAACGTCGCCTCTTCACACTTCTCACGGAGGACAGAAGCTCAGGTGCATCCATGAGAATCAGTAAGAGGGCAACTCCGGGGGGGGGGGGATAACATCGGAAGATCGAATCGACGAATGCCCCCACTTATAAGAGTTTGGAAGACGCCAAAGAAAAAAAAGGAAGCAATGGGGGAGAATTGTTCCAGCAAAGGGGCAAAAACGCAGGAGACCCATCACCGTGACAGTTGACCACGGTTGAAAGCAAGTAAGGGGGAAAAAATCATTCGAAGATTTTTGAACCCTCAACACAAAAAAAGGGGGGTGAAGGGGCGAGGGTTTCCAGAACAAAGTCGATGTAGGTGAAGGAGAGACAATGAGAGAAATAAACAAAAAACAGAAAAGGATGCAAATAAGATTGTGAGAGGGAAACCTACATAGGAAATGAGGATGGAAGCGCAACCTGACGGGCAGTTTAAGACTGGGTGGATAATGGCCACGAGCAGACCGGTACTGCCTAGCCAAAGACGGGGGGGGAAGATCTGTCTTACGGAAGAAAGGATCACCCAGTACGTGAGAACGCCCAGAGGAGGGCTGGGGAAAAAACACATAGATCCATCAAAAAATGGGAAGGCCATCAGGGCTAGTCTTTGTTGATGGGCCGGAGCGGGAACAACCCAGAGTGGCAAGTAAAAAAAGGGAAAAAATAGGGCATGACCAAAAAGTATTTCCACCGAACCAAAACACGATGAAGATCTGAAATCCAGGGGGTTTTAAACTCTTTTTTTGGATTAAGCGGAGGGGCTAAGTCAGGTTATTACTTTATGAAACCCAAATTTTGGGCATCCGGCAGAGCGAATCCACAATCGTGGGAAAGAAGGCAAACTGAAAACAACGAGACCTGGACTCAAAAACCCACAAAGGGGGTGTCGACAATTCCACGCTCAGCGATGCACAAGAATGGTAAAGACCACCCAATCATTGGGCAACTCAAAAATGTGGGAGGCACAATATGCCGTCGATGAACGAACACCCAATACGATCATGCCTAGGGTCAAGAAGGCACTTCCAACTGGTGTCCAGGTACCACGGTGAACCGTGAGCCCTCTGGCATGATCGCATACAATCAACAAGGGGGGGATAGATAAACATGGAAGGGAAAAAACCGAATGAGACAGGCCGGAAAAAAAAAAAGGGGACCAGTTTACTTGGTTGTGATCAGTTTGGGTGAGAAATTTCGAAATGACGGCCCTACGTGACCAAGGAAAAGCCCAAATTTTAGGAAGGCTGGGACCACCCACCCACCCCACAAACCCCACAACACCAAACCCCCAAACCCCCCCCCCCCCCCCATCGCAGCGAGTGAAGCAAACCTAGGGCGGGCAAAAATGACCGTCTTGAGTGGTTGATCAAAAGAAAAGTCACCGTAAACCGTAAATATTTACTTGGTGGGGCAAGGGATGAGTAAGTACATCCAATTGAACCCTCCCGTTCCGGAAAAAGGGAATGTTATCTCGATTCATTAGGTACCATCCCCCGAGGGGGGGCGTCCTTTTCCGGGTAAGTTTGGGAAAAGAAACGGAAAGTGTCAAAAAACGGAAAGAGCTTGACCAGCAAAAACGTTCCCTGCAGGACGGTAAGCTGGGGAAGGGGGATCAGAAAGATATAAGGGACGCAAGGTCCTTGGGCCTGCGGGGGGTGATACAAGGGTAGCAGGGGATGTCACAGAATGAATCCAATACTTGCACGGCATGAAAAATTCAAACCAAAAAAAGAGATCGCACATCAGACATCATGAGAAAAGTGGACCAGCAACACGAAGACGTTCAACCCAGAGGAACTCCAAAGGGGACAAAGGGGGGAAAGCCGTGGTTCCCAAAAAATTTGACCGAGGGCAACGTACGCATAGCCCAGAAGGGGTCCCGGACAAAGTTACCCGCGAAACCCAAAAACAACCAACAGAGAAAACAAAAACAAAACCCCAAAACAAAACAAGTATCAACACAAAAAGGACATAAAAGGACCCACTGAAAAGAAAAAAAAAAAAAAAAAGAAAAAAAAAAAAAAAAAAAAACAAAAAAAAAAGCAAAACAGAAATCCCTGTGGTTGTGGGGCAATCAAAAGAGGTATAAAAAAAATGGGGTGGACACTAACAAAAAAAAGAGACCTTTTGGATTTTCCGTCCGAAAAAATCAAGAACGACTGGGTGACGACCAGAGAGAATGAACCAGCGCCCTCTAACGAAATCTGGGGGGGGGGTTTGTGCCCAGAACCACACCGTTGGACCCCTAAAGGTCAAGGAAGTGAGACGTAAAAAACAACGTGGTACCGCCTAATGGGTTGGGTAATTGTGCTGGGGACAGAAAGTGGGCATAGATGAGACGATGGGGCCCTGACGGGCAGGGGAACCCGAAGCTCCCTCATGGAAATCAGTACGGAAATAGGGTCTAAAACAATGTGGGGTGGCAAATTATCCGAACATAAAAGGGGAAAAGGAAGAAAAAAAAAAATGGTCAGTTGAGATGGGACAAAGGGTGACTTGAAAAGTATCTCCAGACAGCGACTTCCCTTACAGCACGGCCCTACCCTGGAAAAAAAGGTTCAAACGAAACCGGGGGGTCAGTGGCGGGTTCCCTCTCCCATACAAAGCCAGTACTTAAAAACGTACGAAAAAAACGTAAAACAGGAAAGCTTGACACAGTAAAAAGGTGGTCAAAAAACAACCGAGAGGAGTGGCAATTAAATCTTGAAAAAAGGGACACAACGTTTCTGAAAAAGTTAAAAAAACAGGGAACAAAGCAAATGCTGTTGGTGCAATGACCCCGAACGAAATTGAAAAAAGAAACGCGGTTTCCAAACTGCATGGATCTTACTGCAGTTGGGCAACGTCGTACAAGAAATCTTCCCCTCAATCACGGGCCCCTTGGAGGACCCCAGATAGGGGGGGGTGGGAGACGGCGGGGCTTGCAAATCTCCAAACGGGAAGCAAGGAAATGGGAATGGGACCCGAAGAAAGAAGGAATGTCTATGTGGTCGGGGACAACGAGAGGAACGAGCGCTTCGTGATTTACCCATCATTCAAGTGTAACCCGACCTTGGGCCTGCAGCGCAATTCGCTGATACGGTCCAAAAACTGACAGACGTGTAAACAGGAGTACACAGCCGGGAGCAGGCAAAAGGGGGAGCGTACATCAGGCAATGAACTTTAAAAGAACGGGGCGGGGGGGGGGAAAGTAGGGGAAAAGGGTGCAAAGGGATCTTTCCCCGCGGAGAACGGAATGGGGGAAAAAAATCAAAAAACAAAAAACTGGAAATCCCGACCGCCGGGCCAGACTGGATTCTTGGTCGAAAATGGCGGAAGGTGGGAAAAGCCCATCTCAAAGGCCCGTTGGGAAAGACATGGAATATGTAGTTGACCAAAAAAAGGGTAGCTGCACTCCCTGGCACGCGTCTGCAACGAACCGGGGGCCCTGGGGAATGAACTGGGGTAAAGGCTGGTATGGTAAGGTGGGCAGTGTACTGACGCGGCGCTGATGACATGCAAACGGGTGGACACAGCACTGCCCATAAATGTGTTGGGGGAACCATTAAAAAGGCTGCAAGAAAAAGGCCGTTCAAGGACGGTCTGGCAAAAAAAAAGGGACGGCCGCGCCAATGGGGCGGACAAGGCCACAACTTACGGTGCACAACTCCTCGGGGGGTAGGAACGCTTGTAATGGCTGGCCCGTTAGTTGGTCGTTGGTGGTAGGACCCTACGTATCGAAAAAAAACAAAGAAAACACAACTTGGGGTAAAAATAAGGAGAATCGTGTCAAGCGCTGCACCATACAACAAAAAGCAGAAAAGGAAAAATAAAAGGGGGTCTCACAGGAGGTGGGAGTCACTTGAACAATTACAAAGGGTTTGGCCGTTAACAGTAAACGGAAGACGACTAACCAAGGAACGCCTCCTCTGAAACATCAATGACCATGTGGAACAAAAGGCCTTAAGAAGGCGAAAAAAAAAAGCAGGCAATTACTGAATGAAAACGGGACCAGGCACCAGCCGGCCACCGGTGAAGAACTCGTGTGTGCACGGCGAAGGCAGCTTCAAGTGAGGCAACTACATGGACGCACGAGTTGGAAACGGAGGGGTTGGGACTCGGGGGGACAAAAAGTGACCACGACTCGCAGCTAATCACGCAGTTGGGGAGAAAAAAAGGGAAATTGTCAAGGAGATCATAGAAAACGGAAAGATCAAACTACTAAGGCCCCAGGTCCGAAGTAGGACCGGGGAGAGTAAGAAGGGGTGGAACAGAGCCGGACCCAGGTCAAAGCACTCAAAAATAAGAGCAGGAAAAGAGAGATGAGGCCCGTCGGGACTGCCAACAGGCAAGAAAAAGAACACTTCGAGCCTCAGTTTGAAAAAAAAAGCACACAACTTCCCCCCGTGTCATCTCACCGCAAACTCCACAAGCGATAGGGGAGAAAAGGGTTGAAATTCAATACCACAGGGGACATCCTCAATAGGCAACCTCCATCCCGGGAAGGGGGGGTTCGAAACCCCGGGAAAAAGGTCCCCAAATTCGAGTAAACGGACTCCCTCCGGAGGCGTCGGCAGGGAACACCAAAAACTGAAGGGACCTGGGGGTGGGGTGGTAACCGTGCCGAAGGGCCTGGGTAAAAACCGAAAAAAAAAAAACTGTTGGCTGCCGCGTGACTGAAACACGGGCAGCACCTGAAAGAGCAGAAAAAAAAGGGGGAAGTGCATTGGATATCGACGCGTACCATGCCCTGGCGTCGGTCCTACAGAAATCCAAGGCCCCTTTTCCGGACGCACAGTGGGGGAGGGGGGAGACGGGGAAAGCTGGGGTGGAGAAAAACCGGTTTCTGGGAAACCTGTCACCGGAATCATGCACGGCTGCATGTGACCCAAGAACGTTTCAAAATCAGCTCAAGGGAAGTACAGGAAGAGGGGGGAGGGTACAAGGTGGAAACCATGCGCAGAGTCCAGTTTGGGAAACGGGGAAGCGCAGAGCACACACGGAAGTGGACTTAATGGAAAAACGAACATCTCAGAGGGGGGAACAATAAAGTAAAAAACCAGCCAATAGGGGCTGGTGGCGTAAAAGGGGTAAATGGGGTTGAAACGAAAATCGAACCAAGGGCCGGTCTATTATAATGACTCAAAATCGTGGAAAAAAAAACTTAACGTTTAAAAACCAAAATTTAAACGGCCTGGTTAGATAATCTTAACAGCCGGACGGGGAAAAGAAAAGAAAGACAACTATTATTGGGGGGGTTGTGCGAGTCGCTATGGCCTTAAAACCCTGCAGACAAAAAGGTCGGGGCTCCAAGGGGGGACCGAACCACGAAACAAAAAAAACGTCAACGGGAATTCCCCGCCAAAAAAGGCCAGGGGGCCCCAGAAAAAACAATCAACCATAAGATGGGGCCGTCGGACTGACTTTTTAGCGAGCAGTGGGCGGAGAAAATAGACCGGGGCCTAATAAATCCCTACAAAAGAGAACTGCTGGGAACCTGAACACTGACCGAAACGGGGGTCCGCTAAGAAAAAGTCCGAGCAAATGCAAGGAGTAACGACAGCAGGGAGAGTAAAAATCAACTCAAACCGTGGGCACCTTTCCTCGTGCACCACCGCCAAGGAATATGAAAACGAGGGGTTCCTAAAGTTCAGAAAACAAGGGAGTGAGGGACAAGCCTCACCCGCACTGCCAGTGGCGGAACGGGGTCGACTAAGGGACAACAAAAAAAAAAGTCATCGAAGAAGGGACCGGGGGACGGCAAGAAAAACGGTCATAAAGCCTGCTCAAACGTCCGATCTGGGGGACAGGAACAATAAAAAAAACAGGCCAAACGGATCGCAGGAATATGTACGGGCCGGTAGTGAAAAAGCCAAACGAGCACGGGGGGGAGGAACTGGGCCCTTCGATTTCGGGAAGAAAAGCAGGTGACACAGGCCCAAACAAGGGGAAGAGGTGTGAATACTGGGCCACCGACAATGAGATGGAAGCTAAACTGGGGAGGTTGAGAAGTCTTGAGGAACGTGAGGGCACAGGGGAAGAAGGAGGAATGATCGAGCACAGCCCCACAAAAAAAAAGGCAAGAAAGAAAAGAAGCCACCCACAGTTCCAAAAACGGAGGACAGAAAAATCTGGGAGCGGGCCCAACACACGAGAAAGGGTCAGGCACAAAATCGGGTGGGTGGTCCAGACTGAACCCCGCTGGGGGGAAAGCGTGAATCCGCGAAAACCTGCGAAGAGAAAAAACTGGCGGTTGGAAAGATGGAGAGGTGCCCTGCGCCCAAGGTTGGGGAGGACTGTGTGGTTCCAGCCAACGGGGGAGGCGAAAACATCCCAGGCCCCTGGGACACGGATCCCACTTTTTGGAGCAAAGTCAAAAGGAAAAACGGTGTGGCAGTGGGGGAGCTGGTTCACTCATACGTCCGATGTACAGGCGCGATGGCAAATACTCTCCAAAAAACACAACGAGGGCGGGGGGGAAGAGAGATTCAGGAAGAACGAAAAAAAAATCGACGGTCTAACAAAACAAGGGGTGTTCGGGGGGATGGTCTGAGAAATTGGGCCCACGTAAAAGCCTGAACCTCGTCACCTGGGAATCACGTTCAAGAAATGGAGAGAGGCGCCCGGTCAGGGCAGAAAACCCACTGCAAACGAAAACACAAGTACGAGGGGAGCAACTATAGGATGGGGAAAGAAGGGCCATGGTATCAAGTGCCACACACGGGAAAAAACAACGACGAAGACATTCCATGAGGGGCAAAAAAATTCCCAAAGAGCTTCTGACAGAAACAGGGTTGGTTGCAAAAACACCCCCCCCCCCCCCACAACCCACCCAAAAAAAACCCCCCCCCCAACACCCCCCCCCCCCCCCAAAAAAAAAAACCCACCACAACCCCCCCAAAACACACCCACCCCCCCCCCCCAAACCCCCCCACCCCCCCCCCCCCCCCCCCCCCAGTCTGTGGTTGGGAGGTCTGTTTCGGCAAAAAAAGGGACTGGACTCTCAGGTTCGTCCAGACGGGAAACTCAAGGGCCCTCAAAGGGCAGAAGTGGTAGAAAAAGGACACAGAATACTTCCTCGAAGGGAATAAAGGTTCCTGGGGGGCCGATACATAAAAAATCGTGGCCTATGGGGATCACCAGGGACTGGAAGGTAGTACCACAACCATCAGAAGGGGCCGTTCCAAACCGCACGTCTCCCGGATGGGCCGACACGTGTGAAAAAAAAACCAACCCCTTCCGTACATAGAGGAGGAGCCAAGCCGGTTGAAAAGAGGGAGGAGAATCAGTCCGCTCGGACGAGAAACCAGGATGTAAAAAAAGAAACACAGGAATACTTAGGATGAATTGGGGTGACAACGAAAATGAGAAATCGCCCTACCAGGCACAGAGGGTCTGGCAGCAAGCAACTATAAAAATGAGGCTCTAAAAAAAAAAAAAAAGACTCTGGACGGGTGCACGGACTAGTGGAACCCGGGGCGATGGAATGGCGATGGGTGCTCGGACTTCAATGGCTAGAAAAAGGGGGGTACACGAGGTGAACAATGTTTTGAAGTGACCATCCCCAGATTCAGACACTTCAGGGGATTAGGGGCCCACATGTTTCTAGACATACACCACGAAAACAGAGGGAAAAAACCAAATAACCTGCACTAGGGGGGTTAAATCCGAATGAAAAACCTACCCGTGAGACAACCATGATGGGGGGGAAAAATCCCGGTGGATGGAAAGTTTCGGGGGGTTCAGGGGAGTTGCACGTAGGACAAGAAGGTGGCCGAAAAATCAAAAAGGCCCCCATCGAAGGGGACCTCCAACAGACTAAAGGTCTTGTCCTGACAAGGACACTAAAGAACCAAAGGCCACTGTAGATGCCGGAATCCCAAACAAAGAAAAAGAACGAGCAAACAGTTGAACAGCACGGCGGAAGGGCAGACGCTGGCAAAAAGTCATTCGAAAAGGGGTAACCGCGGGGCAAAAATCCTTGACGTTCACAACAGAGAAATCCAGCCAATAACCAAGGTTTGGTCCGCTCGGGGTTCTGCAAAAGAAGGATGAGGACGTTGAACACAACCATCAAGCAAATCAGGAACTAACCTCCTAGGGGATCGTGGACGCCCGAAGAACCAGCGGTCATCGCGGGGACAAAAAAATTGTCCAAAAAAAAAGGAAAGGGGGGAAGTTCCATTACTTGGAGAAAGGTGAACAACTTGGCAAGGGCAAGGATGGGACACGGCGAAACCGCCATAGACGTCCTCGGGGAAAGACACGGGGGTGAGCACGCGAATCGTCCAGGAGCAGAACCTGGGAAAGGTAACGACCAAGTGCTGTAAAAATCCGCCGAGGGACGAACGACCTTGCAAGTCAACGAAGGGACATCAGAAAAACGGTACCGACAGGACCACGCACCAAGGTACGGGCTAAAAAAAAGAAAGGGGTCATCATCAAGGAGACGGTCCCAAGCCACCCAAACGAAGAGCGGTGGGGTAATGCGTTTACCCAGGATCCCAGGGCAAACGTTCTCGGGCCCGAACACAAAAAAGCAGGACGTGCGGTGCACCGGGGGACAAGAAGGCAAAAAATGCGGAGAAAAGACTTTGACAACCAGAGGAATGGACCAAGGCTGGAAAACTAGAAGAGGAAAAAAGTCCCACCAATCCACGGGTCAAGGAGCCCGTAGGGTGTCATGCAGACCTCCGGTCTTTTGCACCAGGCAAAACAAAAATTAAAAAGGGGGCTAAGAAAGAAACAGGGGTCCAATGGATGGGGACCCGGGGAAGCCAACGGGGAAGGGGTCACGATGGTTTCGGGTTGGTGGGTGGCCAGAGGCCTGAAAAGCTCGGTGAGGGAAGAAATTGGAAAAAAAACACTCAAGTTTTCCCTAAAGTGCCTGGACCGAAAGATCCTACGTCCCACACCTGGATAGGTGATGAAACCAAGGGAAAAAAAAAGGGGACGTGGTGGCACCGGTGAAGGAAAAACTAAGGAAAAGCCCTGACTAACTACGACAACGGGGGGGCCTGCAGGTGTCGGACTTCCAACGCTGAAGATGAACAAAGGAAAAAAAATAGGGAACAGGAAACAGAAACACGCAGGATCTATGGAAAAACTGGAAATGGGTCGTGGTACGACTGGCCAGCAAGGCAAAACCACGGCAAAAACACACCCCTACCACAGTAACGAAAAGGTAGTTGTGCCGACTTGAAAAGCGGACGTTTCAGAGCGAGGGGAAAACTGCTGGAGGGGCAAAACACGCGGAAAAAATTTGGGTGACCAAAAGGGGGGAAAAAACCTGGTGATGAAGTACGGTGGGCAACAAGGTACTCTCGCGAGGCACGCGGGAGGGATCTTAATGGGCAGGAAGGGGGTCCCCGCCGTTCCCCACTGATAGCAGCAACGCCGTTCGAGGGGGGGTTTGTTCACCCCGGAGTACAGTCAAGGGTGGTCCTTCTGCCGGACACTAGGTCCTCTTTCGGGGAATCGACACCGGGTGAAAAAAGAAAAAAAGGGGACGGGTGCCCGACAACCGGGAAGATGTGACGGACCGCAAACCTATGGGGATGAACGTCGGGGGGGAAAAAAAGGTTTCTAACCGTTTGGTTCTGGGGGTGAAAGGGAAACCGTAAACGAGA
>Ga0179591_1309660_pt1 | contig 15624 bp, 24 predicted proteins | sample CZOMad2_1_08_16f_FD_182891 | JGI IMG/M metagenome (GOLD analysis project Ga0179591, IMG submission 182891) | Vadose zone soil fungal communities from Angelo Coast Range Reserve, California, USA - CZOMad2_1_08_16fungal (PacBio error correction) | ecosystem: Environmental > Terrestrial > Soil >...
AAGTTACGTAATTCAATAAGTACCGAAAGAAATTGACTAAAGGAAAAACGGGGATGCCGAAAGTTCGACTGAAGAAAGATCACAGCGGGGGGAACTCACCCATTCAAAGAAAACCGCAACACAGCGACCGTTTGCTTGGGCATGCAGATCAGAAATTTTGAAAAGGGTACTAGGGACGGTCGCGGTCAGTTAAACGTCAAGGGTATTGATCAAAATTCGTCTAAAGGTGATTGGGAAAATCACTGGTAGGCGCGAGTATCAGCCAGGAAATTTGGCAGACGAACATTCAAGAAATCGAAAACAAAAAAAGGAAAACAATCACCGGATTGAGATCGAAAGGGGGAAAACCAGAAGGGTCCGAAGGGCGTGGGGAAGTCGTCATTACACGGGTCTAAGGGAGGGATCAAAAAGAGTTCAAAACGCCGGATTTGAGAAAGACGAAGGCTTTGGTTGGTTGGAACAACGAGGACTTGAGCAAGGGGGGCATTGGTTTCAAAAAAAAAAAGGCACACGAAAGATACGCGAAAAAGGACGGAGAAAAAACACAGACAAAGGATTCGGCTTTGGAACTTGATTAAAAAAAGAGGGGCTGTAGGGGGAAAACAGTGCCTTCGAAAGAGAAAAAACTCAACGGGGTAAACGCAAAAAACATAAAACTTGAAGTGGACGGGACCAAAAAGGTGGTGGAACGATAACCAATGAACAGACAGACAAACGGAATCACGGTCACTGAGGGCAACCGGGGGGGGGAAAACATGTTTGGCTCAAAAAAGTTGCAAAAGAAAAGCGAAAAAGTTTCGGTAACGGGACAAATGCATGCCCGGGACGGAAAACAGTACGATATCTAATAGGGGGGGGTTTGTTGTGCATCTCTAGAAGACGAAAAAAAAATGATCATTCGCGAAAAACACGTAAACTTCATTTGTTAAAAACCCTTTGGGAAGTAAAGGAGGGAAGAAACTGGGATGGGGTTTAACGGGCCGAAAAGTAAAAAAAAAGTGGGGGAGGCAGATGCGCACCAGAAGTGAGGTTACATGTCAAAAAAAAAAAAACACTCTCCAGACGACAGATATCAGAAACAGGGGGCCAGGGTGTTGGCGGCCATAGCAAGAAAGGCGTTATACAGAAACAAACACAGAGGACCATCCAATGAAAAAGTACGAAAGGGTTCGCGCCGTGGGGGAGGAGACGCGCCGAAGGACCTGGGAAGGGAGTCAGGTGGGATCAAGTCAAATCAAATTCGATGGGGGGAAGGGGGAAGACCCAACGAAAGCAGCCAGCCTGGTTAGGAAACTCCGATGAGGATTAAAGGGAGGAAAACCAAGATCTGAAGGAAAGTATATAATTGGGATACGGGGGAAGCACCGTAGAAAGGAAACGCGTCTGCAGGGGGGACTGGGGGGAAGGATAGAAAACGAAGACCCGAAGAAAAAAAAACACGCCCAATGAGTAAGGGGTGGAGACTGGGGGAAAGAGGAATGGTTGGCTGGCGGGACGCAGTAATTTAAAAGACAAAAAGCAGTGACGGGCCGATCGAGGGTAAACCAGGGCTTGTCGAGGGGAACAACAGGAAGCAAAGTAGGACCTAGACGGCCTTGTTGGCCCTGGTTGTCACACAAAGGGAGGGACAAGGTGGGGAGAAACGTTAAACAGAAATCAACGGAAAAACCCGGCATAAAACGAAAGACGGGGGATGAGGAAGATGATGGCAAGAAACATCATCGAAGAAAAAAAAAACGAAGGGGTGAGAGACAGGGTCTCAAAATGAGTTTCTCCTCAAGTGGACAAGGGTGGACGAAACAGGAAGAAGTGAAATGTAGGCGAGGGGAACCCGGTAGGCCGCGAAGGAAAACCAGGAAAAGGGTTAGAAAGGGGGAAACCCAAATACTCATATTGTTGACTAAGAAATCAACAGCCATCAGGACAGCGATGCAGAGAACAAGGGACCCATAGGGATGGAAGAAGTTACCGACACCAGGTAAAAAAGGGACATTACCTTTGGACTTCCACCGGGAAAAATGGAAAACTTGTGATTTAACTTCGGAAAAGATGCGGCGGTCACATCCACGAATAAGAGCAAAGAAAACCAAAAGACTTGAGCAGAAAAGAACGGGGGAAGGAAAGAATTAGTACGGACAGATGATAATGACCAAAAAGCAGAAGTAAAAGGTCTCTGACTTGAGATAAAAGAACAAAAAGACAACAAGGAAGGGGGAGAAAAACCGTACCTAGATGAAAAACACTTACTTGGAAACTAAATTACCAAGATGCTCGTGATGTCATAGATCTACTCTAAGTAAAAGAGGAGAGAAGACTTTCAATCGAAACCAAAACGCTGGGGCCTTCTCTGTCTTGTGAACGTGGGGGGGGAGGGGGAAACGATCTCTCACAACAACGGTAGGGGAAAAGACAGTTAAAAAGAAAAAAAAGGCTTAAGACCCACCAGACATAAACGTCGTTCGGGTGCAGGAGCGAATTGCAAAAGGTCGCGAGGAAGAGGGGCTCGCTACGTTACAAACACACGAGGACCATAGAAAAACCACGAACAAATTTAATGGGGGAGGAAGGTTACTCTACTTGTTCTCGATACAGATGAGTTATGGCGGGAATGGTGGTGGGGGTCTGATCCGGCAAAGGCGAGACTGCTGGGGGGGAAGGAGATAGAGAACCTACCCTAGGAGTGCCTACTTTTTAAGGGAAAGTAAAAAAAAAAAAAAAAAATCCCAAGAAAGTAAAGATTGCTGGAAGGGGGAGGTAGTAGTCTGGGAGACATTACTCAGCAATCATCAGAAGTTGAACTACGGATGCGTGTAGATTGGTGGGGAGGTACCTTCGGATCCATTAGCATGGAACAAGCTGAGAAATTGGGGGGACTTGTCTGAGGGTATGACCTCACTTAGTCATCCGGGCCATCCATTGGGGAAAAAAAGTTTGGTTGGCTGCAGCGGATGTGCCGTTGGGTTCCTTATCGGGAGACGGCGGCCAAATCTGTCGGGACAACGCAAACTGCAGTGACCCGCGTTCTAAGACCTTTGGTGGCCTAACTGGTTTGGCAGACAAAGGAAAAAAACAAGGAAGGGGATCAACCTCCTCGGAAAGAGAACACACGAGAAGAGAGGAAAATAGTCCACAAAGCGAAAAAACTTTCTTACCCGGGAACAGGAGGCCAATTCAATACGTGCGTGGGGGTCTGAAAAACACATGGGAACCGCAGAACAAAAGTGCGTCAGAGGGTGAGGATCAAATAATGGAGACCTTGCCACTAACAGAAAAATGGGGAAAAAGAAAAAGTAACTGCACGGAGGCGCAAAAGTGGAGCAGGGGGGCCCAAAAGGCGAAAACGACGAACAGCAGCAACATAACGGACTCTGAATGAAAAGGGGAAAAGTGCCGGCCGATAAAGCGTCAAAAGAGAGATTCAAAAAGAGAAACTGGGACGTGGGAGGGGTTTCGGCGGGCCAAATTCGGTTCTAAGCGGAAGAAAAAAAAAGGGGGGGGGGGAGGGGTAAACAGCTCTTGGATACTGGGGAAATTACAAGAAGACGAAATCTTTTCTGTGCTGATAAGAGAGTAAAGAAAAATAAAGTCTACAAGGGGGGGGGGGAAGTACCATCTAGGGTTGGGATAGTCAAAAAGAACGGCAGGAAAGGGGTGAGCGGGCAAGAAAAGAATCATGAGGAAGTTTTGGGGGATGAGGGAAAGGGGACAAGAAATCGCGGGGGGGGCAAAAAAACAACAAGTTGCTTAAAAAATGAAGAGATAAAAATCCGGGATTACCAAACCCTAAGGGATCGGGGGCGGTGAAAGTTTTTGAGGAACCTTTGGGAGGTGGACGAGGGGGAAACGCAACGGAAAGGCTACGGGAGAGAGAATCAACGGGGAGGCGGGGAGGGGGTGTACAGTCAAAAAAAAAAAAAAAAACCCTCCAGTCTGGGATGGAAAATCAAAAGGGTAAAATCCATTCGGAAAAAAGGTTTCCATAATGAAAAACCATCCGCTCCTCAGGATTCAAAGGCGACAGACCGAGAAAGTTAACAAGAAAAAAAAAAAGACTTAAAACGTGCGAAGACGGAAAGGGGGGTGAGGTCACCGGTATGACCTGCAGAACCGGAAAGGTGAAAAAAAAAAGGGGAAGGGCTACGTAGTTCGTTTGAAAAAAAAAGGGCGCAACCTAAACCGGGCCCCGAAAAAGCGGCTATAGGGAAGTTATATTGGGAAAGTGTTTGTGGCACACCGAAGACCTACGCCCATACGGCAAACATAAAAAAAAACCTGTGGGGAACATGGGGTGGGGGTCAGAGAAAAAAGACAGGAGACAAGCCAATGTACCTTGGGAGGGAAGGTGACGGACACGGGGAAGAAAAGAATCAATTCAAACGTGACTAAAAGTGGTTATTTCAGACACATTGTTCGAAAAAAGACAAAGAGAAAAACTGAACAAATAAGAAACCAAACTGAAGGAATTCCGAACGAGAGATCACGGGGGAAACACAAAACTAGTACAGGCTGAAAACGACTTGAACATGGCCAAGCCAAGGACAAACCGCCTAGTCGCAGGGATAAAAAATTCAAGCGCCAAAACAGGGGAAAACCAAATCAACTAAAGAAGTGAACTTAGCGAGACCGTGAAAACAAACGCCAGAAAAAGAAAAAAGGAATGGGGCTGCAAAGAAACCAAATTGGAAAGCTGGAGGATGGGGGGGGAGTGGCGGACAAAAAAAAAAACGCCCGGGGGGGACACCCAAAGATTTTAAACAGGGCAGGAACTAGGGACAAAAAAAGGTACGAGCGAAAAAGCAAGAGAACCGATCTACCGGGGTCAGTAGTCAATCAGGTAAAAGAACAAAAAAGTAGACAAAAGAAACCACAAGGGAAGAAGAAAAAATAAATGACGATTCTCCAGACTAACAAAAAGAGGGGGGGGAAATGTTAACTGAGAATGCGAGTCAAAAAAAGGAAGCAATGAAAAACAAAAAACACAACAGGTTGGAAGGAACTCAAAACAGGGAGACTGCGTGGGGGTCTGCAGCGTCAGATGGAAACGAGTATCCAGTCCAAGCAAAAAAAAAACACTGAGATAGAGGATTAAGTAAGGCTGCATCGGACAGAAACAGATTGAACTAAAAAAACTGTCAGAGGTGAACAAAAAAAAGCTGACAAGAAACAATTAGTTAAAATTGTCATAGGAGAAAATCGGGGGGGAGAGAGGGCGGTAGGGAAAGAAATCAAAAAAACGAGTGCTTGCGGATTGAAAGGACAAGGGAACTGTCCTAGAACGAAAGCTGGTTGAGATTCGAAGGTCAGCGCGTGAAAAAAAAAAAAAGAAGATAGGGGGAAAGCACTACCGTAAAGGGCCTCACGAAGAAAAAAAGCACGAAAGGAAAAAAAAAAAGGGGTCACTCGAAGGTCAGCACGTGGGTGGGAACTTCGTTCTCTACTTTGAGAAAAAAAGAAAAGAAAAAACCGGGGACGGGGCACGTGAAAATTAGCAAAAAAAAGAGAAAAAGGGGGGGTTTGTGGGGTTCAAAAGAAGGAACATTGGATGTAAGGACAGCGAGGGGACAGGAAATGGAACAGAGAGGGGAACATGAAAGAACTTCTCACGTTGGGAGGGCTTTGAGGGGGGGTGGGTAAACACTCGTGGAATGTCACAGAACCTGACTAGGAGGATAAAAGAAAAGCGTAGCAGGAAAAAAAAACTCATCTTTGCAATGGGTAAGGGAGGGGGTAATATAACGGAAATCCTCAAAAAGGTAAAAGGGGGCAAAAGGGGACAAAGAAAACACTCACAACAGTACCTCACGCTACAAAGGAACGTAAAGGTAACTAGGGGGGGAAGGGCACGGTCGGGGCGGAGGGAAGTGGACACAACAGACCAATAATTCGAGAGAGACGAACCGGCCTTTTGCGGACCGGATGCATGTCGAGGGCATTGTCCCTCCATGACAATCGGAATAAACCGGGGGGGGGTGGGCATCATCGGAGGGCGAAGTAGGAGCACAATAATTTTTGTGGCTTTGGTGGCGGCACCCACAACTAAGGGACAGGAGTTGCGAAACCCCACCTTGGATTTCTGGGGTAGAAAGCTTGTCGGAGTTAGGTGGGGTTGGTATTAACAGAAGATGAAACATAGTAAAAGGAGGGGTTCAACCCAGAGGGGGGGTAGATTCACAACCCAAAAGAGAGGAAGAACCGGAGGAAAAAAGTACGTCGAGACAAAGACTATAACCTTGGGGTTGGCCTGGGGGGGGAAACATGGATTCCACAAATGAAGGGGGGTGTTAAGATCCACTAAAAACTGGGTGGGGGGGTAAACAGCAGATCAAAGACCAATTAGTTTCTAACTCATTAGGCAGTCAATTATTGGGGAAGGACAGCCAACCCATGCCATTCGTGGGCACCACAAAACACCAGGAAAGAAGGACTTGAGAGCACTTCAAAGTCCTGCCTTTTCATTTCAAGCCAAAGGACCAAAACACAGAAAAGCCGTGGGGGGGTGAGATATAACATGACTATTAGAGAAAACGGAAAAGAAAAAGAAAGATAATAGGAAAAGCAAAAAAGTAATCATGAAAGGAATGAAAATACAGTCACCGTATAAAAAGGGCAAGCGGGGCTGCAGTGAAAATCTTTTTGGGCAGGGGAGGAAAGAACGAAAAAAAAAAACCGGAAACCGGCCGACTGAAACAGAAATGAGGAAAAGGGGAGGGAGCTTTGGTGGGCACCGGATCAAAGGAAGTATGCTACACGGCGGCACCACGGAATCTGGGGGGGAGTCTTGGAGTCAAGGGGATAACCACATATCCACTGGGACAGAGAGTACGGACCGGGGTTTGGGGACTTTACCAAAACGACAATCGTAAAACATTGGGTAGAAAAGGGGGAACGACAATCTAATTCACAACCACCACTTAGAACCAGGGGGTTATACAATTCATGACAGAACAAGAGAATGGGACTTATACATGAACCTTTTAACGAGGTGTAGGCAAAGAAAGGCCGATGCGTGTTTTCACATCCGAAAGGGACCGTGTTGCACCCGTAGCCATTAAATGTAGGAGGACAACGTGGCCAAATATTACAGGGCCGTCCAGAAAAGTCGTTAAACTAGGTCCCAAGAAAAAAAAAGTAATATGGCGGGCCCTAGCCAGATAAAAATTGCACCTAAACACGAACCACAATGCCCAGACTGGGGAAGGGGAAGTATGAAGGAGTTATGTCACCGACACCGGAATTGTACCAAAAAAACCAAAAAGGGGTTACGCAGGGAGTACTCGAAAAGAGCAGAAAATTTAACAACACAAAACAACCCACCTACACTTGGCACCGTGTATGTTAACTTCTACTCTTCTTCTAACCTCCAAACAACTCGAGGGGGCCCATTCTCGAATTGCAGGTCAGAAAAAAAAAAAGGGGGGCTCTCCCCTTCCATGCCAGGCCTCCTCTTGGAGAAGGATAGCAAACGGGAAACATTCGCAGGAACAGGAGAAAGAAAAGCAACACACCAAGAGTCATCAAACTGATCAATCGGTAAGAGGGGAGGAGAAAAAAAGACACTCAAAAAGAACTTAAAAAAGGGGAATGGGAAGCCTGGGCGGGGAGAGTCGACGATACACCATATTATGGCCCGCACGAAATTGTGAGACAAAATGCGGCAATGGTGTCGCTGAAAAATACAGGGAAAAAAAAATGAATAAAAGACTGGTGGTAAAACTAAATCTCGAGAAAAACACAACGGGGAAAAAAAAAATAGAAGATCGACCAAAGCAACTCATGGAATAAAGACAAAAAAAGACAACCCCAGAAACCGAGGCGTTTCGAGCTACGGTTGCAAGGGTCAGGGAATGCGACGGGCAGCCTGGGGTACAGACTGGGGACAACCTTCTGGGGGGGTCTCAAAGTCACTAGAGGAAAAAAAAGAGCACAACACAAAAGATCATACTTGGGGGAAGTCGTACGGCGGCAGGGCTCCCGACTGCAGGACGCACTGGCGGGTGTTGCGTTTGGGAAAATATAAAGAAAAGGCATAGATGGGACCGGGGAGACAACAAAACGGGACGGGGTCAAAGGATTCCGGGGGGGGGAAAGAAGAAGGGACAGGGGGAAGGTGCTTGGAAAGACCGAAGCTGGTCCGAATAATCAGTGAGAGTGGAAGCACAGCTCGCCGTTCCTTCTCCCTTAAATGGGAAAATCCCGGCTACTGCAAGAAAAAGGACGTAAATGGACCAGTGGCGACGGGGGTACTGAATTCAATACAAAACAGATTGGCAGTGGGCTTCGTTCAAGGAAGTTTGCGATCCAGGGGTCACAGGATGGGGCTCAGGGGTCACATTTGAAAGTGGAGGAAAAGACGAAACAGGGTCACGCCCTCGCCAACGTCTTTGGCCCTACTTGGTTTTGGGCCTCAGACAGAACATTTAAGAAATAGTCGACCTGTAAACAGTGGAGGAAACACCACCGAAGGAGGAAAAAACTGATGGGAGGAACCCTCGTTATAAAGGTGTACATTAAAAAGGAAGAATTGGAGGGGTCAATGCATCAAATCCTCATCACTTCGTATTGCGGGTTGCGATCTCATATTTAGGGAAAACTCTTACGGAAACGGTAGAACAACCGTGGGAAGAAAAAGGGAAAAGGAAATCAGTACAACAATGGATCAAAAAAAAAAACCCAGAAAAACCAACGGACTAACAGCGGGAGAGGGGAACAGGATCATAAATAAGCGGGAAAGCAAGAAGACGAAGGCAAAAAAAAAGATACTTCAAATTCTCCAGGATTGGTTTTTGCGGCGAAGTCAAGGCAAGGGGGGAGAAGAAGGGAGGAAGGAGGGCAACAAGAGGACAAGAAAAACGGACTTATACGGTGATGACCTGATTCAATCAAAAACCAAAGGGTGGAGGGCCAGGAGAAGAAATTGGGACAAACGATGATATAATCGCAGATTCTAATCAAAAAGTTGGAAAGGGGGGAGGGGCGCACCAAGAAACATAGAAAAGGAAAAAAAGTAACGGACCAAAATGGAAGGAGAGAAGGGCACGAGCGTCACTGGAAACAAGACGGCGGAAAAAGGGAGCCCTAATGGCGGGAATCTGCAGGTAAAAAAAAAGGGGGAAAGGTATATTGGTAGTTGGGGAACCGGGGACCAAAAACCAAGGAAAAAGATCTCAAAAAATTAAAATATCAAGGGGCGGGGAGAGGGGTTTTGGGCAGGTAATAAAACAATAAAGGATGCGCGTCAAGTACGGAGAGGAGGGGGGGAAGAAAGAAAAACCTCCAGGCCAGTAGTCAAGGAGAATAAAGAGAGGGGGGAGAGGAAAAAGAAAACTTTTAGCGCTAAAAAAGGGGTGGTATTTGTAGTTCGAAAGACCACAAGAAACATAGATGAAGAACAGACAGAGAAAAAAAAAAAAAACGCGTATGTAGTAAAAGGTCCCTAGGGGAAGGAATGTCAAACGGGGAAAAATAAGCGGGAATCGAGGGAAGGTGTGACAACCTCGACGAAAGACCAAACCAATCCAGCAAAAAAAAAAAATATGAAAGGAGGGGATGCGGGGGAAAGGTATGTGCACGGTGGCCGGGAAAATCGAACACAAGGAAACCTTGCGGATTTCGGACATCCAAAACTCAAAAAATTAAAAGAAAAAAAAAAAGGAGGCCGTTCGAGATACAAACACAAAAAAACAAACGCGGGTGAAAAAAAAAGGGAAGTTCGACCATTCCACGAAAAAACAAATCATAGAAGACCCTGGGAATATACACAGCACCGCCGCAGAGAAATCCTGAGAATCGACTGACCCTGCCGTTAAGAAAAAAAAAAAAGGCCGAGGGACCAAAAAAACAAAAGAGGAGGAGAAAAAGCATAAAGGTGTCAAGACATCAACAAACGACCCAAAAAGGAGCAGAAAAACTGCATGAAAAAGGAAAAGGGAAAAGGAAGAGTACAGGTGCCAACCAATAAAGCTGAAACGAGCGGCAAAAAGGGACAATAGCGCAAAAAAAATAAACGTGAACAGGGAGGGAGAGAAGGACCAGGCCACTAAAAAACGGCAAATATGAGAAGCACGGGACGCAAGGAATCACGAAACCGGGTTCTACGAAAAGAGGACGGAAACAAGCCGCACCAGGGGGGTAAAACACGTCACAAAAAATCCAAGAGAAGGGTGGGAAACGGAAAAAAAAGAATAGGAATACAGGCAAACTAAAAAGGAAAAAAAAATGGGTAAGAGATAACCAACGATCAGGACGCAGTAAAAAAAACGACAGCAAAAAAGTCAAAGCACTAAAATAAACAAAACTGGTATGGGGAATGAAGGAGGGGGGTCTGAAAAGTGGTATAGTATCGACTAAAAAACAACAACTTAAGGAAAAATAAGAAAGAAGTTTGAAAAAAAAATGATCAGTACTCACAGCTGCCGAAAACAGAAAACAGAAGGGACGAGGGGAACGGGGAACTCTCTTCACTTATCAACGGAGATCGCGGGGGAAAATGCATTAAAGAAAAATACCGTGGCAGGAGCCCAAAAGAATCTAGCGATTTCAAGGTCGAAAAGGAGGTGGGGAAAGTCAAGGGGTAGTAAAAAGCGGAAGTGGGGACTAGGACAATCGAGGGTAAAAGGAAAAAAGTCTTTTTTCTCGGCAGGGGGGAAAGGACGCGGATACGCCAGGGTTGGAAGGGAAGAACGGAAAGAATCTGCCTCTCAAAACCTCTCCGGGGACGGAAAAGAGACTGGTTGCAGCGGTCAGCGGGGGGCCGGGGGGGGGGGCAGGTTCGCTCAAGAAAAGACTAACTCCTTGAACTTTTAGCATAAAAAGGGCAGAAGGGCAACCGTGTGAAAAGGGAAGAAGTATCTTTTGGGGGGGGGGGGGTGGGGGCCTCAAGGAATTGGCAATGGAGGATCTCTAGGAAGGAGGCGGGAAGGGGAGGGTAGAAGCCCAAAAAAGGACTTGGGGGGCAAGAACTTGGGAATGGTTGGGTAACCTTTGAAAAACTTCTACCTTCGTGAGATAAAAAAAAAGATATCTCGGGAAAAGGAGCATGACGTTTATGGGGTCGGGGAAAGAGGGAAAGAGCAGGGGGAAAAAACGGTTCCCTGACCAGAACCAATACTAACATCAAAAAGAAAAAAGAGGCAAAGGGGGGGGGAAAAAAGGGGTGTCAGTCAGGAGGGGGGAAAAACTGCATGAAGACGAAAAGCTTTCAGGGGTTCCGGGGGGTTCTGCCCATCGGAAACGGGAACGAAAGGGGGAATACAGGGGGGGGTGGTGGCAGCAGAGGAAGGTGAGAAAAAGGACGGCAAAAAAAACACAGAAAAAGGGAAAAGGCTTCAAAACACCCGGGTGTTCGCTTGGGGACGAGGGAGGGGGGAGGGTTTGGACAGGGGCAACGCGGACGCCTTGAAAGAACCGGAGGAGCCAAAAGGTGGGATTGAACTGCACAAAAGAGAAAAAAAAAAAACCTCGCTACCAGATAGCGACGAAAGGGAATAATGGGGGCGGGCAAAGTGGGTGGGGAAAAAATAGGTCAAAAAATACAGAATTTATACAAAATTTTGAAAACGCAGAAATAAAATTAGGGTGGGAGGGGAGGCCGGAAGTGGAATAAAAACGCAGGGAAACAAACTCGACAATCCCAACTGAATTGGACTTGTCGTGGGGAAAGGCACGGATCAAATGGGCGATGGGAGGGTGGGGAAAGGGGGAAGCCAAATAACACCAAAACCCATGGGGGGGCATTAGAAAAGACGCAGTTAAAATAACCATATAAAAAGGGAAAAGACAAATACAAGGAGAGCAGCCAAAGGATTTTCTCACTAGCAACCGTTATAAAGCAGAGGGGGGGGGGTCTGGGGAGGGTCAATAGGACGCAGGAACTAAAAAAACCACCCAGAACATAAAAAGTAATGGAAATTTTGGCCTCCCGATCGCGTAAAAGGAGGAGGACAAATCAGAGGGGAAGGAGTATGGTGTGCTGGTGGTTACAAAACAAAATGGAAAGCACCCGAGGAAAAACTTGGGGGCAGGCTCCGAAAATTTCCGCAAAAGGAACGAAAGGGGAGAGGAGACTCCGACAAACGAAAGGGGAAGACAAATAACAGAAGTAAAACCACGAAGGGACCGCAGGATGGATATTCTTCAGAAAACAAGACAAATCGAAAAAAAAAAGAAAGGTTGAAAAAAAAAAGGATGTGGGGAGGACCTCACAAGGGGGGGGGAGACAAAAAAGTTGGCGGGGGGGTGAGCCATGAGAGTACCGTTGAAAAGAAAAAAATTGCGTGATGACACACCCAAGGAGGCCAAAGGAGAAGAAGAAGGGGGGAAAAGGCCATAAACGGGGGCCCGCGGAAAGATAAAATTTTGAGTGGGGAAGCCAAGGGGAGCAAACCCATCAGAATCTCAAAAGCGACTCCTGGACAATGCAAAAGAAGGGGGAGTGGGAAGGAAAAGTTGAGGGTCATTAGAAACCGGCGAAACTGGGGGGAACACCAATGGGGGGGAAGCGGGGGGATAAAAACCAGACAAAATAAAAAAGGGAGTAAAACAGGGGAGGGGTCGGGGGGGAGGGGGGAATGCTGTACAGCCACGATAAATCAAGGGCAACAGGGAATCAGAATCGTGTATAACGTAGAAAAAAAAAAATGGACTCCGATGGGGGGCGCAGAGTGGGGAGAGGGGAAAAAGGCTAGCATTAGGACAAGGAAGAGGACTAAACAAAGGAAAAAAAAAAGCCAGCGGTCAATACATCTTTCTCGAGAAAATCTCGAAAGAAGTAGGAAACTACAAAAAAGGAGGGCAACTCGGGATGGTTCCGCAGGCCAACGAGATCGCAATCAACGTAGCTACCCACCAGGGTTCTCGAAAAAAGGAATAAAAGAAAAAAAAGAAAAGGGGGTGAAAAAAAAAAAAAACTTCTCTCCGTCCTTTTAAAACTTGGTGTGTGGGGAATGGGGAAAAGCGAAGAGAGAAAAAAACAAAAGAGAAGGGATAGAACGGGGCGCAAACACGAGACTTTGCAAAAAAAAGAGACGACCAAAAGTACACAGACCTCCCGAGAGTGGGGGGACGGGCGGTCGAGAAATCAAGGAGACGGTGGAAATTCTTTTGGATAAGATCGAGATTACAAAAGCCAAAGAAAAAAGAAAACCTTTCCTGCTTTTTTGGCCTCGATAAAGATGGACCGGGGAGGAAAAAAGGTCGTGGCTGGGTGGACGTGGACGTAAATAGAACTCAATAAATATCTCGAGATACCTGGGAAGGGGGGGGAAAGACAACAGAAAAAAAAAAACGAAAAAAAAAGGCCCTCAGGGTTTAAATATAGATAACGGGGAGGTGGTAGAGGGAAGAACTGAAAAAAAAGATTATGGCTCTAAAAAGCGCGACAAGGGAAAATAAAGGGGTGGAATTGCTCCAAACGGGGGGGGAGATGAAAAGGGAAAAGAAGATGAAATTTAGTAGGAGGAAAATGAGGAAGCCAACTTAGTGGAAAAAGGGGGGGCGGAAGGGAAAGGGTCATCGGGTGGGCACGACACAGGGGGAACTGCGGGCACAAAAACTCGGGGAGGGCAAAGCAATAAACCTTCCTCGACTACGCAACAGACGGAAAAGGGGAAGTGAAATCGGCGCTTCAAAAGAAAAACTCTGGACTACTTGGGTTTTTTTCAAGGGGGAAGAAAATGGAAAAAATGGGGTGAAAAAAAGCACAGTGGACCACTAGAGTGATGGAAAAAAACGGCATGAACAGAACAACCCGTAGGGGGCGGGAAAACCAAAAAGTAAGTGGAGTAAAGAAAAGGGAAAAGACCAAGAAAAATTGGCGTGGTACTTCATATGAAAATCCTCAACTGCAAGGGAAAGGGGACAGGGGGGGGGGGGGCAAAGAATGTGTAAAAGAAAAATACGAGAAAAAAAAAAAAGTAGAAGAAACTTTTGGGAAAAACTCGACCGCCGTGCTGAGCAAAAGGGGGAATGGAAAGGGGGGGAGCCAAAAAAAAAGGGCAACCCCGCCGGGAAAAAGGGACGGGAGCTAGGACTAGGGAAAGTGAGGAAGTTCGGAAAAATCATACAGGAAGGGAACCAATTCGGAGGAAAGTTTTCGGGAGGCGGGGTTAAATTTCCCCTTTGGGGAGGGAGAAAGGACGGATGAAAAAATTTGAAGAACCCTCTTGTTATAAAGAAACGACTGGGGCTCGATCAAAAAAAATAGAAAAGGTGGCTGCGCGCGGATCTTGTCAGTGTCTTTCTTCACGGGTATAAAGAAAAAGACGAGGTCGACAAAAAAAAAAGGATGGGGGCTGGAGGGTAAAAGTTTGGTTTGAATACATCGAAAAGCTTTGGAGGACTACTTCCACACATTGTCAGAACCAGGCGGAGGAAGTAGGGGTTTATCAAGTCAAAAAGCCAATCGTAGAAAAACAAGAACGGGAATGGAAGAAGGCTGGGGTTAAAATTTGTGGGGTAGAAAGCACCGTATTGGGGGAATAGGGACAAACAAACGCAAACATGTCTCGAGTGCAGAAGCACAGGGCTGAGAGGGGGTGGGGGTGTGCATGGGCACTAAAAAACCGGGTCTCATCGAAAAGAAAGGAAAGGGAGACGGATGGACCAACTCAAAGACAAAGAAAACAACGAAGAAAAACAAAGGAGCCGAAAAAGCTGGTCTCTACTAACTGTCATTTGGAATCACGGATCTCCTACCGAATGCCAAAAAAAAAGACGAGATCACGAGACCGCCCTAATGGGGACACTGACGGAAGCCGAAAAGAGCAAATGGGGGGGAGGGGGGATCGGAAAAAGTAGGGCAGTGGGGAAGAGGCCGAAAGTAAAACGGGGACCCTGCATAGGTGAAAAAAGACGTGGTTCCTGCACGGGAATGTGGGATTTCTGGGGTGCACAAATCTTAATACTCTCCAAGGGAAAGTGGAGGGGAGTATGACATCGCAAGACATTGACAGAATGAGGGGGACCGTTTGAGGGAAAAATCTGTTCTCTCTCCACGGTCAACAAAAAAAAGAAGAAAAGAAAAGCAAAGGGGCCGTCAGAAGGCAGAATGAGCTAAACGAAACCAGAAAGTCAAAAGTCGGACAATCCTATCTATCGGGGTGACCCTGGGGGGTGCCCCCTTACAAGAGAAAAAAAAAAAAAAAAAAAAGCAAAATATCGCTTTGGACCCAAACACGGCAAGCGGGGGAATCAAGAGGCAGCAAGGGGCCGGGAAACGAGTAATGGAAACAACCCTGGAACAAACGCCGCCTGGAAAAGGACAAAGGCAGTCAGGGACGCAAAGCGGTGCGGTGAGAAAACCCGAAGGGGGGAAAAAACCAAAAAATAGGGGTTTCGGAGTTAAGAAGCCCTTCCTAGAAAAAACCAAAAAAGCAAAGGAAAGCGAGGAAACGAGGAGAGTCTAGAAAATGGTCCGTCAGCCGAAAAATATGCTAAGCGCATCTGCTGGGAGAAATGAAAAAAGAGCATACTAAGGACATACTCGGTGCTTACTTAAAAGAGGGGGGAGAAGGAAGAGATGAAATCTCGATGTAACTATATGAGAGGAAAAAACAAAATCTCGAATGAAAAAAAAAAAAATTGGGTGGGGGGGACAGGGAGATGAACGAAGAAAAAAGGAAGGTTAAA
>Ga0179591_1343549_pt1 | contig 15623 bp, 9 predicted proteins | sample CZOMad2_1_08_16f_FD_182891 | JGI IMG/M metagenome (GOLD analysis project Ga0179591, IMG submission 182891) | Vadose zone soil fungal communities from Angelo Coast Range Reserve, California, USA - CZOMad2_1_08_16fungal (PacBio error correction) | ecosystem: Environmental > Terrestrial > Soil >...
CGGAGAAGGGGGGAATCATCGACTAAGGGAAGCGGAGGGAGGGGTCGTAACCTCGAAGCGCCCGTACGTTTTTCTGAGGCGGCCTGATAAAAAAATTCGAAAGGGGGACGTAGGAACGCAGGTGGGGGAAGGGACACTTCTTGGGGCCGTGGGCGGGGAGGCGCAGGTTGGAAAGGGGCAAAGGAAAAAGGGGGTCAAAAGAAAGGGGGCTATCTCCCAGGGCACCGGTTCCGGAACGCGGAATTTAGGGGAAGGAAGTCACCCGCCGGCCGAGAACACTAAAGGGGGGAACCTACTAGATTGGAACACCTCCATACAGGACAGGGGAGGGGTTACATGTCTTGACTAACGGCGGCCACGATCCCAGATCTAGAGAAAAAAAGTGACAGGAAAGACCAGAAAGTTCATCGTACCAAGAGAAACGCGAGGGATCTGACAAAGGGGGATCAGATGCCGCACTTGCCAGCTTAAGGAAAGATAAAGAAACAATGCTGCCCTGAACAAAGGAAATCTGAACCCACCATAAGGAGTCCGGGGGGTCCCTGAAGAACAAAGGGGGTGCCGTCCTATGTGTTTCCCCAAGAAAACATTATCCTAAGAAAAAAAGAAGGGCTATGTGGTGAAAGACGTACATTCATAAAAGTTGCCGAAGACCAGTTTCATGGCGGAAAAAAATGACTCGCCCACTCAAAGAAAGTCTACGAAGCTCAGGGAATGGGGGAGTGAGGATCAAACGCCCCTACCCCGAAGCTGACTAGAAACTTTGAAAAAGGGAAAAAACCGCCTCTTCAGGGTCGACTCCAATTAGGATCCACCGGGGAAGGAAGGAGCAATCATCAACAAGGGAAGCAGGAAAAATCACAACAGTTGCCGAGTCAGAGGAAATCGAGTCGGACGGGGGGGGGGCACAAGGACACATTTCTACAATGAGCCCGGGAAGGAAAGTCGGGGGGAGATGGTCCTCTGGGAGAAGACCTCCCTTTTCGAGGAGGCGCATGTTAAGGAAACTACAAAGACGAGACAACGGAACCAAATAAAAGACTTCTCATCAAAAAAATGGAGGGGGGGAAGGGGCCAAAACCATCGCGAAACGACGAGTACGGCAGAGTGGAAAAAAAAAAAGGGCCGTTCCGCCTGACACGGGCAGGGGGGGAGCAGCAAAGCCTCCCCTTTAAGTGGTCAAGCTCAACCCGACGCGAACAAAAAAAAAAAGGCTTAAGGGGACGCGGGAGAAGACCCTGAAAGTCTCCCCCAGTACGAAGGAAACGGTCACAAGGGGAGGACCAAAAAAGAGAGGAGGGGGGACGAAAGTCGCACTTCCAACGGTCCAAAGAAGGGGAGGAAGGAGCGGCTGCGGGGAGGCGACAACCCCGCGCTACCAGAAAATGCAGAAAGAAACGCCTTATCACCTGCAGCCAGCCGGCTGCCCTAAGCCCTACCTGGTGACAACGGAAGACTGGGGGGAGGGCTAAAAAGCCGTAGTTGAAAGGACCTAACAAAGTCGTTTTCCTGCGGGAGGGGGAAGGGGCGGTCGTTATCTGGATTAGACGATCATTGGCTTATCATCAAACCAGAAAACCAAAAGACGCTCCAGAAAGACCTTAGGAAATTTCTTCCCGAGGGTCATCACCCGGAAAAGAGAGAACAACAACAACTTCTTGGGAAAGATATAGATTGATGGACTTCATGAAAAGTGCTGGGAAATACCTGTCTTGATGAGACGATCAGGGTGGGGTGGGACTTCAGGGAGGAAAATCTTCTCACAGAAGGAAAAAATCCGTCAGGGAAAAAGTCCAAAAAAGCATTTTCACCCCTAATCTCAATTCTCTCAGAAACGAAGAGAGACCTTTTGAAAAAAAATGTAGCATCGAAGGGAAAGGCCAGCCGTCTAGATGGGACCAGGGTGGGGGAGGAGAAAGCCGGCGCTCGCGGGGAGGGAATTTCTTTTCTGCAGAGGTCATCGGTCTTTGTCGCGACATCAGAAAGAAAAAACTAAAGACCAAGGACGTGCGCAGTGCGCCTTAAAACCGACTTTGGGGGGCAGGGGGGGAAAAGACACGAAGGGGGGAAAAGAAGGATTCTTACTTGGACCATCTTCAGTTTCTTCAGATGGCCGAAAAATCAGGAAGGGGGAAGGCCGAGCTTGCCCGGGAATGGATGCTGGGCAGGGGGGGCCTCGGCAAGAGGCGCAGAGGGGAAGAACTCGGGAGGAAACTATCTTATTCTCGAAGAACCAGCCCTAGCCGATCCTGCAATGAGCCGAAAAAGGGTGAGGAAAGGGGCCATAGGGACATGTCCTGGGTGCGGAATCGGGGGTTTACCAGGCGAACTGAGGATGAAAAGAGGAAAAACGACGTTCCTTCTCCGGCTCCCCTTAAAGCGGGTAGATCCCTTGAACGGAAATCCGCACGAATCCGGCCAACAGCGTGTCGGGACTCCATGGGAAGAGGGGGGTTGCGGAGAAAAGGGGGGGGGTTCAGGGTGCTACCCTAAGAGTACTTCTAGTTTCTGCCCAAAGGGGGGGGGGGGGGGGGGGGGTGGTAACCAACTGGGACGACGGAGGGTCTGTTTTACCTACGTCAGTTTAGTAGATGGGCGGGAAAAAGAACGGGGAGGGAGGGTCGGGGGTGCCCGCCTAAAAGTTTTAAACATTTCGTAAAAAAGGGGGTGGCTTGGGGGAGGTTGATGAAGCCGGTCCCACATAGCCGCTCTTGGTCCGAAGAGAGAAGCGGGTTCCCGTCTGAAAGAGGGGAAGGAACAGCCTGGCTAGAGGAGGTCCTTCATGGACTCAGGTTGCGAGAGAGGGCCATTCCTTCCCGCGATGAGCAGCGTCATTTCCAGACTTCGGAGTAAAACGGGGGAAAATGGGAAGGAGAGCGGGGTTAGACAAAGGAAGTTCCAAGGTCGCGGATTGTGGAAGATCGGGGGAGCGCGGAAAAGCCCAAAATGTGAAAACACTCGTAAGTCAAGGCGGGGGTCCGCAAGGACCGAGGGGAGGGGGGGGGGTTCAGAGGGGAAGGGGAGGCGCAGGGCCATCCTCTGCGAGGTCGTAAAAAAAAAACATCGCCTGTCTAAAGGCTCCGGGGGAAAGCTCCTAAGGGAGAGAAAGTATAGAGGGAAGGGCACAAAAAAGAGTCACCTGGAAACTTGGCCCTTTCCCACCTTGAAGCCTTCGACGAAAGAAAAGGACCTTAGAGGAGGACAGCAGCGACAAAGAAAAAGGAGGCGGTCGACGCGAACGCATAAGGAGTCCTTCCCTTCAAACAGAGAGGAACTGATCTCGAAAGAAAAAAACGAGGGAGGAGTATCTCGGGCGCCGTTGACATCTCGGGGAAGTCGCACCAAAAAAAAACCGTTTAGAAGAAAGGGACGGACGGGCGGCGGTACGCTGAGTCGAGGGGTCTGCTGTCGGGAAAAAGAAGTTGAAAGAAAGGGAGGTGCCGGAGAGCTTCTTGAGTTGTGCAGCCTCCTTATACTTTTTTCTCCATGTAAGGAAGGCCGGGTTGCGAGGTGAGGTGGCTAGACAAATCCTAAGGGGGCTAAAAAAAAAGTAAGGCGAAAGGAAGGAGGGGAAAAGAATGGGAGACGTTACCACCTCCTTTACGCTTTACATTTTGAAAAGTCGTCTAACGAAAAAAATCCGGGCGGGGAAAAAATCCGGACCGACAAAAAAATCGAACGGAGGTCAATCGGACGGTCCTTGACTATGGACTCTTACTTAAAAGACTTAGGATAGAAGAATAAAAATAAACTGTCCCAACGGTCTCGCGCCGTAAACCAGGGCTCAAGGAATAAGCTCAACTGGGGAAAAAACCCGATTCCATGAAGCGAAGGGGAGAGCCGTCTCCGGCTCCTCGTCTACCTAGGAAGGTCAAGGGAGGATCAAAATCCTGGAAGCAGCGGTGCAGACAACTAATTAGCTGGAGGTTCTTCGGAGATGGGGGTCTAAAAGAAACAGGAAAAAAACAGTTCTAGTCTACCAAAGGTGCATCTGAGAAGAAACAGAAGGAAATGTGAGGCTCTGCCGACCTACGTCGGTCAGACGTCCAAAGGACTACCCTACTTCTGGAGAATCTGAAGGGAAGAAAAGAAGAATCTTCCACTTGGTCTACTCCCATTATACTCTAGGGCAGGACAACTGACAGCCGAAGGGAAGTAGGGGCTAACCTCCGGACCGTGGAAAAGGGCCTATGAACGAGAAGGGGTGTGGTGAAAAGGGGATACTCACTTCTACCCGATTTAACGAAGAAGTGACGTCGGGCACGGGGGTGGGAGGAAGGAAAAAAAGGGGGTGGTGAGCAAAGCCACGGTCTAGAGCCCTTGTCACCGGAAACATCTAACAAGAAAACGGACGCTTCGAAAGGAAATCACCTGGGGAAACAAAATCAGCGCTTCTCATCCTCTGCATCTTCGACGGGCGGAGGAAATACGAAGAGTCGGATGAAGTTCGTCACAATCCGGAGGGAAGAAGGGGGCGCGAGGGGGAAAGGAAAGGACATTTACCTCGGAGCTCACACCCTGCAGACCCGTAAAAGAGAACGGAGGCTGAAAAACCATGAATATGAGCCAAGAGAAAATCTTGCCAAAGGGGGGCGGATGAACCTCACAAAAAGGGACAAGGAAAAATTCGCCAGTCGGCCTCTACTGCAGGGGCGGGGAGGAGCTGAGGCGAACAATACAATCGGCAGAAGCACTAGAGACACACTTTCACCGAAAAGAGAAAGAAGAAAGACCTTTGGGGAAACCTTTCGGCTGTGCCTTTCTGCTACGAGCGAAACGCGTGGAAAAATTGGCCAAAAAAAAGGAGGGTCGTTAATGCGAGTGGAGAGAAAGGTGAGGTTCAACTTAAAGGGATGCGGAGAGGGATCAAGGAGAAGAAACTCCTCCTAATCCAACATCGCGATGATCGTCTAATCACGAAAGGACTTGGGAAGAAACCGTCCCGTAGACCATCGAGATCAACAAAACAACGAGGAAAAGGGGGAATTCTTATGACGTCGGAGAAATACAAGGAGACGAGCATCTCGCGGTTGTCTCTTAGGGGAGGCTGGGGGGAAGAAGGGAAGAAAAATCTATGACGCCCTCACTGCCTTGGAAACCCTAAGAGCACTTAGAAGAAGGAAAACTTGAGGAAAACCTGTGGACAACTACAGTGCTAGAGGGTCAGGGGTCGCCAGGGCCGAAAAAGAGGGAGGGGGGGGACCCAGGTATTTCTTGGGCGCGCCTGAGGTCATGGAAAATTGAAAAGGGTCGTAGGTTGTAGGGGTTGGGGGGTTGCGGGGGTAGTGTGGGTGGGTGGGGGAGGGGGGTTGTGTGGTTTGTTTGGGGGGGGTTGGGGGGGTGCTTGTGTGGGGGGGGGGGGTATTTACGGGATGGGGATTGTCGCAAAAAAGACTCTAGAGAGAAGTGAGCAAGCACGCCTTGAGCATCGAGCAGTTGGGTCATTGGGACTCCAAAAGGGGGGGAAGATGGGGAAGGAAGTGAAATTCCTTTTCTCTTCTCGCCTCCGCAGACGAGAAAATTCCTTGAGAACAATTGCCCAGCGTTCCTGGGATGCGTAATGCCCGCTAGCGCTGGAAAACCTGCGGCCGGGGGGGGGTGGAACTCGTAAATAGTAGAGGGGAAAAAAGCGGAAGGCCTAAACTAGATTAATCCGGAGCTTATGTGGTCAGAGCAGAAAGTAAAAGAAAGGGAAGTTAGTAGGTTGTGCAGTGAACAAAAGCGATAGAGGAAAAAGGGTCTGTCTGAGAAAAAAGAAAAAAACGACCAGCACAAGGGGCAGGGAGGGGACGGAAAATCATGTTATAATTGGACTTGAACAAACGTCGACGCAAGGGACGACAATCAAAAAAAGTAGGGGAATGGGAGAGGTCTGCAGGCTTCATTCAGCGGGGAAAAAAAAAGGCGATCGATCATGGAGAAAAAGAAGTGCAGAAAGGAATGGAGGAACCACGGTGACCTCCTTTGGAAGTACGAAGGCGGGGAGCTTGGGAAGCAAGGCGCGAGAGAGAAATGAGATGGGGTTAAGGAAAGGGTGCCCGAATCGAAAAGGGTCGCCAAGGGGGGATTCAGGGGTTATCCTCTTATGTCTCCTCCCATACCGTCTAAAAAAATCCGAAGGGAAACTAGAGGAGGGTGGACACACAGATTCCTGCGAAAGCGTGAAGAAGGAGGAAACAGAGGGAAGCCAGGGGGAAGAAGGGGTTCGCTTAATCTCTCATTGGACCATTGCAGAAAAAAAAGCTTAGAGGGGTCGGAGGGGGCGGCATCGGCAAATTGGACTCTTCTAAAGTTGACCGTAAGATGAGAGAAAGAAACAGATCAGGGCGGTTTTTTTCCTGGTGTTCCGAGGGGAAATAGGGAAAAGGACCGCGCGGAAGACCCGGCAACCAAGTAGAAAGAAAAAGCTGGTGGAACATGAAGGGGGAGCCACTTTCTGTCGCTGCCTTCTTTGAGAAATCGCAGAGGAGGGAGGGAAAATCCTAAAAGAGATCGTGACGCCGGTGTACGCGGAGCCATACCTGGGAGAAACCTTCTGAACGGAGGAGGGAATTCCCCAGCGGGAAAGAAAGAAGGGTCAAAAAGGGTCCGCCGCGACGCCCTCATCAAGTGCGAAAAGAAAAAAAGAGAAAGATGAAGAAAACTCGATCGCGGTCGACGGAGTACCCGCGAAGTCCTGCGAAAATATATCAATGGGAAGAGATCTCTCTCAAAAGGGGGGGGGGGTATAGACCGGGAGATCCGGTTGATCCTTTATCTCTCCTGAAGAGTAAAAGAGGGAAAAAGACTACAATTTCAGGAAGGCCCGGATTAACATGGAAGTGGGGAGAGGTCTTTCGCTAGTACGGCCAGGTGTTCCCGAGGGAAGGGGGCCTGGAAAAGGGAGGAAGGGATTTTAATTTGCATCCTACGTATACTGTTTGAAACGGAGGAATACACCTAAAAGCGAGGTACCTTTCTCTAGACTGAAAGTGAGGGAGGGCCCCAAGATAAAAAAAAGAAGGGACCGACGATCATTGTCTCTTAAAACCTCAGAAAAAGGGGTTAAGATCAAAAGTAGGATCGGCGGCCCGCCGAGACCCTTTACCGATAGGGAGAACAATCAGACCAAAGAAAAAAGGCGTTCATCGTCTTGAGACTATGCTCGCTCTTAGGAAAGAAAGATGCACCAAAAAAAAGTGAGATCAGGGCCGTCACTGACGCTACGCAAGAAAACCGGCCGAACTGAAGAACCCGGGGGGCCAGGGAGAATCCAGTCTCCTTTCAATTCTCGAAAAGAGGGGGTCAACGATCTACCCAGATAACTGGCAGCGGGTCTGAAACCTGGCGGAGAGCTATTGTAGACAGCGGACTAAGCAAAAAAACCTTCATAAAGACCCTGGCCTACCTTTCTACCAAGGGGTCATCGAACAAAGTACCGGAAAGACCGAGAGCTAAACATCCGCTTCCGATCGAGGGGACGGGAAAAAGAAACCTACTTCTTACTTCAACGGCGGGGAACAACAAGAAGTTTGATCCAGTGCACGGAAGTGTGCCGACTCATATATCGACCTGTTCAAGCGCAGAAAAGACCAAGAGGGTCTCTACCATCCGGACGGGCCGAAGAGGAACTCGAAAAAGGGTGGGAGGAACTTTACCGAAGGAAAGGGGAATGATTCGGGGGCTTTTCGATTCGCCGCGGTGAAACTCAAGGGGTCACTGCTAGCAACCCGTGTTCAGGCCCACTACAAATCTGCCCGGTCGGAAAACATCAAAAACGGGAGATCTGCTAGGGGCTGGTTCAGCTCTAACGGAAAACGAGTGACGCAAGGAAAGGTCGGAAAAGGAGGCACCCGGAGACTAGCCGATTCCTGCCGGAAAGCTCCAAAGGAGAGAACCAGGATACCCGAGTCCCGGTGCTGATAAGGCGGCTAAGGATACAAGGAAGGATCATACATCGGCACACCGTCTTGTCGGGCGAAAAAAAAAAAAAAGCTCGACGGAAGGAACCTGGGAACAAAACGGTCTTCCGCACTTCTCGTATATCCTATGGGACTCGTCTGGGAAAGAGGGACAGGGGGGACAAGGGGAGACAAAGAATACGACTCATTTTTTACAACCTTCATCACAAGGCAGGGTACAGACTGTTCCAACTGCCGAAAAGGTTCTTGGAAGGGGGAAAGACGAACCAGGTAGTTGTCACATTGTTTAGAGCTATCCTTCGGGAAGCGAGAAAAGAGGGGGGGGGAACCGTTCTTGCGTTATCTATTCCGATAAATGCTGAGCAGCAGAAGGCAACTAAGCCCACAATCTAGAGGTAGCGTCTCAAAAGGGAACAGGGGAGGGGGTCCTTGTCAATGTCCATACAAAGCGACCAACAAAAAAAACGGGTAGGTAAATAAGTTTAGTCTGGCGGGGGGGACCAGGGGCAAAAAGACCAAGCCTTTTCTTTAAGTGGGGATCACGAGGGGGCTTCTGGAGTTGTTCTCATCCTGTAGAGAAAGCGCTCAAAAAGTGAAAAAATAGAGAAGGCATTTAACGAAGATCTTGAGTGAAAAGGAAGAACCCAGAAAAAGTGGAGCGACACGCCAGGCACATACCAGTCGCTCCGTGGTAGAGGCTGAAGGGGAAGAGCGGAAGGGAAATCCGAACCTGTTCTTAGTGCTTTTCGCCAGGCGGGAGGGGCAGGCTCCTCAGATATCGGAACTCCAGAGAAGGGGGCCGACCTGGCGAAGGGGAGAGGTGATCACGTCGAGGAAGGGGGGGGGGAAGTGGGGGACTCAACACGAAGTTTTTTCCGAATGTACGGACTGAAAAGGACATCGGGAGGCTTCTACGCCGACCGGATCAAGCAACCGGGATCCGTTCGGAGCCGTTTTTATGAGGGTCCCCATGCGGGGGAGGGCAGGGAAAACGAGAAAAGACAGTCCTCCAGGCGCGGTGCCGAACTCGTATACCGTAAAAAAAAGGAAATCGGGGAAAAAAAAAATGAGAGGAAAGACGGACGAGATGATGGGGGAAGTGCGGGCCAGGGCGAATCCGGGGTTGCGAAGGTGGAGAAGGGCGCTCCCTCGACCCGGAGTTTGGGAGGGGAAACCCCAGAGAAAGAAAAATAAACTCGAAGGAGTCCGCTCCCCGTAGGAGGGTAGAATTGGTCACTTTGAACAACGCGGACCGGGAAACAGACTTACACTGTCCGTCGGATGAGAGGACTCAAGAAGGCAGGGGCGATTAGTTAGGTAAGATGAGGTCGACCAGTGCAGATAGGGAAACAAGGGGGTAACCCGCCTTTTACGTAGTAATTAAGAGCGGGAAAGTCAGGGACCGAATTAGGGTCGAAGGTGGAGGGGGATCTGGCAGTCGGGGGGAATTGTTGCCAAGAGGGGGGAAAAAAAAGTGGGGGACATTCTTAGGGTGTCTTCCTTGTTAAAAGGGGAAGGTCGACGCCAATACAAAGCCTTGCCACAGCTGGTAAAGGATAGAGAGCAAACACAGTCCGGGGGCCAAGTTCTAATGCAATGAGGGAAAAAGGAAATGGCTGCCGGTGGTGAAGGTCAGCAGTCCTAGCCAGGCGGACAGGGCGCCAGGGCGCGATCATCGGAGGGGGGGGGGGGCGGAGGGGGCATCTTCATCCTCTCGTCTAGTTCCTTACGAGCCTTTGGGAGGTCCCAGGAGGGGGCACTGCGGTTTTGTCCGGGGGGCGCGTAGGGTTGAGAAGGAAAAGAGGGGTACCTGAGAAAAGAAAGAAGTCAAAGAAGACAATTTGAAAAACACTCTTAAAATACAAGGCAGAAGAATAAAAAAAGGGTTTCAAGAGTTCGTGGAAACGGAACGGCCGGGGTGCCGGACAGCGAGAGCTCAAAAGAGACCGCCGGACTTTCAACGGAGGTAAGCTCTATCGCCCGTTAACAAAAAAGAAAAAAGGTCGAAAAGGAAAAGGTCACGGCAAGAACTTGACCTGGAAAACTTGCCGCCTTGGAAGGACGCATAAAGAAAGGGAAGAAAACTACTACAACTTACGGGCGAGGGTCGACGTCTACACTTTCTAGAGGAAAAAAAAGAAACTGAAGAGAGTCTCAACACAAGGGAAAAGAAGAGAGATCGGCGCAACGTGAAAAGGTTGAATTCGCCGAAGAGGTCAGAGTCCTAACAAGAAGCGGGGAAAGTACGTGGAGGGAGGTCAACGTGGCCTTCCAGTCGAGTAAGTGCAGGAACAACTGTGCTGGAGGGGAAAAAAGTCCCTTTCTTGCCGTGACCGATTCAAGGCGCGGGGGGGCCGAGAAGAGAACGGTGTCAGGAGAGGGCGTGGGACCGGGGGGACCGGGCGAGGTCGCGTTTCTGAGATCAGAAAAAAAACGGGAGAAACAAAAAACTCGAAACCGTGGGCGACGAACGAAATAGGGATCTTAAACACACGTGAAAAAGAGGGGTATCTATTTGTAAAGGGGGGGATAGGGCCACTCTCCGTCTTTACGCTATCGGATCACAAAGGACTGAACTGACAATAAAAAGAGGATTTCAGGGAACTATGGCTGGGCGACTGGAAAGGGGCTAGGGGAATGAACGCGGACCTGCAAACTGAATCTTCCTCGCGCCGGCTGCCCTTTCCAATGCGAGAGATTAAAAAGAAAAAAAACTTCGAGGTCACAATCAGCTCATTCCGTCCTGAGCTACCGGGCAAGCCGGGCAGAGTGACACAAGGGGAGAGGAGACCTAAGTGGGCGGGAAGAACGGCGTAGCTTCTATGTGGGTTCTTGCGAAAGGGGTCTCAAAAAAGCCTGGGGGAGAATAAAGGTTTACAGAGCTCAACAAGGGGGAAAATCCTCACAGAGAAAGCTATCGAACGGACTTCCTTCTTCACATAACGACCCACTTCTGAAAACTGAAATAAAGGGGGAAACACAAAAAGGGGGAGACTAAGATGCAACTTATTGTAAAAACTTCATTGGGATAGATACCGTTGGGGAGAAGGGGGCAGACTCAGCCTCATCACATTTAGTTACGCTAAAAAAAAATTAGGGTTAAAGACGGCGTCTACGTGTGGTTTGTCAACTGGGACCTACTGACAGAGTTTTTTGTAGGATCGGAAGGAGAAAAGTTAGCGAGAGGGACCTCGGTTGCCGATCATAACTCCCTTTTCTCGAATATGTCCCTTGGAAAAGAAAAAAAAAATCTAAAGAAAAAGCCGACATGGGAAAAAAGTCGAAAACAAGAAGGTCGCTCCTAAAGCTCATCGGAGAGGGGAGGGGGCCCATCGCGAAGAATATGGAGTCCTGAGGCCTGTCCTCGCTCGCCCTAGGACAGTCAATCCGAAAGGGTCAAAAGAAACCACTTCGGCCCTAACGGGAAGAAGTTCATGGATAGGGACTGAGAGTCTATTAATAAGTTGGGGAGCCAGTACCTACATGCACACAAAGGAAAAAAAGGGAGGGAGGCCAAGATACGTGCTCCTAGAGCTGAACTGAACACTGAGGAGCGAAGAGAGGGGGAATCTAGATCTTCTGAGGCTTCTACAAGAACCAAACCAAAAACTCTAAAAGAACGACCAAGGGGGTAAGCATATACGCAGGCCTGAGAGAGAAAGGAAGGGGCCTACAGGGGAAGAAAGAGGATGGAGCCTGTCGAGGAAGGGACGGAAACGCGTATTTTTAAACATTTCAGAAAAAAAGAAAATGAGAGAATTGGGGGAGGGCCCCGAGCGGGATTAGGGAGGGGGTTAGGAAGGAAAAGGAAGAAGAGGGAACACCAAGATGATCTTCTCCATCACCGACCTAAAGTTGGGGGAGACAAGCTACTACAAGTCTCTGAGAAAAACCCACAACTGGGAGGGAGGAAGGGAAAAAAAAATAGGAGAAGAGGTTAATGAGAAAATGAAAAGGGTCTGGGGGGGGGGTATACTATCATATCGCTTGGAGCTTGGGGGGGGAAAAGGCTTCTCATTCCTGATCTTCTAATCTTCAAGAATCCCGGAGGTATAAGAGGGAGTCTCGCAGGGGGAAAAGAAGCGGGGAGGGGGTGTACCAAGAACCATTTCGCTCTTCGCAAGGCCAGCAAAGGTCAAATGTGACTTCGGAAACAGGAGCCTGCAATCAAGGGAAAACCCCTTTCTTAGGTGAGGGGGGGAGCCTAGGGGGGGAGGTGGGTAGGAAAGGGATCACCTCTATCTCCTATGGTCTCTGAAAAAAGAGGGGTGAGATGAGGTATCACCGATGTGGGCGAAAGAAAAGAAGTTGTGACCAAGAGGGCGGAGGGGGGGGGGGGGACCGGAGGGTCTTCGACTCCCGCCTCCTCTACAACCGTGGAGGGAACATGGGAGAAGTGAGCCAGCGGCCCGTATGCTTTGAGTTCATATGACTAAGGGGGTAACATGCGTCTGGGGGGAGGGGAGAAAGGTACGAGTTCTTATTTCAGCTTTAACACATGCCCTAACGATGACAAATCAAGAGAGGGGCTACTGAAATGTACGGCGAGCGTCGTGGGTGCGTGGAGAGGTCAGTTGCAGGCGAATCTACCCAGGAGAAGAGAACACGGAGCATAGACTCATCACTCTAAGGGCCGTCTTCTCCCCTTAAATAGGTAGAAGTGAGGGCAAAGGTAGGGTAGGAAAGCAGGAACTGACTAATGGGTCTAGTGAGGCTGCAAAGAGGACAGGGGAACAGCGGGGGAGGAGGGGATCGGAGTCTACCCACGTTCAACGTCGATGGGGGGAAAAGGAACCACGGGGAGATACGGAGGTCGGTCATGGTTCAAGCCGGGAAAGGAATCGGCCGGGGAGGAGAAATAGGGGGGTACTTTAGCTTACGGTGTCCCTTTGTGGTGGAAATAAACAAGGGACCGAAAAGGCCAGGCGGGTTAATGGGGGGGGGGGGGGGGGGGGGGGGGGGGGGGGGGTGGGGTGGGGTTGTTAGAAACGAATCGACCAGGAATAAGGGACGCAAAGACGGATCTAGAGGAAGGGTTCACACATGAGGCCGACGACTCGGAAGAAACTAGGAGGCTCCTTCATGGGGTTCCAGCTTATCTCGTCAGCGGCCAAGTCAAGCAAATTCGGAAAAAAACCGACGGGGGGGGAACGGCATTCTCCCGGTTCCTTAAAAGGTAGTGGTTGAACAGGGGGAATGCACGTGAGGGGGGGGGGGGGAGGTTAGAAAAGGGGTGAGAAGATTTGCGGCTTCATCAAGACGAAAAAAGCCAAGGAAGCTCACTCTAAAAAAGCGTAAAAAAGGGTTGTCCAGAAGGAAAACGCATGGACTGAAGGGGGAGTTGGAAAAAGGGGGGATTTTCGCACCTCGCCGATGTCGTCTCGCCCTACGAGACCTCGGAGAGGGGGGAAAAAACCTAAGCAAGACCAGTGGCGAACCTTACTGCTGCGGCCAAAGTCTCACCATAGCGATGAGGCAACGGAAAAAGAAACGGAAGGGCACTGACACTCCTCGAGCCCTGCTCTAATTTATCCGTCCGTACTGACAAGGATTTCGCAGAAAGAGGGAGAAGGTATAAGCCCGGACGGCTCTCAAGAGGGGAAATCAAGGCGAAAACCCTTAGACTAAGGGGAGGGGGGGGGAGGGGGTATATATCCTTTTATCCGTTGATCTCGTTTGTCGTCCGGCCGAATAAACTTGGAGGAAAAAAAAAAGTCGAAAAAAGTTTGAGTGGGTAGGCAGTCAGGAACGCTCTGCGGGCGGACTGAAAAAAGGAGGGAGGGGGAAGACAAGTGGACTTTTCCGTCGATCGGAGCTGTTAATTTTCCACGGGAGGGTTCATAAAACCGGGAGCACGTTTGTAAAACAAAAAAAACCGGGGGGAATGAAACGACTGCGAAAAAGGGGGGAGGGGGGGGGAGAGAACCAATGTCGGCCCTCCTGCTACCAACAAGAAAGACAAGGAGGAAAAACACCGGCCTTGACGCTGGGTGAGAGTTTTAAGGGGGAGATAAAGCAGGACCTCTCCTAGTACGTCGTTACCGAGACGATCAAAGCGGAGGGTAACTTGAAATTCAGACGTCCGAAGATCTCAGAGAGATTAAAGCTACGGGATAATGCAAAAACGGGAGATCCGGCATGCCCTGACTCTTCTCTCAAGCGCGAGAGAGAAGCATGACCAGGAGGACCATTGACCGGGGGCGAAGGGGCAGGCAACTTCATCCTCGTCGACGAGCCTGAACAGGTTTGGCAAAAAGATCAACGGGGCGACCGGCTTGAGGGCATTGGGGGGAAACGGCTCAAACAGAATATAAACAAAAACCTGTTGACCTTTGCGGACCAAGGGTTCATGGGATGAAAACAGCTCAACCGAAGACGACATCTCGGAAGGACTGAAGGAGGAGGGAAACGAACGAAAACCACCCCCCATCGTACGTTCAACGGCGGTTACACCAAGGAAAACTCAACGTAGGCGACTACCAGGATAGATCAGAACGGTTCGCATCAAGGAAAAAAATGCAGCAGGACGCGACAAAAGGGTGGGGAGGGGGACAAAACTCGAGGGAGGGGAGGTTTTGGTTCAACTGGTACCTAGGATTAATTTAAAAAGGGGAAGGACGCCTGCCTTCATTCTGGTAGGGATGAAAAGGGGGTCCGAGCATAAACCCAGGAACGCGCCAAAGGAAAAAGAGAAATCCCAACGACCTTCTCTCCTACAGAACCGAACAGAAAGAGTCGAAGGAAAATCGGGGGGGTGGGTTACAGGGGGCGAGACACAAGAAATCTACAGTTCGGAACAGTCTAAACGGGAGGAGGCCAGAGGGAGGGGCCCAGGAACTCCATTACCTCTTTGAAGCTAAAAACGTGACTAAAGAAAAATCAGAAGACTGAGAAAAGAACCATAAGGGGGGGGAGCCAGAATAAGCCTCCTCTGGAACACAAGGAGGGGGGGGCTACAAAAAAAAGATCGACTAAAGGTCTCACTTGGAGAGTTCGTCCTCGACTTCTCGGAGATCGAGGGGAGAGAGGAGGTTCGGGAACCCAGACCCTCGGCGAAAAGAACGAAAAAGGTAAAACACAGTGCATCTCCACGCCCGAATCCCGACCTTTCCAAAGGCTCGAAAGAGGAAAATTTAAAAGAAACGCTTAGTGGCCAAGGTGGAATCCACTATCTGTCTTTTCCGTGCGATAAAGGGGAGGAAGAGGGGGGGGGGGGGAACCGTGCCTTTTTGCGGTAGTTGAGGGGGGGGGAAAGACTGAGATCCCACGAGCCCACCCTATGAAAAATGACTTAAAGAAAAACCTACCCAAGGAGGATTGTCAGAGGAAATAGAGAAAACATGGAGACGAACAACACAACTTAGGAGGAGGGGAAAATATATAGGGGGGAGTAGGAGGCAGACTAAGGGTAGGGGATGGAACGACCAAAGATCTAGCTGGTGGGGATCGTCTGCTGGGGTGCTGCGCAGAAAAAAAGAGAGAGAACGCCGCAAAGGGGGGTCCGGTGCCCTCCCCGATCTCAAGCTCATTTAAGAAAGCCCAGGGAAAAGAAGAGGTCTCGCGTACTCAGCATCGTGGGGAGATGTGGCCCAGGTCACGGGCCGAGAAAGGGGGGGGAAAAAAAGGAAGGCCCGGGGAACTTCTTTCTTGAACCTATTTCAGGTACAAGATGAGAAAACCTAGGAGAGGGGGGTAGAGGACGGGCAGTCCTTTGAGCCCCGA
>Ga0179591_1345084_pt1 | contig 15623 bp, 23 predicted proteins | sample CZOMad2_1_08_16f_FD_182891 | JGI IMG/M metagenome (GOLD analysis project Ga0179591, IMG submission 182891) | Vadose zone soil fungal communities from Angelo Coast Range Reserve, California, USA - CZOMad2_1_08_16fungal (PacBio error correction) | ecosystem: Environmental > Terrestrial > Soil >...
ACAAAGGCTCAAAAATAGGAAAGAACACATACTTTGCTGCAGGGAACCTTAAGGTGGGGGAGAAAGATTACAAAGGAAAAAAAAAAACGCGAAAAAAGAATAACACCGGGGGAGCCCAATACAGCGGGGGGATTCCAATGGAAGAAAAAGAGGGTGTTCTAAGGGGGGAAGGCGAGACGGGAGCCACATGAAGGAAAAAGATCCCTTTTTGGGGAAATTCCAACGGGGGGGGGAGACATGCAAACTAGATTATGATAACATGGGAGGGGAGTCAAGATCCTGGATAAAGTCCCCCTTACCACGGGTTCATCGAGAAAAGTGCTTAAAACCAACAGTAGAAAAGGAGCTGGCCAGACGCGAAAAATTGAAACAAACAGCCCTTAGCGATATAAAAAAGTCTGAAAAGGAAGGAAAAAAGAAGGGGGGGTATTTTCAGGGAGTACTACCAAAAGAAACAGGGGGCAAAATCTGCAAGCGAGAAAGGGGATGATCTCTCTCAACCACAACACTAGGAAAAGAGCTATCCAAAAGGGGGGGGGGTGGAGACGCTTGCGCTGTGGAGGTTCGCGGAAAAAAAGCAAGAAATAAGTACCCCCCCATCTGCGGGGGAAAATCCCTACTGAGGGGGATATATCTAGGATAACTGGGGGGGGGGAGTTTGGAAGGTGTACTTTTTTCCCTAGTTCCTGTAGAGGTTGGTTCGTAGCCGGAATAGGAAAAACCTGGGAAGGTCCTCCACATCATCTAGGAAAAAGAAAAGGAACACTTTTAATGTCGGAATAAGCGATTATGGGCCGAGGAAGGAACTTGTTTGACAAACCAAAACCGGTGGGGGGAAAGCCTGATTGGGGGGGGAAAAAGGATGACTTTGTGAAACCTACAAGGGGGGCCGGGGAAATTCAGGACTGTCTTGAAAGTTTTGAGAAAATGTCCACTGCAAAGGGAAAGAGGTCTCCTAAAGAAGGGGAAGACTTCCTCCTCGGGGGGGACATTTCAACCGGATAAATATGGAAGGCCAACCTATTTATGGGCGGACGAAGAGAGACTCGAGAAAAAGATAATTCCCCTGAAAAGTGGGAGGGTAGCTTTAACTCTTAAGTCAAAATCTGGCACCAAAAATTCGATCTTGGGGAATGAAATGGGCAAGGACGGTGGTACTGAAAAATATGAAAAAGGAAATTAGTGACAGGTCCCGTACAAAAAAGGGGGAGTATCGAAGTGGAAGAGCTGGTCGCTTTGCGGGGGGGGGTTTCTTCCAAAGTGTGCCTGAAGGCTTTCCAAGGGGGTTACTCGAAGGGGTAAATTTCGTACTTGGTAGTACCGGGGAACTCATTATGGGGGCCATCACCTCAGGCAGTAGGCTGGCTGTGAGAAGGACTGGGGGGAGTTTTGGTGGCAGTCCGGGATGGTGAATTTCCAAGGGGTTCCAAACACAAAAGGGGAAAACCTGCCCCATGTCAGATCCTAAAAAGGGGGATCCCTTAAAGGTGCAATATTCTTGGAAAGGACTATCTACCAAAGAATTTGGCCGCGGGGAAATACTTAATAACCAATAGGGGAAGCGACGCAAAAGGAAAATGTGAAGAGGATTTTACAGAAGGTAAGGTGGCCTTGTAGGGAATTCCGAGGACAAAAAAGAAGGGGAAATGCCACTATCCCGGTCTGGAAGAGAATGTATAGAGGAGGGGCAAGGAAAGAGCTGTTCAAATCCTTTGGCGAGGAAGGTGAAAAAATGGAGCAAAAATTAACATTCTTTCATAGAAAGGGTCCATCGGGAAGAAGAGAAGGTCTAGGGGAGGGGGAGTATTGGAGCCCTTCTCCCTTCAAGACTTGGAGGCACTGCTCCGCCTGGTATGGGGGGGTTGAGAACATCTCTATCACCTAAGGAAAAAAACCTCACAAAAAAAAGGGGGCGCTCTACAAACAAAATTTCAAAGGGTGTTGTGTGGGGGGAAATCGTAAAGGGCGGGAACTCCTACATCATTAATTTTCCATCACGAACATGCCTAAAAAGTAACAAGGGGGGGGGACTCCCGGGGGAAGGGAGAGTATATACCACAGCACCTTGGAGAAGGGGAAAAATGGTAAAAGGCCGGAGGCCATTTGACTAAGTCTGAGTGAAACGTGCAATGCTCATGGTTCCAGGGGTTTTCAGAGGAGGGGGGGGCGGCTTCCCGGGGGAAAGTTTCCGGGGGGGGGGACGACTCATCAAACAAAATGGTTAAGCGAAGGGGGGGATGTAGAATAGGAAACCGAAAAAAAACATTGGATTGGGGGCTGGGAGGGGAGATAAAACCAGAACCTTTCATTTTTGAAAGTTTAAGTGGCAGACGCTTGTTTTTGAGGGCGCGGGGTAAAAGGGGTGTTAATCTCTTAGATGAGAGGTGGTCTATGAAATCAAGTTGGCCAGGAAAGCAAAGGGAGTGTCATCATTTTAAGGGTTTTCAGAGGGTGTCATTGTGAAGGGGTGAAATCGGCCTTCAGGGGGGGAATTGTGTATGGAAGGGGACCAAAAAGAGAGTCCTGCAGCATGATGCAAGAAAGCAAATTTCAAAGGGGTTGAAAAAAAGGAGAGAACATTGCTTTCAGAAAAAACCTACAGAAAGAAGGGGGGAAGGACATAAAGTAAATGCTAAGGCTTCACTACAACAACAAGAGAGGAAAGCAAGGGGGGGTACTGTCATTTTCAAGGGATTCATGGGGGGGGCAACTGTTTCTGCAAAGAAAGAATAAGTCCGGAAAAAAGAACTTGGAGTGCTGCGGAGAGGGGGGCGTTGCCGGGAAGAAAGAAAACAGGATTATTCGAATAGAAAGGACTCCTTCTTAGAGGAATGCAGTGGAAAATTAAGAAGCTAGGAACGAATTCTTGGGGGTCTCGAAGTAAGTAGAAGAGGAAAAACCTCTAAGGGAGTGATCATCTAATAAACCAACAGTCTTAATAGTGCGAAAGGGGGGTTTTTTGGTCTCATCCGAAAGAGGACTATCCCAGAAAGGGGGGACTCTGATGGATTCCGGGATCAGAGTTTGAGAGACGTGTTTTAAAAAAAGGTTCAAAGAGAAATTACTGGAAACGAAAAGAAAGCAGAAAAGATAGGAGATTCCTCCAAAAAAAAAAAAGAAATTCTCCAGGGGGAAGTAACTCAGGGGAAAAAAGAATGGGGAACAGTTGAAATGGGGAAGAGATCGGCTTCCCAGTAGGGTCCTTCTTCTGCAAGAAAGGAAGAAGATGCAATCCATAACGAAAGACCCCAGGTTACGAAAGGAAAAGGAAAGATTGGAGGAGGGAGGGGTCCCAATTCCTGAATAAGATTCCAAAACGAAAAAGCCCTGGCTCCAACAGCGCACGGGGTAGAGCCGCGTCAAGAGGGAGGGTTCTTTGTTTTGGAGGTCTCTCTGGGGGGGGAAAAAAGCACAGGCAGTGATATCGAAGAGGGAGAGGGCACTAGGGAGATGTTTTTATACAGGAATAATACACTTCCACCAATCCATTTAAAGGAGGGAAATTCAAATAAAAATCCCCGTCCTTGGTAATTACGGGGTGGGGAAAGGGGCCCCCTTTTTGAAACATCGCTCCTCTGCTTGGCCGGGGCAGGAGAGATCTCATAATGGCCAGAAGAGGGAAAATTTGCAGAAAGGGGCCAGCTTTTTGTCACCAAATAAAAGAAAGAACGGGGTCAAGTGTAACGCAAATCCATAAAAGAAAGAGGAGTCGAAGATCATTGGTGCGGTATAAGAGGGGAAAAAAAGAGGCCTCAACCAAAACAAAGTTCGGATCGGGGATGCTGCAACGAAGAAAAAAAGCCCCTCGGGGGTCTTGGTGGCTTGCCGATGGACAAGAAAAGGCATTTTCAGGCTCCTTTCCTAAACAAGTAAACTTCTGTCGGTTCAGGATAATCACAAGGGGGGGGGGTAGGGCCCTTTCCACAATTCCAGGAAAAGAGAGCATCGGGTATTGAGGTAGGGGGTTAAAGGAATTTACCGTACAGAAACCCGCGGGGAAAGGGAGAAAAATAAGGAAAGAAAAGGAAAGTCGGGAGGAAAAATCTAACAGAAAACGAAGAGTAGGGGGTTTCCCGCTTTATCATGGGGGGGGTTCTAATAGTGGAGGTGACTTAATGACAATAACAAGGAGGAAAGGTATCTTGCGGGGGAAATCATATTGGGATCTTGCATCTTTTCAGGTTTTATGGGATTAGTAGTAATAGAAACATTCTCTAGACTTCGGATAAAATTTTACCATCCAAGAGGGGCAGTCAGAAGGGGCTTTAGAATTAAGGAAACGATTTTCGGAAGTCATCAGGAGGGAATAAAAAACAGGGGCAACAGCAGGCTAGCCCTGTAAAGGGGTGATACTGGCCACGTCATCAGGGAAGGAGGATTGCAAGATAAAGTTAAAAAAGAGAAAGGAAGCAACCTAAAAAAAAGGAGTAACCCGACATTCACTTGGGAGGTCACGAGAGAAGGTGGGGGCGGAGGCGATGTCAAGGGTAAGGAGAGAAAAGCCCATGAAGGGAAGAAAAACAAGTATAACTTGCCATGGAGTACAGGTCAGAAAGAGAAAAATTTAACACCATTAAGGGTAAGTAGCATTTAAGAGGGAATTGAAGGAAGGAATATGGGGGAATCTTGTGCGGTTGGTGATCATTACCGGGGGTACATTAACAAAAGAAAAAAACGGGAAACCTCGTTGAGGAGAGAAAACGGATGATGAGTAAAAAAAGAGTTTAAACAGGGGGAAAGGTTGCGGGGGGAATGGGACAATAGAAAAAAGAGTGTGGGGGGAAAAAACATATCTTCGGGAAGGGGGAGAGCTGGTTTGAAATGGAAAGGGGCTTGGGGGGCATGGGGGAGACCTGTACTTTTTTGTGTCAGTTTCTGAGAAGGGTAGAAATGCAGGGGTCAAGAAACATTTCAAAAGAAAAAAGGAATCTCTTGACAGAAAGGAATGGTCGGGAGGGGGAGGGAAACGTAGTTTGCCCGGGGGGTCGGTTGAACCAAAAGAAAGAATTGTTGACGGATGACTTGGTTCCTAGAAGGGACACCCCAAAGAGGAAAGGGGGGGAGGGAAAAGCAGTAATGATTGGGAGTTTTTCTCAGACGGGGGAACCGAAAAGGGGAAAAAGGTTCCTCTGTAACCCCTTCAGGGAGATCCCCGTCTGGTGGAACTGCACTCTGCAAATCTGGTGAAGGAAAAAAAAGAGACAAGTTCTATCCCGAAGAAAAGAAAAGTTTGCGGAAGAAGGAGAAGCCCTTCTAACTGGAATCTGGAATTAAAGAAGGGGAATCTTCATTCCTTCACAAGAATCTGGAGGTTAGGGGGGAAATTGTCGACGCTTAGGGGAAATTTAAAAGCCACAAGTCCTGCGAAGCAGAAAATTAATGGTGGGAGAGATTATTCTCTTTAGGAAAAAGTTTCTTGGGGGGGAAAGGAAGGATATCACACGGTTTTGTGAGGGCCGGAAAAAAAAAGGGAAATCGATGAAATTGACACGCCTCAATTTGGGGGGTTAGTGAAGAAAGCGATTGCTACCTAGGTAAGGAAAATACCAAAGAGGGGGGGTGTTACCTATTTCAGAAAGGGGGACTATACAGGGGGAAGGTGGGGGCATTAAAGAGAGAGGGCAATTGGAGGCAGGAAAACAAGGGTCACTTTAGAGGTTCCCATGAATTCTTTAGCATCTCTTATGGGGAAGCTTGAAAAAGATCTCAGTGAAAATACACACTGCCTGGCGGAAAAAAAAAACGATTCTTTGGGGATCGGAAAAGAGTTACCCTTGCAGGGGTCAGGGAAGAAAATCGAGGCGTTGCCCCTGGAAAAGTCCTAAACGGGGCGAAAGATTGCCCCCGACGGGGCTACGTGAATCAAAAAGAAATCCTATTTATCATAAAAAGGAAAGGGACCTTTGAAAAAAATGGGGAATAAAACACTGAGAGTAAGGACATGGCCATCCGCCCGATGAATGGAGGGGAAGGGGGAGTTCGTCTTCACATGCTAAAAAGCGGAGGTAAGGAAATACTTCTGAGAAAAAAAAAACAGACTTCAGAAGGGAATAGAAAAAAGAGAAATTATTTACGAACCTTGGCGGGAAGGGGGGGGTGGTTTGGATCACGGGAGTGGAAGAGGGTCTTCAGATTTTTCAGAGGAACTCTTCATATTCATCTGAGGCAGAACCTGGGGGGAAAAAGGGATTTTAAAAGAAACTACCGAAAAAAATTGAGAAAAAAAAAGAATTCCCATTATTAGGATAGGCAAAGGGAAGTGCTGAAGGGAAAAGGAGGTAATTTAATTGTCGGAAGGTTGTTTCATAAGGAGGGGGGAGGCACCCGGTTTAGCACGCCTTGGGTAGAATTTCCTGGAACTCTCACCCCGCCCCCGATGGACGCCATTTGTCAACAGACATTTAGCATCCCGAAGCCAACTCCCTTTTATGTAGGGCGGGAAAGGAGAAACCCCCCCTTCATGGGAGGGGCTCACAATGGGGGGACGGAGGTTAAAGGGGTACCGAGGGGGGCTTCATCGGGAAAGTCACCGATTTTTCGAGGTGAAAGGATGAGAGGGGACTAATTTTAAGGAAGAGCTTTCTTGAAAGCCTGTTGGCAAGGAGATTTTAGTCCTGGGGAGGAAATGGGGGGACAGAGAATTGTTCAAGGGCGAAATACCGAAAGGGCCTCTCTAAAAAAAAATCTGCAAGGGGGGAGTTCTTTCCCATTCCTTAGATAGGGTCCCTGGTGAAAAACATTTTCGGAAAGTCTCCCACTCTAAAGGTGAAAACAGGAAAGAAATTAGGAATTGGAGTCCTCTAGAAAACCCACCCCCACTTCTTCCGGGAGCACCAGAAGGCCAATTGCAGGGGAAGCTTTCCTGGCAGGGTCCCCTGCGGCGCGGGTGCGCCCGGGAAACCGGGGATCGGGAAACTTTCAACGAAATGAAGGGAGTGTCCAGCCCTGGTGCGGAGGAGGCATTAATAAGGGGCCGTTTACTTAAGAAAGGGGAAAAAAAAACATGCTTCCCATCGGTCAAAAGAAATATGGAAACCGCGAAACATCCCTCCTAATCTTCCAGGCGGCCTAATACGAATGCCCCGATCTCCCTTCCGAACCCAAAAGATAGGGTTCAATGGGACAACCGAAATGATTGCATCTGTAAAAAAAAAAAACCGAAGAGATGAATATTCAAGTGACCCCAAGGGGGTTGGAGTAGAGGGGGGGCTTCACAATATGAAAAAAATCCAAGGGTGCGCGGATGTATTCCTTCGAAAAAAAATTCTGCAAAAGCTGTAAAAAGATTTTAAGAGCTGGACACTACATTACTTTCAACTCAAAAAAAAAAACCCGAGACTATCACGTCCGCCAATGAAAAAAGCAAGGCGGGAAAAAGACCAATTATTGGCGCAGTGACAGAAAGAGGGGTGAAGAGGTTCTTACGGTAGAGAAAGAAAGGAAAACTTATTCCCAACCATGTGGAAATTAACAAAGAGGGAGATAATGTAAAAAAAAAAGAATCAATGCCTTCGAAAATTACCCGGGCTCAAAAAAAAAAATGCCGCTCAAGGGGGATGTCTGAAATGGGGGAAGCGTGTGAGGGGGGAAGAAGGTTATCGATAGAAGCCAAAGCACAGAAAGAAAAAGGGGACAATACAACTTTATCGATCATAGTTGAAAACTAACAGGAGAAAACAGAGTCTTTCGGGGGGGAAGGGAGGACCCATTTCCTTTGGGGGATTTTTGGAAAAAAAATATATTGCCGTTTTCGCAAGAAGTTGTAAAAGGAGGGGAAGATCGATATAAAAGGGGGGTTTCCAGAGAGGAGGAGGGGGAAAGTCCATTTGGGTCCGATTGGGGGTCAAGGGAGAAAAAATACAAGGAAGGTGGTCAAGTTTAACGGCCTAGAAAGAAGGAAGGGAGGCGATTCCGCCATAAAGGGGTTGTATTAGGAAAAGGGAATCAACAAGAAGGTGTTAATCTAATTAAGGGGGCAAAAAGAGGAGCCCAATAGCAATTTAGAATGGGGGAGGGCCTGGATCACGCGGAAGGGTCGCGGGGAAAAAAAAAACTGGAAGAAGGAGTCCCTTCAATATTATTACGGGACGAGGGCCAATAAGGGAAAGAAACAATCGATGAGGGAGGGGCTTTCAGAAGGAAAGATGTATCAATTACTAAATTAGAGGTAAAAAAAGGGTACAGCTATAAAAATGAAAAGAGAAAGATATAAGCCAGGGGGAATCGAAAGGGGGGGAGGGTGCTATACTAAAGGAAAGTGCAACTGCGAAGGAGGAGGACATCTTTACTATGCCTAAAAAGGGTCAAAAAAAGAGAGTTATAGCGGGGGGGGAGCATATTGGTCACTTGTCCTATAAAAAGGAAAAAAAACCTTTGGGAAAGGAGGAAAAAAAGGATCCTTATGCAGAATCAAAGCGGTGGGGGTACCAAAGAGGGGAGAAAAGATGCATTTTAGAAAAAAAGTACATGTGCAGGCTGAACCTGGAGGGGGAATATCATTATAAAAAGGGAAAATAGAAAGTGGTGGAAAATACAGAAAAAAAGAAGAACGAAAAAAATAAAACACAAAAAACAAACCAGGAGAAAAAAATAAACGAAAAACGGGGTGGAGGGGGGGGGGGCGGGGGGGAGTGAATTCGGCTGGGGAAAAGAATATTTTTTTTATAAGGAAAGAATCGACTATCAGGAAAGGGGCAAAAGAGAAAACTTTCTGTGGCCCTTTTAATCCTACATTCAAACGAGAAGACCTTAAAAGGGGGGGAAAATGAAGGGCTGTCAAGATTGGTGATTATAAAGGAAGGAGTTTGGAAAGCTTAATCCCTTCAGAAAAAAATATAAAGGAAGGGATAGTAAAAAAGTACAGGTCAACACAAGGACAAGGTAGGAAAAACCCTCAGGAGGAGGGAAAAAAAAAAAAAGGAGCCTATTTTTTGTTAGGTATTGGCTTTTTGGGAGGGAGAAAACGCTTGCTTCAAGGGAATTGCTGAAAAGGAAAAAAGAAAGAAAAAACAACACCAACAACGGGGGGAAAAGAGATAGATCCTAAAAAAAAAAAAAAAAAAAAAAAAAAAAAAAAAAGGTGAACGTTGAGCGCTTGAGGGGAGGAACGGAAAAGAAAATCGGAAAGCCAAAAATGACAGAACAAAGGAGTACTTTTTCCATAATACTCCGGGGCTAATGGCTGAAAGGTACTGTGTTTGAGAGGGATAAAGAGGTGGAAGGGGGGTTCCCATGGAGGAAAGCTCCTGGGGGAATGCCGGGGCTTCGAACGAACCATTGGCATTGAGGGGGTGAGAGAAGCCCTTCATTAAAGGGGGAAGGGAGACATATATCTTAGTTGGAACTTTACATCGGTAACAAACAAAAGGAAATCGAATGAATTGTGGAAAAACTGGTTTGGAAAAAAAAAAAATCTTGCGGAAGAAGGAATGATTGCTGTGGAGGTTTCGTAGGGCCCGAAAAGGGATCATTGAATCAAGGAAGGGGGGGGCTCCAAGGAAAAAAGCCCAGGCGGTAAAACATGACTCTTTCATTCCCACCCCATATGGTTACCCGAGAAGGAACTCGAGAAGTGTTCTTGCATACGGATAATCATCAAGGCGCTTGCGTATGGAAAAAGGTAGGATGTCAAGGGCGGGGGAGTGATTTCATTGTCGGGGAAAGTCACCATCGTCAAAGAGTCTCAGGGCAAGGCCAAAAATTAATGGATGTATAGGGAACTTTAGGGGGAAAATTCGGAGAATGGGAGTATTTTATAGCTTTAAACTGTACGGGAAAAGGGGGAGGGATCACTAAGCTCGGCGTAGGTCAGGGGTTGTGCAAAAGGGGCCTGAGGGGAAAGAACGTAACAGCTTGTTCCTTTGTGGAAGGGGGTACATTTGAGGGGGGCATTAAGATCTGGAAAGCGGGTAAAAAGATCTTGGGATGGAAGAGGGTGCATCATTCGATCTAAGTCTTTGAGTGGGTGAAAAGCAAAGCTTGAGAAAGAATACTTATAAGCATCATCGAAAAAAAAAGGGATCGGAAAGTAGAGTACACTTCCGCCCTTTAAATTTAGTCTACATGAAAGAGATCAGGGGAGAAAAAAATTTGATATCAAGGTCGCTCGAGTAATGTAGAGATAGGACTGCCCGGAAATCAGTTGAAAAAAGAAAGAAAAGGGAAAAAATTCAGTCTTATCCAAGACCTGATGGCTGGCCATCGACGAAGAAAGGACTGATAAGCGCTGCAGGGGGGGAAGGAAAAAATTCTACAGGCAGAAAAAAAGTTGTATTGTCCTTCTCCGCAGGGGGGGGCTTTGGCGGAAAACAAAAAAAGAAAAAAAACTCTTCCTCACAACACAAAGAAAAATGAGGACAAGACAACAACTATCCCATTGAGAGGGTGGGGTGGGTTGAAAAAACAAAGGGGGGATTTGCGGAAAGATTCCTTGAAGCCTCCTTCTAAGACCGAGTGCAGAATTCATAGGGGAAGGGGTTTTTCCTAAAAGGGGGGGAGGGGGAGAGACCTGGCCTGCTTAAGAAAAAGAAAGGAGGCTTTCGCTTGGTAAGCCGAAAAGTTTGCAATACTTGGTCGGAGGTGGGAAAGGAAAAGAGGTGCATCAGAGGGGGGAGAGGGCTTCCCTGGGGGGGGAATGTTCCTTATGGGAAAAAAGCGCATAAACGGCGATGTTGGAAAAGCCATGAAAAGCCCCCGGGAGGTACTCTTGTGCGGAAAACTTCATTGGGAGCAGCAAGTGTGAATATTGAGGGGAAGGGGGAAAAGGGGAATTCCGAAGGAGGCATCTTCGCCGGTAAGTAGGCACACAAATGGAACGAATTCAACATCAATCTGACGGAGGGGGAAGGGGTCTTGAAAGCTGTGAGGGGTAAGCATCATCGATGGCCTGACGGTATGGGGAGACCAAAACCGCGGATGAATGCAGTAGAAGAAAAGTGCTGGCAAAATAAGTGTGAAGAACTCCAACAGGGGGATGGAAAAAGCTTTTCACCGATAAAGGTGCCATGAAGTAAAGGGGGAAATTGGCGTTTACAAAACACGCACGTAGAGAAAAAGACAAGAAGGGGGTTAATGGCATTTAAAAAATCTTGTGAGCACGGGGGGGGAAATGTTTTCTTAAGAATACAGAAAAACTGGGGAAATGTCTTCTTGCACATCGGGCGGGCGGTGGCCGGGAATTAAATACCAAGGTGAACCATATAAAAGAACGAGAGGAAAAATGCGTCACATCCTCTAATTTCTGAATAAGGCGTTGGCCTGCAGAAGAAAAAACCTTCCTGAAAAAAAAGGAGACTCGCTGAAGGGGATTACTCCCAGGGAACCCGAAAAACCCGCTCGGGGCGTAGCGGGAAAGTGTGAGTCGGCATAAAAGGAGCTACCCAACTGCTGGATGTGGAGTACTTCTACATCCATTCTTGGGTACCGGGGGGGGATGCTCGTTGAAAAAAAAAAAAACATTACGGCCAAAGAATCCTCCCCGAGGAAAAAAAAAAAAACCAAACCAAGGGGACAGTGGTATCCAGGGGCATTTCATTCTTTACAGATTGTTTGGGGGGGGGGTTGGTGTTTGGGGGTTTTTTTGGGGGGGTTCTCCCATTCTTGCAACAGGCCTCTTCTCTTCTTCCCACGGGTCTGTTTCCAGGGAAAATCTCAATAAAGAAGAAAAAGACAACCCATTGTTTACTGCAGATTGAGAGAGGGAAAATGAGCAATTAAAAAGAAAAAAAAACACCAAAAAAAAAAAAAAGCTCACTGTCTATTTTTGGGAAACCACAAAAAAAAAAAAAAAAACACAGCATTGCGAGCTGATTGGATGAAGAAAAAATGAACAAGAGAAAAGCGCAGGCCATCCCCCTTATCGGAGGTTTAAGCGCCGAAACGGACCACAGAAAAAAGACAATGCATCCATAAAGGAAAAGCACTGACCGAAAAAAAAGGGAAGGGAAGTCATTTGGGGGGGAAAGGCTATTTGCCCTTGGCATCGATAAATTTGAACCGAGTGGGGGTAGAGAGGTTTGAAAGAAACCAGTTTAGTCCGAAGGTCCAGCTGTGTGGGGGAAGAGAGGTTGGTTTTCGACAAAAAGGTTAACCCGAAGGGATAAAAAAAAGAAGACTTTTTCGTGGAACGGGAGGGGAGAAGTGGGTGCGGTTATTAGAGGTCTCACGAGGCAGAAACATCCAGCTTTTCTGGGGATCACGATCCTGAAGAAAAGGGGAAAGAGGGGGGGTTGGTCGGAAAGAGCTGACCTTTGGAAAGGTATGCACACCAGAAAAAGGGGAAAGGTCCTCCCGGAATAATCTGAGCCAAAGGGCCCTTCAAAGAGGGAAATATGATCAATAATGATTGAGTAGTGATCAAGTGACGAAAAGTGAAGAGAGTACCAAAAAAGAAAAAGACACAAGGAAAAGAAAAAATCTAAAGGAGTAGGATACCTCCATTAATTTGAGGTTTGGGGGGGGGGGGGGGGGGGGGGGGGGGGGTGGGTGGAAATGACGTGTGAGAGAAGAGAAAGGGTGACTTACCACCTAAGCTTCGAAAGGTCCAATCGATTTAGAGCGTGGGAAAGGCCTATGGACAAATGGGGGGGGGGGGAACCTCTCCTGGGGAGGAAAAAACTAGGCGAAAAATTATAGAGAAAAAGATGATCCCCTTTTACCCATAAGGAGTCAGGGGTCAATGAAAAAGGCCTTTTTACTGTAACCAGGAAAATATTACCAGGGGGGTAATAAAAAAAGATTATTCCCATACAGAGGGAAGAGTGTTCAATAAATGGGTGAGAGGGACCCTATTAACCAAGTCAGCAATGAGTGAGGGGGGGGAAGCTTTGAAGGGGAATAAGGGAAAACTAAGATCTATTTGTTCGAAAGTAATTACTGCTGAAGAAGCTTGGGGCGTGCAGAATTTCGGGAAACAGGAGAAAAAGGGGGAACTGCTGGGGAAGAATGTACACAGTCCAGTCAAAAAGTTGCAGCAAACTGATCTCTACATTTCACAGAAAAAGTATAGGGGGGGGTTCTTTATGGGGGAGGGGGCATCCGCTGGGGGGAGGAAAACCTTGCCAAAGAGAAAGGAAAACGTTCAAAAGAGGGAACAACAAAGGGATCCTACCTAGGGGGAAGGGGAAGCGCTTTCGCTGAGGAATCTTTAATTATCAAGAAAAGTAACTGAATACCAAAAGGGAGTCGCAGAAAAAGGGGGGACGCTAAGGGCTTCAAAGGTTCATTTTTTAAGTTATACCGGGAATTGCCCAGGAGGGCGGGGTTGGGTCTACAAAGTGAAGGGGCCTTAAAGGGGGACAAAGGGGAGGAAAAAGCCCCATCAGCAGAGGAAAGCATTTCATTCCACAGGGAGGATCTTCGTGGCTGACGGCAATCTTTCAACAAAAGGGGAGAAAAGAGTGGGGAGAAAGGTTAATCGGAAGGAAAAAGATTTCTCCTTTGAAAGGTGCTGTATTGGGACGACAACGGTTTTCTGAGGGGAAAGGAAGTGAAGGAAAACAAAGGAAGGGGGGCAAGAAAAGAGTACATTTTAAACATCCTAGGGGGGGACCCCCTAGGAGGGGGAACCGAGAAAAACATTCGGGAGGGGAGGGAAAAGTATAATACAGCAAGGGAAATGTATATTTCACTCTTGAAAAGGGGAATTCTCAGGAAGTCACCACTCGATGGGGGAAAAAGAAGGAGGGTTCGGAGTGGGGACCCCAGAGTAAGGACCACACTTCTCAAAAAAATCCCCATTAAAATGGAGAGGCTTTAGAAGATGTTATTGGGGGGGAGTATCATAAGGGGGGAGGATAGCTGTACAGGACAATACTGTACGGAGGCGGGAAGGGAAGAGGCTTCGTACTTAATAGGAAAAAGTGAGAAAAACGAAGAAACTCGTTTAAAGGGGTGGCACGCGGCCGGAAAATCGAGGGGGGGGAACATTTTTCCGGGAAAAGAAACAGGGAAATCTGTTGGTGCCTAAATCCCGGTCAGCGGGAGCAAGAGCAAGCAACCACGATCATTGATCTTGGGGAGGGGTGTGCTGGCCCGGGAGGAAAAAGGTATTTGGTGGAAAGAGCTTGAGCCATATTAAGAAAAATTCTGGCGTCAGCAAGCCAGGATGTGTTGATCGTTCCAAAGGGGACCACAAATTCCTTTTCGGGGTCCCTTCTGAACTGCCCATTGCACTATGGAGGACTCACTGGGAGGACTCTGGAAAAAAAGATTCACTCTCTCTACTTCACAGGCAATAGAAGGGGCCTGCTTGGAGGGGCAGAAAACTTCCCCTATAGGAGGTCCCCCCTTCCGTGATGTTCTCTTCCTGAGGAATCGACGAATAAGGAAAAAAAAGATCGGTGGTGGGGGGAAGGGGGGGGGTGGTGTGCCCCGCGGTACATTGGGGAAGTCGCTCAACCAACCCTTGAAAAGAGGAGCGAATTGTATTGGCAGAAAGGGACTTTTGGGGGGGGGTTTTGGACCACGATAGGAAGAAAACAGCACAAAAGAAAAGAAGATCTACAAAAATTAAGGGGGGGTGGAGCACGGACAAGGGAGTTCGTACGAAGAGCATGTGGGACTTCGATAAAGGAAAGGATCATATCCCTTCTCAGGGAAATGTGTAATGAGGGGAAATTTGATATAGACCTGGACTGGGAGGAAACAATGAGTCTGGACGATCATAGGGAAAGGGAGTCGTAGTAACGGAAAAGCGCATTTGCAAAGGATTTGCGTTGGGGTGAAGGAGTCTTCTTAAATTGATTTTCAAAGGCCTTAGGGTAAAAGAAAAAAAAACAAGGGTTAAGAAATTTGGAAAGTCTTGAGAATCCATCCGACCAACCGTGGGAGGGTGGGAGAGGCGGCTGGAGAAAAAAGTTCCTTGGTCATGGCCCGCCCGTTTTCCTGAGCAAGGATTGCGGGACTCTTCTAAGAATACTCTGTAATGTGCTAAAGGGGTCGACGGAGAGTCCTCCCCGGAATTCCTCTCCTGACTCTTCCTCCTGGGTGGGGGACTCGAGGGTGAAAGTGCCCCGCTATTCCTAGATCGGAGTCTTTTCCCTCCGAAAAAAGTCAAAGTTTGCGAACACGGTGGCCTCATGGGGGAGGTTTCTGGCCCACCCTGAGGCCCCTCCTGAGAATCAGTCCTCGGAGAGAGACGCAGGGGGGTCAAAGTTGCAAGGAAGGGCTCGTTTTTGGAAACGCCTACCAGTGGCGGAACAGTGCTCCCAAAGAACATTAGCTGAAAGAATGTCCTCCTCTCCAAGAGTTCGGAGCAAAGAGAGATAACCGAATTGCGAGTAAGTGGGGAAAAAAATTTTGAGAGTTGATCACTGAAAAACCTGTTGCGGGGTCAGAAGACTTGACCGAAGGGGACTGTCTTTCGAAATGTCTGCAGACTCGAGGCCGGGTAATGAAGAAGAAATGTCCAGCGATGGGAAAGAGTGGAGCAAAGACCCCCTTCTGCGGCAAGAACTAACTTCCACCCGGGGGTGTCGCAGAAAGAGAATGTCGTAAAGGGAATCTCCAAAGCTAAGCGATGGGGATACTCAAAAAGGGGTGAAAGAAAAGTAGGAAAATATTCAAAAGAGACCCTCACCATGAAAGGGGATCGCACCACAATCTTACTACAAAACGTTGGGGAA
>Ga0179591_1188450_pt1 | contig 15622 bp, 11 predicted proteins | sample CZOMad2_1_08_16f_FD_182891 | JGI IMG/M metagenome (GOLD analysis project Ga0179591, IMG submission 182891) | Vadose zone soil fungal communities from Angelo Coast Range Reserve, California, USA - CZOMad2_1_08_16fungal (PacBio error correction) | ecosystem: Environmental > Terrestrial > Soil >...
CGAACAGGAAAAAAACGGGTAGCCAACACTACAAGGGGAGCCTGTAGATTGAACACAGCAGGTGCGAGGGGGAGTGGGAGAATCAGGGGTCGACTTAGAGCGGGGGCGACCGTGTGAAAAAGCGAAATCACTTGAGAGGAAAAACAAACCAAACGAAAGGTGAAAACGGGGGAGAGATTTGTTTTTGGGGGTTTTTAATGAGAATCTATTTATCCACGAAATGAGGCCCGGAAAACGAATTGAGAATTGATCACTCAGTGGGCAGAGTTGAAAAACTGGGAAAGTTCACTATGACCCGTTAAATAGGCTGTGAGAATCAAACAAAGGGATGCCAAACAGCATGTACCCCACACCAAATTATGACGTGAATGGAGAGGGCGTAAGAAGGGGGAGAATGACAGTGGGACTGTTAAGGGTCTTGGGGTTCTAAAAGTCGGGTAAGTTGGGTGCCGACAGCAAGGGGGCGAACGGGTATCTATAATCAACATGTCTTTAGATCAAGGGAGGAATGCACGGGGTGCAGCGGCGGTTTGACACGGTTATTTGGTGGCACAGTCAGTGGCACGAAAAGAGCAGTCGACTTAGATTCACGACGAGATCAGAGGCGCGGGACAAATAAAAGGACGAAAGGGGGTTGCATTCACAAACAAAGGTGTGGGTGGCTTAAGAGTGGCAAAAGTAGAAAAAAAGAGTGGTCAGGGTATGCGCACACGAAGGTGGAAGGGGTGTGTGCTTGTGTGTAATGGGGCATTTAAAAAGGCGAGAAAGAATCGGGGGGAAATATTCAAGATGCCAACAAAATTAAGCAAATACGCCCAAATTCGGGTCGGGGGGGAGAATGTCAGTCTGGTAATAGATATGAGAAAAATCCTTTGGAAAAGGGTGATGGGGGGAAGTAGCTCGGAGGGGACTACTCGGGCTAGTTCTTCCGCAGATTTTGGTTGGATGAGGGAAGACTGGCTTGAAGCTTGTTTGACACACGAAGGTGGGGCCAGACTCGGGTCTACCACGGCACAAGGAAAAGTGGGGTTGATTAGTTGTGGGGGGAAACTAAAAAAAAAGAAGACAATCGGAGCGAACACGACCGGAGGTAATTAGGTAAAAGAAAAGCCTGAGTGGCGCAAAAAGGAGTGACACAAAAAAGAGGGGGGGACAGGAAAAGCACCCTATGGGGGAACCAGTGGCAATCATAACGGAAGAACAAAGCTGAACACTGGGCCCATCTCAAGCGTAAAAGCAAAATGGGCTTTGAAAGAGGGAGGAAAGGTGATCAACGGCAGCCAGATGTCCTTGGTGTAAGCAACCACACGCAGTCAATGCTGCATTTGTGCGACAAATGCTGCACGCGAAAACAAAACGTCCTTTTGTGCAACAACTCAAGTGGAATAGCCTCGGTGGTATGACGACCGAATACTCCAGAAAATAACGCGTAAAGGGTGGGTGGGATGGAGAGCACATGAGTCGAACCTGTAATTTACTGATCAAACAAGGAAATGCACTAACGAATGTGAAAACAACCAATGTTCGTGCCAAGTAAAAAACGGGTGGGATCAGCGGGGTGCAATTCGGGAGAGATCACAGGATGTATCGACTGAGGACAGAAGCGCCCGAAAGATGCGCGAGAGGGGGGACCCTTTTTTGGGTTTTTGTCGAGACGAACACGGACGTAAACTCTGCAGGGGCCCTACGGTGAAGGAATTTGGGGGCAAATAAGAACCGGTCAGAGAAACAGGACAAAAGCAAAAGGGCACCCCGGGGACGAAAATATGCGAAGGACGTGGGCAGGGGGCGGTGGGAAAGAAACGGTAATTTTTGGGTGGGATAAACATCTGCTGGTGGGTTCGATGTACACCGGAACACAAGTCAGCCGTCCGCACGGAAAAGGACGTAGGAAAAGTGGTGGAACGACAGGGGAAAAATTCAGAAGACAAATTTTTAGGGGGGAGGGTTACGTAAACAACCTTAGGATCGTCGGGTCGAGTGGGAGACAAGAAAGAGGCCCACGCCGTCTGTGTGTGTACGTTAATAAAGCACACCACAAAAAAGATACGAAGAGGGAGGGGCACAGCGCGGTGAGGGAGTCTACCCTGCATTGTTGCGCTGGCGTAAAGATCCAGGAAAAGGTAAAGATAGCGGTGGCTGAAGCGGAAACATGGACGGAAAGATGTGAATCGAGAACGGAGGGCAAAAGAAGCCCCCAAGAGACAATTTCTATGTCGCGTCCGATAAAAATCGGGCGCAAGGTTCTCTCACACCTCACAAAGGCATAAAGGGTGGGGGAAGAATACAGTAGATGAAGGTTTCACGTTGAACAGTGGTGTGCCGACGCACACGAGCGATATAGATCTCAACAACAACATAATGGGAAAAAAGGTTAGGTAGTCGCTCGTCGGGGTGATCTTCAGGGGGAACAACAGGCAGGCGGACTTTGAAACGTAAGCGTAGACGAAAACTATCTGCGAATGGGTATAGGGAAAATCGAAGTAAGGAGGGGGACGGTGGAATAGACAAGCTAATCAATTGAGCAGCAGGAAAGGGCCGAAGGAAAACGGCGGACTTCAATGGGGCAAGGCCAGCACAGCAATGGAAAACAAAAGATCAGTGCAACAAAACAAAACAACGAGAAGATAAATCTGACGACGCTCCAGATAGAGGCGTTGGGGCGATGAGTGGAACAGGCACCCCAAGGAGGACATTTAAAATTATGTGCCGATTCGTTTTTAAAAAGCACTTGGACCGATACGACGGAGAACACCGCTGGGTGAAGTGGACATGAAACAGAAATCACGGGCTCCGGGCCGGGGGAAACAAATCCCTTTTTCCTAAAATGGAGACTTCACGGCTCCTTTGAGGGGACCCAGGACTGCGCATAATCAATTCGCGATTTCTATCCAAGGAGGAACATGGGGACCCACCTTGCTGCGGATGCAGGGATAGTGTGGGCCCCCGGACTATCATCTTGCGTACTCTCATTTTGCTCCAGACGAGGGGGGATAGAAAACGGTGAAAGGACAACGGGCGTAACAGGACGGGGGTGGAAGGAAACATGGCTTAATCATAGAATTCGATGAGTCGCAATTAGGAGGCAACAAAAATCTCAAATGGTATACAGTCGGTACGGGACATACGTATGCAATCCCTTACTGGTCGCAGGTCCCCTCGAACTACGTGGGGTACTACAAGATTACAGTGTTTTTTTCTATCAACAATTGGAACAAACTCCAGGGACAAACCGAGTGTCGCAATCCACAAACTAGGGGAGGGGGGGAAAAACGCGGCAGGGTGCACCAACGGATGTGGGGAACTGGTTAACTGTGTTTCGGACAATAGGTTTATCACTCGTCAGTCATCGGCCAAAGACGCACGGACCGGGATCGGAGGGCAGTCCCATTGCTTCTTCAATAAGGTGAGTCAGGAAAAACGGTGGGATCAACTGGACACAAACAAGGTATGGCTACAGTGATTTTCAAAGAACAACAGGAAAGAGCTTTCGAGGCCACGCGTGTGTTGTTTCCGACTTACAGTGTGTCGACGAATAGGGAGTGAGAACAAAAAGTAGAAAAATGGGTACCATACGAAATAAGGGGTCCAACAAAAAAAGAGGCTTTGCAACGTTGCGGCGGGTTGTTTGTACAAGAGCCAATGCAAGAGGGGAAAGGAACTCGTGATGCGCAAACAAAAATCACGGCAGGAAGGCTGGAGAGGGGGCGATGTATACCAGCCAGAGACAACGCCAAGTGCATTTTCTGTGATTGGCACAGGGGGGGGAAAACATCTCTTTAAAGTCACACGACGGCTTACAACGTAAGACAAACAAAAAAAGTACGGGATAACACAAACCTCCCGTCAGCTCACAAGACACGGGCGACGGAACAGGGCGGCGGCGAGTGGAAGGGGAACGGGAGCGAGCAGAATAAATGTAAAAATGGTGTGAATTATTGGGGGGTTAGGGGGGAAGAGTAAGCAAAGGGGACGGGCGTATCAGTTGAAAAGCGCTCGTTAACAATCTGCGCAAGACAAAAAGAGGACGCGGTGTTGTCGCGGGCGGCGCAGGGGAAGACCGGAAAAGATGGACCAACACACGTTGTGGGGGCGTCATAAACAGGGAGTGAAAACGAGTGGACAACGGGCAGAGAGCAAAATGATGTTACCGGTTAAAATAACAGCGAATAAATAAAGTATTTCTTCTTTCCAAGCCGAAAGGCCAAAAATCGAACAGCATCACGCGTCAAGGAAGGAATTAGACAAGGATCCTGACCCAGAGAGGGGTCATTGCAAAGATAAGCCCGTGCCGGACGACAAAAACCGGGTCAAAAGCTGAGTTGGAAACAGAAAACAGCCGGGGGAAGGGACGGGGTTTTAGCCCTTAGTAAACAGCGGGTTCAAGTTCAGCGGGGGTGCTCAGGGATTGTTCACTGGGTAATACTCCACCTAGGGGCCGGTCGAGAGCGGTGGGGATCGTGGTCAGGCACTGTGGGCAAGTGTCACTCAAGGGATAGGAGCACCGTTTTCAGCAGAAAACGCCAAATCTCCGCCCAGGATAATTTGCTCACATCACGAGCCCGATGGGTCCAGTTCCATGTGTTGTCACCACAACAAGGCGCGGGGAACGAGCCATAGAAAAAACCGGGTGACTAGATTCTGTTCAGATCGTGGGGGGGCGCGTCTGGTTAAAGTGTGACAGGAAATCCACGGAGTGTCAGTAGATCAGGAACCATGGCAGGAAGTGGAAGCGGTTACAAATCCGGGAGATGTCTGATATGCAAGCCCAATCCAAACGGCGCGGAGGGGGAGCCGGGAAAAATGATTAAGGACCGAGAAAACATAGAGAAGGTTACATGGTAAAAAAAGAAAAAAAAGGACAGATTAAGGTCGTGCTGTTGGGGCATATTCTCACAGGGCTCAAGTTGAGGGGGGGCGAAAAAAACAGGAGGGACCAACTCATTATATAAAACACACGGGAGGGGGGGGCCCTGAACGCTCAGTGCATGAGCCATCAGCCATTAAAAGGGGAAGCAATGGAGTGATACTCGAAAGGGGTGCGGGGACTTAGCCTGCTGAGAAGGGGCCGTACCTGCAAAAAAGGGTCATAGTTCGACAGTGGATGAGACCCGCACACTTCGACGAAAGACCGGAACCCCAGTATTATGACATACAAAAACAAATTGAGACGATAAGCAGGGGTTCGTGAAAAACGACAATCTTAAGACAGGGTAGAATCGACACTCACAAAGCTGCGATAAAGAGGGAGGGAAAAACGAAAACGTGTGCTAAAGGGAATAGTGGGAAAGGGGGACAAATGAATGCGAAAATATGACATGCGGGAGCAATCAATGGAACGGCCACGAGAAGTACGAAAAACAGACTCCGGGGAAATCGAGGGCGGAGTGAAACCAGGAAGATAAGGCCCAGTGAAAAGAAAGTGATAAAAGGCTTAAATGGCGAGGTAGACGGATTCCACAGCGTGGAATTGATAAGGGCCCTGTGGACTTGAGTGACTGGGGTTTCGAAACACATGCAATTTGGAGGCAAATCGCTGCAGCACAGAAGAAGGAAGTATTGGTAAAGCGCTTGGGCGAAAGAGCTTGGGCTGAGAAAAACGGGGATTTGCACTGGCCTCATACTGGAGCCTCGGACGCAAGAAAGAAAAGACTGACTGGGTCGTGATGGCAACACGGTACGATAATGGACACGCTGGGGCCAAAATTGGCGACCATCGACGTAGCATCCTGGCTGGTGTGGAAAGCACTGGCGTAACGACGGTTGGAGAAATGGAAAACGATAGGGACAATAAAAAAAGTAAAACAAAGGGGGGGCAACAACGATCTAAGGGTTGGAGCCAGCCAAAATATGGTCGTCGTGAGGGGCCAGGACATTGACTAGCGGCAAATTTAAAAAACCGATCCGGGCAGGTGGACAGGGAGGAGTGCTCGGTGAACTGCGAGTGACGAAGGCCGACCAGTGTCGTGGGGGCCAGCTAAGGGTCGGTCCAGTTCACGGAGATGGGAACCATTCGGCGCACCAGCGACCCAAGACAGACGGCTAAATCTTGGGGCGCGGGGAGTGTTGAGTGGAACGACGCCAGAAAATATGAATGTGGAACTCCTGAATTGGTGAATGACGACTACAAGTCAGGTCATTGGAAATACCCCCCTCAGGGAGGGGCCACGAAAAAGGGCAGGCCGGGGGTGAACGGACTGGGGGATGCTCGAGTTCTCGACTTGACCGAGATAGCGTTAAACGAATTTATACCGAAAAAGCGGGGCATATAGTTGCAGTGGTAAGGAGCAGAGAAAAACCTTTCACCAGTTTAAGTCAGAGTGTTATCCGTGGGGGGGAGACACCCCAGACGGTCCATTCTTAAAATTAGCTGCAAGTCAAGGCATCATTTTGTAAAAGTGGCAACAAGGCAACACATATCAGGAGCTCGCCTAAAACCAGAGGAAGAGCCCTGCACTCTACGGGGTCACGAATTCGCAAATCAATAATCAACAGTGGAGGGGTGGACAGAACACAGGGTGAACAGGACGAAGAGGTTTTGGTGATTGGGTGGGAACACCCAAGTTACGCGGGGACATAAAGGTCAATACAATGCGAACAAGATGGTGGGAAACGAATGGGATGAAGGGACGACAGAAGGTGATAGTCAATCCAATATCAATCCTCGTGGGGCCGCAGAGCGGGGGGTGACAAGGGTGGGCGTACAACAAAGGGAAACCGGGCAACACTTCCGGACAAGGGAAGACACTCCTGGTATGATTCAAAGGAGGTCTCCTGCATCCCCACGATGTGAAGGGTGGACAAAAAGGATAAACCAAAATCAGCGCAAGGGGGGGTAAAAGATGGCACTAGAAGCCCCGGCCTTTTAACCGGTAAAAAATTGCGACAGTGAAAACACGACACTTAGTTTTGTAGATAAACACGCCACCTGGATATTGCGAGCGTGGGAAAAAAACAATAGACTTCAAGGGGGGCGGAAAGGAGGAAGGGGGGGATTGATCGGGGGGGGAACATCCGCTAATGAAAGAACGATTACTGGGGATGGACAGAAGGATACACCACAATTGTGGAAACAGAGCGGGGAATTTTAGACAAGCAAATCGAGGGATGACAACTCAAAATCTAGTTTCCCAATCACCAAAAAGAGCGAAGGGTATCAACTCAGTTAGAGTTGTGGATCGACCTGAAAAGGAGGGGGGGGAGGGGACAGGCACGGTGAAAAACCCTTTAATGGCGAAACTTTTTGCCACTGAAAGGGAACACTGCACAGCAACAGAAAGTTTGGGGGGAATACAAACATCCTCCTGGTCAGATCTCGGTGCGCGTGACACTCTGAAAATGTAAGAAAGGGTTTCAGAAACCTATCTGGTCGGTGAGCGTGGAACAGTCCTCTGATGAGCTATGAGGCGGAAAGACTTAACCTGGGGATTGAGCGGTGTGGATGAATATTAGTATGGGTCGGGGGGGGGGGGGGGGGGGGGGGGGGGTTTTGGGGGGGGGGGGGGGGGTTGGGATCGGGCGGTTGGGGGGGGGGGGGGTGGTAGCTGCGTCGGGTGGTCGGGGCAGGGGTTCAGGGGGCTGCACAGCAAGCGGACATTTACTTCCACTGAACATCACAAGGAAAAATGCCCTACAATTTCGTGAGAGATAAAAGAAAAGGGCCGTCAGGGATCACTTTCGGGATACAGACAACTAGGGTAAGTGTAAAGGAGAAAGGCCGTGCTGTGTCCAAAAAATAACGAGAAGGGTTCCAAATCTCAAAACAACCTTAGGAAACGGTGTGGAGAAAAAAGAGTAAGTCGGGACATGTTTGTGAGTCGTCGTAAACTACCCTAGCGTCAACCAGTTACAAGGGGTCAAGAAACAGAGCAAGTGAAAGGTGGCAGACGAAGTTGGGGAACGAAAAAACATGACTATGGTGGAACTGAAAGTTCCCTCATTCATAGTGGCCGTGAGGGTCATATCACGAAGACTGGACAGGATAATCACTTCCTCCACTGGCAATACAAGTAACCAGAAGGGTCAATAGTAGGAGAGAAAGAGGGGGCGGCAAGACGATTTGCACCATCAAGTCGACAAGATCATGGTGGGGTTGCCTGAACCCAACTGTGCCAACCCGGGGGCATGAGTGTTAGCTCCCGCAGGGACAGAAACGCCTGGGTGGGGTATAAATAAGCACAGAATGGGTGCTTGTATGCATGCATTGGGGGGCGTTACCAAGATCAGTTTCCGAAAGGGGCGAGCAGGGGGGCCTGGGCCACCAAAGTAGGAATCGCCATACCAAACCTCCACAAAGCGGAGAACGGAGGACACGAGCGAGGTGCGAAAAGGAAACGGACAATTCAATAATGGGTGAGTGTATCACTAGGGCAGCGAGAAAAATATGGGGGACACGGGGGGCAAACTGTGAAAGACGGACCCGTATCGAATCTGGGGCTCTATTGAAAAAGAAAAGGGGGGTGTCCCACATTCTGGCCTAGCCTCACAAACTAAGGTTATGCAAAATTGGGGGGGGGGGGGCACCCCTAAGAGAGTAGTGATAAAAACAAAACTAAAGAGGTAAGTTAAATGCAGCTTACAAGGCCCAGTGGGTGAGCAAACGGGACTGTTGGGGCATTCGCAGGTTAGACTCGCGGGGGGGAGGAGAGGAAACACACGTTACCAATTAACGGGGGGTGGGTTCAAGGCACGCTGCGTAACAGTGTCAGGGCAATGGGACTTAAAAACTATTCTATGTCAGAACCATGCCGTAACAACCCCAGTGGGGCACGAGGACAAGGGAAGATTAAATTTGGGACTGACTCAAACGAGGTTGTAACACGCAACAAAGAGGTCACAAAAAACGGGGGAGCCTCCACACAAAAGGACGAAGGGGCGGAAATAGAAAAGGGGGGAGAAAGACAAAACAAAAAGTAAGAAAATCGTGGGGTAACGCGGGCGAGATGGTATGGAGAGTGTTTTGTTACGCGGCGAAACCGCAAGAAAACAATGAAGGCGCCGCCGTGTTTCACTCCGTTAAAGGGGGAAAAGTGGGCCAACAGCGCCTGTTGGGACCGGAATTCAGTTTATGGGACCAAGCCGGATGGCTTGAAAAGGGCTGTCCACTTTACCGGGGCACGGGAGGAAGAAATGACAGCGGGGGAACGCTGGCGGCACGTATTGCGGCTTGAGGGTATCAAGTGGGCATTGACGAGGGCCACCTGGCGCCATCAAAAGAAAAATCGCCGCGACAACTGGGAGTGCGCTTGGCAAGGGAACCGAAAACACAACATCTGGGCGGAGAAAAGATAAGCCTCAATATGATCTTTTTGTGAAAATCGGACCAGGCGAGGCGAACACTCCCAAGCCAGGTCTGGACAACAGAAAGCAAAACCTGCAAAGGCAAAGAAGAGGACAAGGCCCCAAGGAGTGGTGGTGCCTGGTCTGCAACACCACAATTTAGGAGGAAATCAGCGTGCAGAGTCGTACAAAGCACCACGGCATTCGAGGGTGGAAAAACAACAAGAGGTTTCGTCTGGGTACCTAGCCCAAATGAATATCAATGCCTAAAGGACTGGGGGGGAGAGTATGGAGTCATGATGGGAATCTAGGCGTGGATGCCGAGTCATGCAAAAAGACAACTAACGTTTTGGGCAGTCGCGCGCAAAAAGGGCTACACGACCAGTGCCTGCCCCACCAATTTGGCCAAAAGGGAGTCACCTACCGAGGGCCCGAGGGAAGAAAAGGCGCCAACAGAAAAAGGACAGACGCCAAAGACAGCAATAAGGGGGGGTGCACTAAGTTTGTTTGGTGCTCAGCGGGGGACCTTTTGGAGCCAAGAGGTCAGGCTCCCGGGGGAAGAGATGTGGGCTTTCTACACGGTCACAGCGAGGTGTTCCCTTCACATCTCACGGGACAGCAAGGGACGGGAAAACAAATTAGCCAAAAAAACAAAGAAAAAAAAGACAAACATGAGAAAACAGTACAGTCGCGAGGGGAGGGCAAGGCTCAAAATAGGTAGGTTTCGTAAAAACTGGGCGGCGGCACCATATGGAAGACTGGCTTAGAACCGGGATAACGCGCTCCCCTCACTCCTCAAATTTGGGACCGGGATGGGAAGAGGAGGTACGGCCAGGCGAGTGCTCACATCCCGGAAAAAAAGTTCAATCCAAGAGAGGAGTGGATTATCCACAGATACGAAGGAAGAAGTGGCGCAAACGTCATCGGGTCGCACGTTATATGTTGAGGAATAACACAAGAGTTCTTAAGGGGTAAACATCTTGTGAGAATACAAACCGGGTTCTTGACGGGTACAGGGCATATTGTAGTTTCAAACAGATATACAGTGTGGAGTGGTTGGAAGAAATACAACACCACTGGAGTTGGATAAGGCCAACACCAGAAAGGGATTGGATTTTGTTCATGTGTCTAACAGAAAACTGAAATAACTAAAAGTTGTGCTAACAGTCTCCTGGCGAAAGACGGATTAGACCGCGCATAAGGAATCTGGGGGGGGTACAAGGCCGAGTGTGCAAAAGCATTACATAAAGGTGAAACAGAACGCGGACACCTCCAGCGAAGTATCGGCAAATGGGAGTCCAGGTTTCTAAAAAAGTGATATGATGGGTCCGTCGTGATATAACAACGACAGGTAAACGGGGAGATACACCAAGATGGCGCAACTTAACGGGGACAACTCAGCAATATCCGTCACCGTTTAGGTCACACATCAAAATAATGGACAGCGCAAGCCTGGAATAAAACGTGAGAGGCAACAACCAGGAACTCGTGCATCGGCGGGCCATAATTCTATAGTGAGGGAGGGCTCGACGTCGAGGGAGGACTAGTAGAGGGGTGACACACTACCTGCCTGAACATGGAGGGGAGGTGGGACGCAAGCTCAAGGGGGACCAAGCGGACGAGGAAGGAGGGGTCTTCGAAAACTAAAGTAGAGAAAGGTAGGGGTTTTAAGGGGGGCATTCCGGGCCCGAACATGATGGGGGGGGCGAAAAAGATGTGCTATCAAAGTTTTTTAACGTGGGAACAGATAGCGGAAACCGTGGGGTGGGGGCGTCGGATAAGGGAAACGGACGAAAAAAAACTTCTTGGTATAGGCCGATTTAAAAGCAGAAACACGCTCCAATGTGGGAGGGGGGATGGGAGTGGAGGGCGAGGGGGCACTGAAGGGGCAAGAACTATATTCGGCGTGTGCGACGCTTGAACTGTGCCCTTTGTAAGAAGATGCTGGTCACCGGCGGGGGCTCAGAAGATCTTGGGGGGGGGGGCGTTCAAAGTGACGCCAGTAGTATTTGTATTGGAGATGAAATGGCGGAAAGGACCGGTCTGCTTCCATTCAACGCAAGGTGTGGAAGACGCTAAGTCGGGCTAGGCGACAAGTGAAAGAAAAGAAGGGAACCGCCCTGCCACAAAAGGCTGAAAGGGGGGGGTCTACGGCCATTTTCACAAGGGAAGAAGGGGTTGGAAGCCCGCACAAGGTGCAACAGCGTCGTGTGCTAGGGGATGGGTGGTGGTGGGGGGACACTCATCCAGGATAAGAAGCATCTCGCTGGGATGAATTATTGTTACTGGGGGAAAAGCACTGAGTTTGCCACGGCACCAGGCCGGGTACACAGGGATCCGGGGCGAGCATCTCGCCCGGGCGGAAAAAGTGTTAAAAAACATGGGAGCCCCCAATATACAAAACCGTGACACGCGCAAACACGTAGGACAAGAGGGGGGTTTAAGTGCCAGGCCGGGCAGCAGTACTCCCAAAAGACGCAGAAGATGAGCTTTGTGTTTCACTTACATGACCCAGAAGGGGGAGGTAGTCACGTGGGGGGGGGCAGCCTGATGGGGAAGGCAATTATCACAAAGGTAACAAAGGGTATAAAAAACCACGATCGGCATGGTAAGCAACGCTGAACCACGGGGAAATTTACGGGTTGTGTATCTAAACATAGAAAATGGCGAGGGTCTCGAAGTTTTTGGAAACAGAAAGGAACGTTGGAACGGCAAGACACGGGTTTTCAAATTATGGGACGCATGTGGGTAACGGCCCAGCGCTACAATGCATACAGAGTAACGGGTTCTTAACGAAACGGGCATCCCGGGATGACGAATTGGGCTAAAGTTGAATGGGGTCCCGTAATCCAGTTCCCTACCGACAAAAATAGGAGTAGATTTACGTTTCAGCGTAGGCTGAGCTTTGGGTTTTATTCTGCTAGGCCTGGTCGAGTTGCAAATCCGGGGGTCAGAGGCCGATCATTTACGGATGACTTGGGGAAAACAACCAAAGAAACAGAATAGAGTTAGGTGGAAGAAAAAACAGCTCCTCGCAGAAAATTTTGGTCCGGGAAGAACTAAGAAAAGTGACGCCTGGGTTTTACCCTTCCCACAAGCCGACAGAGAGGGTCGTTGGACGTAATCAAGGATCTTCGGGAAGGAGCCTACCCTGTTGAATGGGTGCTGGTAAAGAAGTATTACGAGAACTCGGGCCGTGAAGGTCCACATGACTGCAAAAATGCGGAACCACTGACCACATGCACCAAGAAACAAAGAGGGTTCGGATACAGAAATCTCCTTCTAATGCACAGTCTATGTGAGGAGGATTTGAATTTAACGAGGTCCGGTGGCCGCGCCGCACACGATCTATAGACTCTACTCACAACAACGGGGAGAAATAGGATATGGCCGAGGGGGTGCGGCGGCGGGAACACAAAACGGTGTTAAAAGCGAGGGGGGGGTCAAAAAAAGAGCGGGAGGAGTCTCATCTGAGAACTGAAATTGTCAGGCTTAGGGAAAGGGTTCACTCATCATAAGGGACCGGACAAAGCTTCACGGAGACTTAGTTTACACGCCATGCAGGCTGGGTCAATCACAAGAGTAGCAGCGGCTAGGAAGCGTAAAATGGTGGGCTAAAAGCAAGGGGGGGACGTCCCTAAAGTGGCGATGGATGTAAACAAATCGACCAAAAAGTGAAGGGTGGCCTGAAAATCCAACTCGTAAACTGAGGCGGTCATTGCGGGGCCATGGAGGGTACAAAAAGTCCTAAGTGGCCTCGTGACCGGGCACGGCGCTAGGTGGAATTTTAACACCAGGCTTCCTGAAGGCAAAGGCACGGCCGAGGCTCAATCAGATCAAAGCATGACCGTGAGGAGGGGCGAAGACAAAAGCACATGAGGCCTCGTTGGTGGGGTGATTTCTGTAACACAGAGGTCTGAGTGAGGGACAATTATTCAAAACATTGGATGTGGTGGTCAACATTGTTCCACGTTTAAGGACGAGCTAACGGGGTCAGAACGAACAAGGGAGTGGTCTGCTGAGGGGAGTTCCCTACACACATTCAATCCTCAAAGTCCAAAACTTTGACGCAACATGGTGTTGTTGAGAGCTCCGCAATGCAGTAAGCTAAAGCGTTTCGGTGACGCGAAAGGGATACAGGGGGGGGGAAAGAGGAAGGTTGGGCAGGGTAGAACTTTTCTGGACAAGAGCACCGAGACCGGAGACAGCCTCTTGGTGTACTTCCTGGAATAATCAAAGCTGGGGCGGAAGCCTGAGGGAAGATCTCACCGGAAACAAAGACGGGGCGAAATTCCCCTAACAGCTGGATGTAACGTCGACAAAGGTCACAATTGAATCTGAATACAGGTGGGGGGGTGAAGGGCCGTCTGGCGGAGACGGTCCAGGGAGTGCAAATTCGGCCCAAAAACCAGAAAAGATTGTAGGGGGAGTGTTGTATAAAAACAACAAAAAGGACTCAATTTCCAATCCTGTGGAGTTTGAAACGCGGCCAATGACGGTGAAATTAGCTCTATAAAGTAGAGCAATAAAGGGATGCACGGGGGGCAACGGGCGTGATTCGAAGGGAGGGAGATATACGGGGTGAAAAATTAATTGGGCAGCAAGGGGTCAGGGGGGGGCACGAGGCGGGTGTGACGACAATAATACGGAGGATTGCAGAAAGGCAACGACGTGAGCTCGACAACCCAATGAGGCGTCGGGGGGCGTCCGCAGGGAAGATCCCATAATCGTCAAGAGATCATCGCGGGATGTCGAAAACTGTCGGACCAAAGAGAAGTCTAACGCTAATAACTCAAGACGCTCGTCATCTCGGCCTGACCCAGGTATTACTCACTTAACAATACAACTGCAGCCCCGGGTTAGTTCGCAAGCCGAAGATACCAGCTCTGACGCTACTTCCACCTGTGGACCTTCCGCGTCATCACCTCTAAAGATTGGGTCCGTTATTGTTTGTCTCCTGCTGCACAATGGGAGACCGTATATTTAGATCTCGGTTCTCCCGCGTATTGACCTTTCGTAATCGTTCCCAGACATACTCTGCATAATTCACACACACTCTTCGACCGGCCGGCAACACGGTTCAAAGATTCGTTCACCTTGCACAAAAAGACCTGGGAAAAAAGATGGGGCTAGGGTCGCCGAAAGCATGGGGGCGGTTCACGGCAAAAAGGGGTGTGGCGTCCACTACTTCAGGTGAGCTACACACATTCTGCAAGGGCACTAACGAGCGGGGGGCCACTGACCGGGGGAAATTACTGGGTAAAAAGTGGAGGCTACTACTTGGGGGGGGTGACACGGAATTGGGCAGATCGGCTGTGTGTTGGGGTGTTTCTAAAAAATAACGCGTGGTCGAAAACGGACTCAATGACTTAACCTAGGGGCTGCACCTTCCCTAGGAACTCTGTGAAAGAAGGGTTCAAAAGATTGAGGTTTTTTGGGTAAGGTGCGGTGTGCGCTTTAAACAATTGAGATAAATACTGAAGGCGGACGTAGAATGTTGCCATTCTGGAACGGTGTCAACCGCCAAGGTCGGGGCCTATACCTGCCTCTCAGGAGCTGCTCATACTTTGGAGAAGCAGAAGACACCACCAACACATTAAGACGGGCAGGACGGGTCGGTAAAAAGGTAGTCGACAAGGGAGCAGCTTTTTCTCTAAAACAGAGCACCAACACTATTCGGGTCTAGGAGCGTCCGACTTCCACACATGTGCAGCAGTTGAAAAGAAGGACCGAATGGTGGTAACACGTTAATCGGTCTGGAACAACCTGAAAAGGAAAAGGAACATGAGGTAAGGGGGGGATAACCACGGTAAGTACCACATGGGTCGCCAACAGCCAGAAAAGTGGACTCTCTGATTCTCAAGGTTGATGACAATATTCCAAAGGTGTTAAAAATGAGAGAGACAAACAACGGGGGGAGGACTGGAAATAAGGAAGATTACATCAAGTGAAATGGTGTTGGGGTTCTCAAAGGTAAGTGACCACTCTGCGGGGCGCCCGGATAAAACAATGTCGAGGGAAAGAATTCAACATATCGGGATAGTTTGGGGGAAGGGGGGGAAGGAGAAGAAGTAACGACTCATTACGCATCCAGTGAGCGAGGAGAGGATATACAGCTACAGAAGGAGCGGTTGTCAAAACCGTCCTAGGGGGGGAGAAACCGACAATACAAGCATTTGGAATGCGACGGAACTAAAAACGACTTGGTAGAAAAGGGACAGTAGGTCGGAAGGAGTGTATGTCTGTTACTGAGGGGGGGGCAGTTCATGATTCGTGAACAAGGCACATTTGGTTGAAAACACGGGGCACGACGCGGGCTGAGGCTGCCAGGGGAGGTCCGGAT
>Ga0179591_1258347_pt1 | contig 15622 bp, 13 predicted proteins | sample CZOMad2_1_08_16f_FD_182891 | JGI IMG/M metagenome (GOLD analysis project Ga0179591, IMG submission 182891) | Vadose zone soil fungal communities from Angelo Coast Range Reserve, California, USA - CZOMad2_1_08_16fungal (PacBio error correction) | ecosystem: Environmental > Terrestrial > Soil >...
CAAAAACTGAGTGCGAGAGGGAGTCGGGAAGGCCCCTCTTCGCGGGGGGGAGATTGGCAAGGGGGACAAGCTCGGCGGACGCAAAAGGGGTTGGTGGAGTTCAAAGTCGCCGGTTATTCAAATATTGGGCGTCTTCTGCAGCGGGAATGGGGAAAAGAAAGAGTAAAAATCGGCAACGATTGCTCACGCGTTTCCCGGAATCCGGGGGAAAAAAAAAAAATGTTAGCGACGAAAAGTGCCTGACTAAAAGAACCCTGGGCTTAGAGGGAGAGGAGAAGAAAACTGAAGGGGAAGAGATACCATTAATCCTCGTAGGAGTCCTTCAAGGAACCTGTCTCTTGACAAGATGTGGATAACTGAGAGGGCTTCTAGCAACTCGGTTTGAAGGGGGACAGGACAATCAAGGAGGAAGAGCTGAGGAAATTAAGGGAGCCCGGGACTGCCTAATGTGTGAAGAGGGGGGTCATTGAGTGACGCCGCGGGGGGGGGTGAACGGTGGGAGGTGGTGAAGAGCACCTGATAATCAATCAAAGATGAGAAAAGAGAGGGGGCGTTAGGGGGAATGGAAGAGGGGGGGGGGGAGTGAGTGTTTGGGAGCTTTTCAGGGGGATAGACTCTTCACCTCCGGAAGAATCTAAACCTAAAACTCGCAGCGAGTAGGGGGGGAGGGAGAAAAAAGCAAGTGAAAAAGGGTTTCTCAAGCGGTTCCATACGGCGGATGCTGCGGCAGAGTGTCCCTCAAGTGTCAACGGTCGCGGAGGGATCCAGAGGGCAAAAGGGAAATCGCCAAAAACAGGAAAAAAGCGTCCTGATCAAAAAACGCGAATCGCGCCCTCCGTTATTTGGGGGGTCAAAAAAACCCCAGGAGAGAGAAAAAACAATTCGGTTGTTAGCATGCGGGGGAAAAAGGGAGAGGCTTAAGGGGGTGGGAGAAAAACGGAAAAGAAAACGGATGAAAAAACAATGTCCCAGATGTGGCTTGGGCGGTGAGAGGAAGAAAAAACTAAATTCGAACTTCCGCCATCTTCATTCTGGTATCCCTTAAAAGTAAAAGGCCAGAAGGATGCCTGGAGACTTGAAGGTCTAATGGATTTGGGGGAGAGCTATAGTGTAATAACACTGCCTCGTTAGCGAAAACGCGCCCGCAACATCTCAAAGAAAGCAATCCAAAGGGCCTACTTTCGAAAAATAAGGTCAAGGAGGGAGGGGCGGGGAAGGGGACTTGCGACCCAGCGGACCTGTTGGTGGGTGCCTTGAATTTGGCTCGCCCGTCTTTCCGGGGAAGCTCGGCGGGAGGCACGAGATATCTGGCATTTCTCATGGACGGCCTATTTGGAAACAGGGAAAACAACCTCCGGAGTGGGCTTGCCCCTCTTATAATGATCACCTAGCTAGCTGGGGGGCTCTGGCAAAAGAGAGGGAATCAGACAAAGGCTCTTACAATCGGGGGGGCTCGGGCCCGCTTATCCCCCGCGCTGTTATGCAAGAAGGGGATCCCAAAGGAGAACACCCGGCCGGAACGAGTCAGTCCCTTACCTCTATGTGCAACTTCTCGGCGTCTGGTAAGCGATAACGACCGCGAAGTGGAAAAATGCAAAGGAGCGGCTAAAAAGAATAGGACGGAGGCTTGGGGCCCAGAAGGCGTAGGAAGGGAGGGACATCTTTCAGCAGGTCACAACAGACAAGGGTGCGGCGGCCATGGCGAGGAACCGGTTTGTGTCATCTACCATTCGGGGCTGGGGGGTAGGAGGGTAGAAGGGAGGGGAGGGAAAACAGGGGGGGGGGAAGGGGGGAGGCTCTTATCGGTGGGGTGTTCACGATCATGGGAGGCCATCGCCGGGGTACGATATAGAGCCGGGAGGAAAGGGGACTGTTTAAGTGATTTCCATTTAGCCACATGAAGATCTCTCCAAACGAGAGGGAAAGAGAGGATGAAGGGATTACTTTCCTTCCAAACAGAGTTCATACACGTAGGGAGGGGAAAGGATAGGGACGAAAATTCTTCATACCTCAAAGCTCGGGGCACAACTCGATTCGCGCTCCCCCACAGTTCAGTCATATTGGGACGAAAAAAAATACACATCCGACATTGTGAGGCAAACATCGGGGGGTGCCGAGGGCATCAGCTTAAAAATGAATCGGAGGGGTGCCGAAAGAGGAGCCCTAAAAAGAAATCATACTTCTTGGGTACAGATATTTAGGAGGAGGGGGAACAACAGAAATCTTTCAGGCAATGCTCTATCACTGGACGTTTCGTCCGGCGAAAAGTTTAATAATTCGATCAGGCTGGAAGTCGCCGGGTGGATGACGCCTACGGCCCTAATAAGCGCGCGGGAGAATAGAGAGGGGTAAGAGAGCGTCAGTCACTCACTTAATGGTCATTCTTAGGATTAGAGCACCCACCTCCGCGGCCACCCAAGGACTGGTGCCGGGGTGGCACATGGTATAGAGGATCAAGGGAGGGGGGTGGGAGAAAATGTGGAAGAGCGAATGAGCCATTAGTACCTGGGAGATCGAAATAGGGGGTCAACTCCAATCTCCAAGGAAAAACGGGAGACGCAAATTCCACAATCACTCGCGTCGGGGGGAAATCAAAGCTAAAGCCCCAAAAAGAAACAGTGTAATTTACGCTTTTATTTGCCCGTACCGTCACATGCAAGGAAGGCTGTGGGTAGATGGGGAGCGGCGCGTGCATAACTAACAGACAGGGGAAAATACTTACAATAAAAAGAAAAAAAGGATCAGGTAAGAGGAGGGCAGGGGAGCAAGGGGGACACAAAACATCTCTACCAAACGATAGAGGCTAATCCTTTTCAACTTCTACTACAGCCCCTGATCTATTGCGAGAACGTGTTGACTAGAAGGAAAGCCGCGAAACCTGATCACAGAAATCTATAGGGAAACCTTCCTCGGAGAAACAAGGGGGGGGGGGGGGAAAAGAGAATGGCTGTCTCTAAAACCAGAAGAACGGATGGAAAAAGTAGAGGGTTTGTGATCAGCCGAGTTTGAAAAAAATTGGATGGTCCGCGCCTTACTCAGTAGAAAAAAAAAATAAGACGATGGCACAATCTAGGGGGATCTGGCTGCAAAACCAAAGAAGCGGAGAAAGGTGGTGCAGCCTGTCTGGGGCTACGAAACTAGATCGACGTTTAGAGGCAAAGAGGGGAAAAGGGGGTGGAGCGGCAGGAGAAAAGGAAAGCGACCTAAAAAGAGGACGGACGAAACTCTGGCAAAATTCAGCGTACGAAGGGGCGCAGAGACTAAAACGCCAGAAAGCCGGCGAAATCTATATATCGAATAAGGGTTTCACGCTGAGAAAAGGACAGGCGAAAGAGGTCGAAGCGGCTAAGGTTCTATTCCGCACACAACGGTACTCTGCTCACCGAGATACAAAAATAGTAGAGAAGGAGGACAGGGCCTGAAGATAAAGGCCCAACATTCACCAAGGGTGGGTGGTCGAGCAGGGGGAGGGGAAGGGAATCGGAAAGAGGAAGTCAAAGTCCTCTTCCTATCTTATCAGAGGAAGCGCCTCGAGGAACGGGGAAGGCGCACGAGTGACCGGATCAAGGGGGACAGGCGAGCGGCAAGTGCTACATCGATACGCTCTAAAGACAGCTCGGGAAGCAAAAAAAAGAGCGAGGAAAACGAGAAGGGAAAACTCCAAGCGAACAGCTCGTTCACGTACATCACGGAGATCCGAATATCAGGCAAGAGAGATCAAAAACAAACAACTTAGGTATATTCCTTCTCAATTCAGAGTGGATGAAGCTTCGGGAAAAGCTGGAGTGGACGATTGCGGGCCATCCGCTGCGGAAAAGGAGGTCCTTTGGGGGGCGGGGAGGGCACCGACGCCATGCGCGAGATGGTTCTGATCGTCCTCTCCTCTGCGAGGAGGAAAGGAGGGACGTTATACCGGTTAGTTGCGCGCAATTGGCTGGGATACGGCCAGGAGGGAAACGGCGGTCGGCCGCAACTAGAACTCTGAACTTTATGACGAACAGGAAGTGTGCTGATTAGGAGAAAAAGGAACTTAGAAGAGGGCTGAACAGTGGATGCTTCGGGGAGAAGGCTACTCGTGGGCGTAAGGAGCAAGGCATAAGCCGAGTTTCGGGGAAGGTAGCGCTGGCATTTTGAGGAGGGGGAGCGAGGGAGGGACCGAGGCGTACTTTATAGCCGGAACCGAGTAGCATCACATCGTAAATTCCTGGGGGGAGGGGAAAGGTCGGCGACATGGGAAACGGTTCAATCAGAAGATGAGACAGCTTAGGGTACGGGTAAACGCACGCGTACGTGGGCGGGGGTCGTCAAAACTAACACAGCGACCGGAAAAAAACTTTAAGCAGCTGTAGCTGCGCACAAGGGGAACGAAGAGGCGCCTAGAAGAGTTGGGGTGGACGAGGGAATCATCTCCGGAAGGATCGGCCACAAATAATACTCGGCGTATGAAGAAGGGCCTGGAGAGCGAACCGCACAAGTCCTCCATTTCCGTTCCGTACGCCGAAAAGCTTTAGATCGATCGAGGAAGGGGGGGTGAATATCAGATCGCATCGGGGCGGTTCTAGAAACGGGCGGGGGGGAGTATATCGCAAACTGCAGGCGAAATTCTCCATCCCAGAGGATGAAATGGGGGAAACGATCACGACAAGAATGTTACAAGGTCATCTTCAGTTGGGATTTACTATCTATGAGGGAAAAATCGCTGACCGAGTCGCCAAAGAAAAATCCCATGAACAAAGCCCCAAAATCCTGCTCGAATTTCCCGTTAACAAAAATAAAGAGGGAAAAATCAAAATGCTTGGGCGGGGGCTGGAGAAGGGGGTTACCAGCCAAAGAAAGATATTAGGGGTGATTCTTGAAGTGGGGTCTGGGGAAAAATTGGACCGGGAGCGATAGGGAATTCCGCGGCATAGGACCTGGATCATTTATGAAAAACAAAGACTCGATTGAACATGGGGGGGGAAACTACCGAAGTGGGACTGAAACTCAGGAAACTGCAAAGGCACACCCTGGTTCGACGGAGGGGGGGGGGCTAGGAATCAGCGACGCAACCTGAAAGCAAGCTCTGCGAAAGTCGCTGCCCTCTTCTTATAAAAAAAATGCGGAGTCGGATTGGTCGGCGGTGAAGGACTCAAAACCCTGAACGGGACAAAGTTAGAGAATTTTAAAAAAGATGCAGGCTGAATCAAATCGTTCGACGAAGGAAGGCAATCGGGGGGTGGGGCAATATCGAGGCGCAAAAATTAAGGGCGAGGTGGCCCGAAAGCAAAGAGACTATGAGGGAGAGGGCCGAGGGAGGAGGGGAACATAAAAGAATTGCAAACGGTGTCGCAAAAACCGGGTGGGAAAAAGAAAATGTTCACTGGTCAGCGAGCAAACGTACGAAGGGCGTGGGCACTGAGGGAAAGGCGCGGTCGAGTGGGGGAACACATCATGGCTAGGAGAGCAAATTCAAATAGGTAAAAAGGGCAGACTCTAACTTCACAAAAAAAATTTTCCGGTCCAGAAAGCCAGCATCTCGGGAGCAAAAAACCAACAAGGGTAATAAAATAAGAGACGAGGGCGGGTTAATACCATGGGACAGAACTAGTCAATAAAAGAGGCAAGAGTCAGGAAGAAATCCGGAACTAGGAAGTATCTGTGGGAAACCAAAAACTATTTAAAAAGATCTACACCGCCAGCGAACCCAAGAGTCCGAAGTTGCGAGGCTTACAATCAGATGAGGATGACCAAAAAGAGGGTGTCCGAGGAAGCAAACTCTGGAAATTAAATTTAGGCGAGGACCCGCAAAAGATCAAAGAAAATAGAGCTGGCGCGCCAGTGAGGTCGGGGGGGTCTATAGGGTGGACCCAAACGCTGATCACTGACTTGTATATCAAAGAGCATTGAATAATAGGACTATATCTGGCGTGTTCTTCTAAAAACCGCGGGGCGGGAAGAGACGAGCCGACAGAAATGGAAGCGCGTTTCGGGGGAGGACTGGGCAGTCGTCAAACTGAGGGACAAGACTAGCACACCATCCCAGAAGGAGCCGAAGAGTTCAAGGAAACAAAGCAGGAGGGGGTCGAAAGAGGTGTCAAGACTAAAACCATACTTGAAGCAAGGGAACCGAGCGCTCCCGGGACCCAGGAACAACGGAAAAACCTCACTCTCGAAGGACGGGGGGAAAGTCCCCTCCCGCACCCAGAAAGATTGGATTTACGCTATCTTCAAGAAGTGCGGGGATAGGGGGAGAGGGCGAACTCCGAGTCAAAGCCACATTGACACTCATGAAAAGAGCCCATGAATAAGGAATCAATTCCGGTATTCCTGGAAAACAGCAAAAAATCAGCGGAAGAGCGACGTCGAGAAGGGTCCGCGGCTACCACCAAGGTAAACTGAAGAAAAAAGTGAAGGCACGCCGCAAGCTCCTGAAAATCACCAAAAATCGAATTCAAGAGCATGCAGCAGGAGACGGAAGGGGCATAGAAGGGGGGGAGTCGCGACCCGAGGATCAGAAGTGTTGTACGTTTCGATTGGGCGAGAAAAGGAAAGGGGATCATCAAACAAAAGCTGGCAGTGCCGAAAAAAGAGGACTGGCTGGAGGCCCGGGGCCAAGGTAAATGAAACGTGGGGTACCCTGGGGTCACGAACAAAGCACTGGTCTGGAGTTCGACGCCGCAAGAGAAGGAAGTGAGTAAAGAGGAGGTAAAACCGGATCTGACTATTCTTGGCCTAGCAAATGGGAGAGTGCACGCGACGAGTTGATCGAAGGAAAAAAACAAGGCTAGAGTAGAAAGAGAGACAAGACAATGGAGATCGACCGCGGCGACCGGAAATTGAACTCTTCGTGGACAGGCGAGGATCAGAACAAAACGTACGGGGCTCAGAAGCCTCTGGGTTCCCAAGCTAACGCCAGAAAAAAAGAGAAGAAAATACACCGAAAGGCGCCTTCATCCAGGGGGTACGAGAAGTGCAGTCTAAAGCGCCTGAAGGGCCCTGCAGTATCCGGATCCGGCAGGACCTCTGGCTATTTATCATCCAAGCGTGCGCAAAGTGCGCGGCGATCTGTCAGGTGACGATCGGCAAAGGGAAATCGAAGAGCGCGAATAGGACCCGGACAGTCATGTATGAATAAAAGAAAGAAGCAAACAGCCTAAAAGAGGTCACGGGAAGCCGCAGAATCATCAACCGACCGCGAAAAAAAAAAGATAGGATGCACGGCGGAGGAAAAAGGGACATTCCTGGATTCTGAGGATCGCGTCAAGCCCGCAGGTTCGGGGCTTTTGGCCAAAAGAGTGGAACTGCCTCGAGGGTTGGGTCCCATGAAAAACTGGTCTATCGCGTGGCCGTCGCAAATCCCTCTAGGCCAGAGCAAGGCTGAGAAGCGAATGGCCGGGATGAGTAAGATTTTCCGGTGGAAGGCCGGCTCCATATAAGTGAGGGAAGTACTGAGACCGGGGGAGGAGGAGGAATGTCTACAACTTCATCTATGAAAAAAGTGAGGGCCCTCGCGGCTTCGGAAAAACTGGCGCGGGTCCAAACGGGGGGAGTGAACGCGGAGGAGGAAGAGCGTCTTTGGTGCCGCATCTGCCTCTTCGGAAGGGCAGATGTACGAAAATAACCTGGTTGGGATATAGGGGAGATGGGAAAAAAAAATTTCTTGAAGGTTGTTGGGCGACACACGAGAAGGACTCGACGCCCAGCAGGTATGCCTTCGCAATTTTAGTTCTGGGTTTCGGGGGGTCCTATAAAGACACCTGTAAAGGGAAAAAATCCTAAGCTTATCTTTGAAGGGGCCGTCGCCCAGAAGGGGAGAAAAACAAAGTGGGCGGCATCGGAGGGCGCAAAAGGGTTTCCCGGGCATGGGTCCAAGATAATAGGGGGGAAAGGAGGTACAGGAAGTCAGCACCATGAAAGAGGGGGAGGTCGATCAAAAAAAAAGCCTGCCCGTATGTTCAACAATTAGAATGCACACAAACTTTCCAAGGGAAAACCGAAAACTGAATATCTTCCTGGGGGGGGAAATGATCAGGAGATCGGCGGACTACTCATCAGAGGATATGTATCGGGGCTGAGGGATAAAGAAGGTCAGCTCAGGCAAGGACATGAGGCCGTGTGACACCGTCCTAAAGTCATTGAGAGGAAGGGCATGAAGGGAAATTTGCCCTGGCACGTTACCGCGCCTCGCACAGAAAAGAAGAAAGGGGCACGTCGACGGGGAAAGGTGACAGTAACGTAAATTAATGTTTTCTTGGGGAGGGGATGACGACAAAGGAAAGGAGGGGGGGCGGGGGATGGAGCCAGTAGGGAAGTAGGTCAGCTAGACTTATTACGAGTGGCATCTCAAAGGAACGGCTGACGAAAGGGGCAATGAAGAAAAGGCAGCGTGGTATTCCCCGGATGAGATAGAGGGGAGCCCATATCATTGGGACTAGGCCTCAGGAAGACTTGCCAGCAGGCGCTGACGAAAGAGGCTAGGAACGCGCTGGAAATCCCATGGAAAAAACTGGTAGGAGGGAACGATCCAGGGTCAGTTCAGAACACGAACCTCAGATAAGCGGGTGGATATTTTTCACCTTCTCTCCAGGACTGAATGCGGGGAGAAGGGTTCTCGAGCAATCGGGATTTGGGGAAACTAGAGAAAAGCGAATACTCTCTTGAAAAAGTTAAGATGGGGGCCTCTTTCTGGGGCATCTGCCCTCATTTAAGTTGCAAGCGGCGGCTGCTGGGACAAAGACTTGGGTTAGGAAAACGTTAAACTTGGATCGTCAGGGAGGAAGAGGGGCGGGAAGCACGGGCTAGAGGAATCAGGGTGACAACATCTGTGGGTATATAAAATAGGGGAAAACGAATATAGAAGGACGGCCGGGCCAGAAAGTTTGATCCTGGCATAAACAACGATCGGTACTCTACCAAACGGGGAGGAGTAACTTCGGAACTAGGGAACAGGCCGGTGCCATCGAAAAAAAAGAATCGCTACTCTCCGAGGAAAAGAAGCATGAGAGGGGACAAAAAAAAACAGGCAGGAAAACCAAAGTCTTTCCCCGGAAACGCGTAAGGTTCAGCCATGACCCATCCGTTGTAAAGGGCAAGAACGCTCCTCGGGAAATGGAGACGGAGGGAGAAGGGAACGAGCGCCCTCCGAAAGAGATCGGCTCGTAGGAATCGAGTGGGACACCTCTGTGCCGAGAGGCTAGCATCCGTCAAAGCACGTCGACAGGTGAAATAAAATATTCAGTCTAACTGTTTGAGAAAAGAGGAATTGGGAACGCCGAAAATCCTACACTCATTTATAAGAGGGCGTGAGAAGAGCAAGGACTTCACCCGTATTTAAGAAGTCATCTGATGGCAAACACCCACAGACGGAGAAAAGGGATGGCCGGTGCAGCAGAGGAAGACAACCCAGGGGGGAGATAGGGGGAAGAGGAGGTCCAGCCAAAATTAACGCCATTCGGGCCGAGGAATCACTCCGGAAGCTCCCTGAAATACTTGATACAATGAAAAAGGAGAAGAAAACTAAATATCAGGGGGCAGGGTAAGATGGAAAGTCCGATCCCACAAAATAATTGAAGATATGGGGTTGTTACTTGGGATGGCCGTTTTCTTTTAAGGATGGAAGCGTGCTAACGAGGAAGACGCACGAAGAGAGAGGACACGGCTCAAAGGAGAAAAGGAAGGATGGCGGTAGGACCTGGGCACACGGAATATCCTGGGTATGGTACGGGAAAATTTCAAGATCTACTACAGACCCCTGACGGGAATCACACAAAAAGCAGGCTCCGGCAGAATTGAGCATAACCAACGAAGCAGAGCATCGTTCAAACTCAAGGAGGGCACTGGCTAGATTTCTTTCTCAGGGGACACAAAAAAAAAAAGGACAGAAAGGGAGGTATGCGCAGGCGTGTTGGGGATAAAAGGTCCTGAGGATAAGAGGACTCAGGGGGGGATAATAGTTTGGGGGTGTGGGGGGAGGGGGTTTACAATCTTCTACACTCTGGGAGGGACCGCTGCAGCGGATAACCCGGAATGGAGAACGCGCCTTGCATGGGTGACACGAAAAGACACACTGGGAAAAATACGATTTAGAGGGTTAACTCAAAAGAGAAGACTGGTTGGCTATACCCTAAGAGAACTAAAGCGAATAGGAGGGCGACCTCTAGTCTACGAAAAAGGGGGGACGCGAGAACTTTGAGATGAAACACGTAAGACAGGTCTGCGAACTCTCACTATCTAAAAGAAGGGAACGAAATCTGAAGCATGGTAAACGATGAGGAACGCGGATGCCGGGATCGGATGACTTAAAACCAAGATTCTAGCATCTCAAGGCAGAGGTCAAAGGAAAAAGGGGAAGAAGAAACTGATCCAAGAGGAGAGCCTTAATCCCGTTGGGAGGGAGATCCAGTTTTGGCTGCTTCCAGAGGAAAAACGGCCTACGTCCAGGAAGCATCCCCGGCAGCCAAGACACGCTCTACTTACTTGTCAACTGACAACGTTCTCAGGGAAGATGTTTGGAGGGGAAAAATCTAAATACTACTAAGGCAAGCTAAGAACAAAGTGAAGTCAGGGATACCAAAAAACCCGACGGGTACAAAAGGAGAGAGTCAAACAGCACAGGAACCGAAAATGGCGCCATCCGATCTCAAAAAAGGAGTTAGATATTATTGCCCTGGGGGGATGGAGGATATGCGTCAAGCCGCTTGGAGGGCCCATACGCTCATGGCCATCTATTTTTTTTGGGCGAAATCGTCGAAGAAGGAGAAAAGACTCTGGTCTAGAGGCAGGTGGGGCTAGGTCGGTCCCCCATTCGCACCTTGACCGGAACAGGGAAAGGGAAAGGTATAGAGCATTCTGTCAACTGAGAGAGTAAGGAAAGGAACGTGGACTTCATCTGCGGCGCACAAATGCTCGGACAAAATGAACCCAGGGAGGACTTCAAAAATTTGACTGATTAGGAAGGAGGGGGATGCGGGAGAGCGGCCGAAGCAAGGCGAATCGTTTTCACGGCTCCCTTCATAGCCCTGCCGAAGGTAGAGAGCAAAAGGAAAAGCAAGCGGGTCGAGAATAACCAGGGATGCAAAAACTAGTTGCGCGGGCGGAACGTGGGAGGCCTCGCGCACAAGCTTCAAAAAGCGTCCAAGGGATCTTAAAGCATATTTCGATTTCAGTTTCAGGTGTGCGCACGAAAGAAGGATCACGGTCGAGAGAGGAGGAAAATCTTAAATTATCTTCTTGGCCAGTGAGGGAAAAAAGGGGCAAACGGGGTCGGTCCATTTCCGGGACGGGCAAAAGTCCGGCAGATTTGGTCGCAAAAGAAGAGTGTGGGCGAGAGATCAACCATGGCACCAGTAAAGACGAAAAAAGGCCGTCTCGTCCAAGAGCCGGAGGTTTCCTGAACTACACTTCTGGCACAGGGCCGGGAACGTCAAAGAGCCAGGACGGCCTTGAACTGATTGAGGGTATAAAGACTCGGGAGGCTAACCGGCGAACAATTCCAGCGAGGGTCAGGGGATGGGGTCGTAGTCGCAGCATTCGAAAAGTCGCAGGCAACGAAACGAATCTGAATTAAAGGGCGGCACTTCAAGGGGCGGGAGGGGTCCTATATCCAATTGCAAAGTCGTCGACTCGCAACGCTCCGAACCAGACGAAGGCACGTCAGGGCTCACCCCTAAAAAAGCTTGTCAACCATGAAGTTGATGGCAGGAAAACGGAAAGAAGTGAGGTTTTGCAAGGGCTGGGAAGGGGTTGTGTCAGGGAAAAGTAGGTTCCTGTTCAGCGGGAGGATCCGATAGGAAGTCTCATGAGACGAGACTAGAAATATTGCTAAGCGTGTTAGGTAAAGTCCCTCGAGACGTCGGCCTGTTTTTCTCTCACTAAGCCGAATGCCGAAGTACGACGCTCTCAAGAGTGAGAGCTGGGAGGGAAGTGCGAGGCAGCTATCCAGGTCCAACTTACCGCGCCTTAAAGATTATTCAACGAGAGCCGGAAGGGAAAGAGCAGAGGCGAGTACTTGGAATATCTAGTCGAGTCTTGGGGAAAATAACCTATAGATGATGGGTGAGGGCGCCTTTAGAATCCCGATCATGACTAAGCTCTTTCCGAGGGCACGGATTGGGAAGAGAAATGGTCGGCTGGGTCAGAGGTAAAAAAGGTCCGGACTAGTCATTGAGGTGGGGAGATCTGGGAGGGAATAGATTGTTCCCACGATAGTAGATGCAAGGTCCAGACCCTGCAGCACCCGAACCTTCTGAACGGAAGTTCCGAAGTACAGGGAAGAACAGCATCTCGGATCTTCTCAAAACCAGGAAAAGTATAAGAGGAGGATGACCTTCGGAAAAAAGGGACGGCACCGTATATATCGCTTGACCGAGCCTCTTCAATCTCGTAGAAATGAATAGTGGACACAAGTCGATCAGCGATAGCAAAAGTCCCTTCGACTATTGGAAACGTACGGCAAAAGAAGGGGGGAATGGAAAAAGGGTTAAAAGCAGGGGAATACTTCACGGCTCCCGATAATCGGCTCGGGCCCAGCGAGAAGTAGAGGTAGATGGTAATATATTTCAGGTCCGTGGAAGGAGAAAAGGGAGGGAAAATTCCTATCATTTAAAATAAGACGTCAGTCTCGGGCTGCCTACGAAGGGGGTGAGGCCTAATCGAAAGCACCGAAAAAAACGCACAGGGTGAAATCATAAGGGTCAGCTGAGACTGAATTAATGGAAGGAGGGGGGTTTCTGTATCACCCCAAAGAAGCCCCCTTTCTTGCTTTCACGTTAAAAGCGGCAGTGTGTGGGGGGGACGAAATAGGTGCAAGGGAAACGAGACTACAAATGAGAACCCCCTATCTGAAACGCGGAGATGGTAAGAAGAGGCAAAGGAGTCAAAATACAATGGAGGGGTCGCAAAGGGCCAAAAACCGAGCAATTTAATTTTACGCAGGGGAGATTGACCGGAACAGTCGGAAAGGGGACGGCCCGTGAGGCTTGGATATGTGAACTCGGGACTCCTCGATAGGAAATCCTCAGAGAAAGGGGGGGGTGGTGGGGGGGGTGCATTCTTCTTTATTCAGGGGGTCAAAAGGCTCATATAAGAGTTATAACGAGGTCGAGCAGTTTGATGAAGAGAGACGAAATCCAAAAATCGGAAGAAATTGAAAAAAAACTTATATAGGACCTGATCATCACACCGGAGGAGACCGTTAAACTCCTGCTCAGGGAGAAGGGACTGCAATGGGGAAAAGGTTCGTTCCTCCATAAGATCGCGCAGGAGGGTTGGATCGCCGCGAATGAATGGCTTGCGTGGCCATACAAAATTGGGAGAAAAAAAGGTACTTCTTGGAGCTAAGAAAGCAAGGGCCTTGCCGGAGGGGTCGACGAACAAAAACGCTAACGGCGGGATATGCTTATCCCGCCTTCAGTTAATCCAGAATACGAAGGAAAAGAACGAAGGGACGGGCCTCGATTCTAAGGGCTCTAAATCGAACGCAGTGCGAGGGGGGGAAGGGCAAACGTCCGAAAGATGGCAAAAATCTCGCCATTGTAGAAGGAAGCCAAAAGGACATGTCGAACTCTACGGCTTACTAAATGGCTCGATGCTGCCCACGATTGCTCTAATCCTCGAATACCAAAATAGGGGGAGAGACCGCCAGGACCATGACAGATCCCTCCACCCTAGGAAAAAGTTCGCTTCAAAAGGGGGGGTTGACATCTGCAAAGGGCAGACAAGAGAAGAAACAGGAAGGAAAAAAAGCAACTCCGAACGATATGATCCGAAGACCATAGGAATCAACCCGCCATTCTCGTTACGAGTGAGCAGGGAGGGAAGGGGCCAAACGACAGCGGCAGGAGAGAAAAAATCATGCGATAAAAACCACTCAGAAGGGGGAGAAGGGTGAGGGCAAAGAACAAGAGAACCGAAACTCGGCACTGCGCAGTCAGGAAAAGCGAATCGGAAATATTGAGGAGGACCAAAGGAGAGAAAACGGGAGGAATGGAGGGAGTCCAACTTCTGGCGTAAAGAACGGAAATACCTCTGGAGGAGAGGGACTGTCACAAGGATACAGCCAGGTTCGCGGGGGGTCGCCTAATAAACTTTTCTCAGGTCGGACCGCGGTAGCAAGCAAGGCAGAGAAACGTGCTCAAGGATATCCTAGGAAAGTCTGGGGGAAGAGGAGTAGATGGCGGGGGGCCTTCATAGGTGGTGTAAAGAGCCCACTCGTCAGTAAATTAAACAAAGGTGAAGGGAGAATTTCCTCGGGGGGGGAATACCTTCTAGATTCTCTAGGGGCTTTAAAGGGGGAGGAGGGTCAAGCCAAGGTGGTTAAGGCAGCGATCTGCATCCTTACAACGGGACAAGGTAGCCATAAAGTACCAATTGAGATTGGATAGTCGCGTGTTCAAAAAGAGAGAGGAACACGTCGGAGTACAGCGGACACCCGTAGAATAGGGCCCTTCACAGAATAGGGGGTCAGATTTCGGGAGAGGTAAGTGGTCTCGACGTATGAACTGGGGTTCGTTGGATAGGGAGAGCGCGTGGGGAGAGGAAAAAATAAGACACCTTGTTCATGAAGCAGGCTGGGACTCGAAGTTAAGCCAGATGGTCGCATATATTTTTTATTAACGAGGAAAAAGGAGAGAAAAGAAAGTCAAATCGCTGCCTCTCAAGAAAGGGGACTCGCTCTCCCTCCTTATGTAGCTGGATAGACGACCAATCCAGAGGAAAAGGTTCATCGGGGGAAATGCGGGGAACGGGATGAATTAGCTACGGGGGTGGTCATCATGAGCTCGATCCAGCTAGTCATGTGCCGGCAGCGATAATATCAGGGGGGGCCCTTGGTAACTCGGCCTCATGTCGCAACGGAGGCAAGAGGGAGAGAAATGGTCAACCTGTCTACGCCATAGATTTCTTTCCTTAGGGGTCCGATCGATGAGCGGGGGGGGGGGGGGGGGCTCTTCGCTCACGGAGAATAAATCTCACCTCACCTCCAGAAGGACTCCACTTTCCCTTTAACAATAAGTAATGCAAAGGAGAACAAAGGCGGGAGAGGGAACGTGAAAACCCCCTCCCTTCAGGTAGGGGGTGAGAGGGAAAGGGGGGGAGGTCGGCCCGACTTTCAAGGAGGGGACCGATCTATCAATTTCTTCGTCGCCTATGGAAAACACCTAGGGACCAACAACTACCTGAACTAGTACTGACTCGCTTCAGAAAAACCGGGGCAGGAGTTGGGGGGGGCACTGCCAAACAGACGAATGTCATGAAGGGAACGCATCTCGGGCCCAAATCCCGGTCGGGCTTGTCAGGGAGTGAAAAAGCGGCCGAGAACGAGTCGCACCACAGCCTTTTAGAGGGTTGCGAAGCTAAAGAGAAGGGAGAGAGACAAGGAAGAAACTTGGGTCAAAGGGAAAAGCAGCTCCTCTTTGCTTGGCACACGAGCCGATAATGGTATGAGGGAGACCGGTCGTCAGAGTCCACGTACTCTCAGTCAGCTGTGGAAGAAAAGGTAGGGACGTGTCAGAGTCGGGCATGAACACGGATTTACTTGTGGGCTCGCGCCTGCACATAGGTGGACCAAGATCACAATTAGAAAAGTGTGAGGGGAAAAAGACAGGCTAGATCGACCGGCTCTTTCCAAGTATATCCCATCAGGAAG
>Ga0179591_1355736_pt1 | contig 15622 bp, 7 predicted proteins | sample CZOMad2_1_08_16f_FD_182891 | JGI IMG/M metagenome (GOLD analysis project Ga0179591, IMG submission 182891) | Vadose zone soil fungal communities from Angelo Coast Range Reserve, California, USA - CZOMad2_1_08_16fungal (PacBio error correction) | ecosystem: Environmental > Terrestrial > Soil >...
CCGCCAGAGGAACTCCTCAACCCTCCTGTCTGGAAAAAGGGTTCACAGGGGAGAAGAGTCTAACAAGGAACACGTCGAATCGATCGGCTTCAGGAGAACGAAGGTGGGTGGGAGACCCGCGACTGCGACCGTTAGGGAACCGGAAAGGAAGGCGCAAGTCCGGAGTTCTTCAACTGGGATAAAAGGGAAAAGGTAGGGACCGCATGGTCATCACTGAAATTCGAAGGACCGTCGACGGCGAATTGTGCACGAGTCATCGACGTGAAGAAAAAACGAAACTAGGCAACACCTACGAAAAAAAATGGAGAAGAGAGGCGGGCAATTTTTCGAAGGGGAACCCTCTAAGCGACAAAGCGATATGGCAGCCAAAAAAGCCAAGGAAAGGTGGAGATCGCGACGAGGGGGGCTTCCGATCTCGATTTGTGAAGTAAACTTCGGGAGGAAAACGCTCTTCTGGGGCCTGAGCAGAGGAAAAGTTTTCGCGACGCCGAGGGCAAGAGGCTGTAAAACGCTCTTTAACGTAAAACGATGAAGAGAAGACACAGAGTCCGACCACTCTCTAAACGAGAGAAAGCTCGCAGGCTGCTAGAGTCTGGGGAAGTCTGGGGGCGGGGGGATAGAACGGGGCTGGGGGGCGGGCAGGGGAGCACCGGGTGTCTTCTTCAGAAAATAAGCCATCGGGCGTCTTGCCAACAAAACCGGGGGAGACAAGATTTTGCTGAACGGAGAAAATTGCGTCGAGATCAGGGGACGAGGGGGAGCCCTTTTCGACAGAAAGGGTAATCGTTAGGAGGAGCAGCACCCATAATCGGGGGCGGGGGATAGCCCGAAAGGCTTATGGTCAACTATACAGATAATACCGGAAGTCCGACCACCCGCTTGGGAAGGAAAACTAAAAAAAAAAAAAAATCCCAATCCGGGGAAACGATTCTTTCGATTTTGCAAGGGAATTGCGGGGGGAGGGTGACCTGGGTGGAAAAGCTTCACGCTATGAACACAGCCAACCGCTTCACAAACCTCTAACGAACAAAGGCTTTGCGAAGACCGGGGGTCCGGAGGGTTCTGCATGGCTTCTTAAGGAGGCGGGGGGTAGACGTAAAAAAAGGTAAACGAGCTGGGGGCGCCAACTTTAGGTGTCCGTGGGGAGAAAAGAACAATGTCGATTGTCTGGGAGGGGGAGCCATAAGGAGGGAAAGAAAATGCTGCGAACCTGTCGGACGACTAGTAGAAGGGCCGTCACGCAAAAAGTTACCGGGATTGGCAAGGCGGATGGTTCGGTACCAATAGAACGACGAGAGGGACCAAATAAATCTTATGAACCGTCGAACAATGGGACTAGGTTAGAGGTGAGCCAGGTACTAGAACCTACTCATATAAAAAATCTGCGCCGACCATGCTTGCGGAGAGATCGGGAGTCTCGGAGGGGGAACACTCACGCAGGGAAAAAACGGAAAGGTCACAGAAGGGAAAAAACTGCTGAACCAATAAGATATCAAAAAAAAAGTAGGTTGTGCGCGAACGTCGACCGAAAACGAAGAACGAGTTATCGGAAGAACCGGCGTTGCTAACCGGAAAAAAAGGGGTGCTTGTCAACGTAAAAAAACTAAAAAAGAAAGGAACCCCCTCGGAGAGGGAAAAGCGATCGACACCTGGCGGCGGCCTCATGCCCGGGTCCGACACTCAAAGCTGCACCACCCAAAAAGTGACAAAGGATGACCAGCGGGGTGGGCTGCGGCCCTCTTCAGGGGAGATACACTTGCCACAACACCTTTCCGACGAAAAAAAAAAAGACACCTGGGGGGGAGAGACTCAGGAAAAATCGACCAATTCTCGGCAGAGATTTCCTTGGGTCGGAGTTCTCACGACTGGGGCTAATTTCGTTAAGAGGTGTGAGGTCGGGAGCACGGCCTTATGAGAAACATTTAAAAAAATTGGGGAAGGGGCATGGGATCCTCTCATCAACAAAAATAGATCCTTGCTTCATCGGCCGTCGAACGGGAAGGAGAGCCGGGGGAATTAAACTACCAAAAGGGTAGGGAGGGCCACTAGATGTCCCTCCACAGAATGAAGGACAGGGAAGAGTAAATAGTGCGTGCATTTGTTCGAAGAGGTGGCAGAAAGCTGTAAATCTGGGAGGCCGTTTCGCTATCCGAGAGGAGGGAAGGCATACACCAGTGGGTCAGTATGCGTTCTACGAATGGGACGTCCCAGCCATTTGCTAGAACTCGAAGAGGGTCTTCGCAAAAGAGGGGACTCTCCGTTCGTTGAGTGAAAAGTTAAAAGCACAGCGACTTGCTGGCGGAGCAACTGGCTTCTCAAAAGTGGGATACCGGTCTTCGAACTTAGGGACAACGTACTATAGTTTGTTGCGGACGCCGGATGGGGAGAAGAAGAACGTGAAAAGTCCTTCCTGCCTCGTGGAAAATCAAAAATCAGGGAGGAAGAGAAGGACAGATTTCTCTACCGCGGGAGTGCGCCTCGGACGGCTATTCGGGTCTAGGGGGGACCTGAAGTCGTTCTACTCGAATGGAAAGGTTCAGAGAGGAAAGGGCTAGTTGGGACGAGCGGAATTAAAATACAGAGACAAATAAGACTCCAAAGGATTAGCCCCAGGGGGCTCAAGATGGAATCATAAAGAAAATATCCTGAAATTAACAAGGGGTGGTCCCACTCAACGGCTTGGACACGGAAAAAGGAGCGGCCATGAAAATTCTTCGGCAAAAATGTAAAAAAAAAAAGAAAAGAGCTTCTACAAAGAAGAGACGAGGGGGGGCAGAAGGGGAGGGGTCTGCTGAAGCAGGAAAGCTTGCCGGTGACCGCTTCTAGCCAGAAGGAATCGCGTCATTCGAAATCAAGGTCCCGTGCCAAGCCCGCCCACAGGAAAAGCAAAGAGAACGTCCATAGTCGCCCTGACCGGAAGGGGTCTCACGCCAACCCGGGGCTTGATCTGAGTCTTCTTTAGCTAAAATATGATAAAAAGAGGTACTACAGAGAAAGAGCACTGCTCTCAACTATCGTTGTGTTTAAAACTATGAAAGATTGGGGAAAGTAGAAAAAACATGAAGCTACTCTAAGCAGGGCCATAATTTGCAAAAGATGTTGATCCCTCTCTGCGCTCGTAGGAGACTCCCGAGGAAGGTCGGTCTGGGGCAATGGAAGCGAAAAGGACTTCTCCGCGACGCCCAAAGACCACGGCGAGGGGGAAAAATTATCGAAAAAACGGAAAGGGTGGCCGAGGTCCAAACTAAAGAAAGATGGACGCTTGGCAGGGCAGGGTAACCAACCCCAACCCAAACCCCCCCCAAAACCAAACCCCCCCCCCCCACCCCAAAAAAAACCCCCAAACCCCCCCCTAAAGGGGGACAGGGACGCGAATTCTTCCTGGCGGCTTCGCGAGAGGCATGCTGTAATGGTGTGGGGGGAACCCTAGGACAAATCGTGATGAAAAAAATGGTCGAGAAACTAATGATCGAGAGGGGTGCCGGACAACCGCGGAAAGAGAACTGCAGGTACTTTCGCCGAAGAAGCCCGAACGGACTCGAGGGACTCGAGAAAGGGGGGGGACAGTCAGAACAACGCCGCCTACTCATCGAAGCAATGATTGAGCGTCGTTTGGTTCGTGAAGAAAATGCCGATCCTAAAAGCACAGAAACGGCGACTGCGCGTGTTTAGCCTGTCAATCTTCCCGATGACCATGCCTTAACCTTCAGGAAATGGGAAGAATTACGGAAAGGGCTAAGGAGACCAGAACCCGGTCATGGCCAAGGAGCTCCACAGGGGAGACAAGCCCGCCGTGCCGATGTAGGGCTGTAAGTTTCGAAGAGGCGCAATCTTGCCCATTCAGTCTGAAAAGCAGCGGCGTCAGGGTCGAGGGGTGAAGCAGGGTGATCTCTCTCCACACACCATATTATTAAAAAGATAAAAAGGGGACAGCAACGACAACGCCGCCGGCGTGAGCCGCGATGAAATCTCTAAAGTATTTGAATCACTTCGAGATAGGCGAATTCTTAAGCGAAGAAATTGTGGGCAAACTCTACTCTAAAAAAAACTCAAGAAAAAGGAGAAAAGACGCAAGTACCGTAACGTCGTCACACGACGGACGGTGTTCCAGTCCAGACGACCAAAAAAGAACCGTCCCGGTGCCCGAGCTTCTTAGCTTAAACGGAAACCGCGGCAATTCGCGCGGAGGGACGCGCGGCTAGCAAGAGGGGGCGAGTTGTTCATTAATTGGAATAGAATAAACGAAAACAGCGTCCTCGGGTTCATCGAAGGCTCGAACATAAAAAAAGGTCTGCGCGAAACGCTTGCATCCTATCTCAAGAAATACCGGGGAGCTTTACCCAGCGCTGGCAAGCAAAAAGGGGTAAGACGACGGGGAACACTAAAAGTAAAACTTTTTACTAAGCAACTAAAAACCGACGCCAGGACATCAGGGAACTCACCGACTCAACACGCGGTCTCGCATATCGGAAGAGAACGAGCCTTGGGTCTATCATTTAAAAAAAACAGGGGGGCTGGGGGAGAGGAGCCACGGGGGCCACCGGGGGTTAGGGTCCCTACAAGCATCAGAGCGGGCTCTTTGAAAATCCGCCTAGGACAAAAGATTTTTTAAACCTAAGAGGGAGGAACTTCGCTCGAAATTCGCGCAGGCTCCATTCTAGGGGCTCAAGTCGTTGTCTAGCACACCCAACAGAAATCGGTTCGATCCGGCAAAACGCAAAAGGTAGAGTTACCGTCATCAGAGAATCACAAAGAATGCACTAGACTCACCGTCGTGTAATTTCACCAACGCCGCGTAAAAGTAAGGGGAAATGGGGGGGGGCTGGGCAGGGTACTTGCAATTTTAAAAATAGAAGTACTCGGGTAACATGTGTACAGTCCTACTTTAAAAACAGAGAAAAATTAACGCTTAATGCGCACCCTTTGATTCGGAGCAATTTGAGCGACTGCTTCGATAAAGGAAAAATTGTATAGGTTTGCCGGAGGGGTTTGCGCAGAAAGTCAAAGGGAACTTCGGCCAAAAAAAAAACGTTCCTCTGGAGCGGTAAAGAATAAAGAAAAACAAAAAATTCTGGTCACGGACTGAATCGATTACTGGATCCGGAACGCGTTAGAGAAAGGACTTCCTGTCGGCTGAGAATTCTACGTCGGGGTATAACTGGGAGCTGGACGAACGACTTAATGCAGGTCATTCATGAACTCAATGGGACAAGTTTCGACGCTGAGCGAAATAACAGACGCGTAGCCGCCTATAAGGGGGGGCAGAGCTTGGCTGGATCTAAGAGGAAAGGAAGCGACAGACGGTGACGAATTCCATAGCAAATTTCGGGGCCCCGGAGCTGAGCCAATCCGAAGTCGAAAAAAAAGGTCAGTTGTGGAGCAACTGGCGACATTAAGGTGAACTACGCAAGAAGTGAGGGGAACAGGGTCGTCGGCTGTGGGGGATTGTTAAAACGGGGAACTCAAAAGGAAGCAGCCTCGGAAGCGGAAACGAGAACCTTCAGCTCAGGAAATTAACCTGCAAAATCATAGAGTGTAGGACGCGGGGGGGTGTTCGGCCTCCGCGCGCCGACACATGATCTGAAACACAAAAAAAGGGGGATTTTGGCCGACGCAAGGTAAATGGGAAAAACACCCCTGCCCGCCTCTAAAAAGGAGAGAGCGCTGTCCCTTCCTTCTGTGGAGGAACGGAGAAAACCACGAGAAGTCTGGGGTTATCGGAAGGTAGCAGCCTTAGCTTTCAGGCCTTCTAAAAGGAGATTGCCGCAAGGGTGAGAGAGCAAACAACGAAGGAGGAAAGAAGGAATGGCTTCAAAAAGATCCGTTCTAACTATGGGGCATAGTGTCTAGGGAATTTTAACTCAAGACCGGGAGGGACGACAAAGCCTCCACAGAATGGTAATCAGGGAGGTTGAGGCGTCAGGGTGTCGCGGTAGGCAAGTGTGCTTAAAAAAATCAAAAGGGAGGGCGGGGGGCGGGCGGAGAGGGAGGCCGGACGGAACAACTTGTGTCTCGAAAAGCTGGTCAGAAAAAGAAGAAGCGCCAAGATTCTAACCTAACGAAAGGACGAGTTAGTCAGTCCTCTGGGCTCAACTTAATTGGGTGGACCAGTGAAAAGAACAATCCCGACTAAAGGCGGTCTTTGCAACAACTACGCATGAGAGAAACTCAAGGCTGTCGGAACGGGACTCAAACAGGGTTTTGGGGGGAAACTGGCTACTCAAAGGGTGAGAAAAAAACGCTGAACATGCGAAGGGTTCGTCCAAAGAGGAGAAGGAAGAAAGTCGATTTCGCGAGCCATGGTCCAAGGGGGCCGCGGATAGCGATATTGGAAACATCGAGGGTTCAGGAACTCAAAAAGTGTAGGGGAAGGTGAACTCAAGACAGGCCATTGGGATCTTTCACAGAAGCCCAGTAATATCTGAAAAAAAGCATAAAACATTGCTCGTCAGCGCGTGAACCCAGACAAGAATACGATTCAGTCCGAAGGTGCAGAAGTGTCGCCAGACGAATGCTGGAACTGAACGACAAGTTCACGTCCAATGAAAATACGTCTAACCAAAAAAAAAAAGGGGGGTGGACAACCAAGCTCGCAAACTGACAAAGTAAAGAGGACCCTGCGAACGCTCAATCAAAAGTGGGCGCAAGGCGAATTGGTTGGGTGGGTTGGGAAATTGACAGCGGCGAACGCCATGGGGTCAGGAGGGCGTCCTGTTGCGATTGCAAAAGGAAGCTCGAACCGCCGGCCCAGAAAACTCAAACACATCTCACCTTGAAAGACGGAAAACCGGAGTTGAAGCCGAAGAGTCGGCTACTTGATCTCCTCGGCGTGCGGCTCGGAAGGAAACGTCAAAGAGTTGGGTTTCTCAAAAACTGTGAAGAGCAGAGGCACTGGGCGCGTGCGAACAACGAGAAGGAGCCCTAGCTACATCAAGTCGACGTCGGAAAGAGAAAGAATTTAAAGGGCAAAAAGAGTCAATCTAAAACTGAGAAAGAAAAAGGGGGGGGATGCATGGTAGGTGACAACCGGACTCCGCCGAAACCCCAAACAAGGGAGGAATGATCCTACGAAGGGGAGAAAAGGGATCCGCCGTCTCAAAGAGCGATGGGAAGAGGGTGGCTTTCCCGGAAGTGGGGCGGACTCGGGGGGTAAGAAAAAGCTAGCCGGGTTCCTATCGGCAACACTTAGAGGGACGTACTGGTTAGGGGAAAGAGCGTCGCTTAGCAGCTTGAATAAAACATCCTCGAGAGAAGAAATCGTATAAAGGAGGGAAGATCGGGGAACGCAGAGAATGAGATCAGTCGAAGGAGAGGTCTGTTACAGCGATCCCGAAAGTCCAAAACGTAGCTTGGGCTGAAAGAAAGAACAAATGGATTTAATACTTCCTAAATAGAAGGGGGGGGGCGGGGCGGTTAAAACCGATGAAGGGATCCATACTTCGTAAAAGAAAGCGACGGGGGGGAAAGCGCAAGGGGGGCGGAAATTCTGAAACCTTATCCTAAGAAAGGGAAACCAAACCTTGCGCCGTCGAATCGGGGGAGAAAAAGATAAAGGTAGAGCCGGAACGCGGTAGCCCAACAACTGGCGCGACGCCGAGGAGGAGAAGCGGGAAGAAGACGGTTCTAAGCAAAAAAGGCCATAAAGAAAAAAAAAGGCGTGAGGCGTTGCCCCGAGGAGGTAGGAAAAAAAAAAAACAAAGGAGGATAGAGGATGAACTTACCGCCTGGGAAACGCCGCACCGCGCGTTCTTGGAAAGCGCGAATTGGGGGGATCCGGGCTAACTCTGAGAATACTAAAGCAGGCGTCTCTAAGGGGGAAAGTTGTGTGCGACACTTGAACCTACTTTAGAGTACCTACGGCTCAGTCCTCGGCAACGTCTCGGAAGAATGAATGTACGGTGAATTCACAAATTAGTCTTCCAAAAAAACCGTACATATTGGGACTCTGGGAAGAGAGGTCGACGGACAACCGCAATGACAAAAACCGCGTTGCGCTTAAACTAAGCAAGCGGGGCGAGGTGGCCGAGGAATCAAAAAACGCACCTGCAAGCCTTTCTCAAGAGGGAAAAAGAACACGGGGAACGTGGACAAACTACGCGTGAATGCCGAAGTAGCGACATTACGCCGAGAGGTGCAGGGGACTCCCTATAAACTTTGAAAAAAAAAAAGTAGCCTACCTCGGGGGACGGAACCGAGGACACTAACCTCAGCTGGATGAAAGGAAGAAAAATTCGAACGTCAGAACAAAATCGGCGGAAAAAAGCGCCCAAAAGTCGCAAAGGGGTGCCCGCGGTACATGCTAGCTAGAGAATCATGGGGACCGCCGGGCTGGGGGTTCACGGATCCAGCAAACACAAAGGGACGTAAAGGCAGTCCTACCAGCAGCCCGGCTAAAGCGCGCCTATCGGTCAATATTGGGTGCGAACAAGGATGGAAACGGAGGGGAGACGCCGTCGAATCAAGGACAAGGAAAGAAGGTGAAATCGGTCATCGTTTCGAAGACACTCCTCCCCAGAATCTCAGTTTGCGAGCAAATGGCACCCGAAAAAAACCTTCTTAGTCGAACTCTGAAAGTCAAAGCCCGCACGAAAGCGGGAATGCCAGAAAAAGGGCCAGGGGAAGGAGAATTTTAAAACAATCTCCGGGTCGGGCGAGTGAGAAGGCTGTGAAAGGGGCCGAGGCTGGTGCAAAATAAGATACTCAGAAAGGCCGTCGCCGCGTCACTATCGCAACCAACGCACAAAAACCACCCTTTTTGGAGGAGGAAGAGGCAGGGAAGTCTTCTTTCTCGATTATCGGGTAGAAAGATTTAAAAGGTTTATCCACGGTCGGGTCGTGAACGCAGAGGACGGTCATAGGTCCCGAATGATTGAGACAACTGACGACTGTGGGGAAGAGGAGCGAGTTCGAAGATTCCGTTAAAAGAGAAACAGGGGCGGAATGGCGATCTTCGGAAGTCGGGAATGAACGAAAGACAGTATGCACCCAAGGCCGTACTTCCAAAAAAAAGGGGCCGAAGCGAACTTGCCTTGCCTGAAAGGACGAGCCGTCCAACTGCGACGCATGCTGAGAATGACGTTCTCTAGCGTTGGGAAAAGACCCGTGTAATACATGTGGCCTTCCGATTTCTGGAAAACAAAAAGTGCGGACGCATCCGGCGAAAAAGATTTGCTCTAGCTGCATGTCCGCCGTGATTGATAGAGTTGACCGAAATTCTTGCGGGGGAAATGGGAAAAAAAAAAACTGGCCACTCCCAGGACCACAGAACCAGCGGATCGACGAATTAAGAACATCTCAAAGGTTCAGAAGGGGAGCTCTGAATCCTCATAAACTGGTGAAAAGGGGCTGAAAAAAGTGGTGTCTGCGGCACCGGAACAGCGATCGCCGAACGGACCGACAAAAAAAGCCCGGGTGTGGAAAAAGAGCACAGTTGCGAACCGAAAACCCTGCACCCAGGAGAGGAAAAAAGTCGAACCCAATTGAGTGGAGGAACGGGCAGTGACTCAGACGGGTGTTCAGGTAAAAGTCGGCAGCCAACGGCCGTGGATCGAATTCGAAAGGCGAAAAAAAAAAAAAGTCGGGACTAGCAGAAAAAAGATAACTTGGCGGCAATTGTCGAAAGGGGGGCGAAGCATAAGGACGGGGGGCAGCCTAAGATCAACGGAAAGCCGTCGGTGTCGCACTTAGCGTTCAAAAAGATCAAAGAGTTGTCGAGGTGCATGGCGAAAGGTTGCTCGTCGGAACTCAGGGACGGTAGTCAGGCCTGTAGGCGATCAGCGGAGGGGGCCAAGGAGACCCCCACGGGAAAAGTCGAAGGATTGACGGCAAAGAACCGGGAAGAAGGTCGTCTTCTCAAATCCGCCTCCTCAAGGGGGGGCAGAAAAGCACATCCCGCAAAGTGGATGGGAAGAAAATGAGAACTTCGATCAAAAAAGGGGAACTCGCACAAAATCCGATGGTTTGGTGGGGGGCGGAGGATCTGGGGAGCAGCCGTGGAGAACGTAAAGAACAGGGGAAAGACGGAGTGACGCCTAACGCGCAAGAAAGTCGTCCCGAGTAGCCTTCGGTTATGGAACCGCGAAACGGCTTTAGGGACTTAAAAGGGTCAGAAACACAACAAGGGTCCTCGGAAAAAGGCATTTGAAAAAAAAGCATGAAGGAAACACAAGGAAATAGATCGAAAAGGACGGACCAATTGCTCGGGAGTGAGTGCCCGCAGAGCAGAAAAAGGAAAACGATAAAGAAAGTTCCAAAAGGGGTCGCGGAAAAGCTCAGTACCTACAAGTCCGGGCAAGGAAATGCGTGTTTGGAGAACGAAAACGAGGGCAAACCAGCATGCAAGAGAGCATGAGTACCGAAAAGAAACGATCCTATCACAACCAAACAAAAAAAAAAAAAAAAAAAGGTGTCTTCTGTTCAAAATGGAAGCTCGGGACCCGGCGAAACCAGATACGGCCGGGGTCGATTTTGCATAGGTCCTCAGGAAAACACCGGCCAAAAATCGGAACTACTAGAAGAGCCCGACCGAAAGTGGGGGGAAATTTATCACCGGGAATTGACGATGAGGAGTGGAAGAAACGATAGATGAAAGAAACTAAGGAGTTCGCACCGCGAGATAAAAAAAAAACGATTCTGGGGCGGTATAAGGGTCTAGAAAGTGGACCAGGCGAGACATGAAGCTCGACGGCGGCCCATCGTCAGAGGTGAAAATATGTTTGCAACACGATAAAAGGGAAGACGCGCCGTGGCTGGCTAGGAAGACACGACAATGCCCCGGGGCGTGGGGCCGCCAGAAAAACACGAAAAAATGATCCTGGGGACTACTCGAGGGGAGGAAAGAAAGGGGGAAAAAAAATAGGCAATGGGACGCTAGTCAGGAGCGAGCTCTCTGCGAAGGCTCCGCTTCAGGGAAAATACCGGATCGGCAAGGTTGGCGAGACTTACTGTGTCGGTCCCTCTCGTAAAAAAGAATATCGGGGAACATAGCTACCGGGCGATGCTTAATTATCAGTCATTAAGGCGGTCGGCTAGAGGAGGGAATCCTCTGTTAATAATTCTGATCCCGAAACCTCGAAAAAGGAAACGAGGCGGGCTTCCCACTTCATGACAACTCCCAAAAGGTCAATAAAACTTCCGGGTTGGGAAGCGTCGTTCGTCAAGGGAGAATAGACCGAAATCTCCTTCGAATGGGGGGGGGAAAGGTCGGTTGAAGGACGCCGGGTCGGTAAGGAACAATGAGGAAAATCCCAAATCAAACCACGTAGGTCCAGTCAGTCGAAGGGGACGGAGGGGCGCCTTGGATCGGACCAAGTCCATTAAAAATCGCGGGTACCCACAATTGAGAGAGGCGACGAGATCGAAAAAACTCTTACAGAGGGCAAAACTACTCAAAAAAAAAAGGGTTTTACCAAGTAGAGGTCAAAAAACACGTTGCGGGGTTGCCCTCGGAAGGGAATCTCTAAAAAAAAAAAAAACTAGGGGGGGGAAAGAGAGAGATGAACTTAAGCGGGACCAACGCCGGGGCACGCGACGTAATCCGCGAATGGTCCAGAGAGCAGCTTCGAAAGAGTACGACGGAGAAAAAAAAGCCCGATATTTTTCGAAAAAAAGAAAAGAGTAAAAGAAAAAGCAGTAAAGAACCGACGTGCCAAGTCAAAGGAAAGTACAATGAATGAACCTTTTACGGTTGGCTCCTCAGAGAACCGGGTCCTCACTCCTTCAAGAAAAAGGTGGTAGGAAAAAGAGGGTCGCATCGGAGGGGGACAAGAAAACGAGAAAATTCACCGACTTTCCTAGGACCTGGGGGCGAGCACAGGCTAGGTGTTGGGAAGAAATCGGAATAGGGAAAGACGAGCGGGGGCCGTTCGGGGGCGGAAACAGACACGTGGACCGATCTTAACAAGAGTGGGAGGCTAGTGGCCTGGCGAGGTCTATGCCCAAACAAAAAAGGACATCAAGCTCACTTCAAAAGGGCCGCAGCGTAGAAAACAATCGGGTGGATTATGAATCAGACAAGAAAAATCAGAGTCCCCACTAGAGATAAAAAGAAGTAGCCCCTCTCACTGATCGATCCTTCGTAGCATCCTGTCCTTGGCTGGGTTTAAGGCGGAGCCGCCGGCAAAAAAAAACGGGAGGCAAAGGTCCAAAATCATCCAAGGAATCGGCTGGAAATCGGAAATAGGGAAATGGGTTTTCACCTGAGGGAAAAGAGCCAAAGAATTAGGGTCGCGCTGCTAATTCTCGACACGTTCAAATCAGGGAAGAGAAGCGCGCAAGAATCTTTGAACCTTTAAAACGTGGCGAAAAAAGACGTCAAAAAGTCATGCCCACGAACCGAGCGATCCCGGGAAAAACAGGGAGAGAAAGGGGGAAAAAACCTCCAGAGGACGAAGGGATCGGGCAATGTGCGAGTGCGGGGCACCACTACTTTGGGCAAAAAATCGAACTAGCGGAAACGTTCGCCTAGACTACGAAGAAAGTCCCTGGCAAAACCCTTTTTGGCGGGGACTTCTTGGCCCTGGTGACGTCAGGATTGCCGTTGGTTGGACACGGTCGTGTCTGGTTTGCGAATCCTGGAAAGAATGAGCCGCGACTTGTTAATCTCGAGGGGGCAGGGACCTAGGCTAACAGGTAGGGAGAAAGATGCGGTCGATGGAAAGTCAAAGCTCTTATCAATTGAGAAAGTGGTCGAAAATCCTTCGGAGCAAACCTGGATGCTTCGAACTGAAGTCTTAGGCCTCGTAGCCTCGGAAAACCGTCGAAAGTGGCCAGTAATCTAACAGAAGGTCCCATAGAAGAAGCGTAGCCGGACAGACCGCAGGGAGGTTGGGAATGCCGTGCTTAATTCAAGGGGTCAACGTAAAAGCGGAGGGAAAAGGTCAGGCCAGATCGATCCGCAAAAAATGGGGGCTTGTTGCATGAAATGGCCGTAGGAAGCCAATTGTGTGACTAAGCCCTCGGGGGACAGCAACGGGGAGGGAGTTCTTTTTCAGGCCCGACCAGAAAAACGATTTAGCGATACTAAAAACGAGAACGAAAGGTTCTCGGGAAGGGTCGAGTGCTTCTTGTAGAAGAGGAACGTGGTGTCTGGAGACCTAAGAAAAGGAGAAGCACTGCTCACGTCAGAGGGTGTGTCCAGATCTGAGCCACAATGGAACGCAGACAACCAAACCGCCTCGACCAAGTCGAGGGACTCCTTCTGTTGATGACCGACGTAACACCGGGCCGTTGATTTAAATTCAGTCTGGAACCAAAACGGCAGGTCGGGAAAGTCGAAAAAGGGTTTGTGCAAAAGAAAAGGTTATCTCTCAGGAAAAAAAAGAGGAAAAGCGAGAGTTAGAAACCGTCTATATTTCTACATTCAAGGGGAAAGAGACACGAAACCGGAGCCAGGTCGGGGTTGCGCAACGCCGTTAAAGGACAGGAAACCGCGAATTGGTCAAGCGGGTGAGGGGGGGAGCATCGACAAGGTGGCGATCCGAAAACCAAGGGCGAGGACGTAGCGCGGCAAGTGGGGGGCCAGAAAAAAAAAGTTGGCAAGATAGGCTTAGGGGTAAAAGTCCCCATATAACGGTCCGAAGGTGATCTCCGGAGAATATCCGTTTGCATCCTCAGGGGAATTAAGGGTTTAACATTGGGAACAAGAACCGCACGTTAAACGCGTACCAACGATCAGGGAGGGAGGAGACAGGGTAGGCTTGTTCAGCTCGAAACCAATAGATGTGGTGGTTTCTGATTATTGGGGTCTCAAAAAGCAAATCGCTGAACTGACAACGGCGGTCTGAAACTAGAAAAGACGATTTACTCCAGTTCATCATGGTCGGGCTAGTAAAGGGAATCTCGAGCAGGTCATCGGGGGGGACCATACAGCGGATTCGGAACCTTAGGGGGGGACATGGTATTTAAAAAAATCAGACGATGCAGGGGACGTAAACGGGGAAATAAGGGACAAAGGGAACGAGGAATCGACATCAGCCGGAGGTTCAAGGCTCTGGCTAGTGACGGCAGAACGTACAAGAGCCGACTTCAGTCAAAAAGGAAAAGGTTGCTTGGGGACATCAGATTCTGGAAAGACGCAGAAAACCGAAACGGGCCAATAATGGACGAACAAAGGAACAGTGAAAAAAAGCAGCTCAAACTCAACACTATACAATATAATCTAAAGACGTAAGGAACTGCGAAAAAAGTTTTCATCAGGCCAGGGGTTAGGACAGTTAAATCAGAGGAGAGACATGTTTTTCTCCTGTATTTGGAAAAAAAAAAAAGAGCCAGTCAAGCGCACTAAAACACGGTCGCAACCTACTTGTCCACGCCTGACATCGGTAAGGTGGGGGATATTTCCTCCGCCGCGGAGACTTTGCAGACTCGGATGGAGGTGCGGGAGCAAGGAAAGACGTCGACAGCGAGTTGCGCCTTAAAGGCCACTGATCGCGCAGATTCTTCTGACCCGGCCGATTTACTCCATGAAAAGAGAAAGCGACATACTGTGGAAACGAAAGCCTAATCCATTTTCAAAAAGGTGGCTCCTCAAAAAGAGGGGAAGAAAGGGGTTCAAGAAAACGTCCGATTGTCGTGGCCTTACTAACACAATGGCATAGGTTGAGATCGTAGAACAACCATCCAAGCGGATTATAAAAAGGGAGAAGAAAAAATTAAGACCGGTGAAATCTAAAGAGTACTTCAGACGGGGATGGGCTATATCCTATTGTTCTTGGGGGGAAAACACCTTCTAATTAAGAGAGCTTCTTGTCAAGAAGGGGATCTAGGCACTAGGCTTGATCTTTGAGGCGGAAGGTATTTTTCCCTCGTATTCGAGATTTTTAAACCTTTGCCTTTCAGTAAAAAAGTATCGAACAGCTTAATTAGCACATATAAGCACTAGGCCGCGTATCTCTGGTAAGCAAAAGGAAAAGCCTGTCGTCCTTCGCCGACATGAAGGAGGCCAGGGTGAGTCCTGGCATAAAGACAATCATGAAAAAAGGAGAAGGGTCGCCGGTCCCTAATAAACGGGTGCATTGAGTCAGGTTTCTCACTTTGAAGGATACGAACTACTTCCCAGTCAGCGGAAGGGGGAAAAACTGTTTACTGGGAGGAGAGAGAAAATCGTGTCGCGACCGAGTTTGAAGAAACTTAAAGTCCTAGTCTCACTAGACTGACTTGAAAAAGAGATGAAAGATCGCCCGAAATTAGTCCAGGTCTTACACCCGCAGGGAACCACAATTCGTATCTTGAGACGCTTCAGTATCGATTCGGACGGCACTCGGGCGAAGCTTAAAATGACCATTAGAAAAGGAAATCCTGGCGTGGCGGCGTGCCCTGGGTAAGGGTAAACAGGGGAGAGGTAAAAAGAGATAGATGCACGGACACGGGACACGCCGAAAAAGATGAGGAAGTCCGCGAGGTCAACTCTCAGCCTCTTGGGAGACTCTAATCGAATCAGGGGGCAGTCCGGGGAAAGGTGGTTTTCTACCCTACGGGGCAGCACCCTGGGAGAAATAAAACGATCCCCAGACGTGGCCGTACTGATCCAACGGCTGACTATTCATGGGGGAGGGGGGCTGGGGGGGTCCATCGAAAAAGCTACATGCTTGCACCCACCCGGCGCGAGAGGGCCTTGTTTATC
>Ga0179591_1257116_pt1 | contig 15621 bp, 20 predicted proteins | sample CZOMad2_1_08_16f_FD_182891 | JGI IMG/M metagenome (GOLD analysis project Ga0179591, IMG submission 182891) | Vadose zone soil fungal communities from Angelo Coast Range Reserve, California, USA - CZOMad2_1_08_16fungal (PacBio error correction) | ecosystem: Environmental > Terrestrial > Soil >...
CAGATCTACACTGAGAAAAATGACGAGTCGGAGGTGCTACGTCGGGAAATGGGAGACTCTTCCATGGGGGGTCAGCCATTCAAAAAGACGGGTACTGGTTCTCCCGATGGGGGGAAAACATCCGGCCAAGCGTAGAATCTAGGAGCTGTGTGCTCAGAGGGGCGCAAGACATCAAGGGGTCTGAAAACAAGATTAAGAGGGGGCTTCTCGGCAAAAAAAAAATAATTGATCCCAAAGGATGGAGGCAAGATATTTAAGGATACCAGGCTAAAGGCGTTTTCCCCAATCTGCTGCCTACAAAACAAAATCTTTCTTTTAAGGGTGACCACGTTTTTTTTGTTACAACACACGAATCCGCCAGAAACTGGAAAGCTTCTGGAGGAAAACTTTGGGCGAATCGAAGAGTCTGGAGGGGGGAAGACCCTTGCCCCGGGCTAAAACAAGAAAACCAAAACACCAGAACGGGGGACTCGATTGACAAACCAAGAATCCACTCACAGGAACTCAAAAAAACATAAGGCACAAAAATATGACAAAGGGGGGAGTAAAACGTATGTTTTGATGTGTAAATGTGAAGTGGTACCAGATATGTTTGTGGAATCTAACAAAAAAACCGCGAAGTTACTGGTCAAACGATCAGTGTTTCTACTGGAAAAAGGGGGGAAACCCAAAACGAAGGGTTGGAATAACGCTCTAAACACAAAGGACGTGGGTAAAACGCGTGCCATGGGGGGGGTACAAGGCGAGTGTCTAGTTGGTGATGGGGGGGGGAACAAAGGAAAGGTAAATTGAAATGGCCGGTACAGAAAAGGAACGCTTCACAAAGAGGGGGCCGAATTACTACTGAAAATGAACCCAACAGTTTGCCGGGGAACAGGTTCAACTGTTGGGGTTCCCTTGGGGGGTTGTTGGGTGTTTGGTCGTGGGGGAGGCGAACGGCTGGGATGGGGTGAACGTCGGTGTTCTGCTAGAAGGAACGTTTGAACGGTTGGTTGGGAAGGGGGAATTCCTGAACGAACCACCACTCAGAGTCACTCCAAAAGGGGTCCACCCACCCGGAGAAAGAGTCCCCCGCTAGGGCGGAAGCTGAACGTGTGGTCCCGAAAGATAAAGACAGGGAAAATGTGTGCAGGGGTAGCGACTCCCACGAAGGAGGGGACCCAAATCTCATTGAAAAAAAAAAACACCCACAAGTAAAAAAACAACCCGTCCAAGTGGTAAAAAACACACAAAACTGTCACAGAAATTTTAAAAAAAGTTAGTAAGGAATGAAGTCGGAAGGGGACCAGAAAGCCCAGGCCATTCCACCATCCCCCAAGAAGGGTCATAACGGTTGAATTGGGGGGGCACACCGAAAGGGGAAAATATTCAACTATAAAAAAAACTCAAAAGACATGTACAATAGGAAAGAAGGGAAACGGCCAGGGGTGGGTTTGAAGACAAGAGGTGGCCATGAATAGTAAAAAAGAAACGCGGAACGGTTCGCGAAAATAGGCGTAAACCGGAAAAGAAAACCCATAAGAAACGTATATTTGGGGGGGGGGGGACAAGGTCCCGTTTTTGGGAGGACCGTTGCGTATGAAAGAGATCCCAAGAGGGAGGTAGCGGGCAGTCAGACCGAAAAAGCCGACGCACAACCGGTTTAAGAAGACCGGAAAAAAATTTCTGACTCTGGGGAAAAGAGGGGGTGAAAAGGAACGGGGCACCGCCCCATAGTGCTTCGAGGGGAGCCCGGGCCAGAAACGGTGGGGCACAACGGGACCATTTCTCAAGACTGGGGAGCACTGAAAGGTTATGCGCAAGGGAGGTGGTGCGCAAAGGGAGGACAGGTAATCTTTGGCGCCCGGGAAAAAAAAAATGGATTTCTTGACGGGGGACCTATTCGGAGGAATTTCTTTCAAACCCAAAGGGCTAACGCGACAGGGGAAAAAAAACAAAGGTTGTCAACCAAGAATCCCGAGGGGCACTTGCAGAGGAAAGACGAAAAGAATTAAGACGGACAAGGGGACCACCAAAAAAGGCCTTTTCGGCTCCTGGGAAAGATGATGCGAGCACAAGTGGGTCAGCCACAAAGGCACCCGTCGGCGACAAATCAGCCACTAAAAACGCCGAAAAAAAAAAAACGATGTCACCACGGGAAAGACGCCTGCAGACAAAGGGTAATTTCTAGGGGTGGCGCTTGGGGAAAAAAAAGGGGAAAGGGTGGGGCCACTATACGGACGACGACTTAGATAGAGCATAATAACCAAAACTAACCTGACCAGGGCCGACTGGAATTAATACTGGGAACAAGCAATACCTCGAACTACGAACCCCAGTCCAAGGCGGCCAAGTTCCGCAAGACTTTAAGGGTGGGGGTAACAGGAAAATTTCCAACGGGGCACTGCCGGGGGAACTGCCAAAAATTCCTCTTCAAACGAATGAAAAGAAAAGGACAGGAACATCTTCCGGAAGAAAAAGTCCTGCAAAAACCAACAGAGAGCAGGTGAAAAAAACACCCGCCCTGCAACCTACGAACCAGAAGGTTCCAGCCAAAATTTGGTGGGGATAACGATCGTAGCGTGGGAATTAAAAAGAAGGCACTCTAAGGAAAAAATGTAACTGCTGGAAAGAAAACAAGAGTCAATCGAGTTGGGGACAAAAGAAGGGCAGAAAGGCGACCGCCAGGAGCGACGCTGGCAAAAAAATGAGACGGGGGGGGGAAACCAAAAGGGGCAAGCCGAGAGAGGAGGGGACATGGGGAACACCATCCTCCGACGAAGGGGGTCTTCAAAACGAATAAAAAAAATAATCAGAAAAATTCTGAAAACGCGAAACATGGAAAACACCTCCGTCAAAAAGAAATCCTAAAAGAGGGCAAATATGTGCGCTAAAAACACATCTCACGAGGCAGAGCGGAGCAAAAGCAGGGAGGAAACATTCACCAACACCGCTAAGAGGGGAACAGACCTCCATGACATAGGAAAAGATTTCGATCAGAGTTAAAGAACCCGAGAACGAAAAGGACACCAAAAAATTTCGGAACAGAGTTAGTATTGAAAAAAGAAAAATGTTGGGGGGGGGCACCTTGACCAAAATACCTGCCAGACATGGGAGAAGAAGGTTTAAAAACGAGGGGGTCCGGGAGAAACTACGAGGGGGGAAGAAAATAACCGCACCCTCAGCAAAGGGAAAGGTTCCCCGCTTGGGGGGAATGGAGATGAAACAGTGGGGCCCAACGTCCAGACCTATACAGGAGCTGTGCAGGACGTGGTCGAGGAATTCTGGACCAGGAACCTCTCAGGGGGAAAGGGGAGTACACAAGAAGGGGGGGGGGGGGGAATTACGGAGAGGGGAAAAGGGCAGGGCCCCAGGAGGGGTCAAGTGTTTTCGCCAATCAATCACAGAAAGTAGGCCAGTCAGGCTGACGAGGACAAAGCAAAAAAGAACAGCCGGTAGCGGAAAAAGAAACGAGAAAAGACCTTCGTCCACTGAGTGAGGGGGGGAAAGGATGCAGCAAAAGAAGCGTCCAGTGTGTGGGGGACAACAGATAGAGAGATTGAAAGTACAGCAAAAAGCGTGTTGGGGGCAAAACGCCTGTGGAAGGGAAGAGATCTCAAAATTAAGACCTTCAATGAAGGCCAAGGAGCACAAGCCTAAAGAGTGAAAGGGCAAATTCCCTCAGGAAATTCAAAAAACAAAAAGGTATGGTCGGCATGAGGGGGGGAAGGAGGACAGATTACTAAACCCCGAAAGGAACGTCCCATAAAGAATAGGAGAGCAAAGTCCGACCCGATTGGAGGGCGGGGGGGAAAGAAACTCTAGGACATACTACAGTCGTCAGGCCGTAACCGCTGAACAAAAGTCAGGACCAAGGGTAAAACTGAGGGGGGGGGTGGAAGATTAACGAAGGAAAAAAGACCAAACCTTTTTAAAGAATTTTAAAAGGGGTAGGGTTTGTCAAGGGGGGGAAGGAAGTAAGACAATCCAGAGGGCAATGCAAACTCGGAATTGGGCAAACCTGGAGAAAGTATTTTTACAAAAAATTCCCATAAAACAGGGGAATTTGGGACAACGAGGACAGTGGGGCCCTGAGTTCCAAAAAGTGGGGGCAGTTCCAAAGGGGGAAAACGATCCTGGGGGGACTTGGGGCAAAGAAATCCCACGAAAAACGTTGAGGGTTTTCCCAGGGAAACACAAGGGGGACTGAACTATAATCAGTAAAAAAGGGATAACAAGTGATGAAGAGGGGGGGCGAAGGGATAAGTAGAAAACTTGAGGGGACTGACGTAAAATCTCTTGGCATGGAAAGAGGATAACCATAGCGGGAAGACTTAACTTGATGGTGGGTTACATCCCTTGAATTGGGGGGGGAGATGGGGGTGGGGTTGGAACCCGTAATCAGGTACTAGATTACCTAGAACAGGGAGGGGGGGAATAACGTGCTTTTGCCCGAGCAGGGGAGGGGCAAGGTGGCCAAAACCCTTACTGTAAACTGGTTTGGGTAACCGAAGAAAAAGGGGAGGGGGAAAGAGAGTGCAGGGTTGGCCGAGCTGGGGAAACGACGTGTAACATCCTGTCACCATATAAAAGGGAATCGGTTATTTTCGAGGACAGAAGGAGGCCCGGTTGAACGAGGGGGAGAAGGAGGAAGAAAAGGTCATTTGTTGAATCTCACTCTTCAAACCACAAATAATTAAAAAGGGAGGGGAAAGGAAGATAAACATCCTACGTGAATGAGAGCCTATAAATCGATCAAACACCGTGGGGAAATCCTTCTGCGAAGTGAAGAATGCCACTCAAAAAATGGCAAAATGGGGCAGGTTCTGCTTAAAGAGTCCACGGGTGCACTTTACATATCTTGCAACAGGCGGGGGGGGGGACACACCTATTTGACAAGAAAAAAAAAAGTGTATCTCAAGGAAAACTCAACAGGAGAAAAACTAAAACTTTTTGGGGCAGGGGAGAAAATGGCTCAAAAAAAAAAAACGGTGCCAACATACAAGAGATAAGACCAAGCTTTACTTCGGTGGAGAGGTAAGGTTTAAAACCGTAATTTTCCGTGGTGGGGCAAACCAAAATTGCATGAAAAAGAGCAACCGGCCGGGGGAAAACCAAAAACGGACGGTTCTGGACACATCTGACTTCCAGCGAGTTCGAATCAAGCCGAAAAAGAAACACCCAGAGCCGAGAAACATAAAAAGGAAGACCCTGGAGGGTCCCAGGGAAGAGGGAGAGGTCAATTTTGGCCAGTAAGGTCCAAAACAATAAAAATTAGTGGGAGTGGTGTGCAAAGGCCGCGAGGTGCAAAGGGCGACAGGGAGTAACGGAAATTGAAAAAACAAGTATCGAAATGTGTCTCCAATAAGGGGAAAGGGTGCCGGAAAACTCGAAGTAATCACAAGGGGGAAACAAAAACCTGGGGGGTGTCGAGTTTGAAAAGATGACACGGGGGGGAATGCCGTTGTCTGAAAACGACAGCCAAACCGAATGGTGGGAAAAGAAAGTTAAAACATGGGTCATCTGATCGTGGAAATAAAATAAAAGAGAATTGTCTCACTGGGGGGGGGAAACAGGGCTGTTTTACAGGGAGTGGTGGGCTTGAAACCTCTTGGTTTGTCCCTACTTTGACCTGTTCAGGGGGGAGGGGGTTAGTGGGATGGGGTAAGTCAGAGGTACTCAGATTGAAAGAAGAAGGAAAAATAGTCGTGGGGTTTTGAATTGTATTGAAGGGTGGGAAGGGTCAAGCAATCTAAAGAAAAAAACTGCTTTCAGGGGGGCCTCCAGAAAAGGGTCACTAATTGATGACGAGGGACATTTGGGGATTCGAAAAAAAAGTCTTTCTAAAATGGGAAATCAAGGAAAAATATGAAAGAGTCCAAACGCGTTAATTAAAAATCTCGGGCGAAAAACAGAACGACTGTAAGGAAATTGCCTGAAAAAGGGATCGTGTCTTTAAGAAAAAAAAAGAGGAGAAGGGGTGAATTTTTTGAAGTTAAAAGGTTTATGTTGGGTGAGACGAAAATGGCACAAATAACAAAAGGAATAAGAAGAAACAGGCAACTCTAATTACAGGTGTGAGCGATTATTTTCTGACAGAGGCGTTGGCTCGGTAAGAAAAGGACAGAACCGGATTGAAGACGGTGGTTTTGTGAACCCTAGGGGGGAGTCTGAAAAAAGGACAGCTTACCTTTCCTGCGGACATCTCTGAAAGGGGGGAACAACATATGGGAGGAGCTGCACAGGGGTAAAGGACCGATCCACAAATTAAAAGAGGAAATGAAAAGCTCAAGGAAAGCAACAGCGGCAAGGGTAAGAAGGGGGAGGCTGCCGTTTTCAACGTCAGAGGAACTAATCTGGAGGGGAAAATAAATCAAGGTGGTTGGGAACATTGACGTCTGCGTTAGGTTCACGGAAAAAAAGGAGGGGGAAAAAACTCTGGGGTGGTTCACAAAGGCGTCGAAAGGGGAAGGAATGGGGAAGCCGGAAACCAGAGCCAACACCAAAAAGAAAAGCACAACGCTTGTGTTTTTACGGGGGGGAAATAGGGGGGAAGCATCGAGAAAAATGGCGGTCCCGGGAACAAGGAAAGACCCTGGAACTCTAACGAAAAAGAATTTCCCTCTAGGGAAGAGACACGGAAACCTCAGAGACAGGTGTAAAGGGAGATCGCTCCCAGAAAGGAACGATGTGCTGAAATGTAAGACAATATGGAAGGAAGGAGGTAAGGAAAGGGGGCGAGGGAGGGGGGGGTTTGGACAGTATCTCGGGGGGTGGCTATGGGTGGTTTAGGGGTGGGACCGATCATCGAGTCAGTTATTCGTGGCCCACTGAAAGGAACTCCGGAGAGGGAGTGTCACATTGGGGGGGGGACAAAGACAAAGATCCCGTCTGGGCATGAGATCGTGGGTTGCTTTGTCTAGAAAAAAATTCGTCATCGCAAAGGACTGACATATTTGGGGGAACACAATTCTAGGGTAAGAACGAGGGTGTGGGAGATAAAGCGGGTAAAAAAGGGGGGGAGGGGCCATTCAGGGGGGGGGAAGGCATTGAAAATTTAACAAAAAAAGAGAAGCCAACCTTGGGTGAGGGGGAAAACCTTGATTGGGGGGGGGGGGGGATAGGGGTTCCTGAAGTGCACGAAAAGAGAAAATTGGGGCGGCCGAAGGGACTCTAAATATTTTTGCTCGGGTCCTTGAATTGGAGGGGAAGGGGTTACGAAAAAGGAGACTATCAACAGGGGGGGCACGAGTAAAACGAAAGAATCCCCTGGAGTGTGACTTAACAGACCGGGGATTGAAAAAAGGGGGGGGGAAAACTACGGCGCCCGGACGAGTAGGACGACATGGAGGGGGAAGTGAAAAATTCAGGAAAAGAAGAGAGGGGGGGGAAAAGGGGAATGTTTTAAGGTTGGGCGTCGGATAGAGGACCAGAAAGGTGTGATTACAGGCGGAGGGGCCTTAAGAGGCACTTAAAACGAGATGCCCACTAGGAAAGACAGGTCCACCAGACTGTCAGAAGCAGGCCCCTCGCCTCCAAAATGAGGAGTCGGGCTATGCCCTGGGGTTTTCCTCTTTTGGAGTTCTCGTGCAAGGTATTTGCTCTTGGCCATTCCTTTGGATTCGCTTGGGGGGCTTCCCGGCGGGGGGTCGACTGAGAATACAAAGGCCGTTCCTGACCCCCCATGGGGGGGTGGCTTCTTCACGAAAATCACGGGGGCTCGATCTCTGCCAGGGAGGTGGGCCCCTCGGTGTGATCTGGGGGGGTCTACAATAAAATGGGTAAACGGGAGCAGTGTAGATCAGTAGTCCAGCAAGAAATTGGCGGGAAAGATAGGGCCGAAGAGGTGTTAAAGGAGAAAAAGAGATAGGCATCGAGTCTAAAAAAAAAAAAAGAAAATTTGGCAGGGGACGAAAGATTCGAGAAAACGGCTTTACAGAACGAGGGGGGACGGTTTGGGCCCACTGAGTATTCTTTCCGGGCGCAATAAAAGGGGTGATGCTTACATTTCTGGGTGGGAAGACCGTTAAAGGGGGTTTTTTTTGGAAGAAACGGAAGATAGTCTCTACTGGACAGAGGATGATGAAAACCTTGGTGGAGACTCAGTTGACAATGCAAAAGAGGGTGAGAAATGGGCAAAGTCTAAACAAACAAACAAGAGAGTGGGTAAAAATTCGATTTTCACATCGGGTCTAAGCAAGAAATCAAATCCCCGTTGCAAAAGAAAAAATAGTCTTGAGTAACGAAGGGGGGGGGTCCGGAAGGGAACGATTGGGGGGGGAAAAGGAACGTAAGATCATATTCAGATCGTTCCCCGAGGTCAGGCCAAATGTGACGACTAAAAAAAAAAGCCCAGGGGGGGGGGGAACACAACCTCTGGGTACTTTCCGAGGGTCACAGAAGTGGAATAAAGAAGTTACAGTAAGAAGGAAGTGGATGACGTCGCCATAGGGGGGGGACGTCAACGAGAAAAGAATTAGAGAAAAGGGGGAAAACAATGAAAAAGGTTTTGGCTGGACAGGGGTTCATGTGGTGGGAAAAGAAAAAAAACACGGGGGGGGGGGTTTTGGGTCTTTGGAGGTGGAGGAAAAGGCACTATTTGGGACTCTTGAAGGGGGGAGCCAAAAAAACGCAGAACAGAACGGGTGGTTAAAAAGGGGGGGGGGGAGAAGGGGGGGGAAAAAACACCAAACGAGAAATCAAGAGCAACTCGATCAAAAACCAAACTGGAAAAAAAGGGGAGGGAAAGAGAGAATGAAGCGTTGGGCGCCAGATCCCTCAACGGGGAAAGGCGCGGAAAAAAAACCAAAGAAAGGGAAAAGAAAGAGCATTGACAAAACAGCAAAGAAAAAAAAAACACATCAAGTTTGGAAAAAACACAAGGGCAAAACTGGTCCCGCTAAGGTGCAGGGATCGTACATTGAGGCTTCCCATAGCCATTCATCCATGAAAAAAAGGGGAAACTTGACATATTAACCTAAAAAGGCGAGATAAGTGAAAGATGCCAACGGCAAGGGGGGGGGGGAAAGCCATACTTGGTCATGAATAGGAAAAGAAAAAAACCACTCAGGCTAGAAGGGTAGAAAACAAATCCAAAAAATCAGGGAAAAGACAACAAAAAACTTTGAACAGGGGAATAGGTTTAACGGGCAGTTTTGTCGGACTTACGGGAGAAATAATACTGGGATACCGGCGCAGTTGGGGTAGCGGGTGAAATTGAAGACCCCTCACGAATAAAACTAGAAACTAAACAACCCTTTGTCAAGCACAGGAAACAGGTCCCTTCGGGAGGAAAGATGGGGGGAAAAAGGAAAGTCCACCCACCTGGGGATTGGGGTCGGAGGCGCACCGCACAAAAAGTACAAGCGGAGCAACGTAAAAAAAGAACGCCGTGGGATAGCAGAGTAGGATCAGGGATTGTTTGCGCCGAAAGAAGCAAGAGGATGCGCCCTAACCGGGGATTCTGGGGTGGCGGAAGGATCTGAGAAAAAGGGGGGGGAGACCTAAAAATTGAGGAACGCCGAAGGAAGGCCCTAAGGGGAGAAACCATAATCAACGAAGGGGGAAAAAAAATAATGGCAGCTAAAAGGACAAGAGGGAAGGCAAGAAACCAAAAACCGATGAACGAATGATCTGAGAGAAACTTGGAAGCCCCTAATACGGCTCAAAAAAGATAAAAAAGGTCCTCCAATAAATCAAACCACAGTCAAACGAAATCGGGCAAGGAAATCATGTTATGGAGAAAATGTAAGAAAAAATGGGCAAGAGAAGATTAAAAATAAAAATAAGGAATTACTACTGGTAAGAGATTAATAAAGGACGCCAAAAGGAAAACAGGGTCAAGAGGAATCTTAAGGGCAGGAACATCAATCCTCGACTGAAGTCAAGAAGGGGGGGGGTGCGGTTCAGGAGGGAAAAAAGAAAAGCAAACAGTAGGGTTTCTAAATTGGAAATGGATAAAGACGTACCGGGGGGGATGACCGGGATAAAGGAAAAAGGGAAGAGGGACCGCTGAAACAGTCTTGACACGCTAAAATCGGCGTCCAACATAGAGAACATACAGAAAGACCAGAAGGGAAAAAAAAAGGTAAGTGTTAAAGAAAACAGAAATTGTGTGGAGTCAAATAAATATCGGGGGGGGGAAGAAAAAGACGCCTGGTGGGAAAACGGAAAGCGAGGAATCGTACACAAAGCAGTCTCAAATCTAGGTTGGGTGAAAAGAATTGGCCGAAATTTCGGAAATGCATCTAAAAGGGAAATAAGATCTTGAAACCACAGGAAAAAGCGAAATCTAGTGGGGGGTCCAGGTTTCAACCTGCCGCCGAAGGGAAAAAAGGATTAAAACAATAAATTAACAAAGAAACGAAAATCCAAGCATCAAAAAAAAGAAAAAAAAAAAGGGCGATTCATGGGGAAAAACAACCCCGTCTCGGAAAGGATCACGAATCCACCGGGGCATATGGGGAGATAAAAATCGAGGGGATCATAGTATAAAGTCTACGGACCTCCAAAAAAAAAAGAGAGAAGGGGGGGTAAAGCTCATAGACTTACACAGATCAGTGTTGGATGAAAAAATGAGCCGGCAACGATAAAACAGATCCCTGGCGAAAAGGTGGATTAAGGGGAAGGGGGGCATCTTTCACTTACCTGAAAGCAAAGGAGGGGAATATGTGGAAAAACGACGTGTGCGCGAAAAAAGGGCATACCACAAAGAAGCAGCAAAAAAAAGGGGGGGAAAACGTGTGTCGGACGGATTGGGCGTTCAAACGGAAAAAATTTCCCACGGAAAAGAACTGGAAGAATAAAAACTGTGCTAGGGAAAGTCTAGGGGAAAGGAGGCAAAGGAGTAAGAGGAAAAAAGGGGGGGGGAAGGCGTAAAAAATAGGGGGACTACGAGCAGGGAAAAGACGGGAAACTTGGCGCTGACTTGTGGACATAGTGGAAAAAAAAAAAAAAAGGGATCAAATGGTCCATTGGAAGTGCTTGCGGTACCACGGACGAACAGAAAAACTTGGACGGTAAAACATCAGAAATCCAGGTCCATAGGTTCCGGGAGGGGAAGGAGGCAAGCAAGACAATAAAGAAATCTTTGTAAAGAAGAAAAGAAAGATGAAAACTTAATCACAAACCAAAGGGGGGAACGTTTCGCCTAAAGGGAAGGCTGGAAAGAGAATAAAACATGGAAGGGGAAAAGGGAACCAAAGGCAACGCTATCGCAATCCTTACTCGGGGCGCAGGGATTTCGGGCATTATTGGGAGAGAATGACTCAAACAGGAACAAAAGGAAGACAAGCAGAGCCAGACGGGACGGAGTCCACAATAGGAGAGAGTTTCTGCGGGACAGGCAAAAACGTAGACGGAAAAGGGACCATCATCGACAACAGGAAACCGCGTTGGGAAACCAAGGGGAAAACATTGCTCAAAAAAAAGGGGAAAGAAGAACAAACTCACGAATGAAAAATGTTACCTATGAAAATATTTTTGGAGGGGGGAAAAGCACCTTCCTCCAGCATACGTAAAACTAGACATGTGGGGGCAACTGGGCACTAGGGGGGGTTTTTGAAAAAAAGGCCCAAAGAAAAATGGAGGGAGCCAAAGGGCTATCCCTGGGCCCGGAGGTGACTGTCGGGGAGGATGGCAAACTCTCGTACAAAAGACACAAAAACCTAAACTCTATGTGCAAGGGGCACCAAAAAAAAAGTGTGAAAAAGGGAAACTAGAATGAGACGGGAAATCCAGGGAGGAAAGCATGAAGAAGGGGGGAGAGGCATTCCAAGTGGAAAGCGCTGAAAAAGCAAAGGAAAAGACTCTCACGGGAGGAAACGGAGGGGGGGAACGAATGGACAAAGTTTGTTTGGGGAACCCAAAACAGGTGGGGGCCTAGAGGAACCAAAAAAAACACCTTTACCGGGGGGGGGAGTGCTTGGGGAAAAAGGCGCCGGCAAAAAAGGGTAAAGGGGTGGTTTTACTCAGGGGGGAGATTAAAAATTGGCTGGTCACAAGACACGGCAACGTTTGTGCAGAAAGACCCAAGAATTGGACCAAGAGGGGAAAAAAGAAAGAAAAGGAAGGTGGGCAGTGGGGGGGATGACTACGGCGCGAAGTAGGAACGGGTTTCATTGGAGGAAATGAAAAAGGGGAGGAAAAAGGAGCCCTGGGGATTGGTTCGAAAAAAAAACTCTCCAAAAAAACAAACAAAAAAAATTCAGGTAGTGAAAAATAGAGAGAGAACACAGGACAACCTTGGTCCTGAATCGGACGGGGGAATATCGATCACCCGGGGACGAAAAATCAAAGTTAACAGAAAGCACAAAGGAAAGGGGGCTCGAAGATTGGTGTTCCACGGTCAAGTCCCGGTACCGCTCAGCAACGGACGGCGAGGGGGGGTACCAGCAAATTGGAAGATATGACGGGAAAACTACCAGATACTAGTGACAGTCAGAATCGCTCAACTTGGAAACCGCACGCTAAAAAAATCGGGGAAATAAAAGTGTAGAAAGAGGATAGAAAACAAACAAACCCTAATTACGGGGGGGTTTGAAAAAACAGGGAAAGACGGTGAGCAAACGCCGTTTTTCCTCACCGTGCGGAAAAACGGAGAGGGATCAGCGCCGAAAAAAGAGAAAAAAACAAACCGAACATATGGAGAAAGAAAAGAAGAAAAAAGAGAAGCGCCAGCATTGGGCAATCCTGGAAACGCATAGAGTTCCAAGGGTGCCAAGTTGGGGGGGGGGGAAAGGTCCCCCCCGGGCAAACCCTAACAATCGCTGATGCTGGAAGGGAAAAAGGAAGCGAGTGGGGGGCCAAGAAGCCGAAAGGAAAACGGAAAACGGGACCCAATCAAATGGTGCTCAGACGGAAAATGGTGGCGGGGAAACTACTTTTTTCAGGTTGCACAAAAGGGGGAGGATTGACTGGGGTCACGAAAAAAAGGGGGGGGCGGGTAGGAAATGTCCCAGACAAGAAAAAACATGGGGGGGTAATAAAAAAGTAAGTCGGGAAAAAAAAAAGAGGGGAAACCTGGGCAGAGGGGGGGGAACTGGAGAATACCACAGAGCAATGGACTAATGGTGTCAAAAAAGCAGGGTAAAAAAAAAGCTTTTAAATTTCAGGGCGGAAGGAATTGCGGGGAGAAAAAGGAAGGTTGATAAAATAATCTCTCGAAATGAGTTTGGGGGACGAGCGTAAGATGAAAGATGGGGGGGGTCCGGTGGAAGGGGTTTGGGAGTCAAGAAAAGAGAAGAAAAGAAATGTGAAGGAACATAACTGCGAATTCCCAACGAATGTAAAAAAGGATTCAGATAGCTGGGAAGAAAGTAAAAACGTCATGACAGGAGGATGACAAGAGGGTCTTCCAAGACTTCGGCTAAACTATGGAAAACGGGCGCGGCGTGGAAGAAGGGAAAAAAAAAGAGAAATTGCCTGAGGGGGGGGGGGGGGGGGGGGGGGGGGGGGGGGTGAGGAAACAAATCTGAAGAGGTAGCGCCTCTTGACAGTACATCAAAAACCGGACAGCAGGTGAAAGAGGTCAGTCGTTAAAGGTCCTCCGAAGGAATGTTCGCGGGGAAAAGTGGGGAAATACGGTTGTCAAAGGAGGAAGGGACCCCACGAACCTTCGCTTTGACCAGGGGGGAGTCTTAAAAGAGAGTGGCCCAATAAGACTGTGGGGTGTTTCTGTCCCCACGGGAGGGGAGGGAATGAAAAATGACTCGGGGAACCTCATCAATTAATCCAAATATTCAAGATCACCAGTTAATAAGAGGGGTCGGAACGGACAAAACCGTGAAAGAGAAGACGAGGACGACATGGAACTGGGATTAGAGGAGTTACAGGGCTATGAGCAACAAAGGAGGGTGGTGGTTGTGGTCAACAATACGGGTCTAAAGGGCTACAGGTTAGGGGGAAAGAAACAAACAAAACCAAAAGGGAAAAGGAAAAAAGGTGTGGGGTCGAAAGGGGAAATGAGGGTGATCTATTGGGATGCTTGGGTACATACCGACACCAAGACTCTGTAGCAAAAAAGTTCCAAGCTCGGAGAGGCAGGGGGGCCAAACCTCTATTCTTTGTGTAGGTATCAGTCCCTCTATTCGAGGGGAGAAGTGGGGATAAATCTTAAGGAATGACAAAAAAAATGGTAATGTCGCAATTGGAGGTTGTTTTCCGTAAGCTAGTGGGGGGGAAAAGGGGGGGGGGGGGAAGGATTGGGTGTTTAGGGTTGAAGCAATAGGAACTCCCCGGTCTGAGGGGCTTGGCTAGGGGGGGGGGGACAGGAAACTAGGCATACGTACCGTTTGTGTGAGGGGAAAAAATCTGCCACGCGAAAACGAAAGAAAAAATGAAAGGCCGCCCAAGACGGAAGAGGGGCCCAACCTCGGGAAAATGAAGAACCTTTGGGGGGGGGGGAGAAGGTGAGTACAAAGTGGTGCCGGAGGAAAGGAGGGATTGAGGGGAAGGCACAAACTCCTAGATCGATCACCGACTCAGTGTTTGGGAAAAACGGGTAAGGAATTTGGCCTGAGGGTGAAAAAGGAGGGGTGCCGCTAAGGGTTGGTGGCATGCCTCACGGGGCAGGAAAAGGAAAAATGTGCCGCGGGGTGACTGTTCTTGGAGGTAAAGACTTGGGGGGGGACAGGGATTCGTAATAAATTTAAGGTCGGAAAACGTACCGGGGGAGGGGGTGCGGACCTCGTCTCGGGAAGGGGGAAACACTTGTAGCGGGGTAGGGTATTGTCACGGCTTGGAAGAAAAAGCTAATTCAAGGTAGGGGGGGTTGGGCGTATTCTCAACAGGGGATAGTCAGGGAAGGTCCGTGCTGTCGGGGACTATCGGGTTTGGGCACGGCGATAGAAGATTCCCAGCTGCCCCATCGGAAATACCCAAGAAGGAGGGAATTGATTGGTTGGAGGAGTGTGACTCTGGGACTTGGGAGAGTCGATAGTAAGTGTGGAGAAAATGCCTAAGAGATCAGGGGGGGAGGCACAGTGTTAGAGCATATATAATCTGCCTGCCCGACAAAAGAAGGGTTTTGGTTTTCTGAGTAAAAGGGAAAGTCGTAGAGAGGAGGGCAATTTTGAGAACCAACAATCGGGCCACTGGTTCGCACAAAAAACAACAGTCGGGTAACGACGCTGCCAAAAACCAAAGGAAAAGTGGGGACTAGTGAGAAAGAATGGGGCGGGGGGGAAAATGATGAGCAAAATCAAGGGTTGAGGTCTCAAGAAGAGATAATAGGCGCTAAAAAAATGACCAGTTATAGGAGAAAAGGAAGGGAAGTTCTAAACTCACACAGGCTAACGAGGGTGGTTGCGGGGGGGTGTGGGTGGCCAACTCGGGCAAACGGTTTTAAATGACAGGATAAAGTACTAGGGTGAGGGGGATGAAAGCTTTTGGTTTTTTTTTTTGTTGTTGGGGGTTTGTTGGGTTTTTGGTGGTTTTTGGTGGTGGGGCCAAAGCGGGACGGGCAACCGACGGTCAGCTGTCCCTGAAAGGAACCGGTGTTTTACTTCACGAGGGGGGAACCAAACGCTGGTCTAATTTGGAACACAACTAAACATCACAACACCCCCCATGCAAGGGGAGCACGAGGAAAAATGATCCCTTTGAATCCAAAACTCCGTGCAAAAAAAAAAGAGGACTTCTTAC